>OFFK01000202.1_pt1 | contig 51125 bp, 42 predicted proteins | sample 1521361 | NCBI WGS metagenome assembly OFFK01 (sample SAMEA3504096, study PRJEB24116) | mouse gut metagenome | biome: mouse gut; feature: mouse-associated habitat; material: faeces | place: Denmark | collected 2011 | reverse complement strand
AGATCATATCGTTTCTTTTATTTTTCTCGCTTAGAGTTCTTCCTGTTCCACTTCCAATCGGTCCAAATGCCAGATATCATCTACATATTCCTGAATGGTGCGGTCCGATGAGAATTTTCCGGCGCATGCCGTATTTAACATTGCCATTTTCGCCCAGCGTTTTTCGTCTTTGTATGCCGCTTCCACTTCTCTCTGCGCCTGCGCATAGGAATGGAAGTCCGCCAGGATAAAATACGTATCCGCATACTGCGTACTCTGTGTATTCAGCAGAGAATTATACAGCTCACGGAACAATTCACTGTTCTGCGGAGAATAGAATCCGTTAATCAGCTGCATCAGAACCTTCCGGATATCCTGGTCATTGTTGAAGATATGCATCGGATTATAATCCCTGTTCTTCTCATGCGCAATAACTTCGTCGGAACTCATACCGAAAATAAACATGTTCTCCTTGCCCACTTCTTCGAGCATCTCTACGTTTGCTCCGTCCATCGTACCGATCGTTACGGCGCCGTTTAACATAAATTTCATATTGCCCGTACCGGACGCTTCCTTGCTTGCCGTAGAAATCTGCTCGCTGACGTCTGCCGCTGCAAAGATCCACTCTGCATTCGATACGCGGTAATCTTCGATAAATACCACTTTAATTTTATCGTGGATGCTCTTGTCGTTATTGATTACCTGCGCCACACTGTTGATCAGCTTAATCGTAAGTTTGGCGATTTTATAACCTGCCGCCGCCTTTGCGCCGAAAATAAAGGTTCTCGGATAAAAGTCGCGGTCCGGATGCTCCTTGATTTCATTATACAAATACATAATGTGCAGGATATTCAACAGCTGCCGTTTATATTCGTGCAGACGTTTCACCTGTACGTCAAAGATAGAACGCGGGTCTACGTCGATACCGTTGTGCTCTTTGATATATTTTGCCAGACGGAGCTTGTTCTGGTACTTGATCTCCATGAACTCCTTCTGGGCTGTCTTGTCCTCCGCCAGCTTCTTCAGACCGGCGATCTGGGGCAGATCCGTGATCCAGCCGTCACCCACCTGCTTCGTCACCCACTCTGCCAGAAGGGGATTGCCGTGGAGCAGGAAACGTCTCTGGGTAATGCCGTTGGTCTTGTTGTTGAAGCGCTCGGGGAACATCTCATAGAAGTCCTTCAGCTCCTCACTCTTCAGGATCTCTGTATGCAGCCTTGCCACACCGTTGACGGAATAGCCTGCCACGATTGCCATATGGGCCATCTTCACCTGTCCATCGTAAAGGATAGCCATCTTGCGGATCTTCTCCCCTACATTGACATTATAAATATGCGAATATTTCTCTTCGATCTGTTGTACAAACCTGCGGTTGATCTCTTCCACAATCTGATAAATTCTGGGAAGCAGTCTGGAGAACAGGTCAATGGGCCATTTCTCAAGCGCCTCTGCCATGATGGTATGATTGGTGTACGCGCAGGTTCTGGTGGTGATATCCCATGCCTCGTCCCAACCCAGATTGTAGTCATCCAAAAGGATGCGCATCAGCTCTGGAATCGCCACCGTGGGATGGGTATCGTTGAGCTGGAAGGTCACCTTCTCCGGGAAACCGTGAATATCATCATGTTTTCTCATATATTTCTCCACTGCCTCCTGCACGGACGCGGAGATGAAGAAATACTGCTGCTTCAGGCGCAGCTCCTTGCCTGCATAGTGATTGTCATTGGGATAGAGAACGTCCACCAGGTTCCTGGCCAGGTTCTCCTGCTCCACTGCCTTGCTGTAGTCACCCTTGTCAAATGCATCCAGACGGAAGCCTGCCATGGACTCCGCGTCCCAGATACGCAGCGTATTCACGATACCGTTGCCGTATCCCACGATGGGCAGATCGTAGGGAATGGCCCTTACTGCCTGATACCCCTCCTGCACGAAATGGTTTCTGCCGTTCTCGTCACACTGCACGGACACATAGCCGCCGAATTTCACCACCTTTGCGTACTCGGGTCTGCGCAGCTCAAAAGGATTGCCGTCCGCCAGCCAGTCATCGGGAACTTCCCTCTGGAAGCCGTCCTCGATCTTCTGCTTGAACATGCCGTAACGATAGCGGATGCCGCAGCCGTAAGCAGGATATCCCAGAGTAGCCAGGGAATCCAGGAAACAGGCCGCAAGCCGTCCCAGTCCGCCGTTGCCCAGAGCGGCATCGGGCTCCTGGTCCTCAAGCACGTTGATATCCACGCCAAGCTCCTCCAGAACTTCCTTCGCCCCCTGGTAAGCCTGCAGGTTAATCATATTATTGCCCAGGGCACGTCCCATCAGAAACTCCATGGACATATAGTAGACCATCTTGGGATCTTCCTTGTCATATGCCTCCTGGGTAGTCATCCAATTGCCGATCACCCTGTCCTTTATGGAATAAGATGCTGCCTGAAAAATCTGCTGGGGCGTAGCCTCCTCCAGATTTTTGCGGAACATATTCATTACGTTGTAAAGGATACTTCTCTTGAAAAGCTCTTTGTCAAAAACAGGCTTCTCCTCCGCTTCCTTTACGGCCGCCGCGTTTTCGGCATTTACCGTCCCCTCTTCACAGGCGGTGCAGGTACTGCTTTTCAGTTCAACCGAATCTGTCACATTCCTATTTTCCACGTCTTTTCTCCTTTCGTCCCTTCGTCTATAGAAACGCCGTCCCTATTATACCAAAATTTAGCTCTCTTTCCAACTGATTTTTTCATAAAATTAAAAAAAGGGCAGAATTGCCTCAACAAAATCCGCCCCTCAGTCTGCCGCCATCCGTCTTCCTAAAGCCGGGAAGCGTACTTTCCCCTCTCCTCCGCAGGAATCTTTATGGCTTCCATCGCCTGTTCCGCCGTCCATTTCATGCTGTCCATCAAATTCCTGACTGCAGAGAGAATGGCATTATCCGTCCCCTTTTCCATGCCTTTTTCCATACCCATTTCCATGCCCTTTTCCATACCCATTTCCATACCCTTTTCCATACCCTTTTCCATACCCATTTCCATACCCTTTTCCATACCCTTTTCCATACCCTTTTCCCTGCTTTCCTCTATTATCACATCTATTTCATCCTTCATTAATTCTCTTAACGCTTCACACATACCCGACTCCCTCCTGATCCTGTTATATAAGCTTTTGTTTGCAAAAATACTCGCCTGCAGCACCGCATCCGCATTATGCCGGTCTCCCGGCCTCGTCAGCCTCTCCACCCCGGCAAGAAAGGCCCTTACGTCCTCCGCCTCTGCATTCCTGGACAGTATCCGCAGGCTGCTGTGGGTTTCCCGGCTTAACTGCCCAGTCACCACAATCTGGGTGTCAAAGAGACCGTTCCCAAGAATATAATATATCCCCGGAAAGCGCTCTTCCGGTGTCCTTCCCGACTTCCTGAATGTTTCAAACAGTTCCCGGGGATATGCCTCCCGGAAAATTGATACGGTCAGTTCCTCCTCCGGCACCTGGTTCACCCTCTCTCCCAGTCCCTTATACAGACAGGCATATCCCATGGTCTTGTAATAATCGTCTATCGTAAGGCTGTCTTCCGGACTCTTATACTCCACCACATTATATTTTTTGAAAATGCGCCCTATTTCATTCTCTATCTGCACATCCGCCAGCTTTTTGATAATCAATAAGTCCATCTGAAGCGGCTTCTTGCTAAGGTTGTACTCCCGCTGAAACTCCAGTTCCTCCCTGTTGGATATCAGTTCCAGTTCCGCTGCCCCATAGAAGCCCGGATGCCATTGTATCTCTGTCTTTTCCAGATTATCCCCCATGGGCCCCACCTCCCCTTTCCGTTTCCGTCCTGCCTTCATGGTAATCTGCCGCCAGTCAATCCCTTCTCGATCTCCTGACAACCTATGAAAAAAATCCATGGATGTATCTCTTTATCTTTAGTATATACGAAACAGTCCCGCAGGGCAAGAGGCCCGGTATCTTTTTATCAGTCCCTATTCCGTTACTGTAAGCAGTAATCCTATTCCGCAGCGTTGCCACGATCCGGGTATCAATTAGCCACTGTTCAGCAATTTTTATCAATCATGAATCTGAATTATGTGGTAGAATGTAACCATGGTCAACTTGCGGTTCCGGATGCGCCGAAGCGCACAGCATTCCGGCAGAAAAACAGCGGCGGAATTTTTCCGTTGTCAAATAGAGCGAGGCACGTAAATGGATTATCAGGAACATATCCGGAAAGCAATAGAATACATCGAAGAAAACCTGACGGACGCTCTGGACAACCGGACACTGGCACGGGCCGCGGGATATTCCGAATATCACTTTCTGCGGGTGTTCCGGGAAGTATCAGGGCTTACACCGGCAGATTATATCCGCAAAAGGCGCCTCACGGAAATCGCCTGCCGGATGGCGGAAAACAGCAGACCGGCCTCGGCTATTGCCTTTGCCTACGGATTTCAGTCAAAGGAAAATTTTACCCGGGCCTTTAAGAGGGAACACGGCATCCTCCCCACAGAATTCAGGGCCGCCGGAAACAGCCTGAAGCTCTATGGACCGCTGAAACTTGCGCCCGGTCCCTTCAGGGCAGATGGGGAACTGATTGAACTGCGTCCCTTTGAACTTGTGACGTATGCCTGTGACCAGGCGCTGCCCACCAGTTTCTGGAACCAGTACAATGCCGGGCGATGGTCTGCCAGGCTTTCCGGCGGTAAGGTTGTGGAGGATTACGGCGTCAGTATCTGGAATGCCTGCTGCAATAAACTGGATTATTACATCGGCATCCGTTCTGAAGAAGCACATGGAAACCTTGCCGGCACGATTCGGATTGCGGTGGAGGGCGGGTTGTATGCCAGATTTCGAACGCCGGACAGCACACATGCCAATTTTGTGAACACCATTCAACGGACGTGGCAGTATATTGCCGGTGTATGGCTGCCGGAGAACGGGTACGAAAGGACAGGCGGCGCTGAATTTGAGACTTATGTGGAGACCAGCCGCACATTCTCGGAGGAAATTTATATTCCCCTGCAAAAAAGCGCTGACAGCCATTTAAAATAAAAAGAAAAGAGGAACAGACATGACAAAATTAAACGTAACTTTTGACGGCATTACAGACACTACTGGGTATTTGTTTTCCCTGGCAAAATGCGTTGCCGCAGTGTTAAAGAACAGCGAATATGAGTCCTATGCGGAGGATATCATTGCCGCCAGCGGATTTGCGTTCCGCATGTGGGCGGATCCCAAGCAGCTGTGTCCCAGTGCCGCCAGTATCTGGGAATTCAAGAAGCAGAAGCAGTGGTTTGAAAACAGCGGCCTGGTTTGCGGCTATACGGAGCGGTTGTGGGGGGAGGACGCAGTGGAAGAAGCACGCAGGTGCGCTGCCGTGGAGCAGATCAGAGCGTCCATTGACAGCGGATGCGGGGCTGTTGCCTGGGACATCAGCGGCTGTGAATGGGGAATTCTCACCGGCTATGATGACGAAGCCGCCTGCTTCGATACGTTGAAAATTGACGGCAGCCGAAGCCAGGTGCCCTATGAAAAACTTGGAAAACTGGAGCTTCCGATCTTATCCGTTCTGACGATTTTGGGAAAACAGGAAAAAGCAGCAGCCGATATCGTTGCGGAAACCAAACGCACTGCCGCATCCCATCTGAAAGGGGAAGAATGGTGTGAAAATGCAGCAGGACTGGCTGCCTATGAGGCGCTGATCTCCTTTGTCCGGGATAAGCTGACAGCGGACACAGCCTGGAATCTGGAGTATTATCTGGGAACCTATGGCGCACTGAAATGGTACGCCTGGATGTTCTTTGAGCGGTATGGAGAGACAGAACTGGCAGGGCTTTACAGAACCGTATATGAGGCGTGGAAAAAGGCATTTGATATAAAACAGTCACAGGACCTAACGCGGGAGGATGTGAGAGCAGAGATCCTGCAATGCCTGCGCACAGCAGAGCAGGCAGAACAGGAAGCGCTCCGGCAGATGGCTTAGGAAGCATGCAGAGTTTACCGGAGAATCCTGCGTCTGGAAGCCCGAAAAACAGGGAAAAACCAAACCCTTCAGCGTCCTGCCTGACCTGAAAAAACAGCAGCCATGGACCCGTCAGCGTTAGCCGCAAGCCGCGCTCTGACGGGTCCTGACACTGTCTGCCCCAGTGTGTTTATACCTTTTCCACGGCAATGGTAACCTTCTCGCCGTTCACATTCCATTCCTTCGCCACTGCGAAATCTTTCCCCTCTGTCAGCTCCTCCGCAAGCACTTTTCCGGAGATGGAATCTTTGTTCCGGGCGGCGATTTCCGCCAGTTTTGCATTGCCGTTCACGGATACCCGGATATGGTCCATAACCTCAAAGCCCGCGTCCTTGCGCATGGTCTGGATCTTGCTGATAAGCTCGTAGACAAAGCCCTCTTCGATGAGTTCCTCTGTCAGATTGGTATCCAGAACCACGGTCATCTTCCCGTTCTCCTGGGAGACATAGCCGCACTTCTGCGTCATATCAATGAGCAGATCCTCCTTTGTCAGCTCTACGTTTACACCATTCACCTCAAAGGCAAGCTTCCCGTTTGCATTCAGCTCATCCATGGCGGTATTGCCGTCCAAAGCTGCAAGGGTTTTCTGGATGCCGCCCAGCTGCTTGCCGTATTTGGGACCTACCGTGCGCAGCTGGGGCTTGAAGGTGTAGGTGGTGTAGTCCCGGACGTCCTCCGTGTAAACAACTTCCTTCACGTTCAGCTCCTCCTCGATGATGGTGGTATAGAAGCTGTCCAATCCGGCTTTTGCGCTGCCTGCCGACTCTTTGTCCCCCTGTTCCGGCACAGCCTCTTCCGCCCTGTCAGCCACCTTCACGTACATTCTGCTGATGGGCTGACGGTTCTTGATGCTGACCACGTTTCTGCAGGCCCGGCCCAGTACCACAGCCTCCAGAACTTCCTCCATATCCGCCTCCAGTTTTCTGTCAATGAAGCGTTCTTCCGCAACCGGGAAATCGCACAGGTGGATGCTCTCCGGCGCTGCGGAATCCGTGCTGCACACCAGATTCCCATAGATTTCCTCTGTCATAAAGGGAATCATGGGCGCTGCCGCCTTGCAGATCGTCACCAGAGCCGTATGCAGAGTCATATAGGCATTGATCTTGTCCTGCTCCATGCCCTTTGCCCAGAAGCGCTCCCTGCTGCGGCGCACATACCAGTTGCTCATCTCCTCCACGAAATCCTGCAGGGCCTTGGCCGCCTCGGTGATGCGGTATTTGTCCAAATTGCCGTCCACCGCTTTCACCACGGTATTGAGCCTGGACAGGAGCCATTTGTCCATCACAGGCAGTTTTTCGTATTCCAATGTATGCCTGGACGCGTCAAATCCGTCGATATTGGCATACAGCACAAAGAAGGTATAGGTGTTCCAGAGCTTATCCAGGAACTTGTGCTGCCCCTCCAGTACGGTCTTGCCGGAAAAGCGCTTGGGCAGCCAGGGCGCGCAGCTGCTGTAAAAATACCACCTTATGGCATCTGCGCCGAATTCTTCCAGAGCCTCAAAGGGATCCACCACATTGCCCTTGGACTTGCTCATCTTCTGGCCGTCCTCGTCCGCCACCAGACCCAGAACAATGACATTTTCATAAGGCGCCTTGTTGAACAGCAGCGTGGACTCCGCCAACAGGGAGTAGAACCATCCTCTGGTCTGGTCCACGGCCTCGGAGATGAATTTCGCCGGGAACTGCTGCTCGAACAGATCTTTATTTTCAAAAGGATAATGATGCTGCGCAAAAGGCATGGCCCCGGAGTCAAACCAACAGTCGATCACCTCGGGCACCCGCTTCATGGTGCTGCCGCACTTGGGGCAGGGGAAGGTCACTTCATCAATGTAAGGCCTGTGAAGCTCCACCTTCTTGGTGTTCTCATCCCCGGTCAAATCCGCAAGCTCCTGACGGCTGCCCACGGACACGGTATGCCCGCATTGGCATTCCCAGATATTTAAGGGTGTGCCCCAGTAACGGTTCCGGGAGATGCCCCAGTCCTGAATATTCTCCAACCAGTTGCCGAAACGGCCCTCTCCGATGGTTGCCGGGATCCAGTTGATGGTCTTGTTGTTCCGCACCAGGTCATCCTTCACCGCGGTCATTTTAATAAACCAGGATTCCCTTGCATAGTAGATCAGCGGCGTGTCGCAGCGCCAACAGAAGGGATAATCATGCTCAAACCTGGGCGCGGAGAACAGTTTCCCCTCTTTGTCCAGATCCCTGATGATCTCCGGATCCGCATCCTTGACGAATTTTCCCCCGTAAGGAGTCTGCTCCGTCATATTCCCCTTGCCGTCCACAAACTGCACCAGGGGAAGCCCGTACTTTCTGCCCACATTGGCGTCGTCCTCACCGAAGGCAGGGGCAATGTGCACGATGCCGGTACCGTCGGACATTGTGACATAGTTGTCACATGTGACATAATGGGCCTTTTTGCCCTGGCGGACAGCTTCCTCTCCGGAACAGGCGAACAGCGGCTCGTACTCTTTATGCTCCAGATCCGTGCCCTTGTAAGTCTCAAGCACTTCATAAGCGGCCTTTCCCTCTTCCGCCAGGCTGCCCAGAACCGTGTCCAACAGGGCCTGGGCCATATAATAGGTATAGCCGTCCGCGGCTTTCACCTTCACATAGGTCTCCTCCGGGTTCACACACAGGGCCACATTGGAGGGCAGGGTCCAGGGAGTGGTGGTCCAGGCCAGGAAATAAGCCTCCTCACCCACACATTTGAATCTTGCCACCGCGGAGCGTTCCTTCACCGCCTTGTAGCCCTGGGCTACCTCATGACTGGACAGCGGGGTGCCGCAGCGGGGGCAGTAGGGCACGATCTTAAAACCCTTGTACAAAAGGCCCTTGTCCCAGATGGTTTTTAACGCCCACCACTCGGACTCGATATAATCATCATGATAGGTGACATAGGGATTGTCCATATCCGCCCAAAAGCCCACGGAACCGGAGAATTTCTCCCACATTCCCTTATATTTCCACACGCTCTCCTTACATTTGTCGATAAAGGGAGCAAGGCCGTATTCCTCGATCTGCTCCTTGCCGTCCAGTCCCAGAAGCTTCTCCACCTCCAGTTCCACAGGCAGGCCATGGGTGTCCCACCCCGCCTTCCGGGGCACCATATCCCCCTTCATGGTGCGGTACCTGGGGATCATATCCTTGATGGTCCGGGTCTCCACATGGCCGATGTGGGGTTTGCCGTTGGCCGTGGGCGGGCCGTCATAGAAGGTGTAGATCGGACCCTCCTTCCGGCTCTCCATGCTCTTCCGGAAGATGTCCTTCTCCCGCCAGAATTTTTCCACTTGTTTTTCACGTTCTACCGTGCCGACATTAGCTGTAATCTGTTTATACATACCTGTTTCCTTCCTTTCCCATGCTGCCGTGGGGCATCCGATGCCGAACTCAATTGCCCATGGCTCCTATACGATTCTCCGAGAAGAACTTGCTTTGTAACTGTCACTTCGGAATCATTGAGCAGGGGAGAGTTTATCCCTACTCGCCGCGGGTCCGTGCTCTGCTTTAGCCGCAGACTTCCAGATGCAAGGCGTCACACTTTGTACACGGGCCTGCGCAATAAAACAGGCTCCGCCCTGTAAAAGGACGAAGCCATTCTCTTCGTTTCACCACCTGTTACAACGTACGTTTCATGACAGGAAACACAGTCCGCCGCCTTGTTCCGCTTACAGACTGCAGAACACACCGTAAATGTGATACCCTCATGAATGATACGGTTTCCCGTAACGTGGGAATCCCGTGCAGAACTACCTCACCCGCAGCCCATGCCGCCCTGCGCCTGTCACAAAATCCGTCAGACACACCGCCCCGGCCGCGCCTTTTGCCCTGCCTGCTCAGAAGTGATTTTCACTGCATCCTTACTCGCACCGGTCTCCCACCCTCACCGGCTCGCTGTGGCTTTCCGGAAAATCGGACCAGTTCCCTCCGCAGCTACTCTCTTCGTCATGGCATTTCTTCTCTGTATGATATGTCATTATAGCCCCATGGTTTTTCTTTTGTCAAGCAGGATATACGGATTTTCCTGATTTTTTTCACAGCCTGGAGTTTTTTGCCATTTCGGCAGATTGCCTATTTTACATGCGGGGACTGCAAAAGTCAACCTGGCCGACCCTCCCCCCATCGCCTTCCTTCCCAAAATGACATGGGTTCCGCTTTGGCGCATTTGGAGAAAATTCCCCCCATGCCAATACCGCTTCTTGCAATTTTATGCCCATGGGTTTATGATGATAAAAGCACACAAAAAGCCTGATATGGCAGAAAAGAGGAAACTATGGACAGACAAAATCTCACATTAATGACCGATCTTTATGAGCTGACCATGATGCAGGGATATTTTCGACACAAGGATCAGAACGAAACCGTCATCTTTGATGCCTTCTACCGTAAAAATCCCTGCGACGGAGGCTATGCCATCTGCGCAGGCCTGGAACAGGTCATACAGTACATCAAGGAACTGCGCTTTGACCGGGAGGATATCGATTATCTGGCCTCCCTTGGCATCTTCCGGGAGGATTTCCTGGAATATCTGAAAACATTTCGGTTTTCAGGGGATATATACGCCATTCCGGAAGGCACCGTCATGTTCCCCAGGGAACCGGTGATCAAAGTCATCGCCCCCATCATGGAAGCCCAGCTGGTGGAAACCGCCATTTTAAATATTATCAACCACCAGAGCCTGATTGCCACCAAGGCCGCCAGGGTCTGTTACGCCGCCAGGGGAGACGGCATCATGGAATTCGGACTGCGCCGGGCGCAGGGACCGGACGCAGGCACTTACGGCGCAAGGGCGGCCGTCATCGGCGGCTGCATCGGCACCAGCAATGTACTCTGCGGTCAGCTTTTTGACGTTCCCGTGAAGGGGACCCACGCCCACAGCTGGATTATGAGTTTTTCCGACGAATATACCGCCTTCAAAACCTATGCGGAGATGTATCCTTCTGCCTGCATCCTTCTGGTAGATACATACGATACTCTGAAATCCGGCGTTCCCAACGCCATCCGGGTGTTCACGGAAATGCGGGAAGCCGGCATCCCCTTAACCTTCTACGGCATACGCCTGGACAGCGGCGATCTGGCCTATCTGTCCAAACAGGCCAGGAAGATGCTGGACGCCGCCGGCTTCCCCGACGCTGTCATCTCCGCCTCCAACGACCTGGACGAATACCTGATCGACAGCCTGAAGGTACAGGGCGCCGCCATCACCTCCTGGGGTGTGGGCACCAACCTGATCACCTCCAAGGACAATCCTTCCTTCGGCGGCGTGTATAAGCTGGCTGCCATCCAGGACGCAGAGGGCCGTTTTGTCCCCAAGATTAAGTTGTCCGAAAACAGTGAAAAAGTCACCAATCCCGGTGACAAGAAGATTTACCGTATCTATGAAAAAGAAACCGGAAAAATCAAGGCGGACTTGATCTGCCTGGCAGAAGAAAGTTATCGGGAAACCGATGATCTGATGCTTTTCGACCCTTCCGAGCCATGGAAAAAGACAAAGCTCCAGGGCGGCACCTACACGCTGCGCCCCCTGATGGAGCAAATCTTCCGAAAAGGCGAATGCTGCTATACCTCTCCGAAGGTCATGGATATCAGGGCCTACTGCCGGCAGGAATTGGACACCCTCTGGGATGAGACAAAGCGCCTGGTAAATCCCCATGAAGTGTATGTAGACCTGTCCCAGAAGCTGTACGATACCAAAATCCGGCTGCTGGAAGAACTGAGCGAAATGTAAGGCCTGTGACCTGCGCCGGATGCTTCCCTCCTGCGGGAAATGCCGGCCAGGGCAATACGGATGCAGAAGCCGCGGAATACATTTTCAGTTCAGAGGGCTGTCGCATTAAGAAATTCTACACAGGATACAGGATGTCCGGCAATCAGGCATACCTATATCCAGTGTCCATAACCCTTAATGCAACAGCCCACATCTTATTCATTCAGTCAATCCTATACCGCAGCCTGTTTACTGCTCCATTTGCCTGCCCAGAAACCCCGCAGCCGACATCAGCAGCTTCTGCTCCACTTCACCCATGCGGCTCTTGTTGTCATTCTGCAGCAGCACCACGCTTCCGATAATGTCTCCCTCACAGAGGATGGGCGCAATGGCTTCATGCTGGTACTCGTCGCCGCCCTCATCGCACACCGGAATAAAACTTCTGTCTCCCCGCGTAGCCATAATGGTCTCCCGATTATGGATTTTCTCTTCCATCTGCCTGCTGACAGACTTATTTACCATCTGCTTGTATCCGCCTGCCGCCGCTATGAACTGATCCCTGTCGGCAATCAGCGCCGCGTGGCCGGACACCTGGGCAAGGCTTTCCGCATACTGCTTCGCAAATGTGCTCATCTCTCCGATGGGAGAGTATTTTTTCAGTATGACCTGTCCCTCCCTGTCCGTAAAAATTTCCAGCGGGTCGGATTCCCTTATGTGCAGAGTCCTGCGGATTTCCTTCGGAATCACAATCCTGCCCAAATCATCTATACGTCTCACAATTCCCGTTGCTTTCATTGCTATTCCCTCCATTTATCAGGTTTTTCCAGGCTTTATTCCCAGGGACCCGCATTTTCCCGGACCCGCTTCCTGGAAGCCGGCCCTGGAAACCAACTGCGGGTACTTCTTTCAGTCCCCTGCCGAAAGCCTTTTTGTCGTTTGATATGGAGTTAGTATCTGTTAAAAAAGGAATTTTATGCAATTTTCCGATATTTACTTCACAACGGCAATCATATGTTGGAAACGGCCTGCAAATCCCAATATAAGCGGAATGCAGGCCGTCGATGTATTTCTTATTCGTCCACGCTGTAGTTCGGCGCCTCTTTTGTAATGTGAATATCGTGCGGATGGCTCTCCTTCAGGGAAGCCGCGGAAATCTTCACAAATCTCCCGTTATCCTTCAATTCCTGAATACTGTGCGCCCCGCAATAGCCCATGCCTGAACGCAGGCCTCCCAACAGCTGGAAGACGGTGTCCTCCACATCTCCCTTGTACGCCACGCGGCCTTCCACGCCTTCCGGCACCAGTTTTCTGGCATTTTCCTGGAAATAACGGTCTTTGCTGCCGTTCTCCATGGCCGCAATGGATCCCATGCCGCGGTAAACCTTGTATTTTCTGCCCTGGAACAGTTCATAATCCCCAGGACTCTCCTCACAGCCGGCAAACATGCTGCCCATCATACAGACATTTCCGCCTGCGGCAATGGCCTTGGTAATGTCTCCGGAATACTTGATGCCCCCGTCGGCAATAATGGGAACGCCGTACTCTTTTGCCACTTCATAGCAGTCCATGATGGCAGTAATCTGCGGCACGCCGATTCCCGCCACCACACGGGTGGTACAGATAGAGCCTGGCCCGATACCGACCTTGACGGCGTCCGCACCGTTCTCGATCAGATCCCTGGCTGCCTGCCCGGTGGCAACATTTCCTGCGATTACCTGCAGATCCGGATATTTCTCCTTAATCATCTTCAGGCAGTTCAGCACATTTTTAGAATGCCCATGGGCGCTGTCCAGCACGATGACGTCCACCTTGGCATCCACCAAAGCCGCCACCCGCTCCAGCACATTCGCGGTAATTCCCACGCCTGCGCCGCAGAGCAGCCTTCCCTGTTCGTCCTTGGCCGCCAGCGGATACTTGATTGCCTTCTCAATATCCTTGATGGTGATAAGGCCCTTCAGGTTGAAATCCGCATCTACGATAGGAAGCTTTTCCTTTCGCGCCCTGGCCAGAATCTGCTTCGCCTCATCCAGCGTGATACCTTCCGGCGCGGTAATCAGGCCGTCGCTGGTCATGGATTCTTTAATTTTCTTCGTGAAATCTTTCTCGAATTTCAGATCGCGGTTGGTGATGATACCCACCAGCTTCCGCCCTTCGGTTACGGGAACTCCGGAAATGCGGAACTTCGCCATCAGGGCATCCGCATCCGCCAATGTATGTTCGGGAGTCAGAGAAAACGGATCCGTGATGACGCCGTTCTCGGAACGCTTGACCTTGTCCACCTCTTCGGCCTGCGCCTCAATGGACATATTTTTATGAATCACACCGATGCCGCCCTGTCTTGCCATGGCGATTGCCATGCGGTGTTCCGTTACGGTGTCCATCCCCGCACTCATCATGGGAATGTTCAGCCTGATCTTCTTCGTCAGCCAGGTAGTCAGGTCTACCTGGTTCGGTACCACTTCCGAATAAGAAGGTACCAACAGTACATCGTCAAACGTAATGCCTTCACCGATAATCTGTCCCATCTCTTGTCCTCCTGTTTATAGTCGCCGCGCGATGGCTCTTAATGGCAATGTCACCTCGGCGCCCACCCGCACCGCAAAAATTTTTCTTATGAGTTTACCAAAATTTTATAATTCTGTCAATATATAAATCAGTCAGAAAATACCTTTCTGGGAGATGCATTTTTCATAATCTTTATAAGCTCCTCGGAAGGGCTTAAAAGTATCTTCTCACCGCCTTCGTAATACATGACATAGCGTCTGTCAGGCTTCAATTCCTCGCCGATGCTGTAGTCCTTCACCTTCGCATTACGGTTTTTATAATTGTCCAGATGGTAGCTTTTGACAGGCGCCAGGATTTCCACCCTGTCCAGTTGATATGCGGCAACGCGTTTCCGCTTGGACTTTGCCATGATCTTGTCCACCACCAGTTCCCTGTCCAGATAGAGATACTCGTATTCCAGATTTGTAAACAGATTGACAAAATATGCTCCCGCTCCGCACAGGATTGCGCCTATCATCGCAAATATCATCAGCGGAGGCAGTACAAATACAGCCAGCACCAGTATTACGGTCAGCGTGATCAGCAGCACCTTAAAAAATTTGCCCAACAGGGAAGTTTTTGCCTTTACCAGGCATTCTACATAAGCATCGCTCATTTTACATACCTTTCCTTTATCATATATTTGTAATATTACCGCCCTTCCGCCTCCGAACAGCCTGCTTCTCCGGCGGCACGGTACTTCCTTCATTATCATAATAAACTATCTTCCCTGAACTTTCAAGAAAACTTTCCAAAATATGCGCGATTTATCATTTTTTTAGATTCACATAACAGAGGCTTCATTGACAATCCCTGTCTTTCATATTAATATGATACCAGACCCAAAAGGAAAAGACGCTGATGTGATTTACGCGGCGAATGGCACAAAGCGCGCAGTTCCCTGCCGTATCGGGAACAGCGATAAGCCATATATAGGATATGCGGACACTTCCGTGAAACAGCAGATGAGAAAGGTGGAGAAACGGCATGCCGGTAATGGATGAATTCAAAGAGGAACGGGAAGCTTTAAAACATGGAACCCTGAAGCAAAAGTGGCAGTATTTTTTAGATTATTACAAGTGGTTTGTGATTGTGGGAGTGCTGATTCTCATTTTCGCAGGCTCTTTTCTCTACCAGCTGATAACCCGGAAGGAGCGGGCCATCTTCGCAGCCCTGGTCAACGCGTATGAACTGGAACCGGCGGCTGCATATCCGGAAACGTTTGCGGAATACGCCGGCATCGACCTGGAGGAATACGATGTCTTCTTTGACTCCTCCATGTACCTGGACTCCTCCAATCTGGCAGCCGTGGATGAGAATACCATGGCTACCACCCAAAAGCTGATGGTATATATCGCCGCACGGGAAATTGATATCCTTGTTGCCAGCGAATCCACCATCAATTCCTATGCCTACAACGAAACCTTCCATGACCTGAGGACCATCCTCAGTGCGGAACAGATTAAAAAATATGAGCCTTACTTCTATTACATGGACCAGGAGGTTGCCGACGCCAGAAATGAAGCGGATGTCACGGGCGAGGATTATGTGAGCGTACCGGATTACCCCTCCCCCAGGAATCCGGAGGCTATGGAAAATCCCATCCCGGTGGGCATCTATCTGGATGCGGCTGAGGGCCTGCTTGAAAATTACTACTTTTCGGATGATGCCGTCATTCTGAGCGTGCCGGCAAATACGCCTCACTCGGAGAATGCGGTAAAATTTATCGATTTTATTTTCCAATAGGTATCCGTTTTTTCTTTCCCCATGCCGGCGCGGTTGTCAACGGCGCCGGTATGCTTTAAACAGCCGTATTACAGCAATTCCTTCAGCAGGGCGTCCACGCCGGCCGGATTTGCCTTTCCCTTCATGGCCTTCATCACCTGTCCCACCAGATAGCCGATCGCCCTGTCCTTGCCGCCCCGGTAATCCTGCACGGACTTTGGATTGGCGGCGATGGCCTCCTCCACTGCCTTCCGCAGGGCGTCTCCGTCGCTCACCATCTTAAGCTCCCGCTCCTCCACATACTTTTCCGGATCCACATCCTCCGCAAACATCGCCTCGAATACTTCCTTCGCCACAGTGGAATTGATCACCCCTCTATCCGTCAGGGAAATCAGCTTTACCAGGTTCTCCGGTGAAAAGCGGATATCCTCCGGATCAAGCCCCTGCTCCTTCAGCAGCCGCAGCGTCTCCCCCATCAGCCAGTTGGAAACCTTCTTCGGCCGGCTCCCCAACGCCACGGCAGCTTCAAATAGTTCTGCCGTGTGCCTGGATTCGGTTATGACTTCAATGTCGTAGTCAGGAATGTCATACTGCGCCTGATACCGTTTTATTTTCTCCGTGCGGAATTCCGGCTGGCGGGCGCGGATTTCCTCCAGAAAGGAATCATCGATGTACACGGGCACCAGATCCGGATCCGGAAAATACCTGTAATCCCGTGCGTCCTCCTTGGAGCGCATGGGGTAGGACGCGCCTTTCCCTTCATCCCATCGCCTGGTCTCCAGTGTCACGGCCCGGCCTGACTCTATCAGGCCAATCTGGCGGTTCCGCTCGTTTTCGATTGCCCTGGCTATGGAGCGGAAGGAATTCAGATTCTTCATCTCCGTGCGGGTGCCCAGCTCCGCTGCCCCAGCCTCACGGACGGACAGATTCACATCCGCCCTCATGGAGCCTTCCTGCAGCTTACAGTCGCTTGCTCCCAGGTATCGGATAATCAGGCGCAGCTTTTCCAGACAGGCAATGACTTCCTCTGCACTGCGCATGTCCGGCTCGAAAACGATCTCAATCAGCGGCACGCCGGAACGGTTGTAATCCACCAACGTGCAGTCCTCCCCCTCGTCATGAACCAGCTTGCCCGCATCCTCCTCCATATGGATTTCATGGATACCGATACGCTTTGTGCCTGCCGAATCTGTGTTTCCCAACCGGGACGCATCCATTTCCCCGGCAGCTTCCGCTTCCCCCACGGCCCCATGTGCTTCTCCCACGGCCCCATGCGCTTCTCCCACGGCCCTCCTTCCCTGCCGTTCCCGCACTGCCGCGTCCCCGGTCCCACAGGCCGTGTCTATCTCCACATACCCGTCCCTGCAGACGGGCAGATACAGCTGGGAAATCTGATAGTTTTGGGGATTATCCGGGTAAAAATAGTTTTTTCTGTCAAATTTACAGTACCGGGTAATGCTGCAATTGGTTGCAAGCCCCACGGCAACCGCGTATTCCAGTACTTTTTTATTCAATACAGGAAGGGCTCCGGGCATACCGGTGCATACCGGGCAGGTATGGGAATTTGGCCTGCCGCCGAACGCCGTGGAGCATCCGCAGAATATCTTCGTCCGCGTCGCCAGCTCCACATGAACCTCCAGCCCTATAACCGTCTCATATTCCTTTGCCATCGTTTACAGCCTCCTCATAAAAGGCCCGCCGAACGGGTTATTTCTGTTTCATGTTCCGCAGCTGCTCATATGTATATGCGATCTGCAGCAGCTTCTTCTCCCGGAAACAATCTCCGATAAGCTGCAGCCCGATGGGAAGCCCTTCCGCATCCGCGCCGCAGGGGAGGCTGATGGCAGGAAGCCCCGCCAGGTTTACGGAAACAGTGTAGATATCCCCCAGGTACATCCGGATGGGATCCGCCAGGCTTTCTCCCAGCTTCGGCGCCGTGGAAGGCGCCACCGGGCCCAGAATACAGTCATATTTTTGAAAAGCTTCGCCAAAGGCTTTCCCGATCATGGCCTTCACCCGCAGCGCCTTCAGGTAGCAGGCTTCGTAATGGCCTGCGCTCAATACAAAACTCCCCAGCATAATGCGGCGCTTTACCTCCGCCCCGAAGCCCCGGGAACGGGTTTCCTCATACATCCGATGCAGCTCCTGTGCCGTCTCACTGCGGTAACCGTATTTGATTCCGTCAAACCGTTCCAGATTGGAACTGGCTTCCGCGGCGGCAATGGTGTAATAGGCCGGAATCGCATAGTCCGTCAGGCCCAGGTCGAATTTTTCCACAATGGCACCGTTGGCTTCCAGAAGCCCGGCAGCCTCCAGCACGGCATCCCGTACTTCCTGTGAAAGCCCTGTCCTTCCGCTCTCGTGTGTTCCCTCGTTTGACGATACGTAAGCCCTTGGGATACCGATTCGCATACCCTTTACATCCATTTTCAGCGCCGCGGTAAAATCCGTATCCTCCCGTACAATCAATGTGGAATCCATGACGGCTGCCGCCTTATCATGCGCCCCGTCCCCCATACCGCTCCGGCGTGCATCCGATCTTGTTTCCTGCCCGCCGGGCGAAGGGCTTCCCTGCCTCGGGCCTTCCGTCCCGCATTGAGGAGAACCCTTGTCGGCCATGGTCCAAGACGACGAAAGTCCGCCTTCCGTCCCGCGTTGCGGAAAGTCCCCTTTCCGGCGAGTGTAAACGGGACCGGCTATCGCCTCTAATATTACAGCACAGTCTTCAACCGTCTTACACAGCGGTCCAATCTGCTCCATGGAAGAAGCGTATGCCACCAGGCCGTATCGGGATACCGTGCCATAGGTGGGTTTCATGCCTACCACCCCGCAGTGGGACGCCGGCTGGCGGATGGAGCCTCCCGTGTCGGAACCCAGCGCAAAAAAGCACTCCCCCGCCGCCACTGCCGCTGCCGAGCCTCCCGATGACCCACCGGGCACATGTTCCGTGTTATGGGGATTGCGCACAGGCCCGTAAGCGGAAGTCTCCGTGGTGGAACCCATGGCAAACTCATCCATATTTGTTTTACCGATGATAACTGCCCCCGCCTGCTCCAGCTTCCGTACCGCCTCCGCCGAATAAGCGGGAATAAAATTCTCCAGAATCCTGGAGGCACAGGTCGTCCGCATGCCTTCCGTACACAAATTGTCCTTCAAGGCCATGGGAACACCGGCTAACGGGCCGGAAAGTTCCCCCGACTCTATTTTCTTCTGCACTTCCGCTGCCCTGTTTAATGCTTTTTCCATGTCAACCGTCACATAGCAATTGTAATTCTCTTCCGTCTTTCCTATTTTGTCCAATACTGCCTGCATGGCCTCCACTGCGGTGGCCCTGCCTTCTTTTATCAGCCTGCCCAATTCCGCCGCGGAGAGGGATAAAAGTTCCATACCGCCTCCTGTTCACGCAAAAGTTTTAGGTACCATAAACATGCCGTCCTTCCGGGCAGGCGCGTTCCGCAGGATTTTCTCGCTTTCATCCCCGTTTGTCACCACATCCTCCCGGAATACGTTCCGCACCGGAAAAATATGAGACATAGGCTCCACGCCCGCGGTATCCAGCTCGTTTAATTTATCGATGTAATCAAGCATCCTGCCCATGTCTCTTTTTGCCTGCTCCTTCTCTTCTCCGGAAAGGGTAAGCTTTGCAAGCATGCCCACATATTCTATCGTTTCGTCACTGATTCTGTTTGACATATCGTTCTCCTGACTGTTACCGTAAAAGCCCTGAATTCCGCCCTGAAACCGCACAGGCACTGCGCCCCGGTGAGGGTACGTTCGACGCCAAAAAGCCTGCTCCCCTGAACCCGGTGCAGGCTTCAGCACAGATACTTTCCAATCACCGGAATTCGGCGCAGGCAGGCCGCCGCAACGGTGCATGCCGCGTAACATCCCACAGCCAGCAGCGGAATCCCGATAATATTGGGAATCATCATGCTGTCGATTCCCCTGGCCTCCAGAATCTCCAGCAATCCCACATGCATCACATAAACCCCAAAAGTGCCGTCGGATAACCAGCGGATAATCCGGACGGCCGGCGGGCTGTAATTCACTTTGCCCATCACATTTGTAAAAAACAGAAACAGCGCCGTTACGATTACAAATGTAAACACCCCGTAGCTGTCATATATTTCTCCCGCAGGCACCCCCGCCTTCAGCGACAGGTATCTGTCCAGCAATACATTCAGCAGCGCTGCCGGAATCACGCCGGCATAAATACTTTTATGCCACTTTTCCGGAATTCCATAGCGGGCAATATAGTAGCCCCACACGAAATAACCAATATAGCTGCACGCCATGCCGATTTCCATGATATTGACCGTGTCAGCTGCATATCTTACAATATAGGACGTGCTAAGCGAAGATATCGTGAATATCCCTATTTTCAGAAAGAAGAACAACAGCAGGAAGTACTGCAGATTCCTCTTTTCGGCATTTTTAACCCAGGAACGCAAAATCGGAACAAGCATATAGACGGCAATGATCATCGGAAGAAACCAGAGATGATACCTGCCGCTCAACATCTCCTTGACGGCTTCCTTCCATTCGGCAGCGCCCAGATTACGCATTCTGCAGTCATACAGGCCATAAGCAGCCGACCATATCCCGTATATCACCAGCAGCCTGAATATGTTATGGGAATACAGCCTTTTCATACCGATATCTCTATTCAGGAAAATAGCGCCGCTGATCATCACAAAAATCGGGACACCGAAACGGAACAGCGCGTCCCAGGCATTCGCAATCTGCCATTCCCTGGATGTCACCGGGAGTATATACCATTTCTGGCCGGCACTGTGCAGCATAACCACACTGAATGCAGCCACGATGCGAAGCAAATCATAATGAACCATCCTTTTATTCTGCGACACTGCTTCCATAAGCCCTGCTCCTCCTGCAGTTCCCTGCGTCCTGTTCCTTATCCTGCTGCTCCTTACATCACGTTCCATCTTCCGCGGCTTCACGCTGTCTGCGCGCTTCACCTTCGGCAATTTCCCTTAGTCCGTACACTTCCCTTTGGGCGCCTTCACACTGTCTGTGCGCTTCGTTTCGCTCACACTTCGCCCTCAAACACGGTTACTGCCGGTCCCGTCATGTAAACCAGGTTTGCCTCTCTGTCCCACTCAATCAGCAGTTCCCCGCCCAGCACCTTAACCGTTACCTCAGGTCCCGTCAAATCATTCAGGACACAGGCAACCGCCACGGCGCAGCATCCCGTCCCGCATGCAAGCGTTTCCCCGGACCCCCTCTCCCAGACGCGCATGAAACAGGTTTTCCTGTCCAGCACCTCCACGAACTCCGTGTTGGTACGTTTCGGAAACCTGACATGATTTTCAAAGGCAGGACCGACCTGCTCCAGCTTCATCCCTGCCACATCCCGGGCAAAAACCACCGCATGAGGGTTCCCCATGGACACACAGGTCATGCGGTACTCCTTTTCCCCCACCAGAAGCGGCTCGTCCACTACCCGATCCCCGGCTGCCTCCACGGGAATCAAGCCCGGTTTCAGGATAGGGCTTCCCATATTGACCCGAACCTTCTTCACGCTTCCCCGCATGTCCGGCTGTCCCGGTTCCTTCTCTGTCATCAATTCCAGACGCTTTACTTTTCCCGCGCTGATTACACTGATGTAGTCAGAATCCGTGAGTCCGTTGTCATACACATACTTTCCCACACAGCGAATCCCGTTTCCGCACATCTCTGCCCTGGTTCCGTCGGCATTGTACATTTCCATCTCGAAATCGGCCTCATCTGAGGGATTGATGAAAATCATCCCGTCGCTGCCGATGCCGAAATGCCTGTCGCTGAGCCGCCTCACCAGCTCCGGCTTCTCCCCCTCGGGAATGTGTTCCCGAAATCCGTTCACATAAATATAGTCATTACCGCAGCCCTGCATTTTCGTAAATTTCATACCCACACTCCCCTGCGCACATGGCGCACATTATCATCCTGAGGCTCTTATAAGCAGCCTCACCCACACGCCTCCGCACATCGTACCCGGAAATTATTTTACCATCCGTGTCCCGGGATTTCAATATAAAAATCCCGTTTCAGCAGCGTGCGCGGCAATTTTTCTGCCTGCGCCGCTTCTCCTGAAACGGGAAAATTTTATTGCGTTGAAAGACATGACGGAAATTCCACAAGGGGCGATGAAGTCATCACATCCCCCTTCCACAAGCGCTGCCGTACACAGGCACCGCAAATGCAAATCGCTGCTCAAACCCGATTAAAATCGACGCACTCACCCCGCCCCAGGAAATCCCCGTCACACCCACGCGGCTTTCGTCGACAAACGGCTGGGCGCGGAGCAGATTTCCCGCCAGAATATTTGCGGCAATCACATGGAACATTCCCTGGCCGGTAACAGGCTCCCCGGGGTGCGCCAGGTCAAAGCCGCCGTTACACATGCCTGTGGGCGTGGGACGGTAGGCATGTTTCTCTTCCGCCTCCATAAAATTGTAGGCATAATCTCCGTTTTCCAGGGGCATGTTGCCGTATAAATCCAATGTGAGCGCCGCATACCCCCGCTCCATCCACGCTTCCACCCACCGGGCATAAGCCTGCCCTGCACCGCCATGAATCAACAGCATGCCGGAAACCCTGCTGTTCTCGGACGCATGGCCCGGAATGCCAAAATAGCAAAACAGCTTCTGCGGCATAGTCGAACGCCCTTTTCCGAAGATATGCAGAAACCCCGCCCGAATCTTCCCATATGCCGTATCCAAATCATATTGCGGGAGCGGTTCAAAATACGGCAGCACCCGCTTCGCATACGCCAGCAGCTCCTCCAGCTGTTCCGGTGCCGACTTCCTTTCGTCGGGCGCCGGCAGCGGCACATCTCTACCTGATTTCACATTTTCCGGTTCCATACCCTCATCTTCCCTCCCGCTGCCGGCTCCGCGTCACGCCATGTACTTTTCCCTGCTTCCTGCCTGTTCCCATACGCGTTTCCTCCACGCATCATTCCCCCCACATGGTTTCCACCAGGGACCATGCAAAAATCCAGTTCATTTTTCTGGACGGATGGTTCATCCGGTTGGCAAGCAGCCCTGTCGTATCCGCCCCCTGGCGATGTAACGCCTTCCATTTTGCATAGACGTCACAGACAGGCACACCGCATCTGCACGCCGCCCGTTTCCCTTCCTCTATATACGCATCCAGTACGCCCTCCGCCTGGATTTTCATGCAATGTTCGGCAAGCTGAAGCAGAACAGGCTCTTTGAGTGCATCCCTGTCCACGCGGGTATTCATCATATTAGGCGTCATGTAAATCACCTCGCTGCCGCCCTCCTGAAGCTTCCTGAAGATGTTTTCCAGGCTCTGCCCGTACGCAGCCGCATATTCCGGGCCCTGGCCGCAGTCATTCAGCCCGAAACACACCACTGTCAAATCCGGCCGGAAGCGCAGCACATCCCGTTCCAGCCTTACTTCCCCGCTTGCGGCGTTGTCCCCGCTGATGCCCGCATTGATAACACAGACGGGCACATTGGGAAACAGTGTCCGCAGTATTTCCGATACATAAGTGCTGTAGGCATACTCCTGTTCAAATACGGTCTGGCTTTTTCCCTCCCGCAGAAAAACCTCGAAGCACCCCTGGGTAACACTGTCTCCCAAAAATGCGATAGCCGGTACCGGCTGCCCATATACATCCCGTGCCCTGGCGGCGATTTTTTTCATGATTTCCATATCGGTATTCCCTCTCTCATATTAAGCAAAAAAGCTTATTTATGCAGCCACCTCAATAGGCATGCCCTGACGGCTCCGGCCCAAGCGGCGCTTCCCCTGGATTCACCACCCGGAACCCGTTGGCTTTGTAGGCCTCGTAATCAAAATTTTCCAGTTCGTCATAACCCAGCTTATGGTATTCGTAGAATCCTTCCCAATCCTCGTACCCGTCGCCCAGGTTATGCTCCAGGAAAGCGTCGGCCATGGCCATCCCTGTGCGGGGTGCCACATAAAAACCGCCCATTGCCATCACGTTGCAATTATTTGCGGTGACACAACGCAGCGCCGCCGGGACCGACTCCACCACGGCACTGTGTACATGGGGGCATTTGCTCGCCGCGATATGGATACCCATACCCGTGCCGCAGAACAGCAATGCACGCTCAAACTCCCCTTCCGCAATCATGGCGCCTGCCCGAAGCCCGATGCGGTGGTACATCTCGGGAACGCCCTCGTCCCCCGCCTTCGCCCCTACGTCCGTAACATGCCATCCCCGCTCCTCCAGGTGCTGTACTACGGCGTCCTTAAGCTGCATGCCTGCAAAATCAGCTGCTACCAAAACCTGTTTATCTTTTATTTTCTTCATACTTGTTCTCCTAATTGAATCGCTGCGCGATGGCTCTAAAGGGTAAAGTCGTCTCGGCGCACACTCCGGAGAACAAATTTCTCTCGGTAGTTCTCTCGCGAAATTTGCTCTCGTGCGCCTTCGCCACTTTACCAACATCATTGAATCGCTGCGCCATGGCTCCCTGTCTTTTATCTGCGGCGGGCCGTGGATTCTCCTTCCACGAGTCTCAGTTTATTCAAATAAAACCCTGTGGTATCCTGTACCATATTGGTATAGAGCAGGTCGAAAGCCTTCTCCCCGAATGTCTTCGCGTCCACTTCCATTGTCGTCAATGCCGGGGTAATGTACCTGCCCATGGCAATCCCGTCAAATCCCATGACGGAGACGTCCTCCGGAATGCGCAGCCCTTTTTCCCGGAATGCCCGTATGGCGCCTATGGCCATCAGGTCATTTCCGCAGACGGCTGCCGTAAAACGCTTTCCGGACTCCATCAGCCGAACCGCCTGGCTGTAGCCCGCCTGCACATTGGTGGCATAGGGGAAGCTCCCGTCCACCAACAGGCCGTCCCTGCATGCAAATCCCAGTTTTTCCATCTGCTCCAGGTAAGCACCGCACCTCAGGTCACAGTTCAGTTCACGCCCCAGCCCGCTGAGATAGGCGATGTCCTCATGCCCAAGCTCCGCCAGATACGCAATTGCCTGGCGCATGGCATTGGGATAATCATTCTCGATGGAAGATATCCGGCGGAAATCCGTATTGATATTGCCGCTGACCACCAGCTTGATATCGTTTTCCAGCAGGCGGTAAAGGTTATCCAGATTATATCGATAAGGCAGCGCCGTGACGAAGGCGCCGTCCAGCCCCCTTGAGACAAAGTTATCCCAATAGTCGTCCAGGTCGCTGGTCCCCACACAGATATTGACGAAGTAGCCGTTCTCCCTGGCCCTGGACTCAAAGTACTGGATGATGCCGCCGTAATAGGGATTGCGGGCGTCTTCCAGGATAAGCCCTATCTGCATGGTCTTGCGGGTGGAAAGGCTGCGTGCAATCATATTGGGCTGGTAATTCAGGCGGGACATCGCATCCAGTACCCGCAGCATCGTTTCTTCTTTTACTTTATCCGAATTGTTCAGTACGTTTGAAACTGTCGCGGTGGAAACCCCCGCCATCCTTGCCACGTCCGTCCTGGTTGCTTTCATCTGTGATGTTCTCCTGACTGTCGTTTATAGTAGAAATAGAGTGTATAAGAAATCAATCGTCGACATAATACCTTCTGTGTCAACATTATACCCTAATTTTTCCAATGATGAAAGCCTTGTTGTAATACTTTCTTCACACCCCATGGCAAAATCACCTCTGCCTCCGTTCCGTGGGGGACGCTTACATACAAATGCACCTCCCCATACCTGCGTACCCACCGCACATTTATGTCGCCGTAAGGCGTCTCCACCACGGCGCTTGCGGACAGCAGCTTTTCCGGCAGGTACGGCTGAACCCGGAACCGCTTCCATCCCGCCTCCAGCGGACTTACCCCTGCCAGGAATGCGTAATACCAGTAAGACACCGCCCCGTACATGGGATGGTTGTGAGAGTTCATGGTGGGGTTTTTCTTCAGTTCAAAGCGCTCCCATATGGTAGTGGCCTCATTTTGGATCATATAGCCGAAGGAAGGATATTCTTCTCTCACAGCCAGCTTCCATGCGTCTTCCAGATATCCGTAACGAGTAAGCACTTCCATCATATAGCGCGTACACAGATTTCCGGTGGTAAAACGGTACTCCTTTTCCTCCAGGTCCCGGTGAAGGTAATCCGCCGCCTTCTGCCGCCCTTCTTCGGGCAGAATGTCCAGCCACAGGGCAAAAGACTGGCATCCCTGGGAGCCTGTACCCACCCTTCCGCTGTCTGCGTCATACCACTTTTCCAGGAACGCGGCTGCGATTTCCTCCGCTTTCCGGACGTGTTTCCCGCTTTCCTCCTCCTTTCCCAGCGCATGTGCCATCTTCGCCAGCAGGCAGGCATTATAGTAAAAGTATCCCGTGGACATCAGCTGCCCCGGCGTCACGGCGGAAACCGCGTACTCTTCGCTCATACAGGCGTAAGCCGGCGCCGCCCAGTCCCCGTAATAGCTGTAGTTCACAATCCCGCCCTCGCTGTTTTTCTCCAGGAAACGGTTCCATCGGCAGAACCCCTCATACCCTTCCTCCACAATCTCCAGGTTGCCGGTGTGCAGGTATGCCTGCCATGCGGCGATTAAATAGCTGGAACACCCCGGATCGGCAGGCCGGCAGCCAAAGGCAAAGGGCGCGGTACAGGTAATGCTCCCGTCCTCATCCTGCACGTCCATACAGTCCCGCACCACCTTGGGAAACAGCCTGCCGACATCAAAGCTGTAGGGCACGGACTCAAAACGCACCGTGGCATCATTCAGCCAGCCCACACGCTCGTCCCGCTGGGGGCAGTCCGTAAATAGGCTGTGAATGTTGGCCTTCTCCGTCTGCACTGTATTCCGATAAATTATATTCACTAGGGCGTTTCCACTGGTAAAGTAACTCCCGGAGGCGGCATCCGTGTACAGGCTTACCGCACAGATATCTTCCTTCACCAACGGCCCGGGATATCCCGTCACCTCCGCATACCGAAAGCCGTGGTATGTAAATTCCGGCTGCCAGTATGCCGCCTCTTTTTCCTCCCCCGAGGCCACATAGGTATCCACACTCACCGCATTGCGCAGCTGCGGCAGGTACAGGCGGTGTTCCTCGTCCAGGAACTCCATATGCCTTAAGGTGATTTCCCGTCCCGGTTCAAGCTTCCCCGGTATCCGGATGCGGCATACGCCGGCGATGTTCTGGCCGAAGTCCACAATCCAGACGCCTCTTTCCACCTGGTTTACCGCCTGTGCGGCATAGATTTCCCGCTGCCGTATCTCCTCCATCGCCTGGGGCACCATGATTCCTCCCGGCGCCTCCGTCACAGCCGCTGGCAGCAATTCCGGGAGCGGCGTATCCGGACAGCTGAATCCGGGAATTGCAAGCCCGGCTTCGTACCTCTCTCCCAGGAATATGTCCCCCGATACCACCGCATCGTAGAAATATTTCCAGCTGTTATCCGTTCCCTTCCATTCCACGGTTCCGTCACAATAACGGATCCGCAGCAGGGCGCTCAGCTGCCGCCTGCCCACGTAGGCCGGAATCCGGTTTACCAGCTGGTAGCATATATTTTCCCGGTTGCGCCAGCCGCCTGCAACGCGGATTCCGATCCGGTTCGTACCTCTTCGAAGGTGCTTCTCCAGCCCCGGCAGCACCGTGTAATAAGCCCTTTTCTCATACTGGCTGTACGCCGGGTTCATCGGGCTGTCAAATACGGCTTCGCCGTTCAGATACGCTTTATGATAGCCAAGCCCGCACACAAACAGGCAGGCCGACTCCGCTTCCTTCCCGCAGTCAAATTCCCCCACGTAAACGGCAACGCCGTTTTTCCGCTCCTCCTGCTCGCAGAGCCACGCCGCGTCCCAGGAGGCAAGCCTGCCGGGACAGAAATCCTGTGTGACAGCCTCCGTCACCTGCCCGTCCTGCCCTCGCAGCCGCACGCTCAGCCGATATATTTCACCGGCCTCCAGCTTCTCCCCGCCGTACCTGTGTTCCTGGCGGGCGGATTCCACCCAGCCGCTGTCCCAGGCCTCCCTGCCTCTCTGCCCGACATTCAGCCGGTAAGCCGCCTGGCGCTCCCCTTCCAGGGCCGCCACCGCCCAGGAAAACAGCGGCTGATCCTGTTCCGTAATACAGACCCGGGAAGGGTCCGTCCTTCCGTGTTCCATTCGAATCTTATATGGTTTCATTTCTACCTTCCTTCTTTCATTTCCAAAATCCCGGTTTCGTCCGGGCGTTTCCCCCATCCGTTCCCGGGCAGCCACACGCACCGCACTACCCCTTGACCGCCCCAATCATGATTCCCTTCACGAAATATTTCTGGATAAACGGATACACCAGCATCAGCGGCACCGTGGACACAATAATCACGGAATACTTCAGGGTCTGAGCCGTCTTCAGCTTGGCAATCACCGCCTCCATCTCCATTCCGCTTGACACCATGTCAATCTTTCCTACGATAAGGATATCACGCAAAACCGTCTGCAGCGGCATCAGGTTCCTGTCCTTTAAGTAAATCAGCGCACTGAAGTAGTCGTTCCAATGGCCTACCGCATAGTAGAGTACCAGTACCGCTATGGTGGGCTTCACCAGCGGCAGAATGACCCGTACCAGCATCTGGAAGGTGTTGGCCCCGTCCAGGATGGCCGCCTCCTCCAGGCTCCTGGGCACGCCGTACATGAAAAAGCTGCGCAGGATAAGTACATTATAGACGGAGATTGCGCCCGGTACGAGCATTGCCAGCGGCGAGTTATACAGCCCCAGGCTCTTTACCTGCAGAAACAGCGGTATCAGCCCTCCCGAGAAATACATGGTAAACACAAGGAATATGGTGAAAAACCTCCGCAGGACAAAATCCTGCCTGGAGATGGGATAGGCCGCCAGTATTGTCATCACAATATTCAGCGCCGTCCCCGCCACCGTATACAATATGGAATTGGCATATCCCACCAGAATGTCCCTGTATTCCATGATCAGCCGGTAGCCGTTCAGGTGGAAGCCCTTCGGCAGCAGGAACACCTTCCCAGACGTCACCAGATTGGGATCCGAAAACGAAGCCACGGCAATAAACCAGAGCGGCCACGCATAGATGAAAAATATCACGCCCATCAGAATCCCGTTGAATATATAAAACCTTTTGTCTGAGCCGCCGGGCTTGTACCCTCTGCGGCGCGTTTTCTTAACCTCAGTCCCCATAAGCGCCCCCTACCATATACTGTAACCGGCCAGTTTCCGCGTGGTACGGTTCGCCCAGAACAGAAGTACCATGCTGACCAGTGAGTTAAACAGGCCCACCGCCGTTGAAAACCCGTAGTCGCTGTTAATCAATCCCATTTTATAAGTATAGGTGGACAGCACCTCGGATGCGGCCAGGTTCAGCGGGTTCTGCATCAGCAGGATTTTCTCATAGCCTACATTGATGGCACCGCCCAGCCCCATGATAAATAATACGAAAATGGTAGGCCTCAGCTCCGTCAAATCAATATGCCAGATGCGCTGCCAGATGGACGCCCCGTCCACAATCGCCGCCTCATGCAGCTGCATATCCACCCCCGCCAGCGCCGCGATATAGATAACGGAGCTGAAGCCAAGCCCCTGCCACACCCCGCTCCATGTATACACGGAACGAAACAGGCTTCCCGAGGACAGAAAGGAAATCCCTTCCGCCCCCAGAGACTTCAGGGCAACGTTGACAATACCGCTGTCCCCCAGGAAAATGCCCAGCATACCCACCAGCACCACATTTGAAATAAAATAGGGAAGGTACGTAACCATCTGCAGAGTCTTCTTCCACCGCCCGCTGCGCACATAATTGATCATAAGGGAGAACAGTATGGGCACAACGGACCCGGCAATCAGGCTGTACAGGCTGATGTACACGGTGTTTTTCAACAGCCCTCCGAAATTATAGCCGGAAAAAAACCTCCTGAAATGCTTCAGCCCCACCCAGGGACTCCCCCAGATGCCCGCTTTAATCTGGTAACTTTTAAAAGCCATCTGCACCCCCGCCATAGGTATATAGCAGAAAAGCACGAAATACACCGTTACAGGCACCAGCATCAGGTACAGGATATAGTTCACCCGAATGTCTTTTCCCAGGCGCGCCCAAAAGCGCTTTTTCTTTTTATCCTCTTTCTTCATTCCGTATCCTTTATTGTCTCTCCGCCAGCCATCTGTCATAGGCAGCCCTGTCAATCTCCTGAAGCCGTTCCAGCTCCATGGAATTTAAATTGGAAAGATACTCGTCCCAGGTGGCGTCCAGGTCTGCTTCCCCGGTTACTACAAGTGCCTGATACTGGTCAATATAACCGTTAATTGCCGTCACCAGATCCGCCTTCTCCGCCAGCTCTTCTTCCGACCAGTTTAAGCTGGGAAATTCGTCCGCCGCATACTCCAGCAGACGCTTTCTCTGCTGCATCAGGAACAGTTCCTCCGGGTTGGACTGCCCTTCATTAAACAGCACAGCCTGTCCCAGCGGCGCAGGGTACCACCCCACCATGAGCGCGTTATTGCGAATCGTGTTAATATCGGCGCCCCAGGACCCGTCTTCGATCCAATGGTATTTTCCATCCTCGTCCAGCGTGTAGGTCTCTCCTTCCACACCCATGATCCCCAGCCTGGCGCCTTCCTCGGAATAGAGATAATCCGCCCAGGCACAAATCACTTCGGGGCGTTGGCATTTGTCCGTAATCACCAGGCCGCCGTACTGGACGCCCTTTCCGGCCGGCATGCTGTGCTTTCCGTCAAAGGGAAGCAGCGCGTCATAGTCCTCATCCCGCTCCGTGCCCACATGCTGGTATACGCCGTAGGTGGGAATCGTGCCCAGCGTATCACTGGTAGCGCCAATGGCATTGATGTCGTCCCAGGTAGCACTGTAGCAATCCTGGTTCACCAGCTTCTCCTCATATGCCTTCGCCATAAATGCCAGGAAATCCCTGTATTCCTGAGACGTAGGGACATATGTCATCTCGCCGGCATCCACATCATACATGGACATGGTATTCCAGTCCATGGTAATGCCGAAAACGGGCAGCAGCATATTGACCGCACCGTTGGGACAGTAGAGCGGATACTCGTCCTGTTCCCCGTTCCCGTTCGGATCATCGTCCCGGAATGCGCAGAGAACCTCATAAAACGCCTCCTTTGTTTTCGGAACTTCCTTTCCCACCTTGTCCAGCCACACCATATTGATAAAGACCGCGGGTCCCGCAAGCTCCGGCCCGTTCATCTGAGGCAGTGCATAGATATTGCCGTCAGCAGAAGTGATATCCTTCCATGCGTCCTGCTCGTCCAGCTTCGCCTTCAGGTTCGGCATATACCGTTCAATCAAATCATTCAGCGGAATGATAATGTTCTGGGAGCCGTACTTATAGGCATCAATGGCGCTGATACCGCTCTTGATATACACATCGTAATAATCGCCCCCGTTAAAACTCAGATTCCGCTTCTCATCCAGTTCCGCCTGGCTGTAAGTGGCTAAATCCCAGTGGACATTGGTCTTCTCCTCCAACTTCTGCATGGTCAGCGTCTTGTCCAGCTCCTGGCCGGTATTGGAAAAAGCAAATGCCTCCACCGTCCACGCCTCATCCAGCGGAAAGGTAATCTCACCTGCGGCGCTTCCGTCCGCGCTGCTTCCGCCGTCTGCCGCTTCTCCCGAAGTGCCTGGCTGCCCTGCCGCTTCTCCCCGGGAGGAATCCCCTGCACCGCAGCCTGCCAGCATGCTGCATGCCAATAAACCCGCCACCATAACGATATGCTTTCTCTTCATTTCCATATCCTCCTAATTCAAATCGCTGCGCGATAGCACGAAAGGGTAAAGTCGCTGCGTGAGAGGTCCCGATTTCGCCGGCGGCAATTTGGTGTCATCCCTTCGGCGTTCAATCATGAAAGTTCCTCCCATGGGCCTACGCGGCTTTCCCGTCCAACGGACATCCGGCCGGTTCTGAAAGTGGCCCCTTTCATTTTCCGCCGTTTCCGCTCTTCGACCCCCATGCCATTTCACCTTTTGGTATCTCTAAAATTTATCCGGGTAAATTTTCTTGCAAAAAAATTTTGGAGCATTTATTGCCATTTTTTACCAAAACAGGATACATTTTTCTGCTGTTTATGTCGAAAATGATACTGTCTCCAACCTTTTTCTACTCTTTTGACACTTACATGATACCTTATTTGGTAGATAAATGCAAGTCTTTTTTGAAAAATAATTTATGCGGGTAAATTTTGGTGGCCGGAATATTTTCATTTTCGGAAACATATCTATTATAAAGAAAAATGACAAGATAAAATGAAGGGGAATAGGATGAGTGCTAAAACAAAGATTGTCGTACTTCACATGAAAGAACTGATTTATACCGGAATATTTGCCGTTCTGGGAGTTCTGCTCGTTATTCTGCTGATTCTGATCTTCCTGCCGGGCAAGGACAAAAAAGACCCGTCTGTCTCCGAACCGGAGCCGGAAGCAACGCAGACCGCCTCCCTCTACATACCGGGCATCTACACCACCGAGCTGGTGCTGGGCAGCGAATCCATTGACGTGGAAGTCATCGTGGATAAGGATTCCATAACTTCCATTCAAATGGTCAATCTGGGCGAAGCCGTCGCCACCATGTATCCGCTGCTTCAGCCCACCTTCGATTCCATCTGCGCGCAGGTCATGGAACAGCAGTCTCTGGAATCAATCAGCTATACGCCTGAGAGCAAGTATACTTCCCTTGTGCTGCTGGAGGCGATACAGAATTCGCTGGAAAAGGCAAAGAACGCAGGGGATGCCGGAACCGGGGAAACGGATTAGAATTTCCGGCGGCGCTGCGGAAGCGGCGGGAGTTTCACAATATACAACACGCGTCGGGAAGCTGTCCCGGCTTCCCGACGCACATGCCTCGGTATATTTATGGATCTACTGCGGATCGGTCCGCCGCCTCCAGCAAGGATGTATTCCCCTAACCGGAAAAACCCCTGCTCGAAAATGCGCGGAGTCCTGCCCGCCGTCCCGGATTACTGCCCTTCACCGAAGCCGGGTTCCCGGAAGATTCCTGTTAAAAACCCGCAGAATTCCGCTTCCGCAGCTTCCAAGCTGCTGTCGTTATGAAATGTATGGTCATATTGAAAACTTCCCACATTGTCGTCAGAAGAATTTCCCCATAAAACCTGATCAATCTGAAATCTCGTAATCAGTAAAGTGATGCAGGGTGTCTTTACCCAGTTTTTAAACTTCTCAATTTCCTCGCCCTCGCGAATCTGCACAAACAGGATTTCGTCTTCGCCTTGCATAAACTTCTCATATTCCTCACAGAGATATCGGAACGGCAGGTCATTGTACTCCACAAATAGCCGTTTCAAATCCGCCAGAAATTTTCGGGCTTTCGCATCCTTTTCCCCATTCCACCCGCCGTACACTTCCGCGATTTTTTTAATCGGGGTAATGGATGACACATTTCTTACCTTGAAATGCCTGCCCGCCATACCGCACAAAGTGTCCTTCCCCACACCGCCTGCGCCGTTAATGATGATCACCGTCTTCTCCATCCTTATGCCCTTTCCTTTTCCCCGCTTGGCTTCGGGAAAAAAGTATACCTTCTTTCCTTTTTACCCTGATGCCTTCACGTAGTATATCACAGTTCAAGGAATCCTACAATCATTTCCTGGAAGACGGTTTTGACGGGCAGTCTTTTAACAAGTACATCAATGTCACCGCATAAATGCACCCGGGATATCCCCTGCTGCCGTCCAGGTTGTAACCCAGGTAGCAGGCCTTGTTCGTTGGGCACTGCCGCACCGGATAATCTATCTCTGTGTCCGTTATGTGCTTCTTTGTGTCCAAAATATCCTCCCCCGGCCAGGCTGCCCCGTTTGGCACCTGCCAGCCGCTTCGTTCCTGCATCCGGTCTCGTTATGTCGGGCGCTGTCTTCCAATGCCCTTTCGTTCCTCTCCCCGGCTCCTTCTTTTCCCGTCCTGTCCGGCACACCCCCACGATGCCCTGCAGGGCGCACGCAAATATACCGCACCGCCTGTTCAGTATGGTGGTGTTCACAGGTTTGTTCTTCCTAAGCTTGCAAATGGCCGCCCTGGAAATCCGGTGTCGTGTGACCAGCGTATATGTAATTTCCTCAGACTGCTTCAGCTCCTCCCAGAATGGTTTGTAATCGTACCATTTCGAGCTTACATTCCGTCTTCTGCGTTTCTCAGGGTATGCGGTATAAATTTTTCACAAAGGTTCGCCTTACTTGCACATAAGGCGAACCTTTTTTCATGAAGTTCCTCAAAGCAAGCTGCCTGCAGGTGAAAGCCCTTCCGCTTCCCTGATCCACAGTGCAGCACTTGCGTCGGAAGGCATCCGCAAATCCCCTCTAGGCGACAGCGCCACGCTCCCCACTTTGGGACCGTCCGGCAGGCACGAGCGCTTGAACTGCTGCGCAAAAAATCTCTTATAGAAATTTTTCAGCCATTTCAGGATCGTCCCGTCATCATACAATCCCGCAAAAGCCAGCTTTGCCACCCGGTATACCTTTGCCGGCGGATATCCGCAGCGAAGCATATAATACAGGAAAAAGTCGTGCAGCTCATAAGGCCCCACCAAGTCCTCCGTCTTCTGGGAAATCACACCGTCTACAGGCGGAAGCAGTTCCGGACTCACAGGTGTATCCAGCACATCCCCAAGCACCTCCGCCAGCGCCTCATCTTTGCAGGTATCCGCATAATATGTTACCAGATGCCGTACCAGAGTCTTCGGCACGCCTGCATTGACTCCGTACATGGACATGTGGTCTCCGTTGTAGGTAGCCCAGCCCAATGCCAGCTCCGACATGTCGCCTGTCCCAATCACAAGTGCGTTCAGGCGGTTTGCCAGATCCATCAGCACCTGGGTACGCTCCCTTGCCTGCCCGTTTTCATAGGTTACGTCATGGTCGGAAAGCGCCTGCCTTATATCCCGAAAATGAACCTCCACTGCGTTCCGTATGTCCACTTCCTCCAGAGTAACCTTGAGAATATTCGCCAGCCTGCAGGCATTGTCATAAGTCCTGTCCGTTGTTCCGAAACACGGCATGGTAACCGCCGTAATCCCCTTCCTGTCAAGCCCCAGCAGGTCAAAGGTCCGGACAGTCACCAGAAGCGCCAGGGTGGAGTCCAGGCCGCCGGAAACACCCAGCACTGCTTTGGAAAGCCCTGTATGCTCGTATCTTTTCTTCAGCCCGTAGGATTGGATGGAAAGGATTTCCTCACAGCGGCGGCGGCGCTGCGCCTCATCCCCCGGCACGAAGGGCATGGGGGCAAAATGCCGGTTCAGGCTTGTCTCCTCCGCCTCCAGACGGAATGGAATCCTGACATACTGCGTCCGGGGTTCCTTCCCAAAGGTGCCCATGCGCCTTCTGTCGGAAAGAATTTTTTCCACGTCAATATCGCCGTAAATCGTTTCACAGCTGAATTTCTTCACCTGGGACAGCAGGACGCCGTTTTCCGCAATCAGATTATGTCCGCCGAACACCAGATCCTGGGTGGACTCCCCCTCCCCGGCTGATGTGTAAATATAGCCGCAGATAAGCCGGGCGCTGGCAGACTTCACCAGCATTTCCCTGTATTCGTCCTTTCCCACGGTCTCGTTGGAGGCGGACAGATTTGCCAGTATCGTCGCCCCCTTCAGGGCATGGTTGGTCCCCGGAGAATCCGCCACCCACAGGTCTTCGCAGACTTCACACCCTACCGTCAATCCATGAACGCTTTCACAATCAAACAGGATATTGGTTCCGAAAGGCACCGGTTTCCCGGCGAAAACGAACGGGACCGGTTCCGCATTGCCTTCCGCAAAATGACGCCCCTCGTAAAATTCCGCATAGGAAGGAATGTTTGCCTTGGGAACCAGCCCCAGGATTTCTCCCCTGTAAAGCACAGCCGCCACGTTGTACAGCCTGCCCTCCCGCTCCACGGGCAGCCCCGCCATGACCAAAGCGTCCTTGCCTACGGTGCATTCCGCAATTTTCAACAACTGCCGGGAAGCCTCCTCCAGCAGCAGCGGCTGTAAAAATAAATCACCGCAGGTATACCCGGTAATGCACAGTTCCGGAAAAACAATGATTTTTGCTCCCCCCGCAGCGGCTTTTTCCATCTCCCTGCAGATCACTTCCGCATTATAGACAGGATCTGCCACTTTTATTTTGGGCGTTACCGCTGCCGTTTTGATAAATCCCTGTTTCATGTTGCTCCTCTTCCTTATCTTTCCCGTCTATTGCCACATGGGAAGCCTCTCTCACCGCCGATATCCCGCTGCATGCATCCTTTCGCAATCAGCACTCAATGCCCACTCCAATACTGCATTGCAGACGGCAGACGTGCGCAACGCCTCCGCCCTGTCCTGGCGAAGACATCCATCCCTGCCTATTGGGGGCTGAATGCAGCAATGTACTAATCACAATGCTTTACAGCACAGGCAATCCATACAAAATCCGCACTCCGCCTTGCCGGCCGGAGAGTTCCTCTGCCTCCGTTTTTTTCACCTGCTCTTCCGATAGATCACCCGCAGTTCGTCCAGGCTGAATTTATAATGCCTGCCGCAGAACTGGCAGTTTACCTCTATCTCCTGCCCGTCTTCTATCATGTCCCTGATTTCCTGCTTTCCCAGGCTGATCAGGACTTTCTCTATCTTCCCGCTGTCACAGCTGCATCTGAAAGCGGCGGGCCGTGTCTCCAGGACCTCGCAGTCCAGTCCCGCTAAAACTTGCCCGAGCATCTGCTCAGGAGTATTTCCGGCATCCAGCATGGCCGTTACGGAAGTGACACCTGCCAGGTTCTGTTCCAGCCTGTCAATCACCGCCTCTTCCGCAAAGGGCATCAGCTGGACGATAAATCCTCCCGCCTGCCTGACCGTATTATCCTTTTCCATAAGGACACCCAGTCCCACGGAGGAGGGCACCTGCTCTGACGCGGCAAAGTAGTAAGTCAAGTCTTCCGCTATCTCGCCTGTCTGCAGCTGAGTCTGCCCCACATAAGGCTCCTTTAAACCCAAATCCCGGATAACCCGCAGGCTTCCCTGTCCCACTGCCCCCGCCACATCCAGCTTGCCCAGGGCATTTGCCGGAAGTATCACATCCGGTACATTGGCATATCCTTTTACGTTTCCCTTCGCATCCGCAGTCACCATCAAGCCCTGTACGGGACCGTCTCCCTTAATCTGAAGCGTCAGCAGATCATTCTCTCCCTTCAGCATGCTTCCCATCATCGCGCCTGCGCACAGAAGCCGTCCCAGCGCCGCAGTGACCACGGGGCTTGTATTATGTGCCTGTCTTGCAGCTTCCGCCATATTTCTGGCAGTACAGGCAAAAGCCCGAATCTGCGCCCCCGCCGCAGTTGCGCGCACTATATAGTCCCTCATTTCAATCTTCCTTTCGTGTTTCCTTTTCCGACATACATTCCCAATGTTTCCGCTGCGTACTCGCCTGTCCCCGCAGCCCCGGGCAGGTCATATTTCCTTCCCATGCTCCCCCGCAACCACATACACCCGCTGGCTAGTGTCAGTGACGCTTTCCCCGGTATCCGCATCCGTTACCTCCAACACGGTCATGCCGGCACGTTCCACCAGTGCAAGCATCTGCCCCACAGTGTATCCGCGCTGGAAATGAGTCTCCGTAAACCGTCGGAAGCTTTCTCCCTCCTCCCGCACAAAAACCGTCAGGTCATACTCGTTTATTTCCTCCTCCGGGTCATAGAAATTTTCCCAGATAAAGCTGCAGTCCTCACGGTTCTCCGCGATGGTAGTCTCGCCGATTACCTCCCGGTACTTATAATCCGTATTAAAATCAAATATAAAAATTCCACCGGGGAACAAATAATTGTTCACCATGGAAAATATATCCTGCAGTTCTTCCTCCTCCAGGATATAATTCAGCGAGTCGCAAACGCTGAACACGGTTCCTACGGTGCCGTACAGTTCCAGTTCCCGCATATCCTGCTGCAGATACAGGATTTCGGATCCGCTCTTCTCCTTTTTCTTCAGCGCAATATTCAGCATGGCTTCTGAGACATCCACCCCTATCATGTCGTAGCCTTTCTGATACATCAGCTCCGTCAGCGTCCCCGTACCGCAGCCCAAATCCACCACCAGGTTCCGCTCGGAATCCAGCACACTCCCCGCATCCCGCCCCGAAGTTGACACTCCGTACTTCCGTATCAGCTGTTCCAGACGCTCTCCCCAGAACACATAAGGCGTGTTGTCCATCAATTCATCGTACACCTCTGCAAAATCCTGATAGATTTTCATAGCCATACCCCCTGCCCGCTTCGGGGCGCCCATCAATTCCGCCTTTGAAAGAAGCCTTCAAGCTTGCTGCACCTGCGGATTCCTCCTTAAAATACCGCGCCAAACGCCCCGAACACACCGGCGCTTGCCAGCCCCATTAAAATACCCGCCAGGATTACGCCAAACAGCACCGCAAACACGCTGGACTTGAAATCCATATCCAGCAGGCTGGCAGCCAGCGTCCCGGTCCACGCCCCGGTTCCCGGAAGCGGGATTCCCACAAACAGCAGCAACGCCACAAACAAACCTCTTCCTGCCTTCTGCTTCAGCTTTTCCCCGCCTTTATGTCCTTTTTCCAGACAAAAAGTAAAGAATTTACCGATAATCGGTTTGTCCGTTCCCCATTCCAGGACTTTTCTGGCAAAGAGGAAAATAATCGGCACCGGAAGCATATTTCCTAAAATACAGACAACATAACTGGGAATCACCGGCAGATTCATCCCGATGGCAATGGGAACCGCCGCCCTCAGTTCAATCAGCGGCACCATGGAAACAAAAAACACAAACAAATATTTTTTCAGCATAACACTCTTTGTCCTCTTTCTATCTCATTTTTATAACACTTTTCGGAAACGCGGCCCTTTCCCTACCCGGGCTGCAGGGCCACGTATTCCCTCAGAAATGACAGCAGCAGATCCATCTGTTCATCCGTGCCCACGGTAATGCGCAGGTACTCCGATATCCTGGGCTTATCCCAATGGCGCACATAAATCCCGGCTTCCCGCAGCGCCCGGAACATTTGCTTCGCCGGAATAGACGGGTGGGTTGCAAAGATAAAATTCGCCCCGGAATCCGGAAAAAGAAATCCCAGTTTTTTCAATTCCCCTTTCACACGCTCCCTGGTAGCGATGATCCTGCCCGTAATTTCCTTAAAGTATGCCTCATCCTGCAGGGCCTCCGCCCCCAGCAGCTGCGAGGGAAGGTTCATGGTGTAGGAATTAAAGGAAAATTTCACGTCGTTCAGATACCGTATCAGTTTTTCACTGCCCATGCAGAACCCGATACGCATCCCTGCCATAGAGCGGGATTTTGAAAAAGTCTGCACCACCAGCAGGTTATCGTATTTTTCCAGAAGCCCCATGGCAGACACACCGCCGAAGTCCACATAGGCTTCATCCACTATAACCACTACGTCTTGGTTTGCCCGGATGATTTCCTCCACCGTTTCCAGGCTCTCCGCCAGTCCCGTAGGCGCATTCGGATTCGGAAAAACCACACCTCCGTTGGGCTGCCTGTAATCCTCCGGTCGGATATGCCAGTTTTCGTCCAACGGACAGGTTTTGTACGGAATCCTGTGCACTTCCGCCCATACGTCATAGAAGGAATAGGTGACATCCGGAAACAGGACCGGGCGGCCGCTGTTAAAAAATGTCATAAACGCCATGGACAGTACATCGTCGGATCCCACTCCCACAAATATCTGTTCCTGCTTTACATGATAGGCTTCCGCCAAAGCCTTTACCAGGACCGTGCTGTCCGGATCCGGATACAGCCTCAGCGCACTGCAGTCCATCCGGGCCGCCATTCTTTCCACACCGGGCGCCGGCGGATAAGGACACTCATTTGTATTTAATTTAATAATGCCCGGCTTCCGGGGCTGCTCCCCTGCCGTATAAGGCACTACTCTTCGCACATTCTCTTCCCAGCCCACTGTATCTGCCTCTCTTTCTGTTGCTGTAAAAGTCCCCAAACCTGCCTTGCGGAAACCGCTCGGCCAACAAGCGTTCCCCTGCTCCTTTTGCCAGGCAGCCGTGCGACAAACCCGTCTCCCCTGCGGGCTTGTATGCCGCTTCACGATAGCCCCCGGCTTTCATCCATGGCGGGTCGGCCCGGTGCATGTGGGTACTGTAAAAGTTCCCAAGCTTACCCTGCGGAAACCGGCTGAACCCCGGTGTATTTCTCCAGTTCCTCCCGGTAAATTTGCGCCTGTTCCGGACAGGACAGCCTCTCGTAACAGCGAATCAGCCCCTCCAGCCCTTCGCTTCCCCCTGCATGAATGTTCAGAATCGGCCTTGTCTCATAGACCGCATTGTAATACCAGACTGCCGCCTCCTCCAAATCCTCCCTGTCCTCATAGAAATGTCCCATTTCACAGCAAATTTCCGAACAGGCCTCTTCTGCAATCACCTTGGATGTATACTTAAAAAAGGAAACCGCATCTCCTGCCAGCCTTGCCGCCTTCGCCGCCACGCAGCAGGCCTGGGCCATCTCCTCTCCGTCCCGGTCGATATCCTGAGCAGATGCGGTGAAAATCTCCGCCGCCTGAGCGAAATCCGCCTCATCACCTGCCAGCAGCAATTCCCTGGCATAGAGTCCGTGAAGCCGCTTGGGAAGACGGTATCCTTCCATACAGTGCCTGTAGAAGCTTGCCAAATCCCGTCCTGCATGGTTCTCCTCGGGCAAATGCGTAATCACGATATCGCTGTCGTATATCACGGGCATCAGGCGTACCGTCTCGTGAATCGGACCTTCCCACACGAAATTCCGTTGCCTTTTAAACAGCTTTGGACGGTATTCTTCGTCGAAGTTGTAAACTGTGCCAAACTGCAGCTGATTGGCATATTTCATCTGCACGATTTCAATCTCCGGAAGCAGCGTCTCCTTTAAAATGCGAAAACGTTCCCTGTTTTCCGGAGACAGCACCTCATCCGCATCCGCAGAATATATATATTCCTTCGTGGCCCTGGAAAACACAAAATTCCTTGCTTCGCTGAAATCATCCGTCCACCGGAAATCGTAAACCAGATTCGTGTATTGCTGCGCAATCTCCTTAGTGGCGTCCGTAGACCCGGTGTCCGCGATGACGATTTCATCTGCCAGGCCCTTCAGGCTGTCCAGGCAGCGTCTCAGTGTCTTCTCCTCATTTTTTACAATCATGCACACGGATATGGTAACCATTGTCTTACCTGTCATACTGTACTGCCGGGCTGTGCCGGAAACACCAGCATGAATCCTTCCTTAACTTCATTCCGCCGATTTTCATCGCATCAATAAGATAATACCAAAAAGAAAGCAAGGGTACAACCATTATTCTCCAAAAAAATGTTTTTGTCGGTTGTGGTTTTTATATGAATATGTTATAATAACTCCATTCGGGGCAGAGGCATTCTTTTCAGTGGGACAGTTGTCTGTATCACAGATGTATGTTTTGTCACAACAGGTATTCTGTCCTAATATGACCTTAGAGGAGGACTATCATTATGTTTGTAATTTTAGGCGGCGGATTATTCATCATAATTGTTGCAGTCATCGTCTCCGTGATATCCAGCGTGGTATCTGCTGTTGCGGCAGATTCCGATGTGGAGTCCTGAAGCCGCTGAAGGGCGCCTTCTTCTGCCTGTGTAAACGCAAGCAGGGGAAAGCGCCCTGCCAACTGCACCTGCCTGCCGGGAACCCGGTATGTATCCATTGATCTGCCTTTTCGCCGTGCTGACGGTCTCTCGTAACATTTCTGACAATTTACTAAACTTCCCCCTGTCTCAAAATATACCTTGCACCCATATGAATAACATTTTCTTCGTTCTCAGATAAGTACCAGACACACCTTGCAAAATTGCCGCAGATATATGATCTCTACTTTCAGCCTCCCTATTATGATGATGTTGTGGTCAAAAGATATTTTGCATCCCCATTATGACCCTGGTACCATTATGATGTTGGCTTCAAAATTACTGCATTATATGTCCGCGCATGGAAAAAGCGGAACTTCCGCTCCGCCTTTCCGTCAGTGAAACCAGCTGTTTTCCGAGTCACTGTCTTACCGCACCTCACTGTCCGCTTATGCAAACGGATTCTCCGTAGGATACAGCATACCCTTGGGCTGATTGTAATTCAGATCCTCCACCGGCACGCCGATGTATTTAAACACCTCATACAAGGCCTTTCCGAAATGCCCGAACGCCACCGCACCATGATGCGGGTAATTCTTCTCAATCAATACATGACGGTAGAACCGTCCCATCTCCGGGATGGCAAACACGCCGATTCCGCCGAAGGATTTGGTTGCCACCGGAAGCACTTCCCCCTGGGCAATGTAAGCGCGGAGCCTGTTGTCCGCAGTGGACTGGAGACGGTAGAATGTGATATCTCCTGGAACAATGTCCCCCTCCAGAGTACCCTGGGTCACTTCCTCGGGAAGCGTTCTTGCCATAATCATCTGGTATTTCATGCTGCAGGAAGACAGCTTTTTGGTATTGGTGTTGCCGCAGTGAAAGCCCATAAATGTATCGTTATGGGTATAACCGTATTTCCCGTTAATGGCATCCTCATACATATCATCGGGCACGGTATTGTTGATATCCAGCAGCGTCACAATGTCCTCGCTGACGCATGTGCCGATGAACTCGCTCAGGCATCCGTAGATATCCACCTCACAGGATACGGGAATCCCCATGCCGGTAAGGCGGCTGTTCACATAACAGGGAACGAAACCAAACTGTGTCTGGAATGCAGGCCAGCATTTTCCGGCAATGGCCACATATTTACGATACCCCCTGTGAGACTCCACCCAGTCAAGGAGGGTAAGCTCATACTGTGCCAGCTTTGGCAGAATCTCCGGCTTCCTGTTGCCAGCGCCAAGCTCCTCTTCCATCTCTTTCACCTTCGCCGGAATCCTCTCGTCTCCCTCATGCTTCTTGAAAGACTCGAACAGGTCAAGCTCGGAATTCTCTTCAATCTCCACGCCCAGGTTGAAAAGCTGCTTGATCGGTGCATTGCAGGCAAGGAAATTCAGGGGCCTGGGACCGAACGAAATAATCTTCAGTCCGCTCAGTCCTACGATAGCCCTGGCAATGGGAATAAACTCATGAATCCTGTCCGCGCATTCCGCCGCGGTCCCCACAGGGTTCTCCGGGATGTAGGCCTTCACATTGCGCAGCTTCAGGTTATAGCTTGCATTCAGCATACCGCAATATGCGTCGCCGCGCCCGCCCACCAGGTCGTCCTGGCTCTCCTCGGCAGCCGCTATGTACATGGCAGGGCCGTCAAAATGCTTTGCCAGCAATGTCTCTGAAATCTCCGGGCCGAAGTTTCCAAGGTATACGCACAGCGCGTTACAGCCGTTCGCCTTTAAATCCTCCAGCGCCTGCACCATATGAATTTCACTTTCCACAATGCATACGGGGCACTCATAGACGCTGTCCATGCCGTACTTAGCAGTATAAGCCTCCATCAGAGCCTTCCTTCTGTTCACGGACAGGCTCTCTGGAAAGCAGTCGCGGCTCACGGCCACAACGCCGATTTTTACTTCCGGCAAATTATTCATGTCTTTATCCTCCTGATTTATATAAATAAGTTGTTTGGTTCCGATATAAATTATAACTGTTTTGCCGCTGTATTACCACATATTTTTAGGAAAATAAATATCTTGGTTTTAATTTTACCAGTAAAGTGTTGTTTTCTCTAATGCGGTTTCCTGGTTTAACCCCTTTTTCTCCATCAGCTTTCGCGCTGCAGCCTCCTTCGATGTCCCCAGTTCCCTACATAGCCCAATGATTGATTTGATGCTGTTCTCTTCTGTAAGTTCCGCCTGTCTTTTTGTTTCTTCTATCTGTTTCTGCTGTTCTTCTACTTGTTTCCGCTGTTCTTCTACTTGTTTCTGCTGTTCTTCCACCTGTTTCTGCTGTTCTTCCACCTGTTTCTGCTGTTCTTCTGCCTGTTTCCGCTGTTCTTCCACCTGTTTCTGCTGTTCTTCTGCCTGTTTCCGCTGTTCTTCTGCCTGTTTCCGCTGTTCTTCTGCCTGTTTCCGCTGTTCTTCTACCTGTTTCTGCTGTTTTTCTACCTCTTCCCACCTCTCTTCCATCTGTTTCCGTTCCTCATCCAGCTGCTTTCTGGCAAATGCCATCTTCTGCCGTTCAGCCTGTATGTCTATTTTTTCCATATCCGCAAATAATTCACCCATTTTCTTTTTCCTCACTCTATCCGTCAATTGCTCCGTTTCTGACACAGGCACATTTATCTTCAGGAGGAATGCCTGCAGCATTTCCGCGATGGTGTCCACCATCTGCTGCGGGGAGTGCCGAAGAATTGACTCAATCTCTCCACCAGGCAGCCTGCGGAAGTTCTCAATATCTTCCACTGTCTGCAGCTTATTGACCAGCATAACCAGAGAAATTTCATCCTTTTTTGCCATCAGTGCCTCATTGCTGTAATCCCGCAGCGGCACCAGATAATATTCAAAATCCGGAATATACCTGCCAAAATTTTCCCCTTCCCGTACACGGCTTCTGAAATCCAGCGGGACCTTCCATTCCCTGGCCCCCTCATAATATATAATGGGCAGTATGGGCGGATACAGGAAGTCGCTCCTCTTCGCCATTCCCCTACGGACGCTTTCCGCCTCCTTTTCATAAGTATCCCAAATATGCACCATGTAGCGGAATATCTGCATGCATACATTGTAATCCGGTTGTGTCTTATGCTCTATCAGGGAAACCAGGAAAAAAGGCGTTCCCTCCGCACGAATACGGACACGCTTTACCCTGTCGGAATTACGTTCTTCTGCAAACAATGTCACGTATTGATCTGACACATCCTCAATGTCCTCCGGCTTCACATTCTTCAGATAAGGCAAATCGACGTAATCCCGCAAAAACTGGGAACACAGCATGTGGTTATCAAAAATAATCTTACTGCTGCTGTCCCTGACTTTGGAATTCAACACCATGTCCCTGGGTTCTACTGCCCTGTGCAGCCCCTCTTCCGCTGACAATCCGGAAAAAGCTTTCCCGATATCCCCGCTGTCCGGCTGTTCCGCACAATCCTCCGGGACACTGCGCCCTGTCTGTTCCCCGTAACGCCCCCCTGCATGGTACGCCCCGTTTCTGTTTTCTGTCTGTCCCATTCATTCCCTCCTGTTTTCCCCACAGGCAGCAACAGATAAACGGCACAGCCTTTCCGCGCCTGCCTGCTCTCTTCAACCATCAATGGATTACCTCAGGCAAAACGCCCAGACTTCAAGCTTCCATCCGAAAGCTACAAATTACTAGACGGAAATTGTCATAAAACAATCATCCACCACGATAAAAATAGAATTTTTGAAGTGAATTTATGGTAACATATTTTGTCCGGGATTGCAACCGGTTTTTGCATCTGAAAATAGCTTTCTGCCAAATGGACATCACTATTGGAGTTCCCCTAAAACGGGCGGGCAGGCTCTTTTCATTCCGGTGCGCCTGCCCGATTACCTTCAATAGAATGACACAGAACTATTTTCAATCTGCAAGTTTTCAATTTGCAAGACATACAGTCATTTACGCCTAACAGCCTCCTCCATAGGCAGACCCGTACAGTAATCCAGCTGTCTTGGCTCATATTCCTCATTTTCCCGCTGCCTGGTATAGCCGGTATAACTCCAGGTGGGTTCCGGCAGATTTCTCCTCCATGGCCTGTGTTCCCACTGATATCCCCTGAAGGGATCCCTTGTAGCGTTCATCCATTCCAGAAGCAATTTATGCAGACGGACTTTTTCTTCCTCGTATGCCTCATCCTCAATCAGGTTTTTCATTTCATAAGGATCCGTCTCTGTGTCATAAAATTCATCCACCGGGTCCAGCAGGTGAACGGCCAGTTTATAACGCCCGTCAAAAACAGCCCTCATCATCTGCAGCCCCCCAAAGCCGTCGTGATCAATTTCATAACGGGTAAATTCCGTAACAATATAATCGTTCGTCCGTATTTTCGGGTTATAGGCCTCCTGCAGGAGGCTTTTTCCCTCAAAGCACTTCGGAACGGGAATCCCCATATATTCCAGAATCATAGCCGGAATATTGATGTGGCTCACCGGATTCCTGTCTACCACCCCCTTGGGTACGCCCGGGCCTGCAATCAGCAGCGGTATCCGGGCAATTTCATTGTACATCACGGGACCCTTGGCGTACAGGCAATGGCTGGCCAGGGCATCTCCGTGATCCGAAGTGTATATAACCAACGCATCCGGAGTACAGGCCTTGATACCGTCCAGCACCCTTCCCAGTTCAGCGTCCGCAAAGGAATTACAGCCCAGATAGCCGGGTGCCTTCAGCTTCAGTGCATCCCTGTCGGCATACCGGCTTGCTCCCGCCCAGTACTTCTGGAAAAGCGGTTTTCCCTCCAGTGTATCCCATACATTGGGTGACTTGGGAAATTCATAATCCGCAAACATGGAAGCATAGGGTTCGGGGCAGAGATGAGGGTCATGGGGTTCATCCAGGGACACGGTCAGGAAAAAATCCTCTTCCCCATGCTTCTGGAGAAAATCCAGTGCCCGGTCGGCACAGCGGTGTCCGAAGGTAAACTCCGCGGAAATTCCCTTCTCATTTGTAGCGTTGTGGCGGGATGCCAGCCGCTCTTCCTCCGTCAGTTCCTCCAGGTAACAGCGCATGTCGTACCAGTATTCCGGGTCCCATCCCTCCGGACAGATACCCATGCCAAAGTAATCGCCGCCGTCCAGATGCCATTTCCCGATATAGGCCGTGCGAATCCCATTGTCGGAAAGGCGCTGACCGATGGTTTTTACATTAGCCCCCAGGGGAATGCAGTTCGAGAAACTGCCGTTGGAATGGGGATATGTACCGGTAAACAGGGCAGAACGGGCAGGACCGCAGACTGGCTGACAAGTGTAGGCGTTCTGGCAGCGGATTCCCTCCGCGGCCAGGCTGTCAAGATTTGGTGTGTGCATATCCGGATTACCGTAGCACCCCACCATGTCCTGACGCGTGGCGTCCGTCATTAACAGAACAATCTGTTTTCTCGCTTTTTCCATTGTATAACCCTCCTTTATGTGTGGTAAACAGACACGCTTTCGCTTTCTGCCATCAGCCCGGCTTTCCTATATGCCACCCGGAGCAATCACCGCCTGAAGCCACTTCCCGGCTGGCCGGTGAAGCTTTTCGGTACGCCACCCGGAACAATCCGGCCGGTACGCCGGGACTGAACGGCAGGCGGCCTTGCAAAGCCAACAATACGGCGGGCGTCAAAACCGGACCACAATTTATATATGAAAAATTATACTTGAACCGCCGGGAGATAGCAACAAGAACTTCTGTTTCGCCGTAAAGCCTTTGCCCACGGCCAAACTGCCAAAAAACAAATTTGAAAGAAATATCGGCCCGTTGGTTATGATTGTCAGGTATTATCCCGCTTACATGGGCAATCATATAGTTGAAGCCAAAACGGCTGCCGTGCATAAGTGACATCACCGTCATAATTTTACAATGCGGCAGCCCCGATTTCACAAAACAGACATTACGCCCAAAAGGGCAGAGATGAGCCATACAGGAAGTGCGTCCGCAATCCTGTGAAAAATATGATGGAAAATAAAAAGAACGATACAAACCTCACCGCCGCACTGGCAAAAAATACGCTGGACGAAATCCCCCGGCCCAAATCGGATGCCCGTGAAATCGTCGGCCTGGTAAAACACAGCGGAAAGATTGACGGCTACCAGCTGTCCGACGGCTCCACCGTCAGCAAGGAGAAGGGCGTCCGCATGGCAAAAGGCGGCGAGATCAAAGGCGTTGGCGTGGCCCACCGGGGTGACACGGAATACCTGAAATCCATTCCCGACAGCTCCGACAGCAACAATCTCGGAAACCTGCCCTCTGTCTCGGGATAGCAGCCACAGGTCCGGCACATTCCGTACGATATCCGCCCAATCCGTTCCGGCCTGCCCTGCTGCCGGATTCCCCGGCTTACAGCCCGCATTCCAGCTGGCAGTCATAAGGTTCCGCTTCCACATGACCCTGGTGGTACACCTGTGCCTCCACGCATCCCATCGCCCGGTAAAAGGCCTGGCTTTCCACGGCGGAATGGGCGGATATATACAGCTTGCGGCCCCCATGTGCCTTTGCCCAGTTCTTCGCCGCCAGGAAAAGCTCCCTGCCGATTCCCTTTCCCCGCATATCCTCCGACACATGGATGCAGGACAGATCCAGATATCCCTGCTCCCCTCCAAACAGCGCAGTTTCCACAGATACAAAGCCCTTCAAAATACCGTCGGAAAAAGCGGCATATACAAAACCGCCTGTAGCCGCGGTGTTCCGCAGGCATCCCACTAAAATTCCATATTCTTCTTCCGTCCAGTCGTCAACAAACGGAGCGTCTCGTATTACCCACCTGCCCTCTGCCCGCCTCCAGCATTTCGTTACATCCTGGCGGCGTATAAAACCGCCAAACAACTCCCTGCTGATTTCTTCTCTCCGTAATTCCCGATACTGTACCATAATAAAACCCCCTACACGCTTAACGCATCAATTGAATCCCATCCGCAGTACAGCATAACACAGTCCCACCCACTTTTCAACCCATCCGGAAAGCATCTCCGCCTCCCGTAATTTATCTTCTTCGGAGGGTTCTCCACCCCCTTAACACCATACGGCATGTTCGGGCGAAAATACAGGTTTCGTTCCCGACAAAAGGAACTTTTATGCATAATTTTATGTATATTTTAATTGAATATTCATTTTTATAAACCTCTTAAGAAATTTCCATGATTTTTTTCATGAATCCATTGACATTTTATGCATGAAGTGCTAGTATCTCTCCATTGGTTTGCACTGTGCAGATTCAATTATTTTATTTTGGGAGGAATGAATTATGAAAGTGAAAAAGTTAACAGCCCTGCTGCTGGCTTCCCTCATGGCAGTGTCCATGACAGCCTGCGGCGGATCGCCTGCATCCGGCAGCGGTACGGGCACAGACAGCAGTGATGCAAATGACGGCAGCGCCGAAGAAAGTTCTGATGCTTCCGGCAGCGGCAATGAGGAAAGTTCCGACAATTCCGGCAGCGACGCCGAAAACGCCGACGAATCGGGTGTAGGCGGCGAGGATTCCGGGGCAGGCGCAGCGGACGGAGAAGGCTTCACCACCTCCGTAGATGGCAAGCTCATTATGGCAACCAACGCGGCATTCCCGCCATATGAATACGTAGAAGGCGGGCAGGTAGCCGGAATCGACGCGGAAATCGCCGCTGCCATCGCCGATAAACTGGGATTGGAGCTGCAGATTGACGACATGGAATTTGATTCCATCACGGAAGCCGTCAAGGGCGGTAAGGCAGACATCGGCTTGGCCGGCATGACCGTCACCCCCGACCGTCAGGAGGAGGTTGATTTTACCGTTAGCTATGCCACAGGCGTACAGGTTATCATCGTGACAGAGGACAGCGACATCACAAGCGCAGACGACCTGCTTGCAGAAGGCGCAAACCATGTAGTGGGCGTACAGCGCAATACCACCGGCGACCTCTACACCACCGACGATATCGAGAAGGCCGGGCTGGGAACCATCGACCGTTACAGCAAGGGCGCAGAGGCCATACAGGCACTGAAGACCGGCAAGGTAGACTGCGTGGTTATCGACAATGAACCCGCCAAAGCCTTCGTTGCCGAGGTAGACGGGCTGAAAATTCTGGATACCGAATACATCACCGAGGATTATGCCGCTGCCATGAACAAGGAAAATCCCGCCCTCTATGAGGCTGTCAATGCAGCCCTTCAGGAACTGATTGCGGACGGCACTGTCCAGGGCATTATCGACAAATACATCACAGCGGAATAATGTCGGATATCAGGTTCTGATTACACAGAAGAAAATCATTGGCATACCGGCCCGAATCAAGCTGTGGGGCTGCCGTAGGATTATTTAACGCGGCAGCCCCGATTTGCCTTGCCCGGCAGTATGTGACAACAGCTGCATGGCTATAAAGCGCGGCGTTCCCTGCCAAATCCCTGATTCCGGGATTACATTTCAGGCTTAACAGGCTTGCCGAAGCACCCTGCCGTGCCGCAGACAGCATCTTCACCAAAAAACTTATGACAAAAAGGAGAATCCCCCATGAGACCATCCGCTTCCCAAAGCTGGCCCCTGGTAGCGCCGGACTGGATACAGAACGGGCCAGAGTGGCTGAACGATTTCGGGTATGATGTCTACAAAAGCTTTATTTTTGACGACAGATACCAAATGTACATAAAGGGGCTTATGAATACCCTGCTGCTCACCCTTCTTGCGCTTCTCATCGGCGTGGCCCTTGGCGTGGTTATCTCCCTGGTCCGCGTATCTTGGGACAAAAACCACGGGGAAATGCATGGTCCCGGCAAGCTTGTCCTGGGCTTTTTCAATGCGCTTGCCAAGATATACCTCACCGTTATCCGCGGCACCCCCATGGTGGTACAGCTGATGATTATGTATTTCGTCGTCTTTGCTTCCAGCCGGAACAAGGTCATGGTGGGCGCTCTTTCCTTCGGCATCAATTCCGGGGCCTATGTGGCGGAAATCATCCGCGGCGGCATTATGTCCATAGATACAGGGCAGATGGAAGCAGGGCGGAGCCTGGGCTTCGGCTACGTGCCCACCATGCGGTACATCATCCTGCCCCAGGCGTTTAAATCCGTACTTCCCACCCTGGCAAACGAATTCATCGTATTGCTCAAGGAAACCGCCGTTGCGGGGTATGTCGGACTCACGGATGTCACCTACGCCGGCAATATCATCGGCGGCAACTGCTATGATTATCTGTTCCCGCTGTTAATGTCCGCGCTGATCTATCTGGTACTGGTAATGTTCTTTACGTTTCTGGTTGGTAAACTGGAGAGGAGGCTGAGAAGCAGTGAGCGATAACTATATTATTCAGGCCAAAGATGTACAGAAATACTATAACGGCGGTGAAATCAAAGCCCTGGACGGTGTGACAGCCTCCGTCCGCAAAGGCGAAGTGGTCGTAATCATCGGCCCTTCCGGCTCCGGCAAATCCACTTTTTTAAGATGCCTGAATCTGCTGGAACTCCCTACAGGAGGGCAGATTTTGTTCGAGGGAACGGACATCACCGACAAAAACGCCAATATCAATCTCCACCGGCAGAAAATGGGAATGGTGTTCCAGCATTTTAACCTGTTCCCTCATATGACCATACTAAAGAATATGACCCTGGCTCCCATGAAGCTGCTGAAAAAGTCCCAAAAAGATGCGGAAGCAC
>OFFK01000197.1_pt1 | contig 51440 bp, 40 predicted proteins | sample 1521361 | NCBI WGS metagenome assembly OFFK01 (sample SAMEA3504096, study PRJEB24116) | mouse gut metagenome | biome: mouse gut; feature: mouse-associated habitat; material: faeces | place: Denmark | collected 2011 | reverse complement strand
GACAGCCTTATTTGGCTGTCGCAAAAGAGAAAAAATATTTATTGTTTTGCGCTTATTTTCCGGAGATGACCACCTTGTCAAAAGCCATGTAAGGCAGCACGGAATTGCCGTTGGCCACGGTTTCTTTGGAAATCGCCACCAGGTTGTTCAGCAGGTCTGCCAGATTGCCATTGATCATGGTCTCGCTGACAGCGCCTTTGATTTGGCCGTCTTCCACCAGGAAGCTGTTCTTTGCCACCCCGGAGAAGTCGCCGTTGGTACCGGGCTGTCCGCCGGAGAACCTGCCGATAATGAGGCCTTTTTTGATATTCCTGATCATATCCTCATAGGGTGTGTCACCGCCTTCTATCACCAGGGAGAAGGATGTGTTTTTGGCCGGGGCAAAGCCGGATTTGTTCGCAACATATAATGACAGCAGGAAGGATTTCAGGACACCGTCTTTGATCAGATCATAATCTTCGGCCCGGAAACCGTCTGCGGTATATCTTTGCCCGCAGACGATGCGGGAATCACCCGGCCGCATGGAAATGGTGAGCCGCTGGTCTGCCACCTGCTGCTCCAGTTTGTCCAGCCAGATGCTGGTCTTCTCCAGGATAACGCTGTCACTGGCAAAATTGGAAATGGCGTTGCCAAGGAATCCGCCCAGGCTGCCGGGAGTAAGTACAATGACGCCCTCAAATTTTCCTTCCATGGGAATGATGGAAAGCTGGGCTTCCGTGTCGCTTAAATCCTTTTCCAGGGAACCCAGTTCTATGAAGGGGCGGTCCAGCTTATCCGTGTAAATATCGCTGCCGAAGAAAGAGGTAGTGGTATCTCCTTCATGGGCGGAATACATCAGGGAAACGGAGTAAGCGCCTTTGAAGGTCTCAAATTCCGTACCGTTGGTATTCTGGTAGATGGTATGTGTCTTGTCATGGCTGACGATCATCTGTTCCATGAGGATTTTGGGATGCCTGCTGCGGATATTCTCCATCAGCTCCCTGGCCCTGTTAAAAAACAGTTCAATATCCGGCTCGTAAGCGCCTTCCCGGAAAATCTCGTTTTTCTGTCCGGGGGCGATGTCATAGCTTTCGTCTGCCACGCCGGATTCCGCGGACTTGATGCAGTCCGTCACGGCGCCTTCCACAGCCTCATCGTCAAACTGGTTCGTAAAGGCAGAGCCTTTTTTCTGATCCTTATATGCCGTGAGGGAAAGGCTGCGGTCAAAAAGGGTGCGGAACAGGGAGAATTCTCCCCCGTCTACGTTGAATTCATGTTTTTCTGTCTCTGAAACAGTGTACTGTGCCTTCTCTGCTCCGGCATCAAGCAACAGCTGTCTTGTTTTTTCGGCTATATTTTTAATATCTGTCATGTCAGCGACCTCCTATCATTACCTTGCAGCGAAGGGCAGGGCCACCCATTCCCACGGGCATTGGCTGCTTTTTGCCGCAGAAACCGGAACTTGACCATTCCACGGTATCCGATACCATATCCACGGTTTTCAGCATGTTAAAAGCCACGCCGGAGATAGTGGTGTCCAGAAGCGCCCGTCCCAGTTTTCCCTTTTTGATTTCGTAGCCCATATTGACGCCGAACATAAATTCGCCGGTGGTGTCTGCCTGGCCGTTGGTGCTGTTGATCAGGTAATAACCGTCATCCACGGAGGCGATGATATCTTCCAGCCTGTCCTTGCCCGGAAGGACGGCAGTATTTCTCATGCGGATCAGAGGCTCGTCTGAGAAGCCCCAGGCGCGGGCATTGCCCAGAGGCCGTGCGCCGAAATGCTGTGCGCTTTCCCTGTTGTGCATGTAGCCTGTCAAAATGCCGTCTTTGATGAGGACGGCGTCTTCCGCGGGCGTTCCCTCGTCGTCCAGATAGACCGGGAGCGGTGCGGGCCTGCCGAATGCGGTGTGGGCAAAGTCCACCAGGCTTACCAGCTCGGAAGCCACGCATTTGTTCAGGGAGGGACCGGCTACGGAGCCGCCCAGCACCAGGTCTGCCTCCACCGTATGGCCTACGGCTTCATGGGCCAGCATACCGGACATGAAACCGCTTAAGACTACAGTCTTGTAGCCGGCTTCGGCATAAACGCCTTCCCGTTTCTGCATAAGCTGTTCATACAGGGCGTCGATTTGGGGATAGAGCAGTGCCGGATCAGTGAAATTGTCGGAAAAGTTTCCCGCGCCGCCCAGGGGTTTGAAAAGCTCGATAGGGGTGCCGGAAGTGGTTTCCGAATTCAGGAATACATAGATATAGCTTCTGGGCGCACAGATATGCCCGCTGCAACCGTCAGAGGTGCAGATGATTTTTTCCATGGAATCCTCTGAGACAATCACGGAACGGCTGGAGAGACCGGGATATTTCTCCGTGATATAGGCGTCCAGCTGGCTGGCAAATTCCACGTAGCGCTTCTGGTCCGTGTCCAGAATATCCCTGCCCCGGGAAATCTGGCTGCAGGGAATAACGGGCAGAGGTTCCTTACCCCGACCCACATGGCGATCCATAAAACCGGCGTTTTCCGTGGCTGCTTTCAGTACGGTTTCCGCCGCGTCGCCGGAGCATTCCGCAATGGAAGAGAAACCGTAGACGCCGTTTTCATAGACCCTGGCGCTGGTGCCTGAACTTTCCATCCTGGCGTTGCCGGTGAGATTGCCCTGAATCAAAGCAACCTGCCTGCTGCGGCTCTTCTGTTCCCTCAGCTCGGTGTGAACGCCGGGGGAAAAGAGAGATTTCTTGCTTGAGATATGATCTTCTAACATTTGGCTACCTCCTGTGTAATAGTGTGAATCAGAGTAGTACTTCCGATAAAACACAGTATAACACACATTTGTGTATTTGTATATTGCATTGTGAAATGTGTTTTGGCAATGGCGGCTGTGGATTACGGCTGCGTCAGGCCTTCCGGACGCAGTTCAAGTACCCGCTCACAGACCTCCCGGATGTATTTCCTGTCATGGGAGACACTGATGATAGAGCCGGGGAAATCGCGCAGCAGTTCCCGGATTACAGGGCCTGACAGGGGCGAGAAATTCCGGGTGGGTTCATCCAGGATCAGCACGTTCCGGTGTTCCATGCTCATTTTCAGCAGCAGCAGCTTGGCCTTCTGGCCTCCGGAGAGTTCCCGTATGGGGTGGTCCATCTCCTGCACCGTGTATTTCATGCTGCCGAGGTAGGTACGTATTTTGGTGAGTTCTTCTTTTGTCAGTGCCCTGGTGCGGTCCCGTCCCGCAGAGCCGTTTTCCGGAGAAGGGACGGTTTGCCTGGATGCCGGTTCCTGCGCTGCCTGTCCGGAGGCCGTGTCCGGGTTCAGGCTGCCGATGCATTCGGAGGGAAGCCGCTCCCAGGTGCGGGACAGGTAATCCACCGGCGTGCTGTCCATATCCAGAAGTTCCTCGTAGTTCTGGGGCATATAGGCGGCACGAATGTCGTTTCTGCATAAAAGCTGTCCGGCAATGAGCCGCAGGAGGGTGGTTTTCCCCACGCCGTTTTTACCGATAATGCAGATTTTTTCCGGTCCCCTGACCAGAAGGCTTATATTCCGGGACAATTCCTTTTCGCCGGCATTCAACAGAGGCAGTTCGTAGTCCAGGACCCGTTTTCCTGCGGGAATGCCTTCCCCCGGGGCAAAGCGGAAGAAGATGGCATCCTCCGTATCCGGACGCCGGGTCATATTTTCGGCCTGTTTTTCGAAACGCCGTTCCATGGATTTGACAGCGTGCATTTTCTTTTTCAGAAGCCTGGCGCCGGAGGGATTCTGCCTGGAGATGACGGCCTGCTGGTACTCCACCTTGTCGTGGATTCTGCGGAATTTTTCCTGCTGCTTTTCATAGGCTGCCTTTTCTTCCTGTGCAAGGCGCGTCTGCCGTTCCAGCCCCTTCAGGCGCTGCTCCACATATTCACGGTAGCCTGTGCGCATGACGCTGCACTGGCTTTCCGTCTTGCGCTTCAGCTGTTCCATGTGCAGGATCATATTGGCGGTGCGCTCCAGCAGCGTCTCGTCGTGGGAGATGTAGAGTACGGGAAAGGTGCATCCGTTGATGAAAGCCTCAAGCCACTCCAGCGTTTCGATGTCAATATCGTTGGAAGGCTCGTCCAGAAGGAACAGGCCGGGATGCATGCACAGGATCCGGAGCAGCTGTACCTTGATTTTCTCACCTCCCGAGAGCCGTCCCATCCGGGTGTCGCTGTACAGCAGGTCAACGGAGAGTCCCAGGCGGCCTGCCATGGCGGAAAGCTCCCGGTAATCCGTTTCCGGAAAAGCGGGTTCTTCGCATAAGAAAGTATAGACGTCCTTTTCCCGGTCCGCCGGGTCAAGCTCCTGGGGCAGATAGCCGCAGACGGAACATGTTTTTCGGATTTCTCCCGTGTATTCAACATAATCTGCCGCCAGGGACGGGTTATGGAGGAGCTTCAGCAGAGTGGATTTGCCGTTTCCCTCCTCGCCTATGATGGCGGCCCTGTCACCGTCGTTTAAGGTGAAGGAGAGATCCGTCACCAGGGGACGCAGGTCTTTTTTGTGATAGATGTTTAAATTTTTTACCTGTAACATAGATACCTCCTGTTGCCCCGGCGGATGCCTTCCCGCATCGGGCCACGGGCGCATTTTCCTGATTTTGCATGAAGAAATTTCTGCATGAAAAAAAGCTTCCGGCTACAGGTGTAACCGAAAGCAGACGCCGCAAACATACGCTATGATACGGGCAGAACAGGACCCCTTCACAGAATAAAGCATACGGACATAATCTCTATCAACGGTTACACAAAGAACAGGGACTGCCATGCCGTCCTGCCGAAAACTCTGTGTAAATTTTGCTGATAGGTTATTTCCGCATTGCTCCTCCTTCTGACCGGAACGTTTTGGTTGGAATGTTCCGCTGCCGAAAACGCCGTTACGGGAAACGACGTGTTGCTTTGTATACTCTACCACATTGGGATGGATTTGGCAAGTGTTTTTTTCGACCGTCGTGATTAAACGTGATTTAATGGTAACAGTCCAGCGCCCTGAACTGTTCCATTAATGCCGCACCACATCGGCAAATAACGCCCCGGAGGCCCTGGCCAGGTCAGTCGGAGCAAGCTCTAGCTGGGAGCCGATCCTGCCCCCGCTGACAATGATTTTTTCCAGTTCCTTGGCGGAGCTGTCTATTCTGGTCACATAAGGCTTCTTCATTCCGACGGCGGTACAGCCGCCTCTCACATAGCCGGTGATCCGGTTGATATCCTTCACAGGAACCATTTCCACGCTTTTCACGCCCACGCTTCTGGCGGCAGCCTTGAGATCCAGTTCCCGTTCAATGGGGATTACAAATGTGTAGTAATCATTGCCGCCTGCCGTCACAAGCGTTTTATAGACCTTTTCATGGGGCAGGTTCAGCATGTCTGCAATCTGCAGCCCGTCAATAAATTCATCGCATTTGTAGGTGATATGTGTGTAGGGGATATTCAGGGATTCCAATATGCGTATGGCGTTTGTCTTGGTTTCTTTCTGCTTTGCCATTTTCAGTTCACTCCTTTTATGCTGTTTCCGGACGATTTTGCGTACGGATAATACCGCGGTAATATTTGCCGTGATGCATGAAACTGATACCAGTATAACATGAATTTCAGCGGATGAGAACAGGCAGCCCTTTTTTTGAGGGCAAGGTTTTCCGCCAGTTGGGAAATGCGGTGGGGAAGGAGTGGGGGGAAGCTGTCAGCGGACAGGGGACTGCAAATACCCGACAGGCGGGACAGGATTTCGGACCGCTGCGTCCGAAGAGGGGAAGAGAAGGCAATTGACAAATGACGGCCCATATTTTATGATGATAATCAGATTTGTTTGTATTATGAGGCGATTCAGCGGAATGGCATTGAGAATGGATGCCGAGGGAGGAAAAGGGAAGAGGATGGAAGGTGTGCGGTTACGGAATCAGGCGGCCGGAGGGCAGCCGGCAGGGCGGAGAGGCATCAGCGGAAGTACTGTGAAGATGGTGGCAGTGGCGGTTATGCTGATAGATCACATTGCGGCGGCGGTCCTGACCAGGCAGATTATGGCAAATGGCTTTCTGGATGTGATAGGCGGGACACAGGGCCAGATTATGGGCTGGCTGACAGAGAATGGGGCATTATATTACGGAATGCAGGGTATGCGGATGATTGGCAGGCTGGGTTTTCCGATATTCTGTTTTCTGCTGGTGGAGGGGTTCCAGAGGAGCCGGGATGTGAGGCAATACGCCCTGCGGCTGGGTGTTTTTGCACTGATTTCAGAGATTCCCTTTGACCTGGCGATTACGGGCAGGCTTTTCCACGGCGGGTATCAGAATGTATATTTTACATTATTGCTGGGGCTGCTGGCTATGTGCGGATATGGTTATTTTGACAAATGCAGGCAGGGGCTGTGCAGGGAGCTTCCGGGGGTGCTGCGTATGTTCCTGACAATTACAGGGGGACTTTTGCCTGCGTTTTTTACCATGATGTTTATGGATGTGAAGCTTGAGGGAAGCGCCCGTGCGGTGACGGCAGGGGTGGTCTGTGCCGTTGCCGCCGTTCTCATACTGGCCCTGTACGGCCGTAAAAAAGGGTTCCGCCATGTACAGGCGATCTGTGCGGATATCACAGTGCTGGCGGTGATGATGCTCCTGGCGGAGTGGCTGTGTACGGATTACGGCGGAATGGGCGTGCTGACAATCACGGTTATGTATATCTTCCGGAAGAGCAGGGTGGCGGCCATGCTGGCGGGATGTACGGTACTGACGGTTATGTCCGTGGGCGAACTGCCGGCTTTTCTGGCGGCGGTTCCCGTTGCCCTGTATAACGGAAAGCGGGGGATGAAGATGAAGTATTTCTTCTATGTGTTTTATCCGCTGCACCTGTTCCTGCTGTATGTGGTTTCGGTGCTGCTGGGGCTGGGGGATATTGTTCTGCTGTGAGCGTGGAAAAACGATTTGGCACACGGCCTTTGGCGGCATGCGGCATATGAACATGCCCCGGGAAGAGGAAACGGGGGAGAGAGCGGATGCCCCTTATGGGGAAAACAGGAGAAAAGGGCGGCTGTCTGAGATGGCCGGGAGAAGAAAGGGAGGAGAGATGTTAGAGGTATCGGATCTGACTAAAAAATACGGGAAAAACCTGGCGGCGGACCATATCGGCTTCACGGTGCCTGATGGCAGGATCGGGATTCTGCTGGGACCCAACGGCGCGGGAAAATCCACCGTAATCAAGAGCATTGCCGGATTGCTGCGGTATAAGGGGACAATCCGTATCCAGGGACGGGATGCCGTGAGCCTGGAGGCCAAGCGGCGGTTTGCCTATGTGCCGGAGCTGCCTTATATGTATGATGCCCTGACGGTGCGGGAGCATCTTGAATTTATTACCAGGGCTTACGGGGTGGACGCAGCGGAAGAGGAAGTGCGGCGTCTGCTTGGGAGATTCGAACTGACGGATAAGCAGGATAAGCTGGGAAATGAACTCTCCAAGGGAATGATGCAGAAGGTGAGTATCTGCTGCGCCCTGATTACTAAACCGGAGGTAATTCTGCTGGACGAACCCATGGTGGGGCTGGATCCTGCGGCAATCAGGGAACTGAAAGAGGTGATTCTGGAAAGGCGGGCGGATGGCTGCACTATCCTGATCAGTACCCACATGCTGGAGATGGTGAAGGAGCTGTGGGACGTGACCTTTGTGATGGACAGGGGACGAATCGTCGGGACTTATCCCAGGGAGGCGGTGGCGGACGAGGACCTGGAGGCGCTGTATTTTTCGGTGACGGGACAGGAGAACGGAAAAGACGGGAGGTAGCGGATGGGAGCGATGGGGTATCTTTGCCGGAGAATATTATGCAATCGGATAAAAATGGCGCTGCGGAAGCCTGTTACCTATTTTTACCTGTTGCTTTTGCTGTTTTATATGACGGCGCTTCCCATGTCATTGCGGATGACGGTAGAGGCCATGGGGGCGGATTCGGCCGGCGGGCTGGTGACAGTTCTGACAGTACTGTCGCTTTGGACGATTCCTGCGAATTTAATCGCCTTTTCCAAACGGAAAGGGGTGGTTTACCGCAACTGTGATGTGCATTTTCTGTTCCCGGCGCCGGTTGGGGCGAAGCAGGTGCTGTTGTATGCACATTTTAAGACTCTGACGGTACAGGTGATTTTGAACCTTTTTGTCATTGGGTACGGCTGGGTGATATTCCATGCAGAGGGCTGGAGGCTGGCTGCCTATTTTGTATTTTCCATTGTGGCGGAGAACCTGCTGGAGAGCAGTGTCATGCTGCTGCTGTACGGCTCCGAGCGCATGGGGGAGAGACAGCGGGGGATGGTGACGAAAGCCGCATACGGGCTTGCAGGGGTGCTGGTGCTTATGGGCATCCTGGCTTATTTGCGCGGCGGGCTGAGGCTGCAGACAGTGGCCGATTATCTGCATGGCGGCATGGTTCAGGCGGTACCCGTGATCGGCTGGTATATTGCGGTGCTGCATCTGCTGTTCCTGGGTCCTACCGCCGTGAATGTGGCGGGAACGGCCTGTTATTTTCTGCTGACGGCGGCAGTGCTGACAGCGGCGCGGAAAATGAAATGTTCGGGCGGCTTCTATGAGGACGCTATGAAATTTGCCGAAGATTATGAAGAGGTGCTGGAGAGCCGCAGGCAGGGCAATATCCAGAGGCGGCTGGGCAGAAAGCAGAAATTCGGCAGGGCGACAGTCCGCTGGCGCGGACACGGAGCCAGGGCGCTGCTGTACAGGCAGCTGCTGGAGTATAAGAAGAGCAGGTATTTTATATTTGACGGCAGTACGGCGGTGGCGGTGCTTGCGGGGGCGGCAGTGGCATTCCTTCATGCCCGGGAGGGCGGTTTCGGGGAACTGGAAGCGTTTGCGCCATTCATCCTTCCAAGTGTGTCGGCATATATCATCTTTGTGTTTACGGCTTTGAACGGGAAGTGGGCAAAGGAGCTTCTGTCGCCCTACACCTATCTGATACCGGATACGGTTTTCAGGAAATTAATAAACGCAACGGCGATGCAGCATGTCCAGAGCCTGGTGAATGCGTGCCTGATTATCCTTCCCGGCGCCGCTGTCATGGGGCTTTCACCATTGCAGACAGTGCTTGCCATTATATTCCATGTGGTTTTGTCGGCAAATAAGCTGTATGCCCTGGCGGTGGCGGAAGCGGTATGCGGCAGCTACCTGGGCAGGTTGGGAAAGCAGCTGCTGCAGATGCTGATACAGGGCATGGCGGTAATGGCGGCTGTGACAGGAGGCGTATTGGGCATGGCTGCAGGGGGAATCCTTCAGGCTTATGTGCTGATGGATGTGTTCCTTGTACTCTTCACCGTTATTTTCATGGTGATTGCCATGTTGAATTTTTATAATATGGAGACTGCGTAAGAACGGCAAACAGCGGCAGATTGCGGCCTGCAGAACAAGGCAGGCGTGAGCCGGTATCCTCCCCGGCATTGACTTTCAAGGACGGGGGTGGTAAGATGTGGGGGACAGGAAATGTTCCGCCATTAAATTGGGTACGAAACAGGCTGGAAGGGAACTTTAAAAACGGTGACAGCCTGTAAAGAGAACCATAAATAAGGAGAAAACATGATTAACAGACTGATATCTAAAATTAGGAAAACCAATGCGCCGATTGTAGTGGGGCTGGATCCCATGCTGAAATATGTGCCGGAGTATATCCGGAAGGCGGCTTTTGCAGAGTGCGGAGAGACCTTGGAGGGAGCGGCGGAGGCTGTCTGGCAGTATAATAAGGGAATTGTGGATGCCATTTACGACCTGGTGCCGGCTGTGAAACCCCAGATTGCCATGTATGAACAGTTTGGGATTCCGGGACTGGCTGCTTTTCAGAAGACGGTGGATTACTGCAGGGAAAAGGGGCTGGTGGTGATAGGGGATGTCAAGCGGGGCGATATCGGCTCAACCTCAGAGGCCTATGCGGTAGGGCATCTGGGAAGGGTGCAGGTGGGGAGCCGCCTTTTAAGCGGGTTTGGTGAGGATTTTGTAACGGTAAATCCCTACCTTGGCTCCGACGGCGTGAAGCCATTTCTGAAGGTGTGCGCCGAGGAAAAGAAGGGAATTTTTGTGTTGGTGAAGACTTCCAATCCCAGCAGCGGGGAACTGCAGGACCGCCTGGTGAGGGAGCCTGGTGAGGAAGCAGCGGGAGGAAATGCAGACAGGCCGCTGTATGAGATGGTTGGCGGATATGTTGCGCAGTGGGGAGAACAGTGCATGCCGGAGGAAGGCTCCTACAGCTATGTGGGGGCTGTGGTGGGCGCTACCTATCCGGAACAGGGAAAAATACTCCGCAAGATAATGCCAAAAGCCTTTATTCTGGTACCCGGCTATGGTGCCCAGGGCGGAAAGGGTGCCGATTTGGTGCATTTCTTTAATGAGGACGGCCTGGGGGCAATCATCAATTCTTCCAGGGGAATCATTGCGGCATATCAGCAGGAGCAGTATGCCGGCTTCGGGGAGCAGGGGTATGCAGATGCTTCCAGGGCGGCGGTGCTGGCAATGAAAGAGGATATCGCTGCGGCGCTGGCACAGCGGGGCTGATCTGGCTTTTACAAAACTTTTATATTCAGTTTATTGACAACCGTTGAATTATGGTACAAAATAAAATGCAGTGCGGTGGGCTTTCGCATGGAGGGAACCGGCAGGAGTCCGGTGGGTTTCCATGCCCTGGAAGGCCTGGGAAAGGATGGATTGGGATGACAAAAATTGACGTATTTTCCGGATTTCTGGGAGCGGGCAAAACCACTCTGATTAAGAAGCTTTTAAAGGAAGCGCTGGACGGCAGCAAGACGGTCCTGATTGAGAACGAGTTCGGTGAGATTGGTATCGACGGCGGTTTTCTGAAAGAATCGGGAATTGAGATTAAGGAGATGAATTCCGGCTGCATCTGCTGTTCCCTGGTGGGGGATTTTGGAACTTCACTGAAGGAGGTCATTGAAACATATGCGCCTGAGCGTATTCTGATTGAGCCTTCCGGCGTGGGAAAGCTGTCTGACGTGCTGAAGGCAGTGGAGAATGTGGCGGCTGACCTGGATGTGCAGGTAAACAGCGCGGTGGCTGTGGTAGACGCCGCAAAAGCGAAGATGTACATCAAAAATTTCGGGGAGTTTTTTATCAATCAGATTGAATATGCGGGAACCATCCTGTTGACCAGGACGGATAAGGTGAGTGCGGAAAAGCTGCATGAGAGCGTGAAGCTGGTGCGCGACCATAATGACAAGGCTGTCATAATTACAACGCCGCTGGATGAACTGGAGGGAAAAGCAGTTCTGGAGACCATAGAGGGTGCGGATACGCTGGAAGATATGATGAAGGAAATGCTGGAGCATGCGAAGGAAGCGCATGAACACCACCATCACGAGGAAGAATGCTGCGGCCATGGGCATCACCATGAGGAGGGTCATGAACACCACCATCACGAGGGAGAGTGCTGCGGCCATGGGCATCACCATGAGGAGGGTCACCACCATCACGAGGGGGAATGCTGCGGCCATGGGCATGACCACGAGGAGGGTCACCACCATCACGAGGGGGAATGCTGCGGCCATGGGCATCACCATGAGGAGGGCCATGACCACCACCATCACCATGCTGATGAAGTTTTTACCAGCTGGGGAAGGGAATCACATGTTAAATTTACCGGTGAGAGGATTGAAGGTATTCTGACAGCCCTGGACAGCGGGGAATACGGGACGATTCTCAGGGCGAAGGGAATGGTTCCTTCTGAGGACGGAACCTGGGTTTATTTCGATTATGTTCCCGAAGAGCATGATATCAGGACGGGGAAACCGGCGGTGACCGGAAAATTCTGTGTAATTGGTGCTGAATTAAAAGAGGATAAGCTGGAGGCGCTGTTCGGCTGACAATAAAATCTGTGAAAAGGTATAACGGGCGGCAAGGGTATTGCGGCATGTTGCCATAAGCATGGCAGGGTGTAAGGTATATCCGTGCCGCTTTGAGTACCCCAATCGGAAAGGCATGGATATTGGAAAATGAAACCTGTATATATGATCAATGGTTTTTTGGAGAGCGGGAAAACGGAATTTATCAGCTTTACCCTGGCGCAGAATTATTTTCAGGTAAGGGGTAAAACGCTGCTGATTCTCTGTGAGGAAGGGGAAAAAGAATACGCCCCGGCGCTTCTGGAAAAAAGCCGTACAGAGGTGGAACTGATTGAACGGGAGGAAGATTTTACACCGGCAAACCTGACGGCCATGGAGAAACGCCATAAGCCGGAACGCATCATTATAGAGTATAACGGAATGTGGAATTACAAAAATGCAAAGCTTCCCTGGTACTGGAATATAGAGCAGCAGATTACTACCATTGACGGTTCCACATTTCCCATGTATTACACCAATATGCGTTCGCTGCTGGCGGAGATGATTCGTAAGTCGGAGATGATTATATTCAACCGCTGCGATGCGGTCAGGGAGCAGCTGAATTCCTACAGGAGGAATATCAAGGCTGTGAATCCGGATGCGGATGTGATTTTTGAGGATTCCAATGGGGAGATTGACGAAATCTTTGAGGAAGATTTGCCCTATGATCTGAACCAGTCCCCCATCGTGCTGGACAATGAGGGGTATGGAATCTGGTATCTGGATTCCATGGACCATCTGGAACGGTATGTGGGTAAGACGCTGCAGTTTGTGGCAATGGTGTTGAAGCCGGAAAATTTTCCGAAAGGATATTTTGTGCCGGGGCGTATGGCTATGACATGCTGCGCGGATGATATGGCTTTCCTGGGATATGCCTGTGAATATGCGGGGGCGGACGGCTTGAAGCAGAAAGAGTGGGTGAAGGTGACGGCTACGGTGGCGAAGGAATACTGGGCGGATTACAAGGGAGAAGGACCTATTCTGCATGCTGTCAGCGTAGAGAAAACCAAAGCGCCCAGGGAATCGATTATCAGCTTTTCGTGAGAAAACGCAGGGAGATATTACGCTTTTCCAAAGGATATGACTGTACCCTTTAACAGGTATTTGACAGCGAAATTCCGGGCAAAATGTGAATATTTCGTTTCCGGCTGATAGGGGTGGGGGAGGTTTTGAAGTGGAAAAGAAGAATTCCGATGAAAAAGAGATACAACAGCTGAAAAACCGTTTCCGTGATCTGGCGGACAAATCTTTCAGACAGGGGATTTATACGTTTACCGGCTTTCTGGGCTTAAGCAGCCAGGAACTGTTCTGGCAGGAGGAAACAGGGCTGAAGTATGCCGGATACAGGCTCAACGGGGGATATGAAGGTGCGGAGCGGGTGTTGATACGCTTCGGCAGTGGGGAGGATCTGGGATACGAGACGGAATTTCCCATTGCCTGTATCCGGATTGCGCCGCTTGCACGGAAATTTGCGGATGAACTGTCCCACAGGGATTTTCTGGGAGCATTGATGAATCTGGGAATTGAGCGGGATACTCTCGGTGATATTAAAGTTGCAGACGCCCAGGCGTACCTTTTTTGTCTGGATTCCGTCTCCGAGTTTATTTGCGGGAATCTGACACAGGTAAAGCATACCAGCGTGAAATGCAGCCTGACGGAGGACGTCGGGGTACTTCCCACGGAGAAGCCGGTTCAGGTGATCCTGCATGTGCCATCTCTGCGGGCGGACGCAGTACTGGCAAGGGTTTATGACTTGTCCAGGGAGAAAAGCATCGAGCTTTTTCGGGCCGGTAAGGTCTATGTGAACGGCCGCCGCTGTGAGGACAACGCCCGGAAGCTGAAGTGCGGGGAGACGGTAAATGCCAGGGGATTCGGGAAGTTTTCACTGTCAGGGGAACCCAGGGAGACCAGGAAGGGCAGGCTGGCGGTTGAAGCGGAGGTGTTCCGGTGATATTCGGGGCAGATTATGGGCGAGGTTTTGAGAGGTTCTTATGTATTCATATACGGTGACACAATGGCTTTTCTTTTTTTATATTTACTGTTTTGCCGGGTGGTGTATTGAGTCGGCTTATGTATCCTTTATGGAAAAAAAGCTGACAAACCGCGGGTTTATGAGGGGGCCGTTTCTTCCGCTTTACGGGAGCGGCGCGATTATGATGTTGGTGGTATCCATGCCTTTCAGAGGCCGGATTATTCTGACATATCTGGCCGGCTGTGTGGGCGCTACCGTCCTGGAATACGTGACAGGCGTAGTCATGGAGGCGCTGTTTAAAATGCGCTACTGGGATTATTCGGACAAGCCCCTCAATTTTCAGGGGCATATCTGCCTCGGTACATCGCTTGCATGGGGGTTTTTGACGATATTGATGACGGAGGCGGTACATGTGCCGGTGGAGCATTTGGTACTTTCCGTTCCCGGCCGGCTGCTGACAGTGTTGACTTATGTGCTGACGGTGGGGATAGCGGCGGATTTTGCCCTTTCCTTTAAAGCAGCCATAGACATCCGCAATGTGCTGGTCAGAATGGAGCAGGTGAAGCGGGAAATGCTGCATATCCAGAAACGGCTGGATGTCATCATTGCGTTGACGAACCAGGGAATGACAAATTATAAAACGACCCTGGCGGAAAATGTGAGTACGGTGAAAGAGGAACTGGCCGAAGGCATGGGCATGTGCATCGAAGATGTGAGATCCGGTATTGAGAGCCGGCTGGAGACCGTTAAGAACATTGTGCTGACAAAGCCGGCGGAATATTTTGTGGGAATCAAGGAAGAACTGCTGGAATTGAAGACAAAATATGCCGTGAATGTCGCGGACAGAAATCGCCTCGGAAAAATCAGGGATTTTTTCCAGAGAGATATGATACGTTCCAATCCCAGAATGACTTCAAAGAAGTATGGCGAGGCTTTTGAAGAACTGAAGAAGAGAATGGCGGAGAAGAAGGACAAAAAAGATTGAGAAAGGGAGCGGTTTTTACCGCTCTTTTTTTACTTAAGGACTATCCGGGAATGGCGGGCATGTATACGATAAATCAAGTTTTGGTTGAATTCCCTCGAATATGCCTGCCTTGTATCCAATTTCGCTTTGGGTTATAATACAAGCAATCATATGCTGGACGTACACGCGGAGGACCTGTCCTTCGTCACGCTCTGGCCGGAGTCGGAAGACGGCTATGCCGCCTGGCTTGCGCCAAAGGACGAATACCGCCGTCTGTTCGGGCTCCTGTCCAGGCCTGCCTGGAGCTGCTGGAGCATCTCCACTGCCACAAGCGCGGCTACTTCGTGGTACAGGCTGTGGCAAAGCAACTGGATATGCCCGGGGAAACTGTGGAGGAGCTGTTAAAGGCCCTGGAGGAGCGGCAGATCCTGCGCTCTGTGGAGCTGGAACTGGAAAGCGGGGAGGCCAGAGCCTATGAGCTTGCCGAACCGGCGGCATTCGTCCCCCTGCTCTACATTGCCCGGTGCTTCATGCAGGCCGGAATGAACCATATCCGTGTGGGAACGATGTAGCGCCCCTGCTTCGGAGGGGAACGTGGAGAGACCAGTACGGCTCCCGCAGCGCGTGCAGACCTGGGCGAATTACATTTATTTCGGGAATTATGACAATTCCGGCCTGACGGAACAGCTGCCGGCAAAGGGCAGGGAGGCGCGAAAGGATAAGGAAGAGGATGGGAAACAGGACGGTTAAAGCGTACAAGTCGGACGGCATGAGCCGTTATCTGAAAAGGTTCTGGAAGGAAAACACATTGACGATCCTCGTCCTGGCCGCATTGTGCGGAATCCAGGTGGGGGCAAATATACTGATGATGTGGTCATTTCAGGGCATCATCGACAGAGACATGAATCGGTTCCTGTTCTGGATGCTGCTTCTGGTGGCTGTCTGGTTCCTGCTCCATGGATTGAGCGGCCTGGAAACCTTATTTTCAGAAGCTCCCCCTGCATATGGGACAGATTGCCATAGACCGGGCGGACAGGGCGACGGAGGGAATCGAGGACATGGAGCCGGAAACCGCCGGAAAGAAGATCGCCATGGAGCACGTGGGCTTCTCCTATGGGGAGAAGACAGTTCTGCAAAATTTCAGCGCCTGTTTTGAAGCGGGCGGGAAGTATGCGCTGACAGGGCCTTTCGGCTGCGGAAAATCCACGCTGCCGGGGGGTGGGGGCTTCTGAGGTTTCCGGTGCCCAGGTTCCCGAAAAAATGTAGTAATCTTAATGATATCTTAAAGAATTCCCCTGTTTTTTATTAATTACTGTTTTGGTAAAATAAGCATATCAAGTAATATGCAGGCCGCATTATAGGAAGCAAGCGCAGTTTTCTGTGAGTTTTTATGAGGAAGGGCAAAGGAAATGTACCATATTTTAATCTGTGACGATGAACGGGATATCGTGAATGCGTTGAAAATCTATCTGCACGATACCAGTTATGTACTGCATGAGGCTTTTAACGGTAAGGAAGCTCTGAAGATTGTGGAAGAGCAAGACATACACCTGGTGCTGATGGACATTATGATGCCGGAGATGGACGGGATAGAGGCCATGGTAAAAATCCGGGATAAGAGCAATGTACCGGTTATCCTGCTGACGGCGAAATCCGAGGATTCGGATAAGATTCTGGGGCTGACAGTGGGGGCGGACGATTATATTACCAAACCGTTCAATGCCGCGGAAGTATCTGCCAGAGTGAAATCCCAGCTGCGCAGGTATATGCAGCTGGGGGCTGGAAATGTCAGGCAGGAACTGCTTCGCTGCGGCGGGATAGAATTGGATGATGTCCAGAAAAAAGTGATGCTGGACGGGGAAGATGTGTACCTGACGCCTACGGAATATGAGATTCTGAAGCTTTTGATGCAGCACCCGGGACAGGTGTTTTCACCCAGGGAAATATACCGGAAAATCTGGAATGACGTGCCTTATGGCAGCGAGAATACGGTGGCGGTACATATACGGCATATTCGGGAGAAGCTGGAGATTAATCCGGCGGAGCCGAGATATCTTAAGGTGGTGTGGGGGCAGGGCTACAAGTGTGAGAAGAATTTCTGAGGCGCCAAAGCAGGGTGTCTGAAAAAGATATGGAGGTTTCCTGATTGATTTTCTGAGGACGGAAAGGATGGGCGGAAGATGAGGAAGAGAAGCCAAAACGGAGCAGAAGGGAAAAGTGAAAAGCAGGCGGCAGAATACCAGGATACGGTGAAACGGGAGGATGTGGATGCGGAGGAGATTGCAGTCAGGAAGACGCACAGGAGGCGTGAATTTCGGCTGACGGGTTCCATGTCGGCAAAGATAATCGCATTTTTTCTGCTGGCCGCAACGTGCTTTGCAGGGCTTGGGATCGGGCTGCTGTGCCTGTATATGGAGAAATGGGGATTGTATACGGAGGAACTGGATTCCGTATTGCTGGGTGTTGTGACGCCGCAATGCCAGGATATGGCGTACACCGCCGAGTGCTATATAGGGCAGGGGAACATGAAGGCTGTTGCGGAACTGTGCGGAGAGTCCGGCGTTGACATGCAGCTGATTTATGTGGATGATGCAAGCAGGGAAAAGGTGTTATGGGATTCCGGAAACGGGGAGGAGACAAATCTTTTTGTAGATTTTATTATTGTTTACGAAAAAGAGACACCGCTTTCCGCGCGGCTCAATGGGTATACGCTGGAAGACGGGGAATGGTATCTGCTTCGTATTTATATGGATCCGGATTTTCCGCAGGAAAATGAGTTCGGCAGGATTGCCAGGCTGGCATCCTATTTGTATGGTATCCGGTATCTTCTGATTGCCCTGGCGGCTGCAGGTATTTTCCTGTGCCTGAATTGTTTCCTGTTTCTGATGTGCAGTGCAGGGCACCGCAATGGCAGGGAAGGGATTGTGCCGGGGGCGCTGACATCGATACATATGGATGTTTTAACTGTTATCTTCGGAGGTGTGGCCCTGGCATTTACATTTTTCCTGATATCCGTGGTATCCCATGTGCAGGATATTGCCCAGATGATTATGCTGGCGTTGGGAGGCGCGGCACTGGCAGTCTGGATGACTTTTTACTTTATGGACTTTGCCTTGAGGGTGAAACGGGGGAAGTGCTGGAGGTACAGCCTTGTGTATATCACACTCAGGTGGTTTGGCAGAGGCCTGTATTTTCTGTGCAGGGAACTGGCGAAGCTTCTGGGAGGGATCCCGTTGGTGATGACCACAGTCATCGTATTTTTGGGGATATGCATTCTGGAGTTTGTTGAGGTACTCTTTTTTGTGGGCAGGGCGGAGGATGTGGGAATGGTTCTCTGGATTGTGGAGAAGACGGTTTTACTGTTTGCGGTTATCTACATTGCCCTGGTCTGCAGAGAACTTTTGAAAGCAAGCTGTAAGCTGGCTGACGGAGAAGATAATTACCGAGTGGATACATCCAGGATGTTTGGCGCTTTCCGGGAGCATGGGGAAAAGCTTAACAGCCTCGGCATGGGGATCGCGAAAGCGGTGGAAGCGCGTACAAAAAGCGAACGCATGAAGACAGAATTGATTTCAAACGTGTCCCATGACCTGAAGACACCATTGACTTCGATTATTAATTATGCGGACCTCATTTGGGAAGAACCCACAGATAATGAGAAGATAAAAGAGTATGCGGAAGTGCTTTTGCGACAGTCCGGACGATTGAAAAAATTGCTGGAAGACTTGGTGGAGGCTTCCAAGGCAACGACAGGTAACCTGGAGGTGAATCTGGAACCCTGTGAGGCAGGCGTGTTGCTGTCTCAGGCGGCAGGCGAATACCAACAGCGCATGGAGGAAAAACAGCTTGAACTGATTACACGCCAGCCAGAGGAGGCGGTGATGATTCTGGCAGACGGCAGGCGGCTTTGGCGGGTGTTCGAGAACCTGCTGAATAATATCTGCAAATATGCCCAGGAAAATTCAAGGGTATACCTGAATGTGGAAGTGAAAGAAAAAGAGGTGCAGATTATTTTCCGGAACATGTCCATGTATCCGCTGGATATTTCGGCGGAGGAGCTGGAGGAGCGATTTGTGAGAGGGGACAGGTCACGGCATATGGAAGGGAATGGTCTGGGGCTGTCCATCACCAAGAGCCTGGTGGAACTGCAAAACGGTCGGATGGAGATTGTGATTGACGGGGATTTGTTTAAGGTGGTGCTGTGTTTTCCGCTGTATAGCTGAGAATTTTATCCCGAGGCACTCCCGAATAGCCGGTGAGGGCAATCTGGGATAGCCCCAGAAAGCGATCCTGCTTTTTCCATGATTGGTTCCCGAATAGGGGAAAATTTTATGTTACCGCGGCGGCGCTTGATGAATCTTCTGCAAAATGCCCTGGATGCCAACGCCCTGGCTCCGGAGGGCTTATTCAGGCGGTACACATGCTCCAGGTTCACAAGGATGCTGAAATGGCTTCGGCAGAACCGTCTTCCGTTCAGACGGGGAAGCAGGCCGGAAAAACTCTGGTTGATATACAATACTTCTCCCCCCCTGCAGGTGGACGGCAGATTTATGGTTGGTGGCTTCTGCGTAGAGGATGTTCCGGGCATCCACAGTCCGCCAGCAGCCGTCTGTCAGGAGCTTGATCTGTTCCGGATGATAATTATCCCGCAGAACCCGGTGGATTACACCTGCCAGCTTTTCCCGGTCAACCGGTTTGAGCAGGTAGTGAAGCGGCCTGGTGTCAAAGCAGTCGAAAACATAGTCCCGATAAGCGGTTATAAAGACAATGGAGCAGTCCGAACCTGCGCGGCGAGGGAGATGCCGTTTTCATTCTCCAGCTCAATGTCCAGCAGGAGGAGGTGAAAAGCGGCCGGATGCCTTTCCAGCGGCGCAGGGGAGGCAAAACAGTGGACGGAATAATCAATATCCCTTCTAAAGTTTCTGGCATCCAGAATCTGGCAGAGTAAGATTTCATTCCGCTCTGCCGCATGGGGTTCGTCTTCGCAGATGGCAACCTGGTACATAGATATCTTCTCCTTTTTATACAAGGAGCATTATAACATAGCGGTCTTTCCTCGTCAAAACTCATTGACAAGGCTGCGCGTTACACCACTGAAAAACCTGGTCAAAGGCTGCGTATCAGCGATGCTCCTGAATATGCCGCCTGCCGGAAGTATGCTACTGCCTGTCCATGAGGAGGGCGGCTTCGCCTATGCTGATCCCCTTTTTTCTTGCGATATCTGCAAGGTCGTCATACTCATATTTTCTGCGTTCTACGCTGTAACCGGACGAAACTTTACAGCGTACGGCGCCATAGGGTGTGTCAAGTGTTTCTATGTGTCGGTCCAGCACATAACGCCGGAGTTTGTTCTCACGGATACCGATGGTGGTGGTGTGTTTAAAAATTGTCTGCACCATTGTGTTTTTGTCTGATTCACGGCACATGACATGGATCAGTGTGCCGGGCCGGGACTTTTTCATGCCGATGGGCACAGTATATACATCAAGTGCGCCGGCATCCAGAAGGCGTTCCATGGCAAAGCCTACAGACTCCCCGGTCATGTCATCCACATTACAGCTCAGCTCGCAGATACTGTCTTCCGAATCATCTGTCGTGCCCAGCATTACCCGTACACAGTTGGCAGCCGCAAAATCTTTCCTGCCCATTCCATAGCCGATTGCCTGGGTTTTCATCAGCGGCATGCTGCCGAAACGGGTGGCAAAATGCTTCAGCAGGGCGGCACCTGTTGGGGTACACAGCTCACCCTGTATGCTTCCGCCGTAGATGGGGGTATCCCTGAGGATATAGGCTGTGGCAGGAGCCGGAACAGGAAGGATACCATGAGCACAGTGAACCTGGCCGCTGCCCACATGGATGGGAGAGACTACGACTTCGTCAGGGGACAGGCGCTCCATCAGCAGGCAGACGGCGGCAATATCCGCAATTGCGTCCATAGTGCCCACTTCGTGAAAATGGATATCCGTAACAGGAATGCCGTGGGCGCGGCTTTCTGCTTCGGTAATCAGCCCGTACACTGCCATTACATCATCTGCGGCTTTCCGTGAAAGAGAGAGATGTCCGCGTACGATATGTTCAATATCCTGCAGGCTGCTGTGATGATGGCTGTGGCCGTTATGTTCTGTGTGCAGGTGTTCATGGCTGTGTTCCGTGTGCAGGTGTTCATGGCCGTGTTCCGTGTGCAGGTGTTCCGTGTGCAGGTGTTCATGGTCGCTGTGTTCCGCGTGCAGGTGTTCATGGCCGTGTTCTGTGTGCAGGTGTTCATGGCCGCTGTGTTCCGCGTGACAGGAATGTGCATGCCCGGGATGTTCCGCGCCATGGGTGTGTTCATGGGTATGGATTTCCGATTCATGGCAATGAAAGAGTTCGTGTCCATGATTTCCTGTCTCGTGGTGGTCATGGCTTTCTTCTTCCCTCCCGTTTACCGTCACGGAAATGTGGGTTCCTGTAATACCGCATTTGACGGAGGTTTCCCGGGTTATCCTGACGCCGGGGATGCCCAGGGCGTTAAGTTCATCCACTGTTTTTTCGGGTTCCGGGAACAGTTCCAGCAGCGCGGCCGTCAGCATGTCGCCGGCTGCGCCCATGGAGCAGTCAAAATATAATGTACGCATATTATGCCTCCTTTTTTACGTTCATATGGTTAATTCTGTCAGCCAGATATCCCGCACCGAAGCCATTGTCGATATTGACCACCGACACGCCGCTTGCACAGGAATTCAGCATGGAGAGCAGGGCGGAGAGGCCGCCGAAGGACGCGCCGTATCCCACGCTGGGGGGCACCGCGATAACCGGGCAGTCGGCCAGCCCGCCGATAACGCTGGCCAGTGCGCCTTCCATTCCCGCGATGGCGATGATAACGCTGGCACTCATGATTTCATCCATATGCGCAAGCGTCCGGTGAAGTCCCGCAACGCCCACATCATACAGGCGCACGACTCTGTTGCCCAGGACGGACGCCGTCAAGGCAGCTTCCTCCGCTACCGGGATATCACTGGTTCCGCCGGTTGCCACCACCACGCTGCCGATTCCGTCAGGTGCGGGTATGGGTCCGATGACGCCGCAGCGCGCGGTTTTGTCATAATCCAGCGGATGAACTTTTCCGACGGCCGCGGCAGCTTCCCCGGAAAGGCGGGTAATGAGAATGGTACCCTGGCCGTTTTTCAGCATGGTTTCTGCGATACCGATGATCTGTTCCGGCGTTTTCCCGGCGCCGTAAATGACCTCTGCAGCACCCTGGCGCAATTTCCGGTGCATGTCAACCTTGGCATAACCGATATCCTCAAAGGGCTTTGCCTTCAGCTTCAAGAGAGCATCCTCAATGGAGAGCGTGCCGTTGCTGACGCCTTCCAGCAGTTTTCTGATATCTGTATTCATTCTCTCACCTCCAAATCCAGGGATACGGTTTCATAATGCGCCTTCAGCTCTGCAAGGATAAGCGGCCGCTTTTCCAGCAAAAGCCCTAACTGCGCCTCGGGAATCTGCAGCCTGGCATGTCCGTCCGTGGAGCGCACCCGAAAGTCACGGAAGCCAAGGGAAAACAGATATTTCTCTGCGTTTTCCGTTGCGGACAGCTTGTCTTCCGTAATCTTTTCTCCGGTGGGAATTCTTGTGGCCAGACAGGCATATGCGGGCTTGTTCCAGGTAAATAAACCTTTTTCTCTGGAAAGCTGCCGGATATGCTCCTTAGTCAGGCCGCATTCCCGCAGCGGGGAGAGTACGGACAATTCCTTCAGCGCACGCATTCCGGGACGGTCGTTCACATCATCTGAGGAATTGGTTCCGTCCAGCAGGATTGTATAGCCGTCCTCTTCGGCAGCTTTCAGGATGGCGCTGAATATGGCTTTTTTACAGTGGTAGCAGCGGTCGGAAGGGTTTTCTGCGACATAGGGGACGCGGAGGATATTCAACGGAAGGACTTTTAAGTCCACATCCAGCTCCGCAGCCAGCCGCAGGGCATCCAGGTATTCGAATTCGGGCTGAAATTCGGATTTTACATAGTAAGCCCGCACGTCGGCACCCCAGGACCTGGCGGCATACAGAAGGTAGGCAGAATCAACGCCGCCCGAAAAAGCAACTGCAGACTTGGGGTGCAGTGTAAAAAAATCCTGTAATGTCATATCGAAATCTCCATTTCAAAATAAAGCACACAGATTCCCGCCTGAGAATATGTGTGCTTTTTGATATGATTAAGGTATACAATATTTGTGCCCAAAAGTCAATAGGCAGCCGGGCATTTTAACGATAATCCTTCATATAATCGCCGTGGGCCTCGATCAGGTCGTCGCACAGGGCAACGATTTCGTCCAGGGAAAGCTCTGCCGCGGTGTGGGGGTCCAGCATGGCAGCCTGATAGATGTTTTCCTTTTTTCGGGTAACGGCAGCCTCGATGGTCATCAGCTGGGTATTGATATTGGTCATATTCAAGGCGGCCAGCTGTACCGGCAGACGGCCTGCCCTGCAGGGATGTACGCCCATGTTATCGATGAGGCAGGGCACCTCCACACAGGCATCCGCAGGCAGGTTGGAGATCAGCCCGTCATTCAGCACGTTTCCGCCAATCTTATAGGGAACCCCTGTGACCACGGCTTCCATTATGTAGGAAGCATATTCATGGCTGCGTACATGTGTAACCAGCCCGTTATTCAGAATATCGTTCTTTTCCTTTTCCCAGCCTTCTATCTGGCTCACACAGCGGCGGGGATATTCGTCCAGCGGAATATTGTATCTGTCTATCAGTTCAGGGCTGCGGCTCTTGATAAACCAGGGATTATACTCGGCGTTGTGTTCACTGGATTCCGTACAGTAATATCCGAGACGGCGAATGTACTCAAAACGGACCATGTCGGAATGCTTTTCCGTGCGGTTTTTCTCCGCGGCACGCTTCCTGATTTCGGGATAGAGATCGTTGCCGTCCTTATCATAGATTTCCAGCAGCCATGCCATATGGTTGATACCGGCAATAAGCTCTTTGCGGCCGTCCAGGGCATACTCCATGCCAAGGCTTTTCAGCAGGTACTCGGAGCAGACCTGGACGCTGTGGCAGAGTCCTACGGTTTTTACATTGGTGTAGCGCTGCATGTAACCGGAGAGCATGGACATGGGATTGGTGTAGTTCAGGAACAGGGCGTTGGGACACACGGCCTCCATGTCCTCCGCAAAGTCGCGGAGGACGGGAATGGTGCGCAGCGCCCGCATGATTCCGCCGATTCCAAGGGTGTCGCCGATGGTCTGGCGCAGGCCGTATTTTTTGGGAATTTCGAAATCGGTAATGGTGCAGGGTTCATACAGGCCTACCTGGATGGCATTGACTACAAAGTCTGCGCCGCGGAGGGCGTCCCTGCGGTTTTCTGCGCCCAGATATGTCCTGATTACGGCGCGGTTCTCGTTGGTATTTTTGTTGATTGCGCTGAGGATGATTTCCGACTCCTCCAGGCGTTTGGGGTCGATGTCATAAAGCGCGATTTCGCTGTCGCGCAGGGAGGGCGTACACATACAATCCCCCAGTACATTTCTGGCAAATACGGTGCTTCCGGCTCCCATAAAAGTAATTTTCGGCATTTTTTCGCTCCTTTTGCTGCTGCGGCAGCCTGTTTTTTTATAATCATATCAACATCATATTATTTCTGCCCGGAAAAGAATAGGGATTATGTTTCAAAAAATTGTATAAATGTTGTATTGGGATGGAAAAAGGATTGAAAGGAAGGGGCAGGGAGGTTATACTTGAATACAGGCGAAGGGAAAGGGCAGTGCTTCCGGTTACGGTTACAGGGCAAGGGGGCGCTGTGGCCGGGCCGAGCGTTACGGGAATATATGAGGAGGCTTGTATGGCAGCGGCGAGAGAGTATCATCAGGAGTCAAAATCAGGGGAGGCGCTGGCCTTTTATTTCTGCGGCTGGCAGAAATGTGAACCCGGGCATTCTTTCGGGCCGGCGGTCAGGCCGCATTATCTGTTTCATCTGGTGCTTTCAGGCAGGGGGATTTACGAGAGGGGAGGCTGCCGGTATGAGGTTCGGGCAGGGCAGGGGTTTCTGATTCTTCCGGGGGAATCTACATGCTACAGCGCAGACCGAACAGAACCCTGGGAGTATTGCTGGATCTGTTTTGGCGGGTCTGAGGCAGCAGGGATTCTGAGGGAGTGCGGATTGGGAGAAGATAACCTGATTTATGCGGATAAAAGCGGCGGACTGCTGAGACGTGAGCTGATGCAGCTGGTGTATTCTTTTGAACATGCAGGGGTAAACAATTATATGCTGCTGGGGCGACTGTATTTAAGCCTGTCCCACATGGTGCAGAAGCAGCCCTCCGGGGAATCAATTGCCCAGGAGTATGTGAACCGGGCGACGGATTTCATCCACAATAATTTCGGCTATGAGATTGGAGTGGCGGAAATCGCCCGTGCCGTGGGGATTGACCGCACTTATCTGTACCGCATATTCCGGCGGCTGGCGGGGCAATCTCCCAAGGAGTATCTGACGGGCTTCCGGCTGCGCATGGCGGCGGGGATGCTGAAGGAGACCGGGCTTCCCGTCACGGAGATTGCACTGTCCTGCGGCTTCAGGGAGGTTTCCCTGTTTGACAGGCAGTTCAGGGCTGCCTACGGATGCACGCTGCGGCACTACCGGAAGAGCGGGAAAGGATAAGGCGGCGCGTGAAATTTATCCTGGAAACCGGCGATGTTTTATTGATTTTTTACGGCGTATATGGTATACTTGCACCGGTTTTTATAAAAAGTGCTGGAAATGCTGGGGTAGTGAATGAAAAACAGGATTCAGAAGATAGACGCATTTCGTATTACAATTGAACGAAGGAAACTGGCCCGGGATAAAAAGAGTGTTCAGAAGATTTTTGAAGTGCTGGAAGACTGCGGGATTCCCTGCGAGTGCATGGCCATTAACATTGACTGGCTGGCAATCGTTATGAGGGAAACGGAGCTGGGGAAAGTGAACCGCTTTGTGGAACAGCTGGGCAGGGAACTGAGCAATACCGAAATCTGCATTAACGGAAAGATTGTACTGCTGTATCTGGAGAACGGGCAGATAACATCCCGCAGGATAGGCATGCTGATTTCCAGCCTTGCCATACAGGATATCGATATCGTCATGCAGCGGTATATCAAATGCGAAGACAGGCTTGTAATCGGGACATCTGTGGAGGATGCGGAGCGGGCCAGGGACATTATCAGAGAGGTGGTGGATTCCGATTACAGGGCATAGGGGTCGTTAGGATTCGGATGCCTGCAGGGAACGCCGCGGAGAAAAGTATGATATATTTGATGAATTATGACTCTCCCATAGGGAGGCTTCTGCTGGCGGAGCGGGCCGGAGCGCTTATGGGATTGTGGATAGAAGGGCAGAAATACTTTCCCAATGCCTGGAAGGAAGAAGCGGCCGTCAATCCGAAGGGGGAAGCCTTACAGTGTGCCGCCGAATGGCTGGAACGGTATTTCCGCGGAAGAAAACCTTCTGTCAGCGAGCTGAAGATTGCGCCGGAAGGCAGTGAATTCCGCAGGGCAGTGTGGAAGCTTCTATGTGAGATTCCTTACGGAAAAGTGGTTACTTACGGGGAAATTGCAGGCAAAATTGCCGCCGCCCGGGGCCTGAAAAGCATGTCTGCCCAGGCTGTGGGCGGCGCAGTGGGGCACAATCCCATTTCCGTCATCATTCCCTGCCACCGTGTGGTGGGTACCGGCGGTAAACTCACCGGATATGCCGGGGGCCTGGACAGGAAGGCAAAACTGCTGGCGCTGGAAGGCGCTTTTATTTTGCCGTCAGTACCCAGCCGGGAAACCATCTGAGATATTTTTCCACAAAAGCCGCTTCCACCGGTGCGCCTGCCAGCACGGGATAAAACAACAGGAACAATTCCAGGACCACCGCAGCGTACAGCACTATGGCTGCAGTGCGGGCAAGGCTTTTTTTCCACTGGCAGAAGCTGTACATAATCATCAATACCACAAACACCACGCTGGGGAAGTAGTGGTAGATAAAGGTAATACGTGTCACAAAAAACCAGGGCAGATACTGCGCCATATATCCTGTTAACAGGAAGGCAGCGGTTTTGTCCTTTTTTTTCAGCCCCAGATAAACCATGTAGAAGGAGGCGGGGATGCCGGCCCACCACACTGCCGGATTGCCGAAAGCACTGATTCCTTCCCGCAGCCCGCCGTCTGCCGTCCGGGTGATGACACGGGAGTAGTACCAGATGGGCCTCTTCAACAGGGGCCACTCGTACCAGGCGGAGGCGAAATCATGGGTGGAGTTCAGGCTGCTGTGATAGCCGAACATGGTTTCCTGGTTGTAAAGCAGCCTGCCGAACAGCTCCCTGTCGGAATAATCCCGAAAGGGAATGTAGGAGAGCAGGTAAATCACCGCGGGTACTGCCACGAAGAACACAAGGCAGAACAGGACGGTACGCCGTGCATAAGGGATAAAATGCGTCCGGATATATCTGTGGGAGATACCGTTCGTACTGCCGGCAGGGTCTGTGCCGGCATAAACGTATTCCCGATATCTTTTATACAATACAGAGAAGAAAATTACCGCCAGGCCGCAGCCGGCATATACGCCGGTCCATTTGCAGGCGATACCCATGCCCATGCAGAAGCCGCAGGCGCCCAGGGGCAGCAGTGTCCGCTTCAGGCTTGTGTCATAGAAGCTTAAGGTACTGTACTGATACATAAAATAGTACATCAAAATCACAAAAAATGTTATGTATACGTCAATGGTGGCAATTCTGGTCTGGGTAAAGTGCATAAAGTCGAAGGCAAACAGTACACAGGCAAAAGCAGCCGTCAGCGTGTTCTTAGACAGCTTCCTGGCGAACAGATATACCGGGGGCACCATGGCAATTCCGAAGAGAGTACCCATAATGCGCCAGCCGAAGGGATTCATGCCGAATACCGCAACACCCAGGGCGATGAAGATCTTACCCATGGGCGGATGGGTATTTTCATAGGAAGTAAGCCCGTGAAGAAATTCATAGGCGGTTCGCCCGTGATAAATTTCGTCAAAGTACATACTGTTCCGGAATGTGCTGTTCTCCGGATAAAGGTCAGCCTCGTCAAACAGGTTCTCATATGCGGATGAAAAAACCGGTGTCAGGGGTTGTCCCTCTTCGTCCAGGAAAACAAGTTCCAGGAGGGACGCCTGTGTGTCTTCCAATGTCAGCTTCAGACGTGTCATACCGGTTTTCACGTCCACATTCTGCCATGTAAAGACATTTTTTAGAGTGATCTCCCCAAAGGGTATCCACGCGTCGGAAGCGTTCATGTTTCCTTCCAGTGTGAAGTTTCTTCCATGCCAGGGCGCGATGTAGTAAGACAGGGAGGCAGGCGTCTCCGTGCCGAAATCCAATTCCAGAGACTGTCCCTGAACCATGTCATAGGAAGTGGAAGGCGCCTGGTTATCTCCAAGATCATACAATGCGAAGCAGGCATACACCAGGGTGACGGCAGCCATGCAGATGATGTCGGCCTTCTTGAGCGGAACGTTTTTTTGTGACGGCTGCGGCGCATGTGCCTTTTTTCCCGTTCCGGAATGCAGAAGAGAAAGAAGGGCGGCATCGGAAGCCGCATCCGCGGCCGGATCCAGGGCATGCTTTCCGTACAGCCGGCGGGCGGCATAGAATAAAAAGCCTCCGCAGACAAGCATTCCTGCCGACACCAAAAGGATGGAGGGCGAATTTCTGTCATAATTGGAAGGATCATAAAAGAACAGTACATCTGCCGTATTGTAAAAGTGCATGACGGAAAATCCGGCATAGCACAGGTAGAGCAGTCCGGAAGGCCTGAACACATAGGCAAGCACCAGGAGCAGGAGTCCGGGAAACAGGTAGCGTTCATGCATCCTCACGGAAAACAGATAAACGGAAAATATCATCAGTGCACCCAGAAAAGGATATTTTTCCTGCCGCCTGCGGCTGCGCAGGCTTAACAGCAGCACGGCCGTCACGGATATCAGAATGGCGGCCCAGCCAAGGAAACGATAAGGAATCCCCAGGAAGGTATTGTCTTGGCTGACCCAGTTTAAGCCCAGAAGCCCCCATAAATTACAGGCATTGACGGCTGCGTAGGGATAGGAGGAAACTGTGGTGAAGTACTGATCCCACACATTTTCCAGACCGAAGGGAAGGCACAGGATGAACATGCCGATGACGACGGTCAGTATCTGTATACAATTGTGTGCGAGCCTGCGGACGCGAAGGCCGGCGGCAGTGCTTTCGGAGGACGGTGCAGAGGGATCCTTCAGCAGCACATGGTCCAGAAAACCCGCGAAAATCACAGGTGCGAACAATAGGGCATGTGGCTTCACCAAGATACCGATACCGAAGACGATGTAAGCGCCGTACATCCTGCCCTGAACCAGATACAGGCACATGAGCGCCATGAACAGGGCCAGGATGGAATCCACCTGACCCCACACCGACGAATTCAGGATGACAGCCGGATTTAACAGGTAGGCCAGGCACAGAAAAAAGGCCCTGCTTTCCGAAAGCCTGCCGGCAGCCGCGCGGTATACCAGTATTCCGCAGGCCATATCGCATAAAATGGCCGGTAACCTTAATAAAATCAGGTGGACCGGGGAATAATATTCTACGTGGAACAGATCCCGCAGCCAGCCGAACAGCCACAATATATACATATATCCGGGAGGATAGTCCGTAAAGACTTCCGGTGAATAGAAAGCTCCCGGACCTACCTGATAGATTCTGTCTGCCCATGCCGCAAAGCATGCCGTGTCGGAACCGAAGCCGCCGGATAAGGCAGCAGCCAGCAGCCGCAGGGAAAAAGCTGCCAGGACGAGAAGAAAAATGCCGTATTTGGGCAGCTTTCTGTTCAGAATGACACCCAGGTAGCCGATTACAAATAATAAAACGCCGACAATCGCAAAAAGATGAATAAAAAGCATATGCGGTCTCCCTTTTACAGTTTTTGTTGATTCCCGCGGGCAATGAGCCAAGCGGATGCGTCAGCATCCATTTGGCGAATGCCGCGAGGGTCACATACTCCGCTGCTTGCAGTGCTACAAGCTTGATGCTCCGTTGCTTGCAGCGGGGTTGTTGACTTTGTTAATATCCGGATTACTGCTATTACGGTAATTTCACAATCATATTATATCAAAAAGCTTGGAAGATGAAAAGGTTTTGTGCTATAATAATAAAATGTGACTGCCCAATCGCTGTTTTTCACACCCATGCCGGATGTTTTTCCTCAGGGACACATTCTTTCTCGGGGCAGTACGCAGCCGCATCTGCAATGCAATCTTAGGTCAGGATGGTAAAATATGGGGGCTTTCGTAAGTTTTCAGGACGTAAATAAAATCTATAAGACAGGCGAAGTGGAAATTCAGGCGCTTCACGATGTGAATTTCGAAATCGAAAAAGGAGAGTTTTGTGTCATAGTGGGGGCTTCCGGCGCCGGAAAGACTACAATACTGAATATTCTGGGCGGTATGGATACTCTGAGCGGCGGGAAGGTATTTCTGGACGGGGAAGAGGTGTCTTCCTTTCAGAAAAAGCAGCTCACTGCCTACAGGCGGTACGATGTGGGATTCGTATTCCAGTTTTACAACCTGGTTCAGAACCTGACGGCATTGGAGAACGTAGAGCTGGCGGCACAGATCTGCAGGAATCCCATGGATGCCGCCACGGTGCTGGAACAGGTGGGGCTGAAGGCGCGGATGAACAATTTCCCGTCTCAGCTTTCCGGGGGTGAGCAGCAGAGGGTGGCGATTGCCAGGGCGCTGGCAAAGAATCCGAAGCTGCTGCTCTGTGACGAGCCTACGGGCGCCCTGGATTACAATACGGGCAAGGCGGTACTGAAACTGCTGCAGAGTACCTGCCGGGAGATGGGCAGAACCGTTATTGTCATTACCCACAACCAGGCGCTGACAGCCATGGCGGACCGTATCATTACCGTGAAGAGCGGTACTGTTGCGGACATGGTGTTGAACCGGGAGATTGTGGATGTGGCGGATATTGAATGGTGATTTCGCGCATCTGCGGTATCCGATGCAGAAGGATCAGGTGGACCGATGGTTTCGCATGGTTGATGCGGAAAAAGATAAGCGGCAAAAGCGGCAGGACATGAATGACAGGCAGGAGAGAGGCTCGGGAAAGCTGTATGGGAAATAAGGGCATGCGGGAAATGGGAAAAACTACATTCAGGGAAATCAGATCCAGCCTTGGCCGTTTTATGGCGATTTTTGCCATCATTGCTTTGGGGGTGGGCTTTTTTGCGGGACTGAAGGTGACAAAGGATGCCATGCTTGCCACTGTCAGGAAGTACTTAAACAGATACGGCTTTTATGATTTTCGTATCGTATCTACCCTGGGCTTTGACCAGGAGAATGTAGAGGCCTTTTCCGGCATGAAGGATGTGGCAGCGGCGGAGGGTTCCGTGTCCTTTGATATCCTTTATCGCCTGGAAGACGGAAGCCAGGGGGCGGTGAAGACTTACAGCATTACGGAGGAGCTGAATACGCTGAAGCTGGTTTCCGGCAGGATGCCCCAGGAAGCCGGTGAATGTGTGGCGGACAGCGGCATGTTCGAACAGTCGGATATCGGCAGCACCATTTACCTGTCGGAGGACAATGCACAGGAGGAGCTGGAGCATTTTGCCTGCAGGAAATATACGATAGTGGGCCTGGTTCAGTCGCCCCTGTATCTGCAGTATGAGAGGGGAAATACTTCCATTGGCACAGGGCGGCTGGCCGGTTTTATCTGCCTGCCGCCGGAGGGATTTGACACGGATTATTTTACGGATATCTATGTGAAATTTGACCGGGATTACCAGCTATACAGCGAAGAGTACGATACCTTTGTCCAGGAGAAGGAGGTTTCCTGGGAAAGTGCTGCGGAGAAGGAAGCCCTCGACAGATACCGGCGTATTCTGGAGGAGGCACAGGAGCAGATTGCGGCGGGCAAGGCCGAACTGGAAGAAAAAAAGGCGGAGGGGGAAAGGGAACTGGCAGACGCCCTGGAAACGCTGGAGGAGGCGGCTGCGCAGATGGAAGAGGGTACGCAGCAGCTGGAAAGTGCCAAGAGGGAACTGGAAGAGGGCGAGGCAGTGCTGTGGGAGAAGGAAGCGGAAATCGCCAGGGCCAGGGTTACCATCGCCGAAAAGGAAGCGGAGATGGACCAGGGGGAAGCTGTCATTGCCGGTAAAGAGGCGGAGCTTGCGGAGGCGAAACGCCTGGTTGACAGCAATGAGGTGAACTTGCGGAGCGCCGAGAGGCAGCTTGCCGACGGGAAGGCGGAGCTGCGGAGCAAGAGCAGTTCCGTGGATACCATGAAGATGCTGATTTCCGAGGGGAAAAACCAGATTGACGTGCAGTCGCGGAACCTGGCGCAGCAGAAAGCGGAGCTTCAGGCGAAAGTGGAGAGCGGGGAGATTTCAGGGGAAGCCTATGATGTGGCGGCGTCCCTGATTGAGAGAGGAGAACAGACGCTGGCGGAGTACCAGGCACAGTTGGCAGAACGTGAGGCACAGCTTGCGGAAGCGGAGCAGCAGCTTGCGGAGGCGAAGCAGCAGATCGCGGAATCCGAGCAGCAGCTCAACAGCGGGTGGCTGGCCATGGCAGAGGCAAAGCAGCAGCTTGCGGAGGGACAGGCACAGCTGGCAGAGGCGAAATGGGAGATTGCGGACGGGCGTAAGGCCGTATCGGAGGCAAAGGATGAGCTGGACCAGGGGGAGCAGGCCATCGCCGACGGCTGGAAGGAACTGGAAGAGGGCCGGGCTGCCCTGGCGGAAAAGGAAACGGAATTCGAGAACGGGAAAAAGGAATATGAGGAGGGCCTGAAGGAATACGAGGATGCCCGGAAAGAATTTGACACCCAGGTGGCGGACGCGGAAAGGGAGATTGCGGACGCGGAGCGTGAACTGGCTGAACAGAAGGAGCCGGATACTTATGTGCTTGGCAGGGATGCCAATATCGGTTATGTATGCTTTGAGAGTGATTCCAATATAATAGAAGGAATTGCCAACATTTTTCCTGTGTTTTTTTTCCTGGTGGCGGCGCTTGTGTGTATCACGACCATGAACCGTATGGTGGAGGAGCAGCGCACCCAGATCGGCGTGCTGAAGGCGCTGGGCTATGGGGAAGGCATTATTATGTCAAAATTTATGATTTACTCGGGTCTGGCAGCAGTGGGAGGATGTGTTTTCGGCTTCATTGCCGGGACATGGGGGTTCCCGGAGCTTATCTGGTTCTGCTATGGTATGATGTACAGGGCGGACCCCGTCTTCTATGTATTCAACTGGAAGCTGGCGGCAATTTCCTTTACCGTATCCCTGCTCTGCTCCATCGGCACCACATGGCTGTCCTGCCGGGTGGAGTTGAAGCAGGTGGCGGCTGCATTGATGCGCCCCAAGGCGCCCAAGGCGGGAAAGCGGGTTTTGCTGGAGTACATTCCTTTTGTATGGAGGCGGCTCAGCTTCCTGCACAAGGTGTCCATACGGAATATTTTCCGGTATAAGAAGCGCCTGTTTATGATGATGGTGGGCATCAGCGGATGTACGGCGCTGCTGGTGACGGGTTTCGGCATCAAGGATTCCATTGCCGATGTGGCGGTGAAGCAGTTTCAGGAGATACAGACTTATGATATCGGAATTTCCCTGAAGGAAGCGGCAGGCGAAGAACTGGAGGAATCGCTGGGCAAGATGAAGGCTTCCGGGGTGGAAGCGTACACCTTTGTCATGGAGAAAAATGTGGATTTGGTGGCGGAGGGCGGAACAAAGTCCGTCTATCTGGTGGCAGGGAGCAGGGAGGACATGGAACCTTTTCTGAACCTGCATACAACCGGGGGAACGGCAATTGACTATCCGGGCCTGGGGAAGGCAGTTATTTCCAATCGCCTTTCGGAAGACTATAATGTGCGAATCGGTGATATGATAACGCTGAGGGACGAGAATCTGCGTGACATGACGGTGGAAGTGTCCGGAATATATGAAAATTATATTTATAATTATGTTCATATATCAGAAGATACCTGGAGGGAACTGACGGGGGAAGAACCGGAGCGGAAGACAGTATATCTGAACCTGGCTGGGGAGGCATCTGAGGATTCTCCCATTCAGGGAGTCTCGGCCCATGAGGTTTCCGCGGAACTGATGAAGCTGGAGCAGGTGGCAAATGTAACGGTGAACCGGGATTTCATGGAGAGGATTGGCAATATGATGGCCAGCCTGGATATCATTGTGGTGGTGGTTATTCTCTGTGCGGCGGGACTGGCGTTTGTGGTTCTCTATAATCTGACCAATATCAACATCACGGAACGGGTACGGGAGATTGCCACCATCAAGGTTCTGGGATTCTATAAGAGAGAGACGGCGGCTTATGTTTTCCGGGAAAATATCATGCTGACAGGACTCGGGATGCTTCTGGGCCTGGGCTTGGGACGTCTGCTGCACGCTTTTGTCATGAATGAGATTAGGGTGGATCTGATGTCATTCCACATATACGTGAAGCCCGTCAGCTATCTGTACAGCGGACTGCTGACGATGGTGTTTGCGTGGGGCGTGAATCTGGCGATGGGAGGCAGGCTGGAGGGCATCAGCATGACGGAATCACTGAAGAGCATAGATTGAAACCGGTCCAGGCAGCCGCCGCGAAGGACCGGGGTGAAGGAAAATACATTCTGCGTCGTCTGGCTGAAAGGAAACAGGCCGGCATGCCGGGGAAAGTGATGCGGCAGATGAGGGAAAGGATAACATGTAAAATGAAATTTGATATGCATTGCCATACGAAAGAAGGTTCGTTGGACGGCAAGGTGCCCATTGAGGAATTTGCCGCCATACTAAAAAGGAGGGGATTTAGCGGGATGCTTGTCACCGACCATGATTCTTACAAGGGCTACCGCGTATGGAAAAAGGTGAGGGAAGAGGGCCGGGACGGCGGATTCCTGGTGCTGAAGGGCGTGGAATATGATACCATAGACGCGGGGCATATCCTGGTGATCATGCCGGAGGGCGTGAAGCTGAAAATCCTGGAATTAAGGGGGCTTCCCGTTCAGTTCCTGATTGATATCGTCCATAAAAACGGCGGCATCCTGGGACCGGCCCATCCCTGCGGGGAGAAATACCTGAGCATTGTGAGTACGCTTGCGCGCCGCAACCAGCTGGCCGTGATGGACGAATTTGATTTTGTGGAGGGCTTTAACGCATGCGAGTCTCCCGAGAGCAATGCAGGGGCGCTGGAGATTGCACAGATGCACGGAAAGCCTGTTTTCGGCGGAAGTGATGCCCATAAGGCGGACTGTGCCGGCCTCGGGTATACGGAATTTCGTGGTAAAATTACCTGCGAATCAGATTTGATCCGGCTGGTGAAGGAAAAGGGGCGGGAAGCCTGCGTGTGCGGCGGGGAATATTACGGTAAGACAACGAAGCAGAAGATCGGCAGGGCCAACAATCTGCTGGTGGACGGCTTCTGGTTTTATAACCATCTGGGCAGCATGGTGCGCCACCGGAAGCGGATTCAGGAACTACGCAAGTATTACATCCGGATCAAGTGACTGCCGGTGAATACGATTGGGGGAATGAAAAAACGATAATCGGGTGCCAGAGAACCGAAAACCAGGGGATGTTACAAAATTATTGCAATTTTAGCCGTTATTTCGCTGTAATTCATAAAATCTTAAGGTGCATTTTTGAAATAGTGTGATATACTCAATATGTGGCATTCCGAAGGCTGCATATTGGGTATTTTGTTTTATACTCGTGTGCGCGTTCGGCTTCCGGTTTTCATTCCGCGTTGCGGAAGCACGCACTCGGGTTTTCGGGCGTGCGTATTATTTTAGAAGAAGAAAGGATTGTGACATAAAATGGAAAATGGATGCAAAAATCATTCAGCGGTTACTGTATTGCGGCGTTCGGCTGCGATGACGCTTGCCGCCGTGACTGCGTTATCTCTGGCGGCGTGCGGGAACGCGGACGGCAGTGAGTCCGCCCCGGCGAAGGAATGGGCCTATGTGCCGGAGTTTATTACCATAGACGATGAGAATGTGGACTATTACGATATGCAGCTGCTGGGGGAAAATATCTATTATCTTTCCTATGATTGGGATGAGGAGACCGGGGAAAGCAGCCAGAACATCTGCAAATATTCCCTGGCGGACCAGAACCTGGTGTCTACGCCCATCACCTGGTCTGAAGAGGGCGGCAACAAAAGTATCAGCAGGGGCAAGTTTGCGGAAGACGGCACGATGTACGCAATTATGTATGCCTATAATGATGATTACAGTGAATCCCGTCAGTTCCTGGCAAAGTTTGACGCTGAGGGCAAACAGGTCTTTTCCAGTGACATGACGGAACTGGTGGGTGAGGATTCTTACGTAGACACGCTGGCAGTGGACGGAGAGGGACGTATTTATATTACCGGCGACAGTGTGATCTGGCTGTTCGACGGGGAAGGCAACAGCCAGGGAACCGTTTCCATGGAAGGCGGCGGAAGCACCTGGATTGATACCATGGCCTGCGGCAGGGACGGCAGCATGTACGTAGGTTACAACAGCTATGACGGAAACAATAGTACATATGTTCTGTGTGAAGTGGACTTTGACGGCAGGAAGCTGGGAGAACCCTGTGAAGGGGTTTCCAGGAGCAGCGGATTTGTGGCGGGGACGGAATATGATTTCCTGATGAATGACAGCACTGCTCTGTATGGCTATAATCTGGGAGATAAGGAAAGAAAATATCTGTTCGACTGGCTGGACAGCGATATCAACGGCAGCAGTGTGCAGAAGTTCGGCCAGATGGAGGACGGGAGGATTGTAGCCGTCATTGAAGACTGGGAAAGCGAGGACAGAGGAATTGCACTGCTGACGAAGAAGAAGGCAGAGGAGGTGCCCCAGAAGGAGACAATTCTCATTGCCACCATGGGCGGATCCTACAACCTGCAGTCCAAGGCGGTGAAATTTAATAAAGCCAGCGATACCTACCATATTTCCATCAAGGAATATGTGAATTATGACAACTTTACCGAGAATACATGGTCTGACGCATTGGCAAACCTGAATAACGACATTACTTCCAACAACTGTCCGGACATGATTGACCTGTCCAGCGTGAATATCTCCCAGATGGCGGCGAAGGGAGTTCTGGAAGACCTGGGTCCTTATCTGGATCGGAGCAGTAAGCTGAAACGTGAAGATTTTGTGGAGAACATATTGGATGCATACACTTATGAAGGAAAGCTTGTGAGCATTCCCAACTATTTCAGTATGCAGACCGTGGTTGGCAGTCCTTCCATGGTAGGCAGCGAAGAAGGCTGGACGCTGGAGGAGCTGATTAATCTGGCGAACGAGTATCCGGATGCGGAACTTTTCGACAATGCATCCAAGGAGGCGATTCTCCAGGCGGCCATGATGTTCAACGAGGACGCATTTATTAACTGGGAGACGGGAGAGTGCAGCTTTGACACGGACGGATTTAAGAACATACTTGAATTCGTAAACCGTTTCCCTGATGAGGTAAAGTGGGAAGAAGGAATGGATTCGGAGCCTACCAGAATCCAGAACGGAGAGGTTCTGCTGTCCAATGCCTATATTTACGATTTTGATCAGATTCAGATGTACAGCGAGATTTTCCAGGGAGACTATAACTGTGTCGGTTTCCCCACTGTCGACGGTACCGGCGGTCATGCCCTTACAGCCGCAGAAGCATATGCCATAACCGCGAAGTCGGAGAAGAAGGACGGCGCATGGGCGTTTTTGGAGAGTATACTGGCTTCGGAGGAGGAGGACCGCTGGAGGAGCGGGTTCCCCACCAGAAAAGCAAAGCTGCAGGAAATGGCGGAGAAGGCGGTTACCCCGGACTATATCACAGATGAAAACGGAGAAATCGTATTGGACGATAACGGAGAACCCATTGCCAGCAGCGGAACTTCCTCTATAGGATACGAGGACGGATGGAGTTATACTTATCATCAAACCACCCAGGAGGAGGTAGACAGGGTGATGGAGTTGATGAATATAGCGAAGCCTGTGTCCTACAACGGCAACGATGAAATTTCGAAGATTATCAATGAAGAGGCTGACGCTTTCTTTAAGGGCCAGAAATCGGTGGATGAGGTAGCGGGCATCATCCAGAACCGTATTCGTAACTATGTGGGAGAGAACAGGTAAACGGCACATCTGAAATGGAGATGAAGATGGGTAAAAAACGGAAAGAAAGGCGCCGGAAGGCATCGGTGTCGGAAAATTATATCAAGACAACCCGGAGAACCCGCAGGCTGAAGATGAGTTCGGGAGCGTTCATCGCTCCCAGCTTTCTGGGAGTGATGACATTTTTCATACTGCCCTTTCTGGTGGTGATCTTTTATTCGCTGGTAGACAATCCTATCAGTGCGAATTTTGTTTTTCTGGACAATTTTAAAAGCATTCTGGGCAATACGTCGTTTAAGACGGCAGTGCGCAACACATTTACCTTTGCGGCCGTGGCGGTGCCGCTGGCAGTGGTGCTTTCTCTGCTGTTAGCCATTGTGCTGGAGGCAAAGCTGCCGTTCAGAAGTCAGTTCAGGACCTTTTTCCTGAGTCCCATGATGGTGCCGGTAGCTTCCATTGTATTAATCTGGCAGGTTCTGTTCCACTATAACGGCGCTGTAAACGAGGTGCTGCTCAAGCTGGGGGGAAGCCGGATTGACTGGATGAAGTCGGATTACGGACTCATAGTCGTCGTTATCCTGTTTCTGTGGAAGAACCTGGGGTATAATATGATTCTGTTTATGGCAGCCTTGGCGAGTATTCCAAAGGATATCCTGGAGGTTGCCAGGCTGGAGAGTGCGACGCCGCTGCAGACTTTTTTCCATATTAAGGTGCGGTATCTGTCCTCTTCTCTGCTGTTTGTGACGATTATGTCCCTGATTAATTCCTTTAAGATCTTCAGGGAGGTTTATCTGCTGACGGGCGATTATCCGTATGACTCTATTTATACGCTTCAGCATTTTATGAACAATAAGTTCAGATCCCTGGATTACCAGACATTGTCCGCGGCGGCTATCCTGATGTCGCTGGTGATGATCGTGATTATAGGAATTCTGTTTATAGCGGAGAATTATTTCGGAAAGGATGTGGAGGGATGAAAAATTGGAGAAAATCCAATTTTAAGAATGCGGAGGCAGCGGGGAAATGGGAAGACCTGGCTGCCCTGGACCATCTGACAGCAACGCGAAGGAAACGGCTGCAGACGGTAAAAATCACACTGGCCACCATGGTGGCGGCAGCCTTTGCCATCCTTTTCCTGATGCCCATCGTACTGACGATTACCAATTCCTTTATGGCTGCATCCGAGATATCGGCGAACTATGGCTCCGTATTTGCCACCAATTCCAACGGCGGCAAGGTCTACATAGCAGAAAAGGTGAACCTGAAATTTATTCCCGATATGGTTTCTTTCAGCCAGTATAATACGGTGCTGTTCAAGAGTCCGGAATATCTGCTGAAGTTCTGGAATTCCGTGATACTGGTGGCTCCGATTGTGATATTCCAGCTGATTGTCGCCTCACTGGCATCCTACGGCTTTGCCAGGTATCGGGGAAGGATAAGGGAAATTATCTTTTTCATGTACATTATCCTGATGCTGATGCCTTATCAGGTGACACTGGTGCCCAATTACCTGATCAGTGACTGGCTGAACCTTCTGGATACCAACTGGGCTATCTGGCTGCCGGGTATCGTGTCACCCTTTGCCGTGTTTCTGCTGACGAAGTTTATGCGCAGGATACCGGAGTCGGTGATGGAGGCGGCGCAGATAGACGGCGCGGGAGAATGGCAGATATACCGCAGGATATGCCTGCCGCTGTGCAGAGGCGCCATATGTTCGGCTGCGATCCTGGTATTTATTGACTACTGGAACATGGTAGAACAGCCGCTGATTTTGCTTACCGATGCGGAGACCCATCCCCTGTCGGTATTCTTGAGCAAGATTAACGCCGGGGAAATCGGGCTGGCGTTTGCGGTGGCGACGATTTATATGGTACCCAGCCTGCTGATTTTCCTGTACGGGGAAGAATATCTGGTGGACGGCATTACCTATCAGGGCGGTATCAAGGGCTGAGCATCTTGGGGGGCGCTTTTCGGATGACAGAAGGATTTGAATCAAGGACAGCGTTTCTTCATGGATTGTCGGGACTGCTGCATCAGGAAAACCTGCACAGGATATCCGGCAGATTGTATTTTAATAGATAGAGGAGAGGTATGGCGATGAACGAGAACGGAAAGAAGAAAAGGGAATGGGTGAAGACGGCAGCGATTATATTTCTGTCAGTGATGCTGGTACTTACCTTTTTCTCCAACACCATTATGAACTATTCGCTGCCGGAGGTGGCCACACAATATGTACAGTCCGGCACCATTACGGCCAAGATCAGAGGTTCAGGCGTGGTGGAAAGCGGAGATCCTTACAATGTGGAGGTGAAGGAATCCCGTAAGGTGGCCAGTGTGGCCGTGAAGGTGGGGGATACCGTGGAGAAGGACGCGGTACTCATTTATCTGGAAGACGAAGAGAGTGACGAACTGAAAGCCGCCAGAGAAGAGCTGGAGAAGGCGCAGGCTGATTATCGGAATGCGCTGCTTTCCGTGGAGATTACACCGTCGGATATTCAGGCGGCCAACACAGGGATGTCCACGGACGCTTACCGCAATCAGATCACAGCGGCACAGAATGCGGTGACAGGGGCGGAGAATGCGGTGACGGCGGCGAAGAACGAAGTGACTGAGGCACAGAAAAAGGTAGACGAGATTCAGAATCAGTATGAAGCCGTGGGAAATCAGATTTCTTTGACACCGGAAAACAACGCGGATGTGAGTGCGGAGACGAAGGCCCGGAACGAGGCAAAAGCTGCATGGGATGCGGCAAAGCGTGTTGAGGCGGACAGAAAGAACGAACTGACGGCGGCGCAGAATGTGGTGGCGGATCTGGAGGCGAGGATTCAATATGTGCAGGATCAGATGCCTGCGCCGGAGCCTACACAGGAGCCGGAAAAGCCGGAAGATTCCGGAAGCTCCGAAGAAGGTGATACGTCCACCTCAGGAGAGGATAATGGCGATGATACTGTCTCTCCCGGGGATGACGCCCGGACGCCGGATCCCGGGTCTGATGCTGCTCAGACATCTTCTTCCGAACCTGCCGGAGAAGACAATTCCGCAGAGCCGGATGCCTCAGAGGCAGGTCAGCCGGAGGCCCGGTCAGATGCGGAAGGGAAAAGCAGGCTGAATGAAGTGGGCGAGAACGTGGATATTGCCGGGCTTCAGGCACAGCTGGATATTCTGAACGCACAGCTCACGGAAGCCAAGGGAGCGGAGATCAACGCTCAGAAAGCATATAATGATGCAAGCCTGGAAGCCACCAGGCTGGAAGAGATCTATAACAGGGCGGAGCAGGCGCTTACGGACAAGAAGAATACCGGAAACACGGAAGGGATTATCAACAACCTGAAGAACCAGCAGAACGCTCTGAATGTTTCCCTGGCAGAGGCAAGGAATGAACTGGCCCGGAAGCAGGCCGAACTGACAAATCGGGAGACCACGCTTGCGGACCGGCAGAAGGACCTTACGGAGCTGGCGAGCAGAATCGGCAAGGTGTCAGGCCTGGAGACTGCCCAGGAGGCAATCGACAGGGCACAGGAAAAGGTGGATGAATTGACGGAAAAATCCGTCAATGCTACAATCAAGTCTCCCATTGCAGGTACGGTAACGGCACTGAATGTAACGGCCGGCAAGAATACGGATGCCAGCACGCCCGTGGCTGTGCTGCAGCCTGAAGGGAAGGGCTATAACATGAGCTTTTCTGTGAGCAACGAACAGGCCAAGAGATTGTCGGTGGGCGATGTGGCGGATTTGGCAAATGCGTGGAGATATGACGACGTGACGGTGACACTGGCAAATATCAAGCCGGATCCCAAGGAACCCGGGCAGAAGAAGCTTTTAACCTTCGACGTTTCCGGAAATGTGACGGCGGGGCAGTCATTGAATATCTCCGTGGGGCAGAAGAGTTCCAATTACGATTATATTGTACCCAACAGCGCTATCCGCGAGGACAATAACGGCAAGTTTATCCTGATTGTGGAGTCCAAGCCGGGACCGCTGAGTACCCGTTATATTGCGAGCCGTGTGGACGTGGAGGTGCTTGCAAGCGATGACACCCAGTCTGCCGTCAGCGCGGCGCTTTACGGTTATGAATTTGTAATCACTACGTCAACAAAACCCGTGGAAGCGGGCAAGCAGGTCAGGCTGAGTGAAAATAACGGATAGGACCGATGGAAATGAGGTAAGTGATGAAGAAAATAGTATTGGGTATAAGCGGAGGGATTTCCTTCCTGATTTTCCTGATTCTGCTTTTCACTACGAATGCTCTGGGCCACAGCCAGCTTTCGCAGACGGTGGCCGAAAGATGGAGCAGTAAAAAGAATGCTTCCCAGGTCAGTTGCTTTTTCTCGGTGGGATCAGGTATTACCGAGGATGCCATCATCGATTTTGAGCATACTGTGGACAGTGCGCTGACGGATGCGTCCGTAGTCCAGGAATCCGAGAATCCCGGCGCCAGGCTGTGGGCGGATACGTACAGCGCTGACGGCACCGTGAGCATTTCTTCGGATAAGGCGAGTATTACGGCAGATGCCATCGGAATCGGCGGAGACTTTTTCCTGTTCCATCCGCTGAAGCTGTTAAACGGCGCCTATTTTTCGGGCAATGATTTAATGCAGGATTACTGCGTCATAGACGAGGACGCGGCTTGGCAGCTGTTCGGATCCAATGATGTGGCAGGAATGATGGTTTACATCGGGGGCGTCCCCCATATTGTGACCGGCGTGGTGGAGAGACCCAAGGGGCATCTGGCGGAGGCTGCCGGATTGGATTCTACTTTGGTGTATGTGTCCTATCAGACGCTGGAGCAACTGGGTACGAGCCATGGTATCAATCATTATGAGATTGTAATGCCGAACCCTGTTACCGGATTTGCGGTGAACTATATCAGGGAAAAGCTGGGGACGGAGGAGAAGGAGACGGAGATTGTGGAGAATACCACCCGTTATTCCCTTCTTTCCAGGCTGAAGCTTCTGACACAGTTCGGGCTGCGTTCCATGAACGGCAAGGCAATTATTTATCCTTACTGGGAGAATATCGCCCGGGGCTACGAGGATATTCTGACGCTTCTGACCCTGTTCGGAATTCTGTTTTTGGCTTATCCCACGGGACTGGCGCTGGTGTTCTTCTGCATCTGGTGGAGACACAGGAGCTGGACCATGCGGGATGTGCGGCTGAAGCTGATGGATAAGGCTGAGCGCGCAGTGGAGAAGAGGCGTGAGGACCGCAGGAAACGGCATAAAGGAATTTCGGAGAAAGAGGGTGCGTCTGAGGACAGTGAATATGACGATGTTGTGTACGAGGACAGTACTTTTTGGGAGGAGCCGGAGCCGAAGGGCAGGCTGAAGGGAAAAAGGAAAGCACCAGAAGAAAAAGACAGGAAGCCTGCAGATGAAAAGCGCAGTGCGAAGCGGGAAGAGAGGCTTCGGAAAAAGCAGGAGAAGAAGCTGGCGAAGGCGCAGCGCAGAGAGAAGAAAGATAAGACGGGAGGAGAATTGTGAAAAAAAACTGGTGGAAAAAGGCAGTGACAGCAGGTTTGACAGCCGCAATGGTTCTGGGCCTGGCAGGCTGCGGCAAAGGCGGCGACAAGATGGAGAATGCCGCGCTGGCTAAGGAGCATGTCTACAAGTTCCAGGAATTTGAGATGCCGGATCTGGGGGGAGATGACTACAGTATCCGGGGTTCCATTCACATGGACGGCAAGATTTATGTGATGGCACAAGTGTATCATTGGTCGGAAGTCAGTGACGAACTGGATATTAAAATGCTGAGCATGAATGATGACGGTTCCGATGTGAAGCTGGTGGATTTGGAGATACCGGACTGGAGGACGCAGACCGGGAACGGCGGAACGGGAGCCGTGACGCCACAGCCCCGGACCGAGACGGAGGAACCGGAACCCGATGGAGAGCCGGAAGAGGGAGCGGAATCCGAAGGAGAGCCTGAGGAGGGAGCGGAGCCTGAAGGCGGGGCGGAATCTGAGGAAACGGAATCCGAAGAAGATTCCGGGGAAGAGGATGCCGTGGCAGAAGACAGGGCCGAAATAGACATGCCGGTGGAAGGCGGCGGTGATGTTTACGAAAATTCCTACTACGGGGAGTTTAGATTCGCGCCCAATGGCTTTATTTATGCCATAAGAAGCTATTATTTTGAAGACTACTCCACCGAGGAGTATACATCCATCCAGAAAAGTTATATCAGCTGTTGGAACGTGGACGGGAGCTTTGCCTGGGAGAAGGAACTGGAGAACCTTACCTCGGAAGAGGAATATAGCTATGTGAGCGGTATGTCCGTATCCGGGGACGGCACACTGTATCTGATGCTGTCCGGGGACAAGGGGTATAAGGTGGTGGTGGATGCCCAGGGAAATACCTCCGGGAAAATGCCCCTGCCCGAGGATGCGAACAAGGTATTCAGCAATTTCAATAATATGATGACTAAAGAGGACGGCACTTTCCTGATCATATACAGTAACGAAAACAAGTGGGAGGAGCAGTACCTTGTCACATATGATCCTGTTACGGACCAGCTGGGTCAGCCCAGCCTGCTGCCGTCATCCATGTCCTGGGACGGCTATAATACCATGGCGGCAGGAAAGGTATCGGATCTGATCTTCAGCAACAGCAGGGGTATATATACCTATACGGCAGGAGACGAGAACAGCGTGGAGAAGATGAATTTCATCAACTCCGATGTGAATATCAACGGCTTCAATTCCCTGATTGAACTGGACGATACGACTTTTGTCGGCATCTTCTATGAAAATTACGGGGAGGATACAAAGGCGGGCATATTTACCTATGTGGACCCGAAAGATATCCCGGATAAAGCTGTGCTGGTGCTTGCAGGCAATTATGTGGGCGGAGAAATGAAGCAGCGGGTGGTGGAATTCAACCGCAGCAGCGAGCAGTACCGTATTACCGTGAAGGAGTATGATTCCTACAATAATTATGATGATTATGAGGCAGGATTTAAGCAGCTGAATAATGATATCACCACCGGGAATATGCCGGATATCCTGATTACCAACGGGCTTCCCACGGAAAATTATGTGGCAAAGGGACTGCTTGCGGATATCGGGAAGCTGATTGAAGAGGATGAGGAGCTGTCCAATGTGGAATTCGTACAGAATGTACTGGACGCATATTCCATGGATGGGAAACTTTATTACGTGATTCCGTCTTTCCGGGTGAGTACCGTTATCGGAAAGAAATCTATTGTGGGAGACCGCAACTCCTGGACCATGGCAGATATGAAGGAGTTGATGGAGACCCTGCCCGAGGGAACCACTATGTTCGGCGAGATGACCCGGGAAAGCTTTATGCATACAATGATGGATTACTGCGGTGCCGATTTCGTTGACGTGTCCAGCGGAAAGTGTAACTTTGATTCTCAAAATTTTATCGATATGATGGAATATGCCAATACCCTTCCGGAGGAGCTGAGTGAAGAGACTTTCGGGGAAGACTACTGGCGCAATTATGAATCACAGTATCGGGAAGACAGGACTATTTTAAGCAATTTGTACCTTAACAGCCTAAGTAATCTCAACTATAACATGAACGGGCGTTTCGGGGAGGAGATTTCATATATCGGCTTCCCTACAGAGAGCGGGATGGGGGCCTATGTACAGTCGGGAGATTCCTATGCAATCTCTTCCCGTTCAGCCAATGCCGAAGGGGCCTGGGAGTTCTTGCGGTATTACCTGACGGATGAATACCAGTCCGAGATGGAGTGGATGATGCCCATCCAGAAAAAGTACTTCCTGGAGGCTGCCCAGAAGGCGACAGAGAAGCCTTATTACATGGATGAAAACGGCCAGAAGGTAGAATACGATGAAACTTACTATATGAACGGTGAGGAAATCATATTGCCGCCCCTGACACAGGAGCAGGTGGACAGCGCTGTGGAATACATTTACAGCATTAATAAGTGCTATTATGGCAACACCGATATCAGCAACATCATCGAAGAGGAGATCGCTTCTTACTTCTCCGGACAGAAGAGCGCTCAGGAGGTTGCGAAAGTTATTCAGAGCAGGGCGCAGATATATGTGGACGAGAAGCGTTAGTGTACTGATATGATTACAGGCTTCTCTTCGAAATGAGATTGAAAATGCTGCATTTACCAGGCAGCAGCGGACGGAGAGCATTCCAGGAGGATTGCTTTCACATCCGCTGCCGAAGGGAGGATGCAGCTTTTTCGATTTTTGATGCGGGAAATAAATTTTTATGGAAGAAAACAGCTCGGCGGCCCCTTCAACAGATACGGGATTCAGGACAGGGTCACAGGAATTCCAAGCTTACGCATATGGTTCTCCAGGGTGAGTTCCTGTCCATGCTCGCGGAGCCATTTTCTGTATTCTCCGTATTCGGGCATGACGGAGGCAACCATATTCCAGAAATTTTTGGAATGATCCATATGGCTTAAATGGCAGAGTTCATGTACGACCACATAATCAAGGACTGCAGGAGGCGCGAAAATCAAACGGTAATTAAAGGACAGCGTTCCCCGGGAGGAACAGCTTCCCCAGCGCGTCTTCTGGTCGCGTACGGTGACGGATGTGTAATTGCCTCCCGTTATACGGTGAAAATATGCAACACGGCTTTCGAACTGCTGCCGGGCGGCATTGCGGTATCTTTTTTCCAGGGTTTCCAGACGTCTGATTTCGGCATCTGTCATGGCGCGGGATTTTTCCGGTTTCATGGAGGGCCTCTTTTCGATATTATCTGATGGTTTGCGGCGTCAGACCATTTGCTTATCCACTTCAATCACTGCAAAATAATTGGGATTGTCTGTCCGGATGCGCTCCTGAATCCGCTCAGCCAGTTCTCCGTCTGACAGGGGGAAATTATAAGGCGTCACCACATCGAAAATCAGGTTGGTGTGGGTAGGGCCTGTGACAATCCTGAAATCATGCATGGTAAGTGCCCCGCTGATTTCCTCTATGTAGCCCTTTACGAGGGCTTTCAAACGGTTGGTTTCTTCATCTTCCACACAGACAGGGTCCATATGAATCACGGCATGGCAGTTCAGCCTGCTTCGCAGCTCATGCTCGATGGTATCTATTTTGTCATGCAGGGCAAGGAAATTGCCTTCGGCAGGTACTTCCGCATGGAGAGAGATCAGAATCCTGCCGGGTCCGTAATTATGCACAATTAAATCGTGGATTCCCAGTATCTCTTCATGTGCGGTGACAATGTCGTTGATTTGCCTGACAAATTCCGGGTCCGGCGCTTGGCCCAGCAGAGGGCTGACAGTATCTTTGGCGGCGCTGTAGCCCGTATAGCAGATAAACAGGCCCACCAGCATACCGCACCAGCCGTCAACGGCAAGATTTGTGAAATGGCCAATCAGTGTGGCTGCCAGTACGGCGGAGGTGGCTATGGTGTCGCTTAGGGAATCTGCTGCGGTGGCGGCCATGGCTGCCGAGTCCAGCTTTCGGCCCAGCTGCCTGTTGTACAGGAACATATAGCATTTTACCAGGATGGAGGCCAGCAATACGGCAACCGCCATGGGAGAGAAATCAGGCATCTCGGGATGGAGGATTTTGGAAAAGGAGCTTTTGAGAAGCTCTGCGCCCATCAGAAGGATGATGACGGAAACCAACAGGCCGGATATATATTCTATGCGGCCGTGGCCGAAAGGATGATGGGGGTCAGGCTTCTGCCCGGCCATCTTAAAACCAATCAGTGTGATGATGGAGGAGCCGGCATCTGACAGGTTGTTGAAGGCGTCCGCGGTAATAGCAATGGAATTGCTGACGGAGCCGGCGATGAACTTACCGGCAAAAAGGCAAAGGTTCAGAAATATGCCAACTGCCCCGCACAGGATTCCGTAGGCCTGTCTGACGGAAGGGTTTTTCGTGTCGTTGTTATCAGGAACAAATATTTTTGCAAGTAATGTAATCATGGAAATACCTCTGTGAACTGTTGTTTTGATACTTTTTGCCGGTATGGCGGGAACCGGCAGAAGTTGCCTTCTTCAGAGCTTAAGGAATATCGGCGTCCGCTTCTCATAGACGCAGTAATAACGAAAGCCGCATTCCCGCAGGACTTCTGCAGCCCGTTGGAAATGCGCCGCGATATATGAGGCTTCGTGGGCATCGGAACCGACGGTGATAATCTCTCCCCCCAGTTCCCGGTAACGCTTCAATATGCCCATACAGGGATGAAAGTCATGCATGCCGCTTTTGATGCCGCCTGTGTTCAGCTCGATCCCCTTTTCTTTCCGGAGCAGCAGTTTCAGGATTTCATCCAGAATATCCCTGTATCGTTCATAAGAATATCCCGCATCCCTGTCCGGCGCGTACCGCACCGGATAGTCCAGGTGCCCATACACATCGAAACTCGAAAATTCCTGTATATTTTCCAGAACGGATTCGAAGTATCCGCGCAGGGCGTCCGCCGTGGTATCACCGTCAAAAAAACCGGGATAATAAGGGTCCTTCCCGCGACAGATGTGGGAGGAGCCGATGATGAAGTCGAACGCATATGATTCTGCGTAAGTTGCATTCCTGCCCAGGGCCACGGGCTGCAGCCCCAGTTCCACGCCGAACAGCAGCTTTATCCTGTCCGCATATTTTTCCTTTAAAACGGCCAGGGTATACAGGTACGAATCCGTATCCAGCAGAAAAGTATCCTTCGGCAGGTCAGGATATTCTGGGTATTCAAAATCATTGTGTTCCGTGAAACACATGGTTTTAAGGCCCCGGGCGATGCCGCCCAGGACCATATCTTCCATGGAAGTACGGGAATCCCCCGAGAAGGAGGAGTGGAGGTGAAAGTCTGCCGTAATCGGCGGGATGGTTTTTTCCGGTTTCATATACGCTCCTTTATCTCCGGATTTTTTCGCAATAGTCAGAAAGAATCCTTATGTTCCCATTATAGCAGACTTCCGGGCTTTTTCAAATGGTTTATGGGAATGATACATTAAACGATCAGGAGTAAATTCTAAATAAACTGTAAAATTTCCGAAAAGTTGGCAAATATTTTTCATTTACATCTTGAATTATCTTAAGAAATTGGGTAAAATATCCTTGTTGATAAATGTTTGACAATCTGGCATGTCCTGAAAATGGACAGGGATTGCCGAAAAATAGAAAAATTTCAGGAGGAATCTAAAAATGGCTGTAAGAGTAGCAATCAATGGTTTTGGCCGTATTGGCCGTCTGGCATTCAGACAGATGTTCGATGCTGAAGGGTATGAGGTAGTAGCAATCAACGATTTGACCAGCCCCAAGATGCTGGCACATCTGCTGAAATATGACTCTTCCCAGGGCAAGTACAAATATGCTGATTCTGTAGTGGCAGGCGAAGACAATATCACCGTAAATGGCAAGACCATCACTATCTACAAGGAAGCAGATGCCAAGAACCTTCCCTGGGGCGAGCTGAAGGTAGACGTGGTTCTGGAGTGTACCGGATTCTATACCTCCAAGGATAAGGCAAGCGCACATATCACTGCCGGCGCACGTAAGGTTGTTATCTCTGCACCTGCAGGAAACGATCTTCCTACCATCGTTTACAATGTAAACCATGACACCCTGAAGGCTGAGGATACTGTGATTTCCGCAGCTTCCTGCACCACAAACTGTCTGGCTCCCATGGCTAAGGCCCTGAATGATTTCGCTCCCGTACAGAGCGGTATCATGACCACTGTTCACGCTTACACAGGTGACCAGATGATTCTTGACGGACCTCAGAGAAAGGGCGACCTGAGAAGAAGCCGTGCCGGCGCATGCAATATCGTTCCCAACTCTACCGGCGCTGCAAAGGCAATCGGCCTTGTTATCCCTGAACTGAACGGCAAGCTGATCGGTTCCGCACAGCGTGTTCCCACCCCCACCGGTTCTACCACAATCCTGGTAGCGGTTGTAAAGGGTGAGGTTACCAAGGAAGGCATCAACGCAGCCATGAAGGCAGCGGCTACCGAGTCTTTCGCTTACAATGAGGACGAGATCGTATCCTCCGATGTAGTAGGAAGCACCTATGGTTCTATCTTTGACGCAACCCAGACCATGGTTTCCAAGATGGAAGATGGCAATTCCCTGGTACAGGTTGTTTCCTGGTATGACAATGAGAACAGCTATACTTCCCAGATGGTACGTACTATCAAGTACTTCAGTGAGCTGGCATAACAGTGTGAGAACATTTTTCGGCACTGCGGCATGCATATAGAAGAAATTCTGCAGACTGCAGCGCAGGCCTATCTCACATGGGAGAACAGAAGCAGATGTGTTCTTCCGGAAGTGACGACCTATAGGGGTCCGGTCTTGAGGACCGGATCCCTTTTATGCGCAGGGGCGCATAGGGAAAATAGTTGCTGACGCAACATGCGCCCCGCGCGGCGGGTAGTGGAGAAGAGCATTCCCCTACTTGATTGCGCAGGGGCGCATAGGGAAAAGCGTTGCTGACGCAACATGCGCCCCGCTTGATTCATTCATGAACAAAGAAAGGCGTGGCCTTATATTGTTTCGCAAAACGGAGGTTTGTTAAAAAATGAGTCTGAATAAAAAATCGGTTGATGATATCAACGCAAAAGGTAAAAGAGTTCTGGTGAGATGTGATTTTAACGTGCCCCTGAAGAACGGTGAGATCACGGACGAGACACGTATTGTTGCGGCGCTGCCCACAATTCAGAAGCTGGTCAATGACGGCGGGAAGGTGATTCTTTGCTCCCATCTGGGCAAGGTGAAGAACGGCCCCAACGAAGGCGAATCCCTTGCGCCTGTTGCCAGGAGACTATCCGAGAAGCTTGGCAGGGAAGTGGTGTTTGTGTCCGACTATAATGTGACCGGCGAAGCTGCCACAAAGGCTGTGGAAGCCATGAAGGAAGGCGATGTGGTTCTGCTGCAGAATACCCGTTTCCGCGGTAAGGAAGAGACCAAGAACGGCGAGGAATTCAGCAAAGAGCTGGCTGACCTGGCTGATCTGTATGTGTGTGATGCGTTTGGTTCTTCCCACAGGGCGCATGCTTCCGTGGAAGGCGTGACAAAGTGCATTACCGCAAAGGGCGGCGAGAACGCAGTGGGATATCTGATGCAGAAAGAAATCAACTTCCTGGGCAATGCCGTGGAGAATCCGGTGAGACCTTTTGTTGCAATTCTGGGCGGTGCGAAGGTGGCAGACAAGCTGAATGTTATCTCCAATCTGCTGGAGAAATGCGATACCCTGATTATTGGCGGCGGTATGGCTTATACATTCCTGAAGGCACAGGGCTATGAAATCGGCCGTTCCCTGGTTGACAATGAGAAGATTGATTATTGTAAGGAAATGATTGAGAAGGCGGAAAAACTGGGCAAGAAGCTGCTGCTTCCCGTTGACTCCGTAACGGTTGCCGCATTCCCCAATCCCATTGACGCGCCCATCGAAGTGGAAGTATACGGTGTGGAAAGCATGCCCGCTGATAGGGAGGGCTGTGATATCGGACCCAGGACTGCAGAAATGTATGCAGAGGCTGTGAAGAGCGCCAAGACCGTGGTATGGAACGGACCCATGGGCGTGTTTGAGAATCCTACCCTTGCGGCAGGTACTATCGCTGTTGCCAAGGCATTGGCAGAGACGGACGCAAC
>OFFK01000195.1_pt1 | contig 51468 bp, 35 predicted proteins | sample 1521361 | NCBI WGS metagenome assembly OFFK01 (sample SAMEA3504096, study PRJEB24116) | mouse gut metagenome | biome: mouse gut; feature: mouse-associated habitat; material: faeces | place: Denmark | collected 2011 | reverse complement strand
CAGGCGGCGGCGGAGGCCGTCAAAGCAGCCGCACCGCAGACCGCGGAAGCTACGGTACGCGGCATTTCGGAACAGGCAAAGGGCAGTATCGGGACGGGTATGGCGGAAAGCGTAAAGGCCGCCGCTAAAACCGCCGCAGGCCAGGCGGCGGGCCAGGCAGCCATAGAAGGAGCGGAGCAGGCAAAAAAAGCCGCCGCGCAAAGCATTGAGAAAAAAGACGGCAGTTCAGGCCACAGCCTGGTAAGCGGGATGTCGGCGTTAAACGACGCGGTGCAGGGAATGTCCGGGAAAATGCCGCTTCTGACCGAAGGGATTGATAAGCTATATACCGGAAGCCAGACCTTAGCTTCCAAAAACGGGGAATTAAACAGCGGCGCCGCAAAGCTTGCAGACGGAGAAAACCAGCTTGCAGACGGCGTGAAAAAGCTTTCCGGCGGTTCTAAGGAGCTGGCGGACGGCATTGTGGAATTTGACGAAGAAGGCATTGAAAAAATGGTGAACAGCTATCACGGCGACGTAAAGGAACTGGCGGACCGCATTCAGGCGGTTATGGACGCCGGGAAGGAATACGAATCGTTCGGCGGCAAGGCGGGCCATACGGCAGGAAACGTAAAATTTATCATAAAGACCGGTGCTGTGAAAGCAGAGCAGGATTAAAGGAGCGCCGGCAAAGGAGCGGTTATGAACTGGGTGGAACGCTTATTGATTATCGGGGGAGTGTCTCTGGACGTATTTGCAGCCATGGAGCGTGAAGGCTCCCTGGTTGCAAAAATTGAAAAGAAAGGGCTGCTGTCTGTCTGTTTTCTGGTGTGCGCCTGGCAGGCGGCCGCTTTGTACGCCGGAAACCTGGCCGCTGCCGTAATACTTGAGAAAGAGAGGTCTGTTTGGAGTCTGGCAGTTCCCGGGAACGGGATTATGCTGGCGGCTTTTACATGGCTTGGCATGCATCTGGCCGCGGGGGCGCTGCACAGAGAACGAATTTATGAGCACAGGGCAGAACGCTTTAACCGGAACGGCATTTTGCGGGCAATGGTACGGGCAGGGGGATATATGCTGCTGGCGGGAGTTGCATTTGGGCTTTTGGGGACGGATGCGGCGGCCGGAATGGTTTTGGCGGTGTGTGTTTCCGCGGCTGCGGTAATTGCGGGGGCTTATACGGGGTATTGCTTTGGAGCGCCGCAAAAGGGAGCGGCTTACGCGGCGGGGGCGGTTCTGATGTGGGGGTATGGCGTCGGGATTTGGCTTACGGGAAAATGAAGCTTGAAATACAATTCGTTTGATTGTATACTGAGAGCAGTAAAGGAGCGCTTGCCATTATGCCAAAGAAGAATCAAATAAAGCCAGACACCATATTAAAAAATTACTGGAGAGATAATGCACAGTTTGCAGACCTGTTTAACGCTGTTTTATTTGGCGGGGCGCAGGTTATCAGGCCGGATGAACTGGAAGATGACGATACGGAAGATTCTACGGTTATGGAACACAGGGATATAGCGGAATCCATAGAAACTTTTCGGGATAACATTAAGATACGCAAGGTTTCAAATGCGAGTGGGATACAGTTTGTATTGCTTGGGCTGGAGCATCAGGAGCACATTCACTATGCAATGCCTATGCGGATAATGGGATACGATTACAGCGTGTATAAAAAACAATATGACAAAAATGCGGCAAATTACAAGACGTCTGTTGGAATGCAAGAGGACGAATACCTTTCCCGTATGAAAAAAACGGATAAATTAGTGCCGGTTATAACTATATTAGTATATTATGGTGAAAAGACATGGGATGGCGCCGTAACACTTCATGAAATGCTGCATATTCCTACAGCATGGAGGCCATTCGTAAACGATTATAAACTGTTGCTTGTGGAAGCAAAGAAAAATGATTTGAAATTGCATAACATAAACAATATAGATTTATTTAATATGCTGGAACTTTTGGGCGATAAAAAGAGTACGCACAAGGAAACAAAAGAAAAAGCGATTGCATATGCAAAAGAACATCACGTAGACCGTTCTGTGCTGATGGCAGTAGCAGGGGCGGCAAATTGCCGGATAGATTATAATTTATTGGGTAGGAAGGGAGAGGCGGATATGTGGGCAGTATTTGAAGAAACAAGAAAAGAAGGAAAAGCAGAAGGAAAAGCAGAAGGCATTTTGGAAGGAAGGGCTGTTGAGATCATAGAAAGCGGTTTGGAATATGGCCTGCCTGAACCGGATGTAATAGAACGCCTTCAGAGGAAATTAAAAATTCCTGCAGGCAAGGCAAAAGAGTATTTCAGGCAATATGGCAAAGCTGTACTTTAATAAAGGCATGGGCAGTTGACAGTCTGCTGCAGGAAAAACGGTTTCCTGCAGCAGTTTTTTATGGGAAGCTTTTTAAGCATATTTTCCTGCAATTTCAAGCATTTCATCTCTGTGGGTTAAAATCCACGAATCATACGTCGAATGATCCTGTGTAATCCGCTGTCCCAGTTCTACAAAAAATTTCGGGATATCTTCTTCTGCCATCACACAGACGTCTGTCCCGAACTGTTCTTTCCCCAGCGTTTCACATCCTCCTGCAAACATGGCATAAGCTGCCTTCGGCCCTTCCGGCGTCTGCTTTACCGCGCCGCGGAACCCAATGGCGCCGATCTGGTGCGCGCTGCACGAAGACGGGCAGCCGGAAATATGGATTTTGGGCAGCACGCCGTCGGCAAATCCCAGGGGGCGCACCGCGTCGACGCATGCTTTTAAAAGCGCCTGCGAGTCGCGCACGCCGACCTGGCAGATATGGTTCCCGATACAGGCGACTGACGCTTCAAACGCAGTTGCGGCGCTGTCTTTTGTAAGATTAATCAGTTTTTCTGCTTCTTCTGCCGTACAGTGGATGATATACAAACCTTCGTTTGGCGCAAGACGCAGTTCTACGTCTTCCATAGGCAAAATGGCGTCGTAAATTTCCTTTAATTTTTCAGGAGGAGGGCAGCCTCCGACCGGGTGGTAGGAAACGGCATACAGCCCGGGTTGTTTCTGTTTTACAGCCCGCGGGTGTGAAACGGTTCCTTTGCCTGTTTTGGTGATTTCTTCCCGGTTCACAAAAAGCGTTATGTCTTCCTGCCGCATTGCTGCCGCAAGCTTTTCCTGATAAGCCTTTGCATAACCTTCCGTTCCAAGCGTGTCCTGCATATAACGCGTCCTTGCCCTGCCCCGCTGCTCGTAGTTGCCGTAAGCGGTAAAGGTGTCAACCATAGCTTTGATATAAAACAATATCTGCTCCGGCTTTACATCCTGTCCCACGCATACTCCCATTTTGGGATTGTTCCCGAGCCCGCCTGCACTGTAAACGTCAAACGTCCCATTGTCTTTTGCGACAAATCCCAGATCCCGGAACGTAGCATGCGGCATATCGTGCGGATCATTGGAAAAACAGACTTTTAACTTCCGCGGCAGTTTGACGGTATGGATAAATCCCAGCAGATAGTCCGCCGCCGCTTCTGCATACGGCATGACGTCAAAGGATTCGCCCGGCCTTGTCCCACTTAACGGTGAAGCCATGACATTGCGCGGGTAATCCCCGCCGCCGCCCCGGGTAATAATGCCGTGCCTCCATGCGTCCGTTACCAGATCGCAGATTGTATCCGGTTTTAAGTCATGGAACTGTATGGTCTGGCAGGTGGTGAAATGGATGCGCGCTATGCCGTATTTTTCGATGCATTCCGTGATAAAACCGAGCCGATCTTTTGGAATCCTCCCGCCTGATAGACGAAGCCGCAGCATACCGTACTTGCCGCCTCTTTGGGCATAGCTTCCGAAGCCGCCGGAAATGCCTTTATACTGCGCTACGGTCATCTCCCCTGCGTAGAACTGGTCTGTGGCAGTTTGGAAGGCTTTTATGTCATCTTTAAATTCTTCTGCATAATTTTTCATAAAACTAGATTACTCCTTTCTGTTGGCTGATATCGTATTTTTTCAAGCGCCGGTCTGTTATGGTTAGTATGGGGCAGTTTGAAAAAAATATGAATGTCTTGACAGACAATTTGGTTTGGACAGTGCGTCCGCTTTTTTCTGGAGTATATTTTAGCATAAGGCAGAAAGTTTTGGTAGGGGAAATTATGAGCAGTATCTTGATGGATTAAAAGGTTTTTGTTATTAAAATGGGATTCTAATTTAGAGTCTCTGATGCAGAGTGGGAAACAGAGGGCAAAACACAAAAAACAGGGGCAAAAAGCCCCTGCTTTTTTATAAAGAAAATGCTTACTGCAATAAAGAAAGCACGCCCTGCGTAGACTGGTTCGCCTGCGCTAACATAGACTGTCCGGCCTGTGCAAGGATATTGTTCTTGGAATATTCCACCATAGTTGCAGCCATATCCGTATCGCGGATGCGGGATTCTGCGGCGGTTGTATTTTCCACAACGTTGTCCAGGTTTGCAATGGTGTGCTCCAGGCGGTTTTGTACGGCGCCCAGTGCGGAACGCTGTTTGGAAACCTTCGAAATGGCTTCTGCAATCGTGTCGATTGCTTTGGTAGCGTCCTCTTCCGTCATAAGTCCCGTATTGCGCAGGACATCTACGCCGATGCCGTTTGCGGACATAGCTTCAATCTTAATGCCAATCTTGTTGTCTTCTAATGATTCTGATCCTACATGAAGGTTAAATTCCAATGCTTCCGCAGTTGTAGAAGTTACGGTATTGCCTGTTACTGTAATATAGTCTGCAATCTGCTCCGCACCGATTTCTGTTGAATTTCCGGCAGCGTCATTTCTGAAAATGCCGCCCTTATAAGCGCCGTTTTCAAAATACTGGGAGTAATCTGTAATTTTATCCCCATTCTGATCTACCAGCGGGTTTGCAGAGGTTTCAAAATACTGATCTAAATCTTCTTCTGCAATGGCAGTTGCTTCTTTCTGATCTCCAAATTCTGTTGCATCGTCTGCGGGTACAGTATAGAGCATTTTGCCGTCTTTGTATTTGAACTTGCCGTTTTCATCCAATTCTACATATTCCGACAAATCTCCGGTTGTAGCTGCAGAGGCAGGGGTTCCTGTTACTGAGTCAATACCGGTAGAGGTAGTACCTCCGCCTGCATTTGCTATCGTGGCGTTTGCTGCTGTTACGAATGTCAGGCCTGCTTTTGCAGTTACGTTTCCGGCTGCGTCTACGTCAAAATAAGTAGCTAAGTCCGCGGCTGTTACTTCTACATGATCTGTTGCGGCCGTACCGCCGCCAGTGGGGCTTACAAACAGTTTATTTGCTCCAAGCGCCGCCGTATCAAGCGCCATAGAAGCCGCCGTTGCAGCAGCGTCTGCCGTAACCGCATCCGTCTTGCCGGCGCCGTAGGCGTTTTGGCCTGCAATGACGGAAATTTCGCCTTTTTCTGCAGCCTTAGCAGCAGATGTCAGCTCAAATTCATAGGTTGTGGTTGTTTCCTTCTGCTGTGTTGCCGGATCGCCTTTCAACAGATAAATTTCATTGAATTTGGTTGTTTCGGAAACGCGGTCGATTTCAGTTACCAGCTGATCGATTTCGTCCTGGACGGCCTGCCGGTCGTCTTTTGACATGGTTCCGTTCGAAGCCTGGACAGACAGTTCATTCATACGCTGCAGCATCGAATGTACTTCTGTTAATGCGCCTTCCGCTGTCTGTACGCAGGAAATGCCGTCCTGTGCATTTGTGGAAGCCTGTGTCAGGCCGCGTACCTGTTTTCTCATTTTTTCAGAAATGGTCAGGCCGGCCGCATCGTCTGCCGCGCGGTTGATCCGGTAACCGGAAGATAATTTCTCGGTTGCCTTTGACTGGTTGCCCGTTGTGATGCCAAGCATCCTGCTTGCGTTCATTGCCTGCATGTTGTGTTGTACTACCATAATGTTTACCTCCGTGTGATAAATAATTTGTTAGGGAATCCGTTCCCTTTTGATAAATTGTTCTATAATAAACCGGGCTTCCCCGGTATTATTACCCTGCGTTCGCCCGCCTTCTTTTTTCGCGCATCAGAATAGCCGTAATCTCTTTTTTCGCTTCTGCAGAAAGTTCCTTTTCCCGATAATAGGGAGAAGGGGTCTTGTTTTTTCCCGCGCCGCTTCTGGCGATATTCATATTTTTGGGGGCGTCAATAAGCAGATGGATGTTATTTGCCGAGCCTCCTGAAAAAATCACTTTGACGTCGCTTCCGATGTCGATAAAATCTCCTGGCTTTAATGTCAGTTTCAGCATAAAAAACCTCCTTGTTTTTTGTATCCCGTCCATGCAGCATTTTGTATAAAATGTTGCATATACCGCCAAACGGCCGTATCGCCGTAAAACAAAAGAACCGCCGCGCAGTTTGCGGGCGGCAAAGCAGCTGCTAAAGGCAGCGGAAAGGATTTCATATGGGAACAACACAACCAATCCGGAACAAAGAGGAACTGAAAAAATTTGTGGGATATTATCAGACCACGCAGCCTGTGCCGAGAAATTATGCGCTGACGGTTTTAGGGCTGCATACGGCTCTTAGAATCAGCGATATCCTGAAATTAAAATGGAAAGACGTGTATGATTTTGAACGGAAACGTTTTTTGGGCCATCTGTCGCTTTCAGAAAAAAAGACGGGGAAACACAGTATGATTGCTTTAAACGAGCATGCAAAAGAAGCCCTGGAACGGTATCGCGCGGCGTGCCGACCAGAGCCGGAGAACTTTATTTTTTGCGGGAAACAGGATTCCGGGATTCCGCTTTGCCGTTCCCAGGCATACCGCATTATAAAAAAAGCCGCGGCCGCTACGTTATACGATACGCATATCAGCTGCCATTCCCTGCGGAAAACGTTCGGATACCATGCCTGGAAGCAGGGGACGTCTCCTGTATTGCTGATGGATATCTTCAATCATTCATCCTTTGAAGTTACAAAACGCTACCTGGGAATCTGCCAGGAAGAGAGGGATCATATCTTTCTGGAAATAGATTTATAAAAAAATGAAATAAGGGGGTAAAGTTTCCGGCGGAAATGCCGAAATATAAGTTGTAAGAAAAATGCAACATTTTATACAAAATGTTGCATTTTTTAGTATGCCCAAAGTGTATGAAACGATACAAAAGACATTAAAAAACGGCAGCCATCCCCAATTCGGATATGGCTGCCGTATTTATGTCCGGTCGCCTGCATTTAGCCGCAGTATTACTGCATGGTCAGTTCTTCGGTATTTATGGCGTATGGATCGTCATAGATGTATTCCGGCGTGCTGCGGAACACCGAATTACCGGAACCCATCTGATTTACCACAACGGTATCGCCGTCTTTGATATCGGCTGCGTTCATCCGGAGCCTTGCGTTATTGACGTATACGGTGGGAACCTTTACGCCGTTGACATATATCTTGCTCCACCGCGTGAAATTCTGCCCGCTTACCGTAACGTAGTCCGAATAAACGGAAGGCCAGATATTGATAATCGAGGTGTCTTCCACGCCCATGACAAGTTCCGAAGCCGGGTAGGGATCTGCGCCGCGGTAAGCATACCGGCTGCCGTACAGCAAATCGTACTGCAGGTGGTTTAAACCGGAAAGGTATGCGTCGCTGCCGCATATGCCCTTATCCAGAGCGTTTTGTTCGTACGTAAAAATCGTCCCTTCGTGGATGCCGAGCGCATTCGTCGTATTTGCTAAAAGCTCATAGGCCGCAAGGTCTGCGTCCTCTTTGGCAAGACCAAAGTTATTCCAGGTCGCATATCTGGTCAGAAACGTGTTGCCGGAAGCCAAATCGCTTTCTTCTAATCCAAGGCTTGGCAGATGATCCCCGAAAAATACTACGATTGTGTTTTCTCCGCGTTCGTCCAGGGCCGTGGTCAGGTTTTCAATAAATTTATCCACTTCATGCAGCATATTGACATAATATTCCCACTGGTAATTTGCGGCCTCGTCTTTTGCGCCGGTTACTGTAATTTCCGGCGATTCCAGTACTTGCTGGGTCGGGTAGTCGCCGTGTCCCTGTACGGTAATCGTGTAGACAAAATCCGGCGTCCCTTCGGTGGAGTCCATTGCTTTTACCGTTTCGCCGATTAGGATATCGTCGGTCGGCCAGGAACCAAGCGGCGTGTATTCCCGGATATCCATCAGTTCTTTGCTGGTAAAAGAATCAAAGCCCATTCTGGAAAATGCGTTTGCGCGGCTGTAAAAGTTGCCTCCGTTATTATGTACAACATGCGTGCCGTAGCCAAGTCCCGAAAGATCGGATGCAATGCTTTCGCAGTCGGTCTGTTTCAGGATTGTTTTATAAGGGTATTCCCCGGTGCCGAAATACTGCATGCTCATCCCGGTTAAAATTTCAAATTCCGTATTGGCTGTTCCGGCGCCTACCACCGGGACTTTCAGGTAACCGGAAGTATACTGCTCGCACAGCCTGCGGAAATTGGGGATAGGATCCTCGGAAAAATGCAGGTAATTAACCTCAGTCGGATCCATAAAGGATTCCAAAAGCACCACTACAATATTGGGATTGTCTTTGTTTGCCGTGCCGGTTTTTTTGGAAGCTTTTTGGGCTTCGGCGACGGACGATTCCGAATAATCCTTCGGACGGCTCATGCCGCGGTCAACGACGCTGGTGGAAAATCCATATACAAATCCGTAGTTTTCATAACCCTGCGCAATATTGGCAAAGTAGCTGGCCAGGATATTGGAGTTTTGCGCCGCCTGCGTTGTAACAGGGAGCATCAGAAAACACAACCCTACCAGGCAGGGCGTTAAGATTTTTCTGCGCTCTCCCTGGAACTTTGGCCCTTTGATAAACAGATAGACGCAAAATATAAAAAATACCGCTGTGACGCAGACCACAAGGGTTGCTTCTTTTGCCGTAAAATAGTTGGTATTCTGCATAGACAAAAGGTCGTTAATACATTTTAAATCGGTAAAACCAAACGGCGTTACCCGGTTCGAAAGGATACATCCGTTAATTGTTCCCAAAAACAGCCAGAAGCCGCAGATAATAATACGTAAAAATGTCCGCCTGCGGAACAGGTACACCAGAGATAAAGAAGCAAAAATAATAAAGGAATTATATACAAATGCCAGCGTATGCTGATCGCAAAACGTCAGCGCTTTCGGTATGGAATGTCTGGAAATCACCTCTATTGTAAAACAAAGCAGCATGGAAAGCGCTGCATGGATCAAAAGTGAATAGCGGTTAAACAGCGTAATAACGCGCGTTTTCTGTTCCTGATTTATATGGAGTTTTGGAATTTTGTGCAGTCGTGTCATAGTAGTTCCTCCTTATTCGTCGTCTGCGTGTTTTACCACGCACTCAAGAATATAACTTAAAATGATGAAAATCAATGGAAAAAATCTATAAAAATTTCTTAAGAATTATTTCAAAAACACTCAATATCAATAAAATATGGCGTTCGGACATAAAATAGAAGCGCGTAAAAGAGGATGGCAATCTTTGCTTCTTAAGGTGAATATTAACATTCTCTTAAAAAGTATTAGTTCTCTTGAAAAGTGGTTGACTTTTTAAAACGAATGTACTATTGTACTAAACGGATAGTACAATACAATCAACAGAAAGGAAAACAAGAGTGGACACTTTAATTGAAGTCAAAAATCTTATGAAGATTTACAATCCCGGAGAAAACGAAGTGCGCGCGTTAAACGATGTTTCACTTCGGATTGCCAGGGGTGAGTTTGTGGCTATCATCGGCCAGTCCGGTTCCGGAAAGTCTACCTTTATGAATATGTTGGGCTGCCTGGATGTCCCTACTTCGGGAAGCTACTATTTAAATGGAAGTGATGTTGCGCACCTTTCCGATGATGAGCTTTCCGAAATCAGAAACCGTGAAATCGGTTTTATCTTCCAGGGATTTAACCTAATCCCCAATCTGACGGCATTTGAGAATGTGGAATTGCCTCTTATTTACCGGAACGTCCCCGCTGCAAAGCGCCATGAAATGTCGGCGGCTTCCTTAGAAAAGGTCGGCCTTAAAAACAGGATGGATCACAAACCGTCGGAAATGTCCGGCGGTCAGCAGCAGCGTGTGGCAATTGCCCGGGCATTAGCGGCGGCTCCGCCGGTTATTTTAGCCGATGAGCCTACGGGTAATCTAGACTCGGCGTCCAGCAGGGAAATCATGCAGATCCTGCGGGATTTGCACGAGGAAGGGCGTACGGTGATTTTAATTACGCATGACAATAAAATCGCGGCCAGCGCAAAGCGCGTTATCCGGATTATGGACGGCAGGATCGTGTCGGATACGGATATGAGCGCCCAACAGGGTAAGCCGATAGAAGAAATTACTGCAAATATAGAAGCAGAAGGAATAAAGGAGTGAAAACATGTTTCAAAGAAAAGAGAGTACCAATGCCTTTGGACAGGGCAGGGCGAAAAAGAAAGTGAAAACCTGGAAAATAATAGTTCTTATAGCCGTTCTTCTTCTCATTGTGCGTTTTGCGGCTGGCGCTTTGCTGGGCGGGAAAGAAGATTTGCGCCCGGTGGCGCAAACCGCGGACGCCGTAAACAAAACCATAGAATCTACCTTAGATACCAGCGGGACGATTGCGAGCGAAATGACCAGGGTATACGCTTCCCCTGTGGACGCGCAGGTGGGTGAAATTCCGGTTGCGCTCGGGGAAAGCGTGGAACGCGGGGACTACCTGCTGACCTACGATACGGCGTCTTTGCAGCAAAATTATGATATCGCCCAGTTACAGGCAATGGCGGAGGATGCGACAGGCAACGATTCTTTGGCAAAGAGCAGCGAAAGCGCGCGCGATTTGGCCGTAAGCGCCAGTGATATCAATACCATCCAGGGACAGATTGACGCCTTAGAGGCAGAGATAAACAGCTTACAGGCGCAGGCAACGGAAACCGAAGTGGCCACAAACAACAATGCGGCAGCCAGTGAAGAGGTGGCCCGCCTGGAGGCGGAAACAGAAAATTTAAGTATACAGATATCTGCATTGGAAACCAAAAAGGAACAGGGCGGCTTGTCCGAAAAAGAAAAAAGCACGTTAAAGGATTTACGGGACAATTTAAAATCCAAAGAAAAAGCGCTTGCATCCAAGAGAAAAACGGTGCGCAGCTCGGCGGAACTGGCCAACCAAATGACGAATATCCAGGCGCAGATTGCGCAGAAGAACAGTCAGCTTTCGGAGTTACAGGGCAGGCTTGCCGAAGCGGAGTCTAAAAATGCCTCTGCGGAAGCCGGAATTTTATCCGAAGCCGCTAGGGCGAATATCAGCTACAGCCAGCAGGCCAGCAGGCTGACGTTAGAAAGAAGCGCCGATAACCTTAACCGCGCAAAAGCCGGCGTTACGGCAGATTTTGACGGTATTGTAACAGAAATCCAGGCGTCTGCGGGATCAATGGCTGCGGAAGGCACGCCGCTGATTACGCTGGCAAGCGCAAGAGATATGTGCGTGGAAACAAAGGTTTCCAAATACAATCTGGCAAGTGTGAAAACGGGCCAGTCCGCCGTGATTGAATTTCAGGATAAGGAATACAGCGGAAGCGTGCAGAAAATCAGCAAAATCGCTCAGCAGGGCGAATCGGGCAGCGCAATGGTTGTCGTAAAGGTACATATCGATAACCCGGACGACAGCCTGGTTCTGGGGCTGGACGCCAAAGTAAACATTAGTCTCGGTACGGCGGAAGATGTGCTTACAGTTCCGATTTCCTCCGTAAATTCAGATACGCAGGGAGATTTTGTGTACGTCGTGGAAAACGGCGTTGTAGTAAAAAAATATGTCACATGCGGCCTTTCTTCAAAAGAAGATACGGAAATTAAAAAAGGTATTGAACTTGGGGAAAAAGTTATTACAGCCGTAGATTCCAGTATTATGGAGGGGATAGAGGTAAAAGAAGCCCCGGCCGAAGAAGGCGGAGCGGCACAGGATACGGATCAGGCCGTACCGGCTGAGGACGCAGAAGGCGCGCCGCAGGATACGGCAGAATAGGAGGAGGCCATGTCACAATTTTATGAATACCTGAAAATGGCTGTTTCCAATATCAGGGCGAATAAAATGCGGTCCTTTTTGACAATGCTCGGTATCATTATCGGGATATCTTCCGTTATTTTAATTATGTCGCTTGGCAACGGGGCTAAAAACGTCATTACCGATCAGATGGCGGGGATAGCTTCGGGGCAGATTGCCCTGTATACATTTGACGATACGGGTTCGTATTATATTACCGAGGAGGATATTGAAGCGATCAAAGAAAGCGTGCCGGGTATTCAGGCTGTCAACAGCTATATGTATGCCGACGGCAGCACGGTTACCAAAAAAGGCGAGTTTTCGGTATCCGCCAACGGCCAGATGGCCTCTTACCAGTATTTTTCCACAACGGGAATTTTAAAAGGCAGGTATTTTAACGAAGCCGAATATCTTTCCGGAATGCCCGTCTGCGTAATTGGGGAAAATGACGCGATTCGCCTGTTCGGCTCTGTGGATGTGGTGGGCATGAACCTGGACGTTACGGTCTGGGGGATGGACATTACAATGACCATTGTCGGCGTGGAGGCAATGGAAAAGGAGTCCATGTTCACCTTTACCTATGACAATACGCCGGTTACGGTTTATTTCCCCCTGACTGTATTTGAACAGATTTATGGCATGTCGGCGGATCCGTATTACCAGATTTACCTGCTTGCGGAACAGGACGCCGATACGGCGGCGGTTACCGCGCAGGTTGTCGATTTGCTGGAGAAGCGCCACCAGTGCTATGGGGAAGATATTTACCAGTATGAAAGCTTCAACGACTATCTTGCTACCGTCAATACGGTAATCAATGTCGTAACTATGCTGATTTCTCTGGTGGCCGCTATTTCCCTGATTGTAGGCGGCATAGGCGTAATGAATATTATGCTGGTATCTGTGACGGAGCGTACGCGCGAAATCGGGATCCGCAAGGCCTTAGGAGCCAAAACGCGTTCCATACTGCTGCAGTTTTTATCGGAATCCGCTATTATTACGATGATAGGAGGGCTGATTGGAATTGCAGGCGGAATTGCGGGGGCGTTTTTGATTGCGCGGATTGTGGCTGCGGTCAATCCGATGTTTACGTTTACGCCGTCGATCAGTGTCAGTACGATATTGGTTACGACCGCATTTTCTTCCGCGATCGGATTGTTTTTCGGCATATATCCTGCCAAAAAAGCGGCTAAAATGAGCCCGATTGAGGCGCTGAGGAGAAACTAAGATAAGAATGGAAAGACGCAGTGAGGCGGCGGGCATCATATCCCTGCCGGCTCACTTTTTTCATATCCCTGTTGTCTTTTGGCAGTTACTGGGCTATAATGTTACAAAAGAAAAGGGAACATCGTCTTCCAAACGGCATATAGTATAATAATATTGAAAGGAATATGGAGCTATTGCAGTGAACCAATTTCAGGAGCCCTATTTGCAGATGCCAAAAGAGTACGGCGAAAGGATGCCCTTTTATCTGACATATCCAATGACAAACGTATACCAGACCGAAAAAGAATATGAGCGGGATATGCAGCGTATGAAGGAAATGTATCCAAAACGTATGAAAAAGCTGCTTGCATATGTTGAGGAAGAATGTGATAAAATGGAATATGAAGGAAGTATGATGTATGACGAGTATCCCGACAAGGTGCTGTTATACAGAATTGCAGCTCAGATTTATGACAGGGCGGTTCCTGTGCAGCCGGCGGAACGTAAGGGCGGCGGCAGGGATCGTGATTTGATGGACGTGATACAGGTGCTTTTGTATGATGAGATCCACCGCCGCAGGGGCAGGCGCAGACGCTGCTGCCGCAGATGGTGGTAGGCCAGGGGCACAAAATCGCTTTTATCGGAACAAAATCGGCCCTTGCCGCAGAAGGCGTGACAAGGGCCCGTTTTGTTACGGCTTGCCGGAGGCCAAAAACAGCCGGTGTTTTGTATGTTTGGATCAATGAAAGGTGGAAATGCTCCATGAAAAAAGGCATTATAAAAGCGCTTGTGTTAATTGCCGTATTTGGTGCAGGCGTAGTTGGGTTCGGGCAGCTGACAAACCATACCAATCGGGATTTGACAACTGAAATGGCGGATGCGACGCTCCCGGTGGTTTCTCTGTATACCGGAGAAACGGAAATCAACGAACTGCGGGGATATACGAAGCAGATGGACGGGGTTTATATGCGGGATACGATCACACCGGTCGGCAAAGAACGGATTTTGCCGGTGCAGATACGGTCGTATGGCGCCAAAATAGACGGGGTTTCGTATGAAATCCGAAGCCTGGACACCCAGCGGCTGATTTCAGACAATGAAGTGGAGGATTACAGCGAAGAAAACGGCAGGATCCATGCGGGGCTCCCTATTCAGAACCTGCTGGAGCAGAATCAGGAATATCTTTTGATTTTAAAACTTTCTTCCGGAAAAAATACGGTTTTTTATTATACCAGGATTATAGAAGAACAGGATTGTTATGCGGCGGACTGCGTTACGTTTGCCATGGATTTTCATACAAAGACGTTTGATAAGGGACAGGCCGATAATCTGGCGACGTATCTGGAGCCAAATGCTGCCGGGGATAACAGCACGTTAAGCAAAGTTGACATCCATTCCAGCTTAAAACAGGTGGCATGGGCGGATTTTGCGGGGAAACGGCTTACTACGCCGATTCCTTCCATCAAAGAAATCAACAGTTCATATTCGGTTGTGACGCTGAATTACCTGGTGGCTTCGTCCGGGGAAGGCGGCGAACTGGAATATTATAATGTAGAAGAGTATTACCGGGTGCGTTATGCCGAGGAACGCATGTATTTGCTGAACTACGAAAGGACTATGGAACAGATTTTCCGTGGGGAAAACCTGGAAGTCTATGACAAATATATCCAGCTTGGGATCCGTTCGGAAGACGTGGAGTTTGCGGCCAACGAAAAAGGCAATATCGTATGTTTTGTACAGGCAGGGGAACTGTGGAGTTATGACGGGACAAGCGGCCGGCTGTCGCGGGTGTTTAGTTTTATCGGGAATGAAGGGATAGACGGCAGGGAAAATTATCAGGAGCACGATATCCGGATTATAAATATTGACGAAACGGGAAGCGTAAATTTTGTCGTATACGGATATATGAACTGCGGTATACATGAGGGCAAAGTGGGTATTTGCGTATACCGCTATGACAGTGTGGTAAATACTGTGGAAGAAGAACTGTTTATCCCGGCCGACAAATCTTATCAGGTCATGAAAGCGGATCTGGGCCAGATGATGTATAGGAATGCAAAGGGCGTGTTTTTTCTGATGCTGGAGGGAACCGTTTACCGGATTGATCTGGAAACGATGCAGGTGGAAGAATTTATTTCCGGGTTAAAAGAAGGCTCTTACGCGATATCCGGCTCTCACAGGTATTTTGCCTGGACAAGCGGGCAGGACGGGGATGTTTCGGATACGATTCATTTTGCTGACCTGGAGGAAGAAAAGCAGAGGGAGATAAAAGCGCAGAGCAGGGAATATTTAAGCCCGCTCGGTTTTATGGACGAGGATTTTGTATACGGAGCGGCAAGGGAATCCGACCGGTATCAGGATCCTGCCGGGAATACCATGTATCCGATGTATCAGGTCAGGATAGTGGACGCCCGGTTTCTGGAAAGCTTAAAGTCTTACCAAAAAGACGGTTTTTTTGTATCCGGTATTGAAATAGACGGTTATATCATGTATTTAAACAGAATACAGTTTAATGGAATGGCCTATGTGGCGGCGCCGCAGGATACGATTATGAACCGGGAAGGCGATACGGGTACGGTTGTAGGCGTCCATACGACGGTTACGGAAGTCAAGGAAACGCAGGTGCAGCTTTCCCTGGCGGAAGAACTGCCAAACGTTTCGCCTAAGATTATGACGCCCAAGGAAGTTGTGGCGGAGGAAGATCGGGAAAAAGAACTGGGCCGGGAAGGGGAAGGGCGTCTCTATTATGCCTATGCGAGGGGAGACGTGCTGCAGGCGACGGATAACCTGCCGGAGGCGATTGCGGCGGCCAATGAAGAAATGGGCGTTGTGATTGGCGGCAGGCAGCAGTATATCTGGAAACGGGCCAGAAAATCCATACAGCCGGCAATGGAAGTAAAAGAAGGGGAAGAAGACGCTGCGTCCTCGTCTATCGCCCGGTGCGTCAGCGCTATGCTGGAACGGGAGTCGATCCATATCGGCGTGGCGGCGCTGCTTAATCAGGGCAAGACGCCGGGAGAAATCTTAGCGACGACGATGGAAGATGTTACGGCTCTTGATTTAACGGGATGCTCGCTGGAAGAGGCGCTGTATTATGTAAACCTGGGGACGCCTGTATTTGCCATGTGCAGCAATACGGACGCCGTATTGGTGACCGGATATGACGCGCAGAATGTTACGTTATACGATCCTTCAAAAGGCGCGGCGGAGAGGACGGGTCTTTCAGATGCGTCGGAAATGTTTGCAAATGCAGGAAATGTCTTTATCGGATATCTTATTGATCCATAAATATGTATAATTTTTATAACGATAATACGTTTCTTTCGTTGATTTTACTGATTTTCTAAAAACATGTTGTCAAATTGGATATTATAGTTTATATTAATGATTGTGCTTTAGGAGGAAAGGAAATCATGAGCAAAAAAAAGATTGTAGTATCAAATGTTTCAAAGGAGTATGATAATCCGATTGCCGAATTAGTACAGGTTGCATGTCAGTTTGACAGCAAGATTATCCTGGAGAGTGAAAACCGCAGGATCAACGCGAAAAGCATTATGGGAATCATGGCGTTCAATCCTTCAAAAGGAATGACGGTGAATATTGTCACCGAAGGCGACGATGAACACGAAGCGTTGCAGGCAATGGAAAAGTTTTTAGTATGTGAATAGTTATCAGGATTAGGGAGGTCAATCATTATGCCAGAAGGATCAAAAGCAAAAACATCCGGACAAGCAGAAAACGGCAAAGAAATGACAGCAAAAGCGACGGCAGAGAAAGCAACCAAGAAAACAGCGCAGGTAAAAAACACTACGCCAAAGAAAGAAGCAAGGGAAGAAGTGAAAAAAGAATCCCCGAAGAAAGAGGAAGTTGTGAAAGAAGAAGTGAAGAAAGAAGAAGTCAAAACTGAGACATCAGGAGTTGCCAAAGAATCCGCACAGAAAACAGCCAAAAAAGCTGCGGTTAAAGCCAAAAAAGCTGTAAAAGAGCCTGTAGTGCCTGAACTGATACTGCAGTACGATGATAACGGCGCTATGCAGGCAGATATAACGGATGTGATTGCCAGGGTAAAAGCTGCATATATTGCAGACGGCCACCGTGAATCCTCTATCAAGTCACTGTGTGTTTACTTAAAACCACAAGACTGGAAAGCATATTATGTTATTAACAATAAAATAGAAGGCAACATCGATTTGTTTTAAATAAGAATCCCCCGGCTTTGGCCGGGGGATATTGTTTTGCTTTAGCTTATGAATTTGCTTTGCGGTATTTGTCTAAAGTGCGTTTGATCCGTTCGTATGGATCGAGCAGATCGCTTATGGAAACGTCGTGGTTTAAGGTATCGATAATATAAGCGATATATTTACTCATATCACAGTTAATGTAATAGGGCTTTGAAAGGAGGTCTTCATCCTGACAGGTCAAATTCGTCGTTAAGACACGGTAGATGATGCCGTCTTCATATGCCTTGTCAAATTTGTCGAGGCCGTTCGTAAAAAGCCCGAAGGTCGAAATGGCAAAGATACGGTTTGCTTTGCGTTTCTTTAATTCGGTGGCTACGTCAATCATGCTGTCGCCGGAAGAAATCATATCGTCGATAATCAGCACGTCTTTTCCTTCTACGGAGGAGCCTAAAAATTCGTGCGCAACAATTGGGTTGCGCCCATCCACCAGTTTGCTGTAATCGCGGCGTTTATAGAACATGCCCATATCAACGCCAAGTACGTTGGCCAGGTAGATGGCGCGGTTTGTACCGCCTTCGTCCGGGCTGATAACCATCATATGATCGTTGTCAATCTTTAAGTCCGGGACGTTGTTTAACAGTCCTTTAATGAACTGATAGGCAGGCTGCACGGTGTCGAAGCCTTTTAAGGGGATTGCATTCTGGACTTTTGGGTCATGGGCGTCAAACGTAATAATGTTGTCTACTCCCATATTAATCAAATCCTGAAGCGCGAGGGCGCAGTCTAAGGACTCTCTTGCAGTCCGTTTGTGCTGGCGGCTTTCATATAAAAAGGGGATAATGACGGTAATTCTCCTGGCTTTTCCGCCGACGGCTGCAATAATGCGCTTCAAATCCGCAAAATGGTCGTCCGGGGACATTAAATTTTTGTGCCCGCACAGCGAGTAGCTTAAATGGTGGTTTGTTACGTCAACCATCAGGTAGAGATCATAACCGCGGACAGAATCCCGGATAACGCCTTTTGCTTCCCCGCTCCCAAAGCGCGGGCAGTCGGCGTCTAGGATATAAGTGTCCCGTTTGTAGCGGTTAAAGGTAAGGCTGTCTTCATGTTCATGTTCACGCTTAGCCCGCCATTTTACCAGATACCGGTCTACCTTTTCGCCCATCTCTTTGAAGCTTTCGAGCGGAATAAGCCCAAGCGTTCCGGTAGGAAGGGTTTGTAATAATTTTTCATCGTTTGCCATTTCATTCCTCCATTAAATAAAATAAAACATTTGTCTATCCTTCAATAGATAAAATCTAATGAATTACGGTTTCGTATTACAAAAACTTTTTTTGGATGCGAATATCGTCGCCTAATAGCTTTAAGATCGTATAACTGCTGGATATTCTGGAAAAAGTCCGTTCGGAATAAATTTCCGCTACCTGGTTTAACGAAAGGTTCGTGGAAATGATAGTAGATTTTTTGCGGAGTATCCGTTCATTCAGACACAAAAACAACTGAGAGGTAGTAAAAGAATTTGGCAGTTCCGTGCCAAGATCATCAATTATCAGAAGATCGCATTCAAAAATGTTCTGATGTGCGGCGATCATATCTTCATCAGATGCTTTATGGAACGTATTGTTTTCAAATATTTCAAATAACTGGAATGCCGTAAAGTAAATGACGGAATGCCCGGTATCTAAAAGTTCTTTTGCAACGCAGTTGGATAAAAATGTTTTGCCGACGCCTGTATCCCCGTAAAAAAAGAGATTGCCAAAAGACGCGTCAAACGAATCAATAAATTTGTGGCATTCCCGGACGGCGTTTTGAGCCGTCTCATAGACAGTCAGCCCGGTCGCAGGATTTTTTTCGGTTTTGGAATAATAGTCAAAAGTAAAGTGTTCAAAGTTTTCATCCTGTAAAATGCTGCGGATATTTGACTGTGTATAGACCAGGTCAATGGCGCGCTGTTTGAAGCAGTGGCACCGGTCGTTGCCGATATATCCTGTATCTTTGCAGTCTGAGCATTCGTAGGAAGGTTCAAAATACTGTTCGGAATAGCCGAGTTCATCTAAAATGTCCACACGCTGCCGTTTATATTCCGCAAGCTGGGCGCGTAACTGGGCAAGCGCGTTTACGTCGCCGTTTAATAATTTCTTGGCCTGGAACAGGGAACAGGAGGCGATGGCATCGTCAATGGCCTTTAAACGCCTGTCTTTCCCATACACTTCTTTGACCCGGTCGTCGACAAAGTGCTGGTTGCGGATTTGCCTGGCATTGTATTCACGTAAAATTTCATCGTATTGCGTATTGCTTAGCGACATAACTGTTCTCCATGTATTTTCATATAAAGTGTATTTAATGTGTCGTGTTCAGAAGCTGTTTTTCCAGCTGGTCATAGTTGTACGTACGCTGTGGGAAATTGTTGAAACGGTTTCCCGGGACGGAGCGCGCCGCTTCCCTGGATTTTGCCGCGGTGCGGGATTTCTGGTGCGCCGCGTCGAGTTTTACAATATCGTTCAGGTTATGTACGTTGCTTTTGTGCCAGTTGGTCAGTATGGTATCGGCGTATTCAAAGCTGGCTTTGCCGGTTGCGGCGATGGTGCGGCGGCAGGCTTCCTTTATAATGTCCATGGATAAGGCATAGGAGCCTGTCCATTTGCGGATAGTTGAAAGCTCCGAGGAAATCAGGTTGCGCCCGCTGATGCCGAAGGCTTTCATAACGGCGTAGGTGTCCTGGTGGTGCATACTGTGCTCCTGTTTGGCTTCTGCAACGGTGGAAATGTTTGCCTTTGCCCAGGCAAGGGCGATCTTGTCCATATAGCGGAGGCTGGTATGCCCGTTGCTGATACAGGTTTCAACCAGATATTCTATTAAATCCGTAGAAAAGCGCAGTCCGTCGTACCAGTACAGTATGGTCTGTATGTCTGTGGAATTTAACGTCCGTCCGAGATAGTTTTCCGTAATAAAAAGCACTTCCTGGACAGATTCATCCTTGCGGAACTCGTCAAGCTGTTCTAAGGTATACTCCGCGCTTTTTTTATCTTTAGCGGCAGAAGCAGAAAGGGACGCGTCCTGTTCGGGTTTTTTTGGGGCATCGGAAACCCCGGAGTCCGGAAACCCAAGCGAGATGCCGGAAACTTCGTGGTTTTTGTCATATTCCAGATGAAGAAGCTGCATTTTCTCCCAGTAACTTAAGGCGCGCAGGATATCCTTTTCCGTATGCTCAAAAATATCCGCAAGTTCGGAAATGGTGCAGGCATGTTTATTTAAGTTCATGCAGCGCAGGAGATAAAGATAAATTTTAACAAATTCACCGTTTGCATTTGCCATATACTTGTCTATGAAGATATTGGGAATGCTGGTTGATGTAAATAAGCCGCATCCGTCTAATGTAATATCAGCCATTGTAGCGCCCTCTTTTCTGTCTTTCTGATTCTGTTCCCAAATTATAGCATGGGTTCCTGAAATTGAAAAGGGTTAATTTTGCGATAAATCCAGTAAAATCAATGGATTGCGCAATTGTGGATAATGTGGATAACAGTCTTAAAAAATGCGGGATGCGTGGAAGATCATAAGGCTTTAGGAGAAGAGAAAATCCACATTGAAAATGTTTATAAAACAACACTTAAAATGTGGATAATGTGGATAACTTAGTGCATAAGCAGGTCTTCTCCAATTTTAACAACGTCTCCGGCTCCCATGGTTATCAACAGGTCGCCGTGCATACATTTTTTTTTCAAAAATTTTTCAATTTCCGAAAAAGAGGGGAAATAAAAGGCTTCCCGGCCCAGTCCCTTTAAGCCTTTTTCAATATCGCGCGAACTGATCCCTAACGTATCCGTTTCCCTTGCGGCATAAATATCCGCCAGTACGATGATATCTGCGAGGGACAGCGCCTGTATAAATTCGGGGAGAAAAGCCTTCGTCCTGGAATACGTATGCGGCTGGAACACGCAGATCAGCCGTTTGTGCGGATAATTGGCCGCTGCCGTTAAGGTGGCGGTAATTTCGGTGGGATGGTGGGCATAGTCGTCAACGACGGTGACCTGATCCCCAAATACGCCCTTCAACTCGAACCTGCGGTCGGCGCCTTTAAAATCTTTTATGCCTTTTTGGATTGCGGCGGCAGGGATGCGAAGTTTTAAAGCGGCTGCAACGGCGGCTAAGGCATTGGACGCGTTATGGGCGCCGGGGACGGAAAGGGAAACAGAAACTACGGGCTGTCCGCGGTATACGGCCGTAAAGGAGGCGCATCCTGTTTCATCAAATGTAATCTTGTCAGGATGGCAGTCAAATTCTTCCGACATGCCGTATGTGGCGACGGAAACATCAAGCCCTTTTGTAAGTTCCCTGTAAGCGGGTATTTCACCGTTTATGATGAGAGAGCCCCCGGGAAGCGTATTTGCCGCAAATTTATGGAAGGATTTGCGGATATCTTCAAGATCCTGGAAAAAGTCAAGGTGATCTTCTTCTATATTCAGTATAATGCTGTATTTCGGCCGGAAATTTAAAAAACTGTTGGTATACTCGCAGGCTTCCGTCAGGAAGATATCGGAATGTCCGACCCTGATATTGCCGCCGATTGATTTTAGGATGCCTCCAACGGAAACGGTAGGATCGCTTTTTGCCGCAAGCAAAATCTGCGTCAGTATGGAGGTGGTGGTTGTTTTGCCGTGCGTGCCGGCGACTGCGACGGAAGCCGGGTAATTGTCCATAATCTGACCTAACAGTTCGGCGCGGGAGAGCATGGGAAGCCCTTTTTCTTTGGCTGCGGCAAATTCAGGGTTATCCCCGTGGATAGCGGCCGTGTAGACTACGGCGTCTGTGCCGGGAATAATATTGGCGGCAGACTGCGGGTAAAAGACGCGGATTCCTTTTTCGGAAAGCTGCCGCGTAAGAGGCGATTCTTTTGTATCGGAACCGGAAATGGTAAAGCCTTCTTCTAAGAGGATCTCGGCAAGCCCGCTCATACTGATGCCGCCGATACCGATAAAGTGAATGTGGATTGGCTGTCTGAAATTGATTTGATACATAGTGATTACCTGCCCATTCTTTTTGTTTTAGTAGTTTTTGTGTTACTGATTATTATAACAGTACGGCTCCCTTTTGCAAATCCCGAAAGGGGTTTTTTTGAAATTTATCCCGGTTTTGGAACTTATGGAAAAAATATTACTGAATAATTGCGGTGGTAAACTTGAATTTTTCGTTAAAATTTACATAAAATAACAAAAAAAGCGGTTTCAGTTGTTAAAAATGTTGTACAAAGAATTATAAGTATGATATAATTCCCATATCACATATTGAAAATTGACGAGAGGTGAGTGATATGATTCGTAAAGAAATGATAGCTATGCTATTAGCAGGAGGACAAGGAAGCAGGCTGGGGGTACTGACATCCAACGTAGCAAAGCCAGCAGTGGCTTTTGGGGGGAAGTACCGTATTATCGATTTTCCACTGAGCAATTGTATCAATTCGGGTGTGGATACGGTCGGCGTACTGACGCAGTACCAGCCGCTTCGGTTAAATTCCCATATCGGAATCGGTATTCCGTGGGATCTAGACCGCAACCACGGAGGAGTGACCGTTTTATCACCGTATGAAAAGATTGCCGGGAGCGAATGGTATTCCGGGACGGCGAACGCTATTTATCAGAATCTGGGCTACATCGACGGTTACAATCCGGAGTATGTGCTGATCCTGTCCGGAGATCACATTTATAAGATGGACTATGAGGTTATGCTGGATTTCCACAAGGAAAACCATGCGGACGTTACAATTGCGGCAATGCCGGTGCCGATGGAGGAGGCCAGCCGCTTTGGCATTGTAATTACGGATGAGAACAAAAAGATTCTGGAGTTTGAAGAAAAGCCGGAGCATCCGAGAAGCAACCTGGCGTCTATGGGTATCTATATCTTCACCTGGAAGGTGCTCAGAGAAGCGCTGATCGCAATGAAAGATCAAAGTAACTGCGACTTTGGCAAACATATTATCCCGTACTGCCACGAGGCCGGCAGGCCGCTGTACGCCTATGAGTATAACGGCTACTGGAAAGACGTCGGAACATTGGGCTCTTACTGGGAGGCCAATATGGAACTGGTGGATTTGATTCCGGAATTTAACTTATATGAAGAATACTGGAAAATCTATACCAGGACGGACAATGTGGAGCCGCAATATGTTTCCGCGGATTCGATTATTGAAAAAAGTATCATTGGGGAAGGCACGGAGATATACGGTGAAGTGTATAATTCCGTAATCGGCGCAGGCGTTGTAATCGGCGCAGGAACCGTCGTAAGAGATTCCATTATTATGCGTGATACGAAAATTGGCGGAAATTGTACCGTCAACAAAGCAATCATTGCCGAAGAATGTGAAATCGGCGACGGAGTTGAAATGGGCATCGGGGAAGAAGCGGCGAGCAAGTTGAATGACCAGGTATATGCATTTGGCCTTGTTACTATCGGAGAAAATTCCTTTATACCATCAAACGTTAAAATCGGCAAGAATACGGCTATTTCCGGCGTAACAGCAAACGGGGATTACCCGGAGGGCCTGCTTGCTTCAGGAGAATATATTATTAAGGCAGGTGAAAGCAAATGAAGGCATTAGGAATTATTCTGGCAGGTGGCAACAGTAATCGTATGCAGGAGCTGACAAGCCGCAGGGCAGTTTCAGCTATGCCGGTCGGCGGAAGCTATCGCTGTATTGATTTTGCGCTCAGCAATATGAGCAACTCACGCATCCATACGGTTGCGGTTTTGACGCAATATAACGCAAGATCCCTGAACGAACACTTAAGTTCCTCCAAGTGGTGGGATTTCGGAAGGAAACAGGGCGGGTTATATACGTTTACGCCTACGGTTACCGCTTCGAATAACTGGTGGTACCGCGGGACGGCGGATGCAATGTACCAGAACATTGATTTCTTAAGGCGCCGCCATGAGCCGTATGTGATTATCACCAGCGGGGACTGCGTATATAAAGTTGATTTTAATGAATTACTGGATTACCATATCAATAAAAAAGCAGATATTACAATTGTTTGCAAGGATCTTCCGGCAGGTACGGATGTCAGCCGTTACGGCGTAGTCCGCATGAACGAAGAATCAAGGATTGTAGAATTTGAAGAAAAGCCGATGATGGCAAATTCCAATACGGTATCTACGGGTATCTATATTATCCGCAGGCGCCAGCTGATAGAAATGTTAGAGCGCTGTGCAGAAGAGGAACGCTATGATTTCGTATCCGATATTTTGATCCGCTACAAGAACTTAAAGCGGATATACGGCTATAAGCTGAAAACTTACTGGAACAACATCGCGTCTATTGATTCTTATTATGAGACAAATATGGATTTCTTAAAACCGGAAGTGCGCAAGTTCTTCTTCCGTGACGAACCGAAGATCGCAACAAAGGTAGACGATCTGCCTCCGGCGAAGTACAATACGGGTTCTGACGTGCGCAACAGCTTAGTTGCCAGCGGCTGTATTGTAAACAGCAAAATTGAAAATTCGATTCTGTTTAAGAAAGCTTTTGTCGGCAAAAACTGCGTAATAAAAAATTCTATTATTTTAAACGACGTATATATTGGGGACAATACGCATATCGAAAACTGCATCGTGGAGAGCCGCAATACATTACGTGCAAATACCTATTATTGCGGGGATCAGGGAGTAAAGGTAGTTTGTGAAGAGAATGCCAGATATGTAATGTAAATAATGAACTGCGCTTTTAGCCTGGAAGCGTCCTGCGGGAAAGGGGGAGCGAATATGCAGATTACGGACGTAAGAATCCGGAGAGTTGAAAAAACAGGCAAGATGAAAGCTGTCGTATCCATTACTATTGACGGAGAATTTGTGGTACATGATATTAAAGTAATTGAAGGTGAGAAAGGATTGTTTATTGCAATGCCCAGCCGCAAAGCGGTGGATGGGGAGTATCGGGATATTGCACATCCAATCAATTCAGATACCAGGGACAGGATACAGGATTTGATATTGGAGAAATATCGGGCTGAGGTTCTTGCCATGGAGTATTACAACTAAAAAGAAGCCCTTTCGTCTGAATGGCAGGCGAAAGGGTTTTTTATCATTTACAAATCCCCCGATCTGCGCTAAAATATAGGGCAGTTTGCAAACGTCCGGAGGTGTTTTGATGGGATTTTTACAGGTAATGTGGAAGAAGAAGGATACGGAAGCGGCAGGAGGAATCATGTATATTATTGCGGGACTCGGGAATCCTGACAAAAAGTATGTCAATACCCGCCACAATGTCGGATTTGATGTCATTGACGCGCTGGCGGAACAATACAATATAAATATGAATATCAGAAAACACAAAGCCGTCTGCGGGATCGGGACGGTGGAAGGCGTCAAAGCGCTTCTGGTAAAGCCGCAGACCTATATGAATTTAAGCGGGGAAAGCGTCGCGGAAATTCTGGCGTATTATAAGCTGAATGCAGCCGGGCATCTTCTGGTGGCATACGACGATATCAGCCTGGCCTGCGGGAATATCCGGATCCGGGCAAAAGGGAGCGCCGGGGGGCATAACGGTATCAAAAACATTATTGCGAGAACCGGCAGCGACGCGTTTGCGCGGATCAAAATCGGCGTGGGAGAAAAGCCTGCCGGATGGGATTTGGCGGATTATGTGCTGGGCCGTTTTTCACAGGCGGAACGCAGGCTGATTGACGGGGCGGTTGCCGATGCCGTAACGGCGGCTGGATATGTGGTAAACGGCGGGATTGATCGCGCCATGAACGAGTTTAACAGGAAGAATCGGGAGTAATATGAGAGCATTTTTAGAGCCGCTGCGCGCTATGGAGGAGCTGGAAAAGCTTCGGGCGCAGCTTCGGGCAAAACCGGGTTTGAGGATGGTTTCCGGATGTATTGATTCGCAAAAACCGCATCTGACGTATGGATTGGGCAATGATTTTAAATATAAGATCATTGTCACTTTTAATGAGCAAAAGGCGCGTGAACTGTACGAAGAATACCGTTTTTATGATCCGGATACGGTTTATTATCCGGCAAAGGATATTTTGTTTTACCAGTCGGATCTGCGCGGAAACGTGCTGACAAGGGAGCGGATTTTGGCTCTTAAGACCATAGCGGAGAAAAAACCGGTTGCGCTTGTCACGACGTACGACGCGCTGATGAACCGCCTTCAGAAGCCGGAGCGGTTTTTGGAGGCGGTGAAAACCTACCGCGTGGGGGACGCCGTGGATTTGGATCGGTTGAAAAAAGAACTGGTGGAGATCGGTTACGAGCCGGCGTACCAGGTGGAATCGGCCGGGCAGTTCGCGGTCCGGGGCGGGATTTTGGACATTTTCCCGCTGACCGAGGAAAATCCGTACCGGGTGGAATTTTGGGGCGACGAGATTGATTCGCTGCGCAGCTTTGACGTGGAAAGCCAGCGTTCCATTGAAAATTTAGACGCTATGGAACTGTACCCGGCGTCGGAACTGATTTTGTCTGCCAAACAAAAAGCGGCCGGGCTAAAGAGGATACAGGCGGATGCGGATCAGCTGTATGCGCATTACCGCGGCGAGATGAAAACGGAAGAGGCGGCGCGGATTAAGCAGTCGGTCAGCGAGCTTGCGGAAGAAATTACGGAGCAGTCGGGCACAGACGGGCTGGGTGCGTACCTGACGTATTTTGAACGGGAGACGGTGTCCCTTTTAGATTACGTCCCGGCGCAGGAGACGGTGGTTTTTCTGGACGAAGCGGCCCGGTGCGCCGAACGCGGGCGCGTGACGGAACAGGAATTTTCCGAAAGCATGAAGCAGCGTCTGGAAAAAGGATATATCCTGCCCGGGCAGATGCAGGCGCTTGCTTCGTGCAGCGAAACGGCGGCAAAGCTTCTGGCGCGCCGCTGCGTCGCGCTCGGGGCGCTGGATCAGAAGGTAAAGGAGTTTCCGGCCACAGCGCATTACGCGATTGAGGCGCGCAGCATCAGCGCATATAACAACAGCTTTGAACTGCTGATTAAGGATTTGAAGCTCTATAAAAAGAAGGGCTATACGGTGATTTTGCTGTCGGGATCTAAGACCCGCGCAAAGCGGCTGGCGGAGGATCTCTTAGCGGAAGGGCTGAACAGTTTTTATACGGAGGATTATGACCACGCGGCGAAGCCCGGGGAAGTAATGACGCTTTACGGCAAGGCGCGCAAAGGGTATGAATATCCGCTGCTGTCGTTTGCGGTGATTTCGGAAAGCGATATTTTCGGGGCGGAAATCAAAAAAAAGAAGAAGCGCAAAAAGACTTACGAAGGGGAAAAAATCGCCAGCTTTTCCGAACTGTCCGTCGGGGATTATGTGGTGCATGAAAACCACGGGCTTGGGATTTACCGCGGGATTGAAAAAATCGAGGTCGATAAGACCGTCAAAGATTATATCAAAATCGAATACGACAAGGGCAGCAGCCTGTATATTCTGGCCACGCAGTTAGACGTGATCCAAAAATACGCCAGCGCGGACGCAAAACGCCCAAAGCTGAACAAATTAGGCGGGCAGGAGTGGCATAAGACCAAAACCCGGGTACAAGGCGCGGTAAAGGAAATTGCGTCGGAGCTGGTGGAACTGTACGCCAAACGGCAGAAAAACGAAGGGTATGCCTATGGGCCGGATACGGTCTGGCAGCGGGAATTTGAGGAAATGTTCCCGTTTGAGGAAACCGAGGATCAGGAAGCGGCCATTGAGGCGACGAAGCGGGACATGGAAAGCAGAAAGATTATGGACCGCCTGATCTGCGGGGACGTCGGATACGGCAAAACGGAAATCGCAATCCGGGCGGCGTTTAAAGCGGTGCAGGAGGGAAAGCAGGTCGTCTACTTAGTGCCCACTACGATATTGGCGCAGCAGCACTATAACACCTTTTCCCAGCGGATGAAGGATTTCCCTGTAGTCGTGGATTTGCTCTGCCGCTTCAAAAGCGGCGCGCAGCAGAAAAAGACGGTGGAAAATCTAAAGCGCGGCATGGTGGATATTGTGATCGGCACGCACCGGGCGCTGTCAAAGGACGTGGTATTTAAGGATCTGGGGCTTTTGATTATCGACGAGGAGCAGCGGTTCGGCGTGACGCACAAAGAAAAGATCAAGCAGTTAAAGCACGACGTGGACGTGCTGACGCTGACGGCAACGCCGATTCCGAGAACGCTGCATATGAGTTTAATCGGCATCCGGGATATGAGCGTGCTGGAAGAGCCGCCGTTAGACCGCCTGCCAATCCAGACCTATGTAATGGAATACAACGAAGAAATGGTAAGGGAAGCCATCGCCAGGGAGCTTGCAAGAGGCGGGCAGGTGTACTACGTGTTTAACCGCGTGAACCAGATTGCGGATGTGGCGGCAAAGGTGGCGTCGCTTATGCCGCAGGCGGCGGTGGAATTTGCGCACGGGCAGATGAAGGAGCGGGAACTCGAGGATATTATGTATCGTTTTATTAACGGTGAAATCGACGTGCTGGTGTCGACGACCATTATCGAAACGGGCCTTGATATTTCCAACGTCAATACGATGATTATCCAGGATGCGGACAATATGGGGCTTTCCCAGCTGTACCAGCTGCGCGGCAGGGTCGGCCGGTCCAGCCGGACGGCATATGCGTTCCTTTTGTACCGGCGCAATAAGATGCTCAAAGAGGTAGCGGAAAAGCGCCTGGCGGCAATCCGGGAATATACGGAGCTTGGCAGCGGGTTTAAAATCGCCATGCGGGATCTGGAAATCCGCGGCGCGGGCAACCTGCTCGGCGCAGAGCAGCACGGGCACATGCAGGCCGTGGGGTATGATCTTTACTGCAAGCTGTTAAATGAAGCGGTCAAGCAGGCAAAGGGCATAGAAACCGGGGAGCGTTTTGAAACGGCGGTAGATGTGGACGTGGATGCGTTTATCCCGGCTTCCTTTGTCCCGAACGAGGCGCAGAAGCTGGATTTATACAAACGGATTGCGGGGATCGAAAACCGGGAGGAAAAGGAACTGATTTTAGAGGAGCTGATCGACCGGTTCGGGGATCCGCCCAAGCCGGTGGAAAACCTTCTGATGCTGGCGGAGTACAAGGCATGGGCGCACCGCTGCTATTTTACGGAGATTGCGCAGAAGGGGGACGAGGTGCGGTTTACGCTGTTTGAACGCGCAAAGGCGGATCCGGCGAAGATTCCGGAATTTGTCGCGTCGTTCGGCGGAAAGGTGAAGTTTTATGCGGATCGGAAAGCGCCCTGTTTTGTATATTTCCTGAAATTAAATTCCAAACAGAAGGAGAGCGCGGCGGAGGCGGTTGAGCAGGTGCTTTTAAAGGCGGAGGAAACGTTATGCGCGCGCCCTGACATAGCCGCAGGAAAGCTTCCGCAGTGAAGCGGAAAGGCGGAACCCTTACCAAAAGTTTTGAAAAAATCGTGAAAAATCTTGCGGTGCGTGAAAAAAAGCACTATAATAGTGAGAACGACCGGCTTGCTAAAGATACGCCGGATATTTTAGGAGGAACATATGAGGAGTAAAAAAGTAACAGCGATGCTGCTGACAGGGGCAGTTTTGATGGGTTTATCGGCAAGTGGATGCGGCAATCAGATCTCGGATGCGGCAGAGTTTGCAACCATCGGGGATACGACGATTACAATGGGTGTTGCGAATCTTTTTGCAAAATACCAGCAGGCAGTTTATGATTCCTATTATATGGCATATTTCGGTGAAGATATGTGGAACAACGATTTGTACGGCAGCGGTAAGACAATGGCGGAGGACGTGAAAGAAAGCGTTGTGGAATCGCTGCAGGATATGTATACATTAAAAGCGCATATGAGCGATTATGAAATTTCTTTGAGTGAAGAAGAGGAAGCGGCCATTGCGGCGGCGGCAGATGAGTTTGTGGCCGCCAATTCCAAAGAGGCGATCCGTCAGATTGGAGCGGAGAACAGGGAAAACCTTTTAGAAATGCTGCGCCTGCAGACCATCCAGAAGAAGATGCACGACCGGATTATCCAGGATGCCGATACGACGGTGACCGATGAAGAAGCCGCGCAGAGGACATTCAGCTACGTAACGGTTGCCCCGGATCATACGCATGATGAAGAAGGCGAAGACGCGGAGCATCCGGAAGAGGAGTTGCAGGAACTGAAAGCCAAAGCGGATGCGATTGCGGCGGCCGAAGATTTTGACGCGGCGGTAACGGACGCAGGGCTTACGGCAAGTACGGCGTCTTACGGTTCCGCAGCGGATGAAGGCAGCAGCTTTGACGCTTCGGTACTCGAAGCTGCGGACGCTCTCAAAGAAGGAGAGGTTTCGCAGACAATTGAGGTAGACGGCACTTATTATGTGCTGCGGTTAGACAGCGAGCATGACGAAGAAGCGACGGAGAACAAGAAACAGGAACTGATTTCACAGAAACAGGAAGATCATTACAATGATATATTAGACGGCTGGAAGGAAGCGGAAGACATGGCTTTTAAGCTGAACGAAGAGGAGTGGGCAAAAGTTGTGTTTGACGACAGGTTTAAGGCTCCGGAAGCCGAGACTGAAACAAGTACGGAGTCGGTAGACGCGGCGGATACGGAAAGCGAAGCCGGAACAGAAGCGCCGGCAGATACGGAAAGCGAAGCAGGAACGGAAGCGCCGGCAGACACGCAGGAGGCTGCGGGTACCGAAAGCGAAGCCGGGACAGAAAGTGAATAGACATAAATTCTGATTTTATGCTGCATACGGGGATGGCAGGCAGCCATACCCGTTTTGCAGCATTTTTGGACAAAGGAGGGACGTTTTGAAACAGCTTTTGGCCTATTTGAAGGATTATAAAAAGGAATGTATTTTAGCGCCTCTGTTTAAAATGCTGGAGGCTATTTTTGAACTTCTGGTTCCGCTTGTTATGGCTGGCGTAATTGACAAGGGGATTGCAGAAGGGGACGTTGGCTACATTATAAAAATGTGCCTGGTCATGGTGTTCCTCGGGGCTGTGGGACTTATCAGTTCCGTTACGGCGCAGTATTTTTCGGCAAAAGCAGCCGCGGGCTTTGGGACAAAGGTACGCCACGCCCTGTTTTCCCATATCGGGGCGCTGTCCTTTACAAATCTTGATAAAATCGGTTCGTCAACGCTGATTACGCGGATGACCAGCGATATAAACCAAGCCCAGAACGGCGTCAACATGGCTCTGCGCTTGTTTCTGCGGTCGCCGTTTATTGTGTTTGGGGCAATGGTAATGGCGTTTACAATTGACGTGTCTTCCGCCCTGATTTTTGCGGCGGCAATCCCGGCGCTATCGCTTGTCGTGTTCGGCGTGATGCGCGCCACTATCCCGCTGTACAAAAAAGTGCAGGGCAGGCTTGACGCGGTTACGCTTCTTACGCGTGAAAACTTAACCGGAGTGCGCGTTATCCGCGCGTTCCATCTGGAAGAAGAGGAAACGGCCCAATTTAAAGAGCGCAACGACGGGCTTGCCGCAATGCAGATGTTTGTGGGAAAAATTTCAGGGCTTATGAACCCGGTTACATTTGTTCTGATCAACGGAGCAACGGCGTACCTGATCTATACCGGCGCGCTGAAAGTGGACGGAGGCGTGATAACGCAGGGGGAAGTTGTGGCCTTGGTCAATTATATGGGGCAGATCCTGGCGGAACTGATTAAATTTGCCAATTTAATTGTGACCATGACGAAAGCGGCCGCCTGTGCAAACCGTATCCAGGGCGTTTTGGAAATCCCGCAGGGCGAACGGGAAATCGCATACGAAAAAACAGAACAGCCGCCTGCAGAGGAAGACGAAATGGTTGTTTTTTCCCATGTCGGGCTTACGTATGAGCATGCCGGGGCAGAGTCCCTTTCCGATATCAGCTTTACGGCGAAACGCGGCGAAACGATTGGCATTATCGGGGGAACAGGCTCGGGCAAATCGTCTCTTGTACACTTAATTCCCGGTTTTTATCCGCATACCGCGGGCGGCATACGCATTGGCGGCAGGGATATTACTTCCTATACAAAAGAAGAACTGCGGGCAAAGGTGGGCGTCGTCCTCCAGAAACCGGTTCTTTTTGCAGGGACGGTGCGCGAAAATCTTTGCTGGGGCAGGGAAGGGGCTACGGATGACGAGTTAAAGGAAGCTCTTCTGACCGCGCAGGCATGGGACGTTGTACAAAAAAAAGAAGGCGGGCTAAACGAGCCGGTTGCCCAGGGGGGCAGGAATTTTTCCGGCGGCCAGAAGCAGCGGCTTACGATTGCGAGGGCGCTTGTAAAAAAGCCGGATATTTTGATTTTGGACGACAGCGCGTCCGCGCTGGACTACGCCACGGACGCGGCGTTAAGGAACGCGATTGCAGGCATGAAAGAACGCCCTACGGTCTTTATCGTTTCGCAGCGCGCTTCATCGATTTTGCACGCGGATAAAATTTTAGTGCTTGACGACGGGGAATTGGCGGGGGTGGGAACACATGAAGAGCTGCTTGGGCGCTGCGGCGTTTACCAGGAGATTTATGATTCCCAGTACCGGCAAAAAGATCAGAAAGGAGAAATAAGCCATGCCCAATCCTAAGGAGAAACAGGTTGTCGTTCTGAAAAAGCTGTTTTGTTATATCCGAAACTATACGCCTTTGGTTATCCTGTCGCTGCTGTTTGCGGCGGCGTCCGCAGCGCTGGCGTTGTATGTGCCGATTTTGACCGGACGTGCGATAGACTGTATTTTGGGGCCGCGCAATGTGGATTTTGCCGGGATATTTCATATTTTATTTCAAATGGGGCTTGTCGTTTTGGTCACGGCGGCGGCGCAGTGGCTTTTAAATATCTGCAACAATCGTATTACCTACCAGGTTGTCCGCGACCTGCGCGTGGATGCGTTTGAAAAAATAGAAATCCTGCCGCTTAAGTATCTGGACGCGCATTCGCACGGGGAACTGGTCAGCCGTGTGATTTCAGACGCGGATCAGGTGGCGGACGGCCTGTTAATGGGGTTTACGCAATTGTTTACCGGGGTGATTACCATTATCGGCACGCTGCTTTTTATGGTAAGCATCCAGTATAAAATCGCTCTTGTCGTTATCTGTATTACCCCGGTTTCACTCTTTGTGGCGGCTTTTATTTCCAAACGGACGTTTTCCATGTTTAAGCTGCAATCGGAAACCAGGGGGGAACAGACCGACCTGGTCGAAGAAATGGTTGCAAACCAGAAAGTCGTGCAGGCGTTCGGGCGGGAAGAAAAGACGCTTGCGCAGTTTGACGAAATAAACGAAAGACTGGAAAAATGCTCGTTAAAAGCCACGTTCTTTTCTTCGCTGACCAATCCATGCACCCGGTTTGTCAATAGCTTAGTCTATACCGGCGTGGGGATTTTCGGCGCCATATCTGCAGTTATGGGAGGAATCAGCGTGGGGCAGCTTGCGAGTTTTTTAAGCTATGCCAACCAGTATACGAAGCCGTTTAATGAAATTTCCGGCGTAGTGACAGAACTGCAGAATGCGCTTGCCTGTGCGGGACGCATTCTGGAATTGATTGAAGAAACGCCGCAGCCCGCGGAGGACGCGGGCGCGGTAAGGCTTACGGACGCTTCGGGGGAGGTTTTACTGGAGCATGTGGATTTTTCCTACGCGAAAGGGCAGCGCCTGATCGAAGATTTCAATCTGGCCGTAAAACCGGGGCAGCGGGTAGCTATCGTGGGGCCGACTGGTTGCGGCAAGACAACGTTAATCAATCTGCTGATGCGGTTTTATGATGTGGACGCAGGAGATATCCGGGTAGACGGGACAGATATCCGGCATATGACGCGGGAGAGCCTGCGCTCCTCTTACGGTATGGTGCTGCAGGAAACATGGCTTCGGGAAGGCACCATCTTAGAAAATATCCGGATGGGAATGCAGGGGGCGGGCCGTGAGGATGTGATAGAAGCGGCCAAGGCGTCCCATGCGCACAGTTTTATCAAACGGCTGCGGGACGGTTATGATACAGTCGTTACGGAAGAAGGCGGCGGGCTTTCCCAGGGACAGAAGCAGCTTTTGTGTATTGCAAGGGTAATGCTTAGTCTTCCGCCGATGTTAATATTAGACGAGGCGACTTCTTCGATTGACACCAGAACAGAGCAGAAAATCCAGAATGCATTTGCCAAAATGATGCAGGGACGCACCAGTTTTATTGTAGCGCACCGGCTTTCCACGATAAAAGAGGCGGATATTATTCTTGTCATGAAGGACGGGCATATTTTGGAACAGGGAAATCACAAAACACTGCTTGCCAAAAACGGATTTTATGCTACACTGTATAAAAGCCAGTTTGTAAACGTACAAAAAGGATGCCAGGAATAGGAAGGTATGGTTTTGGCACAAACTGCAGATACTGTAATCAAGCGGCGCGGGGGCTTTGATCCGCTAGGATCAGAGGCCGGCTGCCCCGCTTTTCGACGGGGTAACAAAAGATAAGAATCTGAATATAATAGTAAGAAGAAAAATCGAAAAAAAACCGCCCTGCCAAATATTACCGAAATATTACACTTATTACATATGCAGAAAAATCTTGACAAATGAAAGATTTGGTAAGTATAATTAATGTTTGTATGTAAGGGTTTATTTGGAAAGAGGAACGATTTGTAGAGTTTGATATAGAGGTGCAATATATGGAACAGTATATTATTAAAGGCGGCAATCCGCTGGTGGGCGAAGTAGAGATTGGCGGAGCGAAAAACGCGGCGCTTGCGATACTTGCAACGGCGATTATGACAGACGAGACTGTTACAATAGAAAATCTTCCGAATGTGTGCGATATCAATGTCATGTTAGACGCCATTGGGGGTATTGGCGGTATCGTAGACAGGACGGACGATCATACGGTAAAAATCAACGGTTCCAGGATACGTGATCTGAGCGTAGATTATGAATATATCAAAAAAATCAGGGCGTCTTATTACCTCTTGGGCGCCCTGCTTGGGAAATATAAGCGGGCTGAAGTAGCTCTGCCCGGCGGCTGCGATATTGGAAGCAGGCCGATTGACCTGCATTTAAAGGGATTCCGCGCGCTTGGCGCACAGGTGGATATCCGGCATGGCCTGATTTCAGCGGAAGCGGAGCAGTTAAAAGGCACGCATATTTACCTGGATAAGGTATCGGTCGGCGCGACCATTAATATCATGATGGCGGCCGCCATGGCCGAAGGCAAGACGACGATAGAAAACGCGGCGAAAGAGCCTCATGTGGTGGATGTGGCAAACTGCTTAAACAGCATGGGAGCGAATATCCGCGGAGCCGGTACGGATGTAATCCGGATTTCGGGCGTGGAACGCCTGCACAAGACGGTTTATTCTATTATTCCGGATCAGATTGAAGCGGGGACGTTTATGTTTGCGGCTGCAGCGACCAGAGGGGACGTTACGGTCAAGAACGTGATTCCAAAGCATTTAGAAGCTACGACGGCCAAATTGCTGGAAATCGGCTGCGAGGTAGAAGAATTTGACGACGCGGTACGCGTGGTGGCGTCGAAGCCGATGCACCATACGCAGGTGACGACGCTTCCTTACCCCGGATTTCCGACCGATATGCAGCCTCAGATGTCAGTGCTTCTTGGGATATCGGAAGGAACCAGCACGGTGACGGAGAGTATTTTTGAAAACCGTTTTAAATATGTCGACGAACTGACGCGTATGGGCGCTTCAATAAAAGTGGAGAGCAACATCGCCATTGTCACAGGAGTCAGCCGGTATATGGGCGCAAGGGTCAGCGCGCCGGATCTGAGAGCGGGGGCCGCGCTTGTGATTGCAGGGCTTGCGGCGGAAGGCATTACCATTGTGGACGATATCTACTATGTTGAGCGGGGATATGAAGATTTTCACGGAAAACTGGCTCTTTTGGGAGCGCAGATCGAGCGGGTGTCCACGGAAAAAGAAATCGTAAAGTTTAAGCTTAAAGTATCATAGAGGCAGACTGGAAAGACGCTGGGAACCATAGCTATGGAGACCAGCTTTTTTTTGTTAAATTCAGTAAAAATAATTGAAATATTTTCCTTTTTTTTGTATAATCATTTTATTGTTACTGTGACAGAATGAGGATAAATCCCATATGCGCAGTAAATATAATATTATAAGGAGGATCGTTATGAAACAGGAAACAGGAAAACACTTATGGAAGCGATGCGTGGGACTTGGATTGTCGCTGGCAATGGCCGTTACAGCGCTTCCGGCAATCCCGGCAAAAGCAGAGGAAGCAGAACTGCTTAAAGCCGGAAGCATCAATGTAACGGAAACAAGCGTGACGCAGGGACAGCCTTTTGCGGCAAAAACAGCGGGAAGTTTTAATTTCCGTATCCCGGCCATGATCGCAACGAAGAACGGCAGTCTGCTGGCTGCAGCGGACGCCAGGTACCAGACGACCGGGGACGGCGGCGGACTGGATACCATCGCTTCCATGTCCACAGACGGCGGGCAGACCTGGAAGTACAGTTTTCCGCTGTTTTTCCCGGACAGCGACGGATACGCGGGCACAGACGCCACGACGATTATTGATCCGGTTCTGGTACAGGATCAAAACGGAACCGTTTACTGCATGGCGGATGTAAATCCGACCGGCGTAACGACAATGGGCGGGTATACCGCACCGAATGTAGGGACCGGCTACATTACGGTAGACGGGAAGGAACGTCTGGCCCTTACTTCCGATTATGCAAATGTAAATGAAACTCCGACGGCAGAAGATACGGAAACCTACGAATATTATGTGGGCGACTGGAATGAAGAGGGATTTGCTCCCGTTATGAACCGTGCAGGGGGCGCCAGCGAATATGCCGTTGATAAGTGGTACAACCTGTACAGCGTAGAAGGCGGGGAATATGTGGCCGATTTGACGCAGGCGCAGGTAAATAATGCGGAGACGCAGATTCAGCAGAATGCCTTTTACAGAGATTCCGAACTTCATGTGTATAATACCGGATATATCATGTATGCAAAATCCACGGACGACGGGCTGACCTGGGGCGATCCGGAGATTTTAAACCCGCAGGTTAAACGGCCGGAAGAGACGGGCCTTTTGGTTTCTCCCGGAAAAGGCCTTTTGGTTTCGGACGGTACGATTGTGATTCCGTTCTATGAGCACGGGATTGGAGAAGAGAACGCCAGCATAATCTGGTCGGGCGACAACGGTGCGACATGGAGCCGTTCCAATGATGTGCCGGGTTCTGACAACGGCGGATTCTGGAGTTCCGAAAGCGAAGTAGTCGAATTAAACGACGGAACATTACGTATGTTTTTCAGAAGCGGCGAAGGTACGGTGTGCTATGCAGACGCGGTAAGGAATGACAGCGGGGATTATGAGTTTGCGGCTCCGAAAAGGACAACCGCATCCTGTACTTCTACCTGTAACGTATCGGCAAGCCTGTATTCCAAGGAAATTGACGGCAAACAGGCGATCTTAGTTTCCATGCCAGGGGGTTCGGGACGCGCCAACGGCAAGGTATTCACCTTCTTAGTGGATGAGCAGGACGGCAACAGTATGACGCTTAAGAATACGTTTTCCGTACCGCACAGTTCCAACGCGTTCCAGTATTCCTGTATGGCGGAACTGCCGGACGCATCAATTGGGCTGTTATGGGAAAACGGCGGGGCGTCTATCCGTTATGACAATTTTAATATTTTTGATCTGGCGCCAAACGGATATATTCCGGGAGCAGAAATCGATCTGGAACTGTATGCGGGAGAAACCTATACACGGGAGTATACGGCGGAAGTTGCCCAGATACAGCAGGAGCCGGATGAGGCGGTTGCTACGGCAAAGGTCGAGAGTTTTGGAGGAGAGGAAGAGACAGTACTGCCTCTGTATCCGCATACGGGAACGAGTGTAGAAGGCAGCTTAGATAGTTTTTCAGATACGGCGGACGACTCATTGGATATTGCAGATGCCGAGTGGACATTTACGGCGGCGGAAGGGGAAAATACGTACGCTGTTTACAATAAGTCAATAAATAAATATCTGGTAAATACACAGGATACAAATGGAACAATCACTTTTGCAGATACGGCAGGAAACGGGATTGAAGTTGTAAAAGAAGGGAACCAGGACAACGGGCCGACGTTCCGCCTGAAGTCAGGCGGGACTACCAGGTATGTTATTTTCTTCCTTACCAATATGAATTATGATGCTATGAGCAGTTATAACCCCGGCGAGCAGTTTAAATATGATCTGGTTTTGCTCGAAAAGCAGGACGCAGTAAGTGAAGACGATGTAATTCCAGGATATAAGGTGGCTTCTGAGGTTACTTCCGGTAAAAACTATTTGATTACATACCCGTTTGGGGAAGGGGACGCAAAGCGGAGTATCGTTTTCTGGCCGGCATCAGGTGGTAGTCAGAGTGACAGAACCAAGATGCTTGGCGAAGTGAAGACTGTAGTCAATTCAGCGACAAGGAAGCTTACGATTACAGGCGTTGGAGAAGGCCAGACTACGGCAGTGATAGATGATATGACGTACCATATTAACTGCCTGGGCAACCGGAAAATCAATCTGGTGCCGGGAGAAAAGTATTTTATTGAGGGAGCACAGGAGTATGAATCTGCAAATGAACAAATAGCATCCATTGAAACAGGAACAGAATCCCGCAAGGCTTTGTTTGACTGCGAGCATGTGAGCAATAATAATCTAGACGGTTATTCTCAGGTTCCGAATTGGGATATTGACATGGCAGGCGCAGAGTTTATCGTGGACAGTCCGGAAGACGGCTTATATACAATTTACAGCCCGATAGAGGAGGTTTATCTGGAAAATGCTAATGCGTCAAGCTATTTTGGCAGTTTAGAGATTACTCATAGCTTAAGTCCTTCTATGAAGGACGGCATTACCTCTTTTGAAATCATGCGTGTGAGTGATGATAATCTGAATAACAGATATGTATATTTCTTCTATGAGAAAATGGCCTTTGACGCAGTAAGCATCAAAGAAGGATTTGAGAGCAGAGGGGATTTTGGTTTTGAGTTCCTGGAGAAATCCGATACGATTACGAACCTGGATCCGATTCCCGGATATCGTCTGGCATCTGAAATCGTGCCGGGCAAAAGCTATTTAATTACGGAATACTACGGGGACGGCATTATCGTACTTTATCCAAGAAACGGTATTGAAAACCAGTCCAAATTATATCAGTCTGTAGATGTAGACGGTATTTATATTACGGCACGTGGAAAAGGACAGAAGACGACGGTAACTGTAGACGGCGTAGTGTATGATGTTATTATCGGACAGGAATGTCCGCATAACGGTACGACGTATAAGGGTGATGTTTTAAATCCTACTTGTGAAGAGCAGGGATATTCGGGTAATGTATATTGTTCTATCTGCCGGGAAAAACTGGAGGACGGAACTTATACTCCTGCAAAAGGCCACGACTATGACTGGGATAACGCTGAAGTGACAAAAGAAGTCACAACAACAGAAGACGGCGTATTGACCGCTACCTGTAAAAACGATTCAAGCCATACGGCGACCAGGCCGATTTCATCCTACGACTTTGTAAAATCCGAACTGGCAAATGCGCTTGTTTCTGCAAAGGCAAAAGCTGCGCAGACAGACGTATATACGGAAACTACGATTGCCGAATTAAACCAAGCGATCGCAGCGGCGGAGGCTCTTGCGGAAAATGCATCCCAGGATGCATATAACGAGGCTCTGACCAACCTGCTTGCCGCGGAAGGAGCTTTAGTTACCAAAGAACTGCAGAATAATCTGGATGAACTGAACGGTTTGCTTTCCAAAGAGTATGAAGCGGATAAGTATACGACGGGAAGCTTTGCAATACTTGAGACAGCGCTTGCGGAAGGCAGGGAGTTGTTAGCAGACGGAAACTATACGGTAAGGACGCTCGAGAGGGCGATCAAGAAAATCAACGATGCGATTTCGGGATTGGTAACGCTTGAAGAGGAGCAGCTTCAGAAAGATTTGGAAGCGGTAAATACCGAACTGGATAAACAGTTTGAAGACGTTCAAAAACTGCTTGCGAATCCTTCCGCATATTCTCCGGAGACATTTAAAATATTACAGGATGCATACAATAAAGCGCTTGCGCTGAGAAACGACGATAAAATACAGGCTGACAAAAACGTTGCGGCGTTAAAAGAGGCGCTTGCAGGCGTGAAAGCGGCTGTCGGCGGGTTAAAGCCTCCTGCATCTGTGGAAAATCCTCCTGCGCAAAAAGTAGCGGCTCCGTCCGTTCAGAGCGTATCTGCTTCCGCAGGCAAGGACGGCGTTGCCATTAAGGTAACGGTAAACGCGGTTACGGGCGCATCGAAATACGCTGTTTACCGTGTGGCGGGCGGCAAGACGGCGCTTGTTGGAAATACCGCTTCCGGACAGACGGCGGTAACGGATACAAAGAATACCAGCCGCAAGGTTTCCTACTATGCAGTAGCGCTGGATGCGGCCGGTAACGCCATCAGCGATAAGGGCGCGTCAAAGAGCCTGACTTTGGAAAAGGGAATTAACGTCAAAAAGGTTTCTTCTGCAAAATCCGGTATCACGGTTACCTGGAAAAAAGCGAAGAAAGCAAAGAGTTATATCATTTACCGTTCCACGAAAAAGAACGGAAGCTATACCAAAGTTGGAAGCGTAAAGAAAAACAAAACCAGTTTTAAAGATAAAAAAGTTTCCAAAGGCAAGAGCTATTACTATAAAATCGTTATTAAGACAAAGAACAGCGTCAGCCTGATGGGAAAAGCTTCCAAAAAAGTAAAAAGTAAAAAATAATTCAGCTTAGAATAAAGCAATTGCTGCGTCTGCGGGCCGATTCCGCAGGCGCAGTTTTTTCTTGCCATTTTCCGAAAATAAGCATATAATAATTTCCTAAAAGAAGAAAAGAAAGAGAGGAGCAATCATGCAATATTTCAAAAAAATCTGCGCGCTTGTTTTGTCGTTGTCGCTGCTTTTGGGGCTTGTGCCGGGCGCCGGAGTAAGCGCCAAGGAAAGCGAAAAGCAAAGCGCGTTCGACGCTTACCGCAAACCGTTTTTGTCCGGGCCGGTGCAGACCTGGATTTATCAGGGAGAGGAATATGGGAATAACAGAAATAAAGTATTTGCTGACGACCAGGAAGACGGTGATTTGACGTCTAAGATAAAACAAACGGGCACGGTAAATACGTCGAAACCCGGAAATTACCCGGTTACATATCAGGTAACTGACTCCGACGGGAACACGGCGGAGATGAAGACAAATGTAACGGTTCTTGCAACCGGGAGCACGGATGCGTCGTCAAAGAGGGTACAGAGGAAGCTGTATACGCTGCCGGACGCGTCCCACCTGACTGAGATTGGCTTTAACCGGGGATATTTTCACGACAGGCAGAGCCTTGGCATCTGGCTTCCTGCCGGAGGAGAACTTAAAATTCGTCTGGTAAATTCCGGTGAGTTTGGGAAGGAACTGGAATTAAAGCTGTTAAACGACGATTCGGTTACGGAAAAATTATCCGTTGAAACGTCCGGAGCCTGGGGAACCCCCAAAGATTCGGCAAAGATACCTGCAAACGGCGACTGGATTACGGTAAAAAACAGTTTTCAGGACGGGGAGGAGTTAAAGAGCGCGGACAGCGTGCCGTTTATTTATACGCCAAAAAATACCACCGTGCAGCCGATTGTTGAAATAGAATGGAACGATGACCTTAACGAAATCCCGTATTACCGTTATAAAGATAACGAACAGGCATTTTTTGCGGAATGGGATCGTTCGAAGGCTCCATTTGCTATTATAGAAGGACAGGCCGCAACCTATCTGGTCCCGGTTATCGATCGGAACAAAATCATAAATTATCCGGATCCAAACGTCAAAGAGGCGTACCGTTTCAAGACCATTGATGAAATGTTAGGCTGGGCGGCGGATTTTGTAACGCAGTACGACGCATATTCCGGACTGTCATTTGACGCCGAAGAGCCGTACAATCAAAATGTACGCGCAAAGTTCTTTATCAAAGCAAACCAGCACGGCGCAGGGCTGGCGTATTATTCGTCGGATCACAGCGCAAGCAACGACAAGTCGCTGGGGAGTTATCTGTACCGGGAATGGGTTTCCCTGCATGAATTTGGGCATGGATATGAAGGCGCAATCGCCACGCGGGAAAATTCTTTTGTAGAAACTACCAATAACATTATGGGGCACTATTTTGAATCGACATACCGGTTAGAAGAAGATTTCGGCTGGCTTTTGGACGTTGCCGGATCCACAAAGCTGGAACGCTATAATAATCTGGGACGTTCTGCCGAAAGGCTGAGAAATGAAGTGACTTCCTTTAACGATATGACAGAAGGAAGAAAAGAATACCGTTCTACGCTGTATATGTTTATCAATATGCTTGACTGCCTTGGGCCGCAGGAAACGGTATCCGCGATGCATACGCAGTACCGCAGGTATGTGTATGAAAACCAGAAGCATACGTCTTCTTCCGATGTAATTATCGACAGTTTCAGCCGTACGGGAGGATATAATGTTGCGCCGTATTTTGACGGCTGGCATATAAACGCTTCGGAAGTGGTTGAAGATAAACTCTATGGCCTGGATTTGCCGATGGTGTATTATCTGAGGAACCTGATTCCGGACGATGCGCTGGCAGAGCAGGCGCGCAGGCAGTTGAATGACGCGGGCGCCGGCTTAAACGGTATATACAGCCTGGTCAGTACAGACGATCTGGCAAAGCTTTCCACAAAATATACAAGCGACGTTACATTAAATATCTCTATCGACGATTTTGCCGCTATAGAGGGCAGGACAATTCTGATCAAAAACGGAAGCAAAATCGCGGCCAGAGTAACGGCAGATCAGCCGCAGCTAAAAGTAAGCCTTCCGGTAGGCATATACGAAGTGGAACTTCCACTGCCCCGTACGGCAGAATATAGTTACGGCAATGAATACCTTGTGGCTGCGAAAGGAAACGTGACGAAAGAACTGGTATATAAAAAGGCGTCCCCAAATCCTCTCGTTGACGACACACAGTTAAAGCTGTTTGGGATGAGCGATGCGGAAGTTGCTGTTTTCACGCTGGATACGGAGAATAATCTCCTCAATTGCAGGATAAATAGTATCCAGCCGCATTATTACTTTACGGATCCGCAGAATCCTTATATTACAGTGCGCATTATGGATGCGCAGGGGAAAGAACTGTTTCGCGCGTCTCTTCAGGGAGACAAGAAAGCGGAAGCGGTTCTGAGGGACTTTGCTTTCCCGGTTGGCGCAAAAGTAGAGATTATGCACCGGGAGCCGGATCGGATGCGCTTTGTGAGCCGGTATACGAGGGAACCCATTTTGGCTTATGAAGGATATAAATCAAATTCGGTTACATTTGTAAGAACCCAAAAGGGCCTGATGCCGGATACATGGAACGAGAGCCAGGTAAACGGCGTTTACGCGGCCATGTTAAACGAATATTCCGATTTTGTGTTAAAGAATATGAGCAGGGAAGACCTGGCGTTGGAAGAGAAATTCCACAATGCCAAGATGGTATTGTCAAAGGCATATGAATGCCTGGATGAAGAAGGCAAACAGGAATACCGCGCCGTATACGGCATGCTGATCGGGGAAGAGCCGGACGCTTATCACCGGTATGAAAAGATAGATTCCAGCCTGCTGAGAGGAGAAGCAAAAAGCCAGCAGGATCAGAACAATAATGCGGCGGCCAATGCCGTAGACGGGGATGTAAATACCATATGGCATTCCGCTTATAATGAAGAGGACATATTAGCCGGGGATAAGAATACTTATACTATTACCCTGCCTGCCAATACGGATATCGGAAAACTGGAGTATCTGCCCAGGCAGGACGGGGAAAACGGCATTATCCGATCGTTTGCTATTTCTTACAGTACAACGGCAAGCGGAGAAGATTTTACCAATATTCCGCTTTCCTCCAATACCTGGGAGGCGGATAAAGCGCTAAAGGGCATAGAGTTTTACGCGCCGGACGCAAGACGGATCCGGATTACCGCTTTGTCTACGGCAGGGGACGGAAACGGGGATCAGTATATTTCCGCTGCGGAATTTTACCTGTATGAAAGATATGACGCCGTAGTAAAAAAGACGTATTTGAGCGATCTTTATCTGGATACGGCGGATAAATCAGTGAAAAAATACCATGCCGAGGATCCGGCGTCCCTTGTAGTCAATGGAACAGAAAAAAGCTTTGACAACGGTATCGGGATGAACGCCGGTTCGTCCGTTACCTGGGATTTGGAAGGAAAGCCGTTTGACGCGCTTTCGGCCCGGATTGGCGTAGCCGCCGCTCTTTCCAAAGGTGATAAAGCGAGTGCAAAAATTTATGGCGACGGCGTATTATTATATGAGACTGAAATATTAGCGGGAAAAGACGCTTCGGAGTCAGTATATCTAAAGCTTGCGGGAATCCGGAACCTGACGGTGTCCGTATCCCCGGTAAGCGGTTCTGCGCATGTGATCCTGGCGGATGCGAAACTTCTGAACCAGGACAATCAAAAGGAAATAACTATGATTGAAGGGGAACGTGTGGCTGTGGCGGCTAATATGGACATGACGCCGCCTAATAAAGGCAAAATAAGCTGGAGTTCGTCGGATCCTTCTGTGGCGGAAGTTTATGACGGAGGAACCGTGAATGCAGTCCGCGAAGGAGAAGCCAAGATTACGGCCAGATATTCCGACGGCAGTTCGTTTGAATGCAGCGTGCATGTGAAAAAGCCGCAGAACCACAGTCTTGCGGACAGCAAGGCAAACGCCCTGGCGGTTTTAATGGCGTATAAAAATCCGGCCGATTACCGCGACGCGCAGAAAAAGGAACTGGAGGCGATTCTTGCACAGGCGCAGGCAGCGATTGAGAACGCAGCGGATGAAGCGGGTATCGCGCAGGCAGTGGAAGCGGCTAAAGCAGCTATGGATAAAATTAAGACAAACGCACAGTTTACGGAGGAGGAGAAAGGCAGCCAGACGCTTCCGAAAGTGGGGACAAAGAAAACGGTCGGCGATATCACCTACCAGATTACGGCTTTTAGCCCTTCCAAAAAAACAGCCGCCGTGTTTACGGCCAAAAAGAAGGCAAAAATTGTAATCCCTGCAACCGTAAATATTGACGGGTATCAGTACCAGGTGAATGAAATAAAAACGAAGGCGTTCCGGAACAACAAAAAAATCACACAGGTTACGATTGGAAATAAAATTACCCGGATTGGTAAGAAAGCGTTTGAAGGCTGCAAGAATCTCAAAAAAATTACGATAAAGTCCAAGAAGATAACTAAAATTGAGAAAAATGCCTTTGCAAAAATTTCGTCTAAGGCAAAAATTACCGTACCGAAGGGAAAACTGAAAAGTTATAAGAAATTATTCCAAAACGCGAAACTGCCCAAAGGCGTCAGGATAAAATAAGCATGATAAAAACGGAGAGCCTGTGAACGGCTCTCCGCTTTTGTGCGCTTATAACAAAGACTGGATAGAAAGGGACGGCGTGCGGGACAAATCAATGCATGTGCCGTCCGAAACCTGTACGATTGGTTTGGATAAAAACTGTTTGTTCAGCATAATGATGCTGGCGTCCCGTCCGTTTGAAAGCAGTACGCGGCTGCTTTGGTATGTATAAGCGATTCCTTCTAAAAACGTCAGGATATATTTGGGATTGTATTTCTGCAGCCCGTCGTTTTCAAAATCTGCAATAACCTGGAACGGGCAAATCGGAGCGCGGTAAGAACGCGCCGCAGTCATAGCGTCGTATACGTCCGCAATGGCGATGATTTGTGCAAACCGGTCAATTTCATCCCCTTTGAGTTTTTGCGGGTAACCGCTGCCGTCGCACCGTTCCTGGTGCATCAGCGCCGCGTTTTTGATATGGGGGTTTAATTGGGGATACGGCAGTAAAAGCAGATATCCGTACGCCGGGTATTTTTTTACCAGGACCAGTTCTTCTTTGGTGTATTTGTCCGGTTTGTCCAAAATGTCGGCGGGAATTTTTGTCTTGCCGATATCGTGCAGGAGAGCGGCTACCGTAAGTGTCTGCAAGTCCCGTTCGGACAGCTTAAGCCATTTGCCAAGTATGTTGGAAATCAGGGCAACGTTGAGCGAATGGGCATAAATGCTGTCTGCAATTGTACGCATATTGTGCAGCATATTAAACATTTCAAACGAGGTGGCTACCTTTGTCAGCAAAGGTTCCGCCGTCTGGTAAATCTGATCGGTATCGATTACGCCGTTGTCGGCGATAACTGCGGACAGCGCCTGGCGCAGAGCGGCGGTAGCCTTGGCATAGTCATGCTGGAAATTCTGAAATTCCGCGTAGTCTTTGATACGTTCAAAGTAAGTGGGTTCACAGGAGTGCCCTTCCGGATTTCCTTCCGGTTTGGCGTAGTCCTGAATCTGGATGGAATCAATGCCATAAAAATGAATCCGGGCAATTAACGCGTCCGTCAGGGTAACGCCTTCGTCCGCAATTAACTGTCCCTGTTTGGTTACAACCGGGAGGGCTGTTACCATACCCTGTTTTAATTGTGAGGTTTTGATAATCTGCATTTGGATCGCTCCTTTATTATAATTATATAATGATGTGTATTTATGAATGTTCGGGATGTTCTTTTGGATCGTGCGTCTCAATATATTCGATCAAATCCAGGATTTTCGTATCGCTCATACCGCTTGCTCTAAGCTGGCGGCTCAGATTTATAATTTCCTTGCCAGTCATAGTATCACCTGCCTTTATAGAGGATGTGGAATAATACGTTTATTATATCAGATAAAGGTCTTGGGTGTAAAGCTTATTCCGGGCGCTTTGCTTAAAATCAGAAGGCGAAGCTATTGTTACTGTTCACATCCATGGTGTTCACAGTAACGAATCCGGCCTATTTAAAGTTGCCTTACGGCAAGAGGCCGGATTCCGGCCCCATTACTGTATTGGCCTGTGGCCGTGCATCGCAGTGCGCGGCCCAGGAGTGAACAGTAACTTTCCTCTATATTTTTCTCGAAAATAAGAAAAATATGTATTGACATATACAGAAGCATGAACTACAATATTATTCGAATGTGTGCATCGGAACGTCCGTGTCCGGCTTCGATGCCAACCAAAATCAACTACACTATTTTCAGATATTGGAGGTGTCCGAATTGGCGAATATTAAATCTGCAAAAAAAAGAATTCTCGTTACAGCTACAAGAACTGCACGGAATAAATCCATCCGTTCTGCAGTAAAGACTTCTATGAAAAAAGTAGAGTCCGCTGCTGCGACCAAGAATAAAGAAGCGGCGACTGCAGCGTTAAGCAATGCTGTTTCCGCTATTTCCAAAGCAGCGCAGAAAGGCGTTTATCACAAAAAGAACGCCGCCAGGAAAATTTCCCGTTTAAGCAAGCTTGTAAACGAAATTTAAAACATAGAACAACGAACCGGGGCTGTACCGTCATCAGCCCCGGTTTTTCTTTTTCTCTGGATTCCTTTTGCCGTCCGGCACGTCAAACGAAACCGTTTTATCGCAAATAGACAGTACGGCGGGCCTGTGCGTTATAATAATCACCGTTTTGTCCGTCATCGCGCGCAGATTAGACAAAAGACCTGCTTCTGTCTCTTCGTCAAGCGAACTTGTCGCCTCGTCTAAAAGCAAAATAGGGTTATCGGAAAAAATGGCTCGAGCCAGCGCAATCCTCTGCATCTGCCCTTCGGATATCCCGGTTCCGCGCTCCCCAAGCAACGTGTCTATCCCCTGTTCCAGTTCGCTTACAAACCCGTCCGCACAGGCAATCCTTAAAGCTTCCCAAAGTTTTTGATCCCGCCGCATTTTTTCTTTGTCGCCAAACGCCACAATCTCACGGATTGTCCCGGACAAAAGCTGATTGCCCTGCGGGACATAGGCAAACAGGCCGCGCCATTTGGACGTAAGATTTGTTTTTTTGCCGTTTGCCAGAAGAAAACGCGTTCCGCCGTCTAACGGATACAAACACATCAAAAGTTTTAACACCGTACTTTTCCCACAGCCGGAAGGCCCTACAAAAGCAACGTACTCCCCTTTTCTTATAGAAAGCGAAAGAGAGGAAATCACAACCGGCATCGCCGGCGCGCCGTCCGGGCTCTCAACCGGGGGCTGGTAGGTAAACGAGGCTCCCAAAAAGCCCATCCCTTCAAACTCCTCCCGGTAAAACGCCAGTATTGCTTCATGGGAAGGAGGTTCTTCCACATAGTCGTCCGAAAAGCCTTCCGCATCCATCAAACGTTCCGCACTGGCCAGCATTGCGTAATACTTCGGCAGGTATCCGGTAATATTGGCAAAGGGGTTCTGGATCTGGCCGATAAGCTGCAGGACTGCCATCAGGTTTCCATAACTCATCGTCCCGCGAAGTATCCCGTAACTGCAAAATACCGCTCCCAGCACATAAGCCCCGTTCATCGCCGCGCCAAAACCCATATTGCAGATATTGGAAAAGCGGTTCCGATTCATCCTCGCGGCCCGGTGCGTCTCCATCAGCCGTCCGGCTCCTTCCATACTCTGCGCCTCTTTGGCAAACGTACGGACAATCATAAGAGAGGAAAGCCGCTCCTGAAAAAACACCCGCAGCTTCCCGTCTGCCTCCTGGATCTTTTTATGGAGTTTTTTTAGCGCCTTCCGAAAGCTGTACGTAAAGAAAATCAGCAGCAGGCCGCCCGGAAGAATGATATAGATAAATTTCGGTTCCAGATACAAAATCGCGGCGACCGCCCCTACCATTTTGACCGCCATACCCGCCACGCCGGGCAGAATCTGCGTCAGACCGTCGGCCACCACAACCGTATCGGAAGTTAAACGGTTTAACCATTCGCCGGAATTGGTACGGGTCACGGACGCGTAATCCTTTTTCAGCAGCGTCAAAAATAACCTGTCTTTGAAACGGTTTTCCAACGTAGCGCGGGAAAGCTCTTCAAAAAAACGGTTGACGGCGCGAAGCGCAATCTGAACTGCCGCAAGCCCCGCAAACGCAGTGGAAGACCACAAAAACGCAGGCGTATCCCCCGCCACCGCGGCATTGACCAGTTTCCTTAACAACATGGCGTAACCGACGCTGCTGATGCCAAGAACCGCCTGCACCAAAAGCAGTATCCCGATATAACCTTTCGCCCCTCCCGCTACGCCGTTCATCCAAAACAGCGCCGGGCGCGCATAATTGTTACGCTTCATCGTCTGCATTTCCTTATAAGGCGGCGCATCCCCTCTTTCAAATACAAGATTGCCGCCCTGATATAGAAAAAATCACACCAGAGGTGGACATAAGCCAGATAACGGCGATCCGTCACCGGGATCGTTTTGCCGTCGCGCACCACGGCAGTCAAAACCCCGACAATATGGCGGTCGGTAATCCCATACTCTTTGCGCCAGCAGTGATCCCCGCAGATCACGTAATCGTCTTTGCGTACCTTTAAAATCCGGTGCAGCACGTACTTCCCGCTGTCCCGTTTGTACAGGGGAACATCGTATTTCCTGCAGCGGCCGTTTGGCTTTTCAATAACCATCAAATCTTTATGCTGCCTGAGCAAAGGCATCATACTGCGGCCAATGTTCGTATACACAATCCTGCCCGATCGGCTGATTTCTTCTTCAAATGTTGTGCTGCCCATTTATTTTTCCATTCCTTTCTGTATTGGTACAATTATAACATGCGCGTACATGCATTTCAACCGGAGATCTTGCCGCCAAAAATGTAAACGAACTCTAAAAATTTTTTAAACTTTTACATTGCTTCCAAATTTTCCTTGTTTCACCCGGTTATTTTATGGTATGATATCAAAATGAACAGAAGGGAGGTTAAATATGCTTACAAATTCTTACAGTGAGATAACGCCTGAAATCCTGCAGCTTTCCAAACTCTGTGAACAGACCGCAACCATCGACCCCGCGTTATATACGGAATACGATGTCAAAAGAGGTCTTCGTGATATAAACGGAAAAGGTGTGCTTGTTGGTTTGACCCAGATATCCGACGTATGTGCGACGCGGATGGAAAACGGCAAATCGGTTCCTGCGGACGGCAACCTGTATTACCGTGGTTACAATGTAAAAGATATTGTAAAAGGAATTGATGAACACAGTCATTTTGGTTTTGAAGAAAGTACTTATCTGCTGCTGTTCGGCAGTCTTCCGACAAAACAGCAGTTAAACGAATTTACGGCGCTGCTTGGCGAATACCGGACCCTGCCTACCAGTTTTGTGCGGGATATCATTATGAAAGCCCCCAGCCGGGATATGATGAACACCTTAGCCAGAAGTGTTCTTACCCTTTATTCCTACGATGACAAAGCGGAAGATATATCTCTTCCAAACGTATTGCGGCAGTGTCTGCAGCTGATCAGTCTTTTCCCGCTTTTATCCGTTTACGGATATCAGGCATATAAGCACTATCACGACGGAGCAAGTCTTTTCATCCATCAACCCCGGCAAGAATATTCTACTTCGGAGAACATACTCCACATATTAAGGCCAGATTCCAAATTTTCCGCTCTGGAAGCCAAGCTTTTGGACATTGCCCTGATTCTGCACATGGAACACGGCGGCGGCAATAACTCTACGTTTACAACGCATCTGGTTTCTTCTTCCGGTACGGATACATACTCTGTTATCGCAGCGTCGCTCGGTTCCCTGAAAGGGCCAAAACACGGCGGCGCCAATATCAAAGTCGTACAAATGCTTGAGGACATGAAAAAAACGCTGCATGACTGGACAGACGAAGAAGAAGTCAGCCGCTATCTGCGCGCGCTTCTGAACAAGCAGGCGTTTGACCGTGCAGGATTGATTTACGGAATGGGACATGCGGTATATTCGCTTTCGGATCCGCGGGCAATTATCTTCCATTCCTTTGTAGAACGTCTTTCCAAAGAAAAAGGCAAAGAAAACGAATTTGCCCTTTATTCTCTGATTGAAAAGCTGGCTCCAAAGGTAATTGCCGAAGAACGCAAAATTTACAAAGGCGTCAGCCCCAATGTCGATTTCTACAGCGGTTTTGCTTATTCGATGCTGAATCTTCCGTTAGAGCTTTATACGCCGATATTCGCCATTGCCAGGATTGCGGGATGGAGCGCCCACAGGCTCGAAGAGCTGTCCTACAGCGGCAAAATTATGCGTCCTGCCTACAAATTTGTAGACAAGCATAAAGAATATATTCCGATTTCAGAAAGATAAGCTTAAAAAACGCCGTATCCGCATAATTCATGCAGATACGGCGCTTTTTTAGAAAAACAGTTCTTTCTTTTTCCGAAGTTCCCTGGAAAACCAGAACCAGGCCAGCAAAAATACGGCGGCGCTG
>OFFK01000192.1_pt1 | contig 52133 bp, 48 predicted proteins | sample 1521361 | NCBI WGS metagenome assembly OFFK01 (sample SAMEA3504096, study PRJEB24116) | mouse gut metagenome | biome: mouse gut; feature: mouse-associated habitat; material: faeces | place: Denmark | collected 2011 | reverse complement strand
TCACGCTTGGGGAACTGCTCGATATTTGGGCGGAGGAAGAATTGAAAGTCGGCACGCTTAGCAACGGTACGGTGGAAAATTATCTCGGTGCGATACGGTGCATTAAGAAACACCCTGTTGCTGACCGTAGATTAAAAACCGTAACAGCGGAGCATTTGCAGACATTCCTTGACCTGCTTACTTTCGGAGGGACTTATCCCGACGGGAAAGTGAAGAAGGGATTGAGCAAAGATTATATTCACTCTTTTTCGGCAGTTTTACAGCAGTCGTTCCGTTTTGCGGTATTCCCAAAGCAGCTGATTACTTTCAATCCAATGCAGTACATCAAGCTGAAACGAAAAGCAGAGGAAGTGGATTTGTTTTCGGAGGAAGATATGGGACAGACAGGCACACAGCCAATTTCCCATGAAGATTATGAGAAACTTATCGCTTATCTTAAAAAGAAAAATGTTTCTGCAGTTTTGCCGATACAGATAGCCTACTATGCAGGTCTTAGGATTGGCGAAGTATGTGGGCTGACTTGGCAGGATATTAACCTTGAGGAACAGTATTTAACGGTAAAACGGAGTGTCCGCTATGACGGTGTAAAGCACAAGACGATTATCGGACCGACTAAACGTAAGAAAGTGCGGACGGTTGATTTTGGGTACACGCTTACCGCCATACTGAAAAAGGCAAGGAAAGAGCAGCTTAGAAATCAGATGCAGTACGGGGAACTGTACCACCGCAATTACTACAAGGAAGTGCAGGACAAAAACAGGGTTTACTATGAGTATTACAGCATGAAGAACACGCAGGACATTCCGGCGGATTACAACGAAATCTCATTTGTATGTTTAAGACCTGACGGCTGCCTTGAAACGCCAAGTACATTGAGTATCGTCTGCCGGACACTGGCAAAGAAACTGGACGGATTTGAGGGCTTTCACTTCCACCAGCTCCGCCATACTTATACAAGCAACCTGCTGTCAAACGGTGCAGCGCCGAAGGACGTGCAGGAACTCTTGGGACACTCTGACGTGAGTACCACCATGAATGTGTATGCCCATGCCACAAGGGAGGCAAAGCGGACTTCCGCAAGGCTGTTGGATAAGGTGGCAGGCAACGATTAGATACATTCAGAAAAACTTTCCCTTGTAAACTGCCCATAAGGGCAAAAACAAGGGAAAATACATAGCAATTCACTGTATGAGGCTCTAAAAGCCTTGAAAAATAGGGAAAGTTCTATAAATTCATCTGCAAATCTTGATTTTAAATATATAGATGCCTATATCATACTCATCACCTATGTCCTACGGAAAATGGGAGAAACAAAGACGTCCTGCAAACAGTTTGTCCTGTCCTTTACGGACTGTACCAACACACTGCGGCAGCAGATGTCATCAGGCATATGCCACCAGATTCTGGGCACACAGCAGCGGACACATCTCGAGCTGCTGCAAAATTTTATCAGTAATTCGTAATGTCCTTGCATATTTTTATTCTCTATGGTATATTATAAATATGAATTGCGGTGGACGTCTTCGGACAACACTTTGAGAGAACCTGATGCGTCGGGTTCTTTTTTTATCGAACCGCGCCCGTCTGTGTCCGTTATTTTCAGAAGATCAGAACTTAAGAAAATCCCCCATACTGCCGATAATTTAAGTAAGCAAATACATATTGTAGTTATGTATCCATTTTTTACTACTTTTTTTACTTATAGAAACAGGAAACGGATTTTCCATTTATGTTCAAGGATCGGACACTCTATAAGGTTCTTTTTTGTATTCTTATATGGTATACTGGCATTTTCCAAAAGACCACCACCCTTGAACAGTTAAATATTGAACCGTATTCTGCTATCTTGTTTACAGGCAAACGTCCCGCGGCAGCCGTCAGGTATCCAAACCTGCACGGGAAATACAGCGTACCACCCGCGGACATGAATTCATCACAGAGAAAGGTAGAGGTATCGGTTATGGGCAGTGGACTCTGCGTCGGTTCCGTGAACCGGGTCAAAAATTCCAACGTAACAAAAATTGAATTAAAAAATAAAGACGGCTCTTCCGCCGGCACACTGACGATTCATCATGCAAAAGCAAAGAAGAAACCCAAACGGCTGAATTACAGTTTTAAGAAACTGTCGAATCAGATCATGCGCTCCAAGTCTTCCATGAATGCCAAGCAGCTGACGACGAAGACGAAATTCCAGATCGTGGATCTGCGCCTCAAGCTGGCCAGCGGCGACTACAACTATACGGAGATCCACAACGCGCTCAAGCACGCCGAGCGGATCGCACGGGTGGCCAAGAAGAAGATGAAACATCTGCAGGAAGAAGAATTCTACGAGAAGACAAACGGCAAGCAGACCGCTCAGGAACAGATGGAACAACTGGAAGAGCAATCCGAAGAATTCAACCAGATCGACACTGCCGGCATGAGTCAGGAAGAAATGGAACGTCTTATGCAGCAGATTCAGGAGGAGATGCGAAAGATCGAGGAAGAACTGGAAGAAGCCATGAGCTCTCAGGACCTGATGGACGACTTCCTGCAGGGATTCAGTCAGGAAATGACGCCCAAAGATCTGGAGGCGCTTAAGAAAAGACACCGCGCCGAAGAAATGCGCGACATTATGGAAGCCGACCTGGAATACCTGAAAGCCTACTTCGATAAACTGTCCAAGGAGAAGGAAGAAGGAAGCTCCGGCAGCACCGATTCCAACTCCGATTCCTTCGGCAACATAACCGGCGTGTCTCTTGAATTAAACGGCATGGAAATCCCTGTGGAAGCCGCGGATGTTCCCGTGCAGGTAGAAGGCGCAAATGTCGATGTGATGGCATAATGATCAATAAGATCAGAATAAGAACGCGAAAAGAGAGAGAAAAGAAAGAGACTGCAGACACATACCATGCCGCAGTCTCTTTCTTAAAGAGAATGGAGGTGAATTCACTTATGAACTATATCCGAGGTAACTACTCAGTACAGTTGATAAAACTAACGGGCGTTAGTTTACTGTCAGCAGATTGTGCTGAGGATAATTGAATATGCTGACAGCTGCAACTGTACTGTCCTAATGACAATATTATCATGAAAAAAGGAGTACAGTTATGCACTATATGAAAGAAATTTTAAAAAGTAACAAAAAATGGGTAATCGTCTATCTGTTGATCGGTTTATTCAATGCCTTTATGTCAAACTACAAAGCCGACTGTTTTCAAAAGGTGATAGACGGACTGACAGACAGAACACTGACCGTTTATGGGATTTTGTTTTATGGCGTCATTCTTTTGATCAATTATGGAATGAACTATATAGACGAATATCCGTCTGCCAAACTCGGGAATGAGATTTATCTGGATTTCAAGTTACTGGCACTGCGCAAGATTGGCAGAATGGATTATTCTGAATACCAGAAGCTGGGGACCGGAAAGCTGGTGCAGCAGATTGAAAACGGGGCTAAAGCAGGAAAAGGTGTTCTCTATGACTTTTGGTTCTGCGTTGTCAGAAATTTACTGCCAACAATTCTTTTCAGCCTGTATTTTATCTGGAAGATAGACAGAACGATTACCTGTTTTCTTTTGGCAGGATATATGGTTGTATTTTTGGTAACGAATCTGCTGCTGAAAGGATTGTATCAGATCAAGGAAAAGATACTGACAGGCGAGGAAGCATTAAACCATTATCTTGTGCGTGGTTTTATGGAAATGCCGCTTTTCCGCATGAAACATCAATTTCCAAATGAAGTGAAAAAGGCATTGGAGGCAAAGCGTGTTATTGTATCATCAAAAGTGAAAATGACTATGATACACGAAGCGTTTTTCACCATATTTGCATTGCTGGTTGCCTGCCTGGATGTTGGGATCTTAGCTTATGCGTGGAGATACAACCATTTATCCATTGGCTCTGTCGTCGCTTTAATCACATTGATTGATAATGCGTATACTCCTGTCGCAATTTTTAACGTCATTTATGTGCAGTACAAATTGAATAAAACGGCCTGGCTGCGATTTACGGGACTGCTGGATCTGAAAGAAGATACACAGCTTGAACGGGGCCTGGCATTTCTGGCATTTTTAAGCGAAATTCATGTTGAGGACTTATCGTTTTCCTATGAAAACAAAGAAGTGCTTCAATCTGTCAGCCTGACGATTAAAAAAGGTGAAAAAACAGCATTTGTCGGCGAATCGGGTTCGGGAAAATCAACACTGACAAAAATTCTGGTCGGATTGCTCAAGTATGATAAAGGAACGATTCTTTTTGATGACGAACCACTCAAAAATATTTCACTGAAATCATTGTATGAAAAAGTAACCTATCTATCGCAGGACACTCCTGTTTTTGACGGCACAATCAAAGAAAATCTTGTGTTTGACAGGGAAGTTTCAGAAGACGATATTCATGCATGCCTTGAAAAAACATATCTTAATCCACTGCTTTGCACATTGGATAAAGGGATAGAAACAAGAATCGGTGAGAAAGGGACCTGTTTATCGGGTGGGGAAAAGCAGCGATTGGCATTGGCCAGACTTTGGTTTGATCATTCTGATATAGTCGTTTTGGATGAAGCAACATCAGCACTGGACAATGTGACCGAAGGTATTGTTATGAAAAATGTTCTGGAACAGATAAAACATGCTACCGTGATCGCCGTCGCCCACCGTCTGACTTCCATTAGAGAATTTGACCGTATTGTTGTATTCAGAAACGGACAGATTGTTGGTCATGGGACTTTTGATGAATTGCTGGAAAATAACAGTTACTTTTTGGACTTATACAGGAAAGAAAACACTTAAGGCAGCCATCATCTGCATCCGAGGAATAGGACACCTTGTTGTAACGGGCCAGCCTGGTATAGGACGCCTCGCAGCGGACGCCGGCTCAGAGCAACCCGGCCACATCGCTTTTGTGGTCGGGTTGCGGGAAACCCCGGAGCCGAAGGAAAAACGGCACGGCCGGGAAGGGCTGTCCAGACTGTTTTCAACCATCATACGGCAGTCCCAGATGATGGTACGTATGTTCCGTAACAACCCGCCCTCTCGGCGTTCTGTTGATAAATCCGTTCTTGATCAGGTACGGCTCATAGACGTCTTCTATGGTTCCGGCATCCTCGCCGATCGCCGCCGCCAGCGTATCCAGCCCTACAGGACCGCCTTTGAATTTGTCGATCATGGTACACAGGATGTTTCTGTCCACGTGATCCAGCCCCATCTTATCCACATCCATCAGATCCAGTGCAATAGTCGCCACCTCCTCGGTGATGACACCGTCATACTTCACCTGTGCGAAATCCCGCACCCGTTTCAGGATACGGTTGGCCAGTCTCGGCGTGCCGCGGCTTCTCTTCGCCAGCTCCAGCGCCCCCTTCTCTTCGATCTCCACGTCCAGGATTCTGGCTGAGTGCTGGATGATCACCTTAAGCTCCTCCACTTCATAGAACTCCAGCCGGTGGATCACACCGAAACGGTCCCGCAGAGGAGCCGTCAAAAGTCCGGCTCTCGTCGTTGCTCCCACCAGCGTAAAATGCGGCAGATCCAGACGAATGGAACGGGCCGAAGCCCCCTTGCCGATCATAATATCTATGGCATAGTCCTCCATCGCCGGATAGAGCACTTCCTCCACCTGCCGGTTCAGCCTGTGGATCTCATCCACGAACAGCAGATCCCCTTCCTGCAGATTGTTTAAGATCGCTGCCATCTCTCCTGGCTTCTCAATGGCCGGCCCGCTGGTCACCTTCATATGAACGCCCATCTCATTGGCGATGATCCCCGCCAGCGTCGTCTTGCCCAGTCCCGGCGGTCCGTAGAAAAGGACATGATCCAGCGCATCATGACGCTGCTTCGCCGCCTCGATGTAGATTTTCAGATTTTCCTTCACTTTTGCCTGCCCGATATAATCATCCAGATTCTGAGGGCGCAGGGATCCTTCAATCTTCACGTCCTCCTCGATCAGGTTTGTCTCGATCATTCTGTTACTCATTCTCTTCTATCTCCACATCAAAACATAAATTTCAGCGCCGCCTTCAAGATCCCCTCCACCGTGCTGTTCTCATCCACCTCTACCCGCTTCACGGCGTTCGTGGCATCGGAAGCCGAATAGCCAAGCGCGACAAGTGCCTCTATGGCTTCTCTCTTCATCACATTATCCGCACCGCCGCCAACTGCACCTGCCGTAACGACCGGTTCGCCCAGTCCCCGCAGCGTATCTTCCAGCGAGATCTTATCCCGCAGATCCAGGATCACACGCTCCGCCGTCTTATTCCCCACGCCGGGGGCTTTGGCGATGGATTTCGCATCCCCTGCCATGATCGCAAACCGCAGAGCATCCGCATTCATAACGGAAAGGATGGCCAGTCCACCTTTCGGCCCGATGCCATTGACCGTGATCAATTTCTTGAAAATCTCCAGATCATCCTTAGTCAGAAACCCGTACAGTGTAAATGCATCCTCACGCACCAGCGTATAGGTATAAATCTTGACCTCACTGCCAATCCCCGGCAGCCCCTGCGCCGTAGTGGCCGACACACGCACATTGTAGCCGATATTCCCCACTTCCACCACCACCGCATCCTCTGCGATCTCTTCCAATGTTCCCTTTAAATATGCGTACATAATTTCTCCCAGAACCCTTTAGCTTCTTATAATTTAGTGCTTCTTATACTTTTTATGCTTCTTATTTTTATGTTGCTTGCCCTTTTGTGCTTCTTATCTTTTTATGCTTCTTGTCTTTTTGTGTTTCTTATCCTTCTATGCCTCTTGTCTTTTTATGCCTCTTATTCTTTTATGCTTCTTGTCTTCTTATCCTCTTATACTTCCTATCTTTTCTCACTTCCGACCGCATTTTGCAAATACGGCAGCAATTCCATGGCCACAATGCCCAGCACCGCTCCCGTCACCGTGCCGGCAAGGATCAGAAACGGCATATAATAACCAACATAAAAAGTCTCCACTACCGCCATAGCTACAACAATCTGTCCGATATTATGAAACACGCCGCCAAGCACACTCACCCCCGCTATGGAGAAACACCCGGCGCGCTTTCCGACGGCCATCGCACCAAAGCTGCACACCGCACCCGCCATCGCATAGAAAATGGCAAAAAGATTGCCAAACAGAAAACCCGACAATAAAATGCGCAGGAAATTCACGACTACCGCCCGTCTGGCCTCACCCCGGTACAATAACAGCACAACGATCAGATTCGGCAGTCCCAGCTTGATACCGGGAATCCCGAAAGAAAAGGGAATTAATGACTCCACATAAGACAAAACCAATGCCACAGCCAGAAAAAGCCCTGATTCCGCAGTCTTTCTCATCACTCCACCACCCCATCCAGCGCTTCTTCCGTCGAATCCTGTGAATTATCTTTTCTGTCCTCGAAATTCCTTTGTCCCGTTTGTTCCTTCCCTGTCCCGCGCAGATGCGTCTCACCGGTCGTTATCTCCACCACCAGCTTATGCGGAAGACAGATGATACTCTCTCCCACGGCAGAAACAGCACGATGTCGAACGCAGATCTGATCCCGACAGTCAGCCGCCTCCATCTGCACCACACCGTCTGTAACGGAAAACAGATTAAAAGCTCCCTCGTCAGGAATCACCGGAGCATTTCCACAGTTCGATACTGTCATCTGACCGTCTTCAGCCCATACCAGATAATACTGTCTGCCCTGCATTTCCGTGGCGGCAAGCGTAAACACTGCCAGCTGTTCGCCGTCACAGGAAACCCTTACCACATCCCCCTCACGTCGATACAGAATCAAAAAAACACCGGTCAGCACCGCCGCCAACACACAGACTACTACCAACGCAATATCTGCTTTCCGAATTCCATTCGGAAATTGTCCCTGTTGTCCTCTTTTTCCGTTTTGCATAGTTAACCCACATCATACTAAATCTGCCGTCTGGCAGGCCGCATGATCATCCATGCTGTGAAAGTCATAAACTTTCACAGCAACATCATACCACACTCGAACATATGTTTCAAGATGCTGAATTTCATCAATTTTACAGCCGGGATTACAGCGTTGCAGTTCCTGCCCTGACCATCCGCGTATCGTATAACACAAACCACAGCTTTATCGTCCGGATACCCTGTTGATTATACCATCCCTTTCGCTGCTTTGAAAGATTTTATTTATTGTTTGCTGTATATAGGAATTTCTCCTTTTTCATGACGTCTGATAATGCTCATGTTACATAGAGAAAGCACCACACAAAACAAGACAAGAACAGCTGGTCCCGCCGCTGTTTTGTACAATATATTGTTAAGGGAATTTGTAAAGGAAACTTGACAGTCATATTCTCATGTGTTACATTCAAAATGTAAAGGAAACTTGTCAAAGAGGTGATCATATTTGGAAAACAGGGTTGAAGAATTAAGAAAAGGATTAGGCATGAACCAAGAGGAGTTTGCAAAAATACTTAAAGTTTCAAGGCAAACTGTCAGCTCAATAGAAACGGGAAAATATAATCCCTCTTTGGAATTGGCTTTTGCAATTTCAGATTTTTTTGGTAAGCAAATTGAAGAAATTTTTATCCATGAAAGGAGTTTGAGAGAATGAAAAAAAAGGATTTTAATTGATGGGATTTTGTTTGTTTTTGGGGAGCCGTTCTTTTGTGTATAGAATTATTAACCGATAGTGTTCTGGACAGTTTGCTTATTGGTTTTGCGGCCGGAGGTATTTGTTCTGGTATAGTTACGATTTGCAAATATTTTTATTGGAACTCGCCCAAAAACAAAGAACGGTATCAAGAAAAAATCGCAAACGAAAAGATAGAACTCCATGATGAATTAAAATCAAAATTAAGAGATAAATCTGGACGATATTCTTATACGATCGGAATTATGACAGTTTGTGCTTCAATCATGATATTCTCTATATTGGGTACACTTGAAATTATTGATAATGCCCGCATGATAGTGCTATATTTGAGCGGTTATCTTGTTTTTCAGATTATCATAGGTATTGTAATATTTAGACACCTGCTCAAGAAATATGAATAGCAAAACCAGTCGGAACTGTTTTTTATTTGGTGGACATTAACCATGAACCTTTATTAAAAAACAGGACCCATAAACTACGATGCTCACATAGAAAAAAGCTCTGCCATCAGGTAGACAACAATAAATACTATCGCTGCACTTCCAGGCATACACATTCCCGTTTGATATGGACGTTTTCTGTTGGAAAGAGCCAACAATTATGAGGGCGAAATCGAAATTTACTAAACAATTATCTGTAACAGTTCAGACTTCGGCTTCTCTGTTACGGAATCTGCCCATTCCAAATCGCCTGTGGCGAGGGGCAGATTCCTTTGGCAAAATTTACGCATCCTCACGCACTTTACCAAAGCAAAGTGCAATTGCAGTAAATGCAAAGGGCTGGGCTGAACTGTTACAATTATCTACAGCTTTTAGCGGAAATTCCTTGAAACATTTCACATTAAATGGTATTATAACAATACAAAGGGAAAGCACCCACTCCAAAGTGGATGCTCCGAGTTAAGGCTAAAGAATGTCCTTACGGACACCGCCTATCCTGTGGATCAGACAGGATAGGCATTTTTATTTTCGCTTGTTTCTCTTATCGAGAAAGGCAAGCAACGCAACAATTAAGCTACCAAAGGACATCAGCAATGCTAATATTCCAATGAAAATCGAAATGATTTCAAAAGCTGTCATCGGCGCCACCTCCCTTCCTATGTATTCCGGCACGCCGGTTTTCATAAACTCGGGAGGCTACCACCCTGTCATGGGTACTTTCCGTAGATGTATTGTAACACGAAGATATATGAATGGCAATTAGTTCTTTAGGTTTCTTGCAGGTATCACGATTATACCCTGTGTCTGTTTCATGCCCTCTATGAGCCTTTCAAAGCGCTCTTGTGCCTGCCACTGTCAGCAAGGTATGTATTCAGCTTGTAATTAAGAAAATATTGTGTTACTTTACCGCCCATGAGCATTACCTAAAGGTATCCAATGAGTACACGGATTACTCTGAACCAAGTATTATATAGTGAGCTAATACTACATTTATACTTTCCTTCTCTTTAACTGTTACAGATAAGTTCTGATCGCATTCAAAAGGGAAGTTTCACTTTGTCATCGAATGTTCCACATTCCGAATGATAATAGTTTGCAGTCATTTCTCACTCAAACTCACCAATGATACTTCCCTTTTGAATGATATGCTCTTCTACCTTTTTCAAAAAAGTTCTTTTCATCGAATTAACGTTTATGTTTACTTCACAGTCTAAAGAATAGATTGTAAAACGGTAAGTATGTTTTTTCCCTTTCGGCGGCTTCGGTCCCGCATAACGATGCAGACCATATCCTATCCCCTGGCAGGCATTCCCCAACTTTGGCACTGTCTTACCAGCAGGAATATTTTTCTTTATTCTGTCAGCAGCGGGAATGTTCCAAATGATCCAATGGGTAAAATCCTTAATCGGGTGTGATAAATCTTCCAATGTAACAGCAAGGGTCTTTGCATTCGGTGATAGATTCTTTATCACAAATTCCGGCGATATATCCTGCCCTCGTCCGGTATATTCGACGGGAAATCTGCTTCCGCTGTCCATCCCAATGCACTCAAATTCCAAAACAGTGTTATCCATAATTTCCTGCATCACCTGTCTGCCCCTCCATACTCATTTTTTAATGACCGAATCAATGTTTCTACCATATAGGAATAGCTTTCGTCAGCATCTGCCATCGTTCCAAAAAAGCCTGCTTCCTCTAAAGTAACAAATCCATGCATGGCACTGCGTATTGTCCGGCTGAAATGGATGATGTCCTTTTCTGATAGACCGCAGGCTTCCAATACAGGATATAAACTGTGTACAAGATTTTGCCCTTTTTCAATTAAACCGGAATCTCCCGCGGACGGAATTTTGACTATTGTTTTATATAATTCTGGATTTTCCTTCGCAAATCTCCGATATCCTATTGCTATATGGTAAAGCGTATCAAAAGACGATGCACATTCTGTTCCGCTGTATAGCTGGCCTGCCATCCTTTCAAATGCAAGCTGCCCGATATTAGAAGTCAGCTCCGACAGACTGCTGATATGGTTATATAGAGATGCCGTTTTCACGCCTAATCTATCCGCCAGTTCCCGAAGCGAAAACCGGTCAAATCCCTTTTCAGCAATAAGCTCAGCGGCGGCTTCCACAATACGGTCTGTATTCAGCCCTTTTCCTGCCATAGAAATTACCTCCAAAACTAATGGTGTTAGCTATATTATAAACTAATACCGTTAGTTTTTCAACTTCAAAATCAGGAAAAGCAGACCGCCACATATGGCGGACAAAGTCCATGGTGCGGCGGTTAACTTTTGTATCATTCTGAAAGTTATAAATCCAGTCAGGCATTATTGATATGACGGCTTACAAAAAAGAAGGCCTGCCGCTCCGGCACTACAAAGGAATAATACCAGCAATGGATGAATTCCGTTTGTAACAGGCTTAAATATTGAATCACCGGGTCCTGCCTGTACCACAAAACAGAAGCAGAACGCTCCCAAATACCCGACAGCTGTACTTTTTGCAACAGAAGCACAAAGCAGCCCTGCAAACCCCGGCCCCATGCACGCCGCCAATGTCCGAACAGCATATGCGCCCATCGGGAATATACTTCCACAGCTGCGCATATAAATCTCAAATACCATCACCAGAGCAAAAGTGCCTGCCATTGAAATTCCGATCCGCAGCGCTGCCACGACCCGGAAGGAAAGCGGACGCAGAGCAACCATGCCATATAAGTCATGGGACTGTTCCCGGTAAAACAAGGATGTGAACATGGGAATCCCGGTTAATGCGAAAGAAATTCTATAATGTCAAACTCCTTTTTTGAAAATGGGATAGCCTGCTCTTTGCAATACACACAGCGCCCTGCATAATCAATGAACAGCTCGCCGGACATTTTTGTGCTGCCATGCCTGGCTCTGCCCTCCCGCCTCAAATGCGCCTCCACACGGGCAGTCAGTTCGGCAAGGCTGAACGGTTTCGTAATGTAATCATCCCCTCCCGCCTGCAAGCCGGTAATTTTGTCCTGCTCCGTAACACGGGAAGTTAAAAAAAGGATTGGGCAGTCAATATGGTTCCGTATCCTTCTACAGAACTCCAGTCCGTCCGTTTCCGGCAAATTGATGTCTAACAATATCAAATCCGGGTCATGGGAAAAGGCCTGGGCAGCTTCCTCCGTATCCAATGCGGTATATACAAGGTATCCTTCGGTCTGAAAATGCATTCTGACCAGATTGCATATGGATTCCTCATCATCAATCAATAAAATTTTAGGAGCCATTTTTGTATTCCCCCATACTGCCCTTTTTCTTCCCTGAGATTTCAAATACTCTCCTGTCTTCAACTAACTTATCGGAAAAATCAGGGAGAATTTTAACGCCTGCTTCGTGAACGGTTAATCTGGCTTCCGGATAATACCATCTCCCTTCCCCCAAAATACATCTGTTGCTATCTCCCCGCACTGATTATGTAACAAGGGAACCGGACAGAACGTGATGTGTTCATGTTTGGTTCCCTTTTATCATTTGTGTATTATTGGTTTCTTATAGTTTCTTTACCAGAACTACCCTGAATTTCCACTCCAGTGGCATCATCATCAACATTTATCCCCTGTTAAGCTCCTACTCATGCTTTTTACCAAGTTTCTTTACACATATAAAAACTACTACGGCAGTCGCTATAAGAAATTCTGCAAAAAGTATTTCTTTACCACCTAATACATCGAGCTTATGAAAGAAAAAACGCTCAATAAAACATACAGCAAAGAATACCAGATATACTGCAACCGAATACATGATACAGCTAAAAACCAGTCGCTGTTTTAGCTCCCGCCCAAGCATCATCTGCTGCTGTTTTTCCAGCATTTCCGTTTTTACTGACAAGTCGTCTATCTCCGACGACTTTAACAAATAATCAGTCGTGACATTAAAAACCGCACTCATTGCCACTATTTTTTCCAGTTCTGGAGTTGCCTGCCCGCTTTCCCACTTTGAAATGGACTGCCTCGAAACATCAAGTTTTTCAGCAAGCTGCTCCTGTGTCATGTCATTGGCTTTCCGCAAAGCTAATAATTTTTCTGAAAAATCCATATTATCCTGTCCTCCTTGTTTTTGATACCTAAACAATATCAAAACCTTTAACTGCATTCCATATAGCCCTCTATACATCTATGCAACCAGTGGTAGAAATCTAAAATCAATTCGTAGAATTTCCTATAATTCAATTTTTCAGTCATGCCAGTCCATGTCTCATCAGCTCGTCCATTCACGATGCCTCTCACTGTTCTCCATTCTGCAAGAAAGCCGGGGAAGCCTGCCCTGTAATATCGGCGGATACACCCGCATTTATTCATTACTTATTTCATTCCATCAATGACAGAATAAAATTTTTATCTTCATCTGATACAGTAACATAAAATGTCAAAAATTCTTTTGGAACATATCCTCCCTTTATTGTTTCCGGGGCAATCTGTTCTTTTATAATATTTGAATCTTCATATACCGTCAGTTCCATCAATTTTTCCAGACTTCCATCATGCCAGGCAGCCGCTGGTGTCTTGTAGGAAATAATTGTGCATATTACGTTAAGATCTCCAATTTTACTCTCCAGTGCATCCATCTCCTCATCTGTATCAGACGGAATGTCCGTATAATTTATATCATTAAACTGGCTGAGAATTTCTTCATCCAAAACAGTATTGACCAAATGTCCATCACTTGAATATATTTCTATCTGTGAAAGTCCCTGTAAATCTTTTCCTCTGTCACTCTGGTCTGCACCACAGCCAGCCAGTCCTATGGTGACCAGAATATCCATCAGTATAAATAAAATTATATTCTTCATTTAGATTCCCTCTTTTCTATAAGAAGTTTGCAGACAGTTACCAGCAATACACAAAACAGGAATATGATCGGGAAAACTGGACTCCACGCATTTGTGACAATCCCCATCACCACTGCCAGAACTGTTGCAGGCAGAGCTGCATAAACCCATGCAAACTTACCTCGTGAATTTTTCTTATGAATATACTCTGTATTCTGTGCAATGATATTTTCCGCATGGATTGACATACCCGCCATGATCAACAGCATAACTGCCGCAGCATCTGTCAGCCAGTCCAAGGCATTGCACACTTCGTTTCCCACAATGTCCTTTGCCATAAATATAAATTCTGCCCCAAAGAAGAACAGCACAACGCTTAATACGATCATGCCTGCATATCTTTTCCGGTTCCGGCTGCTATCCTCACGAAAAGACTTTATGATTGCCTCATCAAACAGCAATGAGTTTGAGCAGATTTCCTGATAATGCTTCGGCTGAAAAAAAGTCCATACCAATATGGCTATGCCTATTGCCATAGTTCCCCAATATAGAGGAAGCAGAAGCTGCCTGTAATCAGAAAAGCTGCCAAAGATATCAGAACCGATAATCAGCCCCACCCCAATAGCAATGTTCTTCGCCCGATGCCGTTTATAGGAAAGGAACCCATCAATCGTCTCCCGGCTTACATAGTAACCACCGCTTTGGTTATTCCCATCCGGGTTTTCACTTTTCAGCAGATAATCCAATGTTACACCAAACATATTGCTGATCTGCAATAATTTATCAATCTCCGGTATTCCCCTGTCGCTTTCCCATTTGCTTACAGCCTGTTATTCTGTCAAGAAAAGACTAAAAAAAATTGATTTTCCCACATCCCCACAGATGCGGCAGTTAACCGCATCTATGTATTGTTTCCATATCTGAAAAACCTGCTTCAAACTTCCAGCATATCTCTATCCTATTATCAGCGTAGACCTTGACCTTGTCAATCAGCTTTTCCTTGACCTCTTCCGTCAGCTCCATCTGGTCTGCAAAAACATATAGCTGGTCTTTGCGCTCTTTCTTCTTCCTGCTGGACTCACTCCGCATTTCCTGTTTCTTTTTCAGTTCCCCTATGCGCTGTTCTATTCTGTCAGTCTCTTCCTCATGTTTCTTCTTTTCCAAAAGGAACTCTTCCCTTGACAGCTTCCCATCCGTATACTGCTCATACAGCGGCATCCACGCCCTTTTCATTGCGTCCGCTGTCCTTTCCAGCGTTTTCAGTTCTTCCTGTTCTGGACAGATGACCGCCCTGCTCTTTGCGCTTTTTGAAAGTTTCTCTGATTCTGCTTCCATTTTTATCTGCCCTCTGACCGCTTCCAGCACTGCACTGTCTGCATCCGCTTTCCTTATCTTTGCTCCCCGGCAGTCGCATTCCTGCCGGAAGTATCTCTGTCCGCACAGGATATTCCCCCTGCTGTCACCGCCCAGCATCCTTCCACAGTAACCACAAAAGTATATGTTCCTCTCCTTCCTGCCGCCTGCCTTAAACTCACACTGCTTCAGCATGGAGTTTGCTTTTACGAATAATTCATAGGGAACGATCGGCTCATGGGTTCCTTCCACCCTCACCCACTCTGACGGTGGCTTTTTCCTGCGTTTTCCCTTTACCGTCACAGCATCCGTTTTTAAGGAGACCATTGTTCCCGTATACCGCTCGTCTTTTACCATACGTCGTACCCGGTCATCCGTCCAGAAGCACTCCGCCCCATACCGGCTCCACTGTCTCCGGAAGCCTTCCATATCGTGGAACTTTGACGGTGCCGGGATGCCCCTCTGGTTCAATATCCTTGCTATCTTTCTTGGGGAGATGCCGGATGCCATCATCTCAAATATCTCCCTGACGATCTTACCTGTCTCTTCATGGATGGCTAATTTATGGATGTTCCCCTCTGACTTTTTGTAGCCATACAAGGCGCAGTGGGCATTGTACTCTCCCTTCTCTGCCATATGCCGCCACGCTATTTTCTGCTTCTTGGAAAACTCCCTGCTGTAGAAATCGTATATCATGTTCTTGAAAGCAACATCAAGCCCTCCTGTCGTACCGTCAAACTGGCTGCTGTCATAACCGTCATTTATGGAAATGAAGCGTATGCCGAGGAATGGGAAGAACTGTTCAAGGTAATCGCCCAGCTCCACATAATCCCTGCCGAACCGGGAAAAATCCTTTACGATGATGCAGTTGACCTTCCCCTCTTTCGCAAGCCGGATCAGTTCGGCAAACTGCGGTCTGTTGTCAAATTTCACGCCGGAATAACCGTCATCGCATTTCTCAATGACCGTACTGCCTGCAAGTTCCTCATGGCTTCTGACATATTCCCATAAAAGCGCCCTCTGGTTGGTGATGCTGTTGCTCTCCGTCTTGTCCTGCTGAAAAGAGATATCCCGGTCTTCCTGTGACAGCCGGATATACAGGGCGGTCACATAATCACTGCCATTTACGCTTCTTTCCTGCATATCCCACCGCCCCTTTCTTCAGCCACATCCAGAAGTTCCTTAAATTCATCCTCAAACCGGAAGCGGATTTCCAGCCGCCCGTCACTGTAAGCAAAAATTTCACTGATGAAAGCATGGATGACCTCTTCCGTCAGGTTCTCAAAATCCCGGTATTCCTGCACAAGTGCTTCCAGCCTGCCCTCTTTCCTGCTCCCTGTCCTGTGCCGCCGCTCCGTCTCCTGTAATTCCAGAATCTTCTGCGCTTCCTCATCTGTCTGTTTCAGGTATTTCTCCTTTGCGTAGAGGTAGTCGCTCTCATTTAACAGCCCGTCCGCATAATCATTATATAAAGAGGCTGACATGCTTTCCGCACGTTTTTTCCGATTTTCCGCTTCCCGGATCTCTTTCCGGAAACCTCCATCTGCTTTCTGTTCCCGGTTCAGCCTTTCAAGTATCTGCCTGCTGTCGAGGAACAGTTTTATGTGCATCCGCAGGGCTTCCTCTACCGCCCTCTCCACATCCTTCTTATCCAGGCGTTTCCTGACGCACCCTTTTTCTTTCAAGTGCTGGTAGGTCTGGCAGATATATTTATAGTACACCCTTGGCGGATTCAGTTTTGCGCCGCTCCGGTCTCTCCACAGCGACATCCTTTTTCCGCAGTCACCGCAGATGAGGATTCCTTTTAACAGGTTCGGCTCCTTGGATAACGCATCAAACTTCCCGTAACCGCTATGGAACTTCTCCGCATTCCTTTTCCCTTTTTCATTGACCTTATCAAAAATCTCCCTTTCCACGATAGGCTCATGGGTATCCTTCACATAAAGCCTTTCCTCCGCAGGCATCTTTCTGGTCCCCATCCCTTTATAGAGGGCGGTCTTATTGATTCCCTGCTCCATATCTCCGGCATATACCGGGTTCCTTACAACTTCCGAAAGGGTACTGACCATCCATAAGCCCGACTGCGACCTGTCTTTTTTTACCCAGCCTTTCAGGTATTTATATCTTGAGGGGCAGGGGATTCCATTGTCATTGAGCCGCCTGATGATGGCGGTAAGGCTCTCCCCGTCCGCCCTCCAGTGGAAGATATGCCACACGATATCCCTCACATCTTCATCCACCACCAGTCTGCTATGGTCTTCCGGGGATTTCACATACCCGTAAGGGGCAGATGCGCCGACAAATTTCCCCTGCTTCTGCCTGATATAAAATGCCGAGCTGATCTTGCGCGATAAGTCTTTTGCGTAAATATCGTTGATAAGGTTCTTCAGCGGCACGATCAGCCCGTCTTCCGTTACGTCCGGGCTGGCGCTGTCATAACCGTCTGTGACCGCTATGAACCGCACCCCGAAAAAAGGGAAAATCTTTTCAAGGTAATCTCCTGCTTCCAGATAGTTCCTGCCAAGGCGTGATAAATCCTTTACAATGATGCAGTCGATCTTCCCTCCGCGCATATCCCCGATCATACGCATAAAATCCGGGCGGTCGAACCTTGTTCCGCTCACACCGTCATCAAGGTATTCCCCCTCTACCTGTAGATAAGGCTTATCCTTTACATACTCCCTCAAAAGGCAGAGCTGGTTCTCGATCGTTGTCCCGGCACTCCTTTTGTATTCCTCTGCGGAGAGCCTTGCATACAGGGCGGTGCGGTATACCTTGCAGGCTGGTGCCGGGGATGCCTGCTGTGCTGTGTTCTGCTTCCTGCTCTTCCTTGCCATCCTAGACCACCATCCCTTCTGTGCGTCCGGCACTGCCCGTACCGCCTAAAACACTGCTGTACTTATCCAGTTCTTCCTCAAAATTGAAGATGACCTCTATCCGCTTCCCTTCATAGACGCGCACCTGCCGGATCAGTGTCGCGGCGGCATTGCGGTCAAGGGCTGTAAGGTTTTCATATTTCTTAAATTCCTTTATCCACTCCTGCCTGCTCCCTTTATCCTCTTTCAAAAGTTTCAGTTCATTCCTATAGGAACGGAGCGCATTTTCGGATTCTTCCAGCTTGCGGTCATACTCCTGCTTCATCTGCACGTACTCCTGCTTGGTCAGTATGCCATCCTTAAAGTCCTCATAAAGCCCTAATTTCCTGCCCTCTGTCTTCGCTTTCTTTTCTGTTTCCAGCCTGATCCGTTCCTCATATTTCCCTATCCCTGCGTCCTTCCATCCGGCGCTGTCCAGAACAGAAAGCGCCTCCCCGATACCGAGTACTGTGCTGATCTGGAACCGCGCGGCTTCCAGCACTGCATCCATCAGTTCCTTCTCGCTGATGCTGTGAGGGGAGCAGCTCCCCTTCTGCTTCTTATTGCCGGAACAGACGTAATAAACATACTTCCTGCCGCCCGACGGGACAGTCTTACGCACCATGCCCTCCATGCAGTCGCCACAGAATATCTTCCCTGCCAACGGGTATACTTTCTCCTCTGCCGGGGAACGCCTTGTGTCGGTCTTTAAGAGTTCCTGCACAAGTGCAAAATCCTTCGGGGTGATGATGGCTTCATGGTTATCCCCGACACGCACCCATTCCTCCTCCGGCTTGTCCACCCTTGCTTTTATCTTATAGTTGGGCGTGGTGTGCTTCCCCTGTATAAGCGTGCCTGTATAAATCTCATTTTTCAGCACCCTTGTCACTGACACATAATTCCACCCTGCACTGTTTCCTGTGCCGAATGAAGTCTTAAGGCGGATTCCTATGCTGTTCTTATAGGCAAGTGGGGAGAGGATTCCCTGCGCGTTCAGCTTATCCGCAATCGCCTGCTGTCCCATGCCGGATATCTTCATCCGGAAGATATCCTTCACCACTTCCGCCGCATAGCTGTCCACCACGATCTTATTCTTATCCTCTTCCGATTTCAGGTAGCCATAAGTGAGAAATGCGCCGATATATTCCCCTCGTTTCCGCTTCATTTCAAGGTTGCTCCTTATCTTTATGGAGATATCCCTGCTGTATGCGTCATTGATCAGGTTCTTGAAAGGCACGATAAGGTCACTGCTGTTATCCTTCCCAATGCTGTCAAAACCGTCCGTCACTGCGATAAAGCGCACCCCCAGCATGGGGAATATCTTTTCAATATACCTGCCTGCTTCAATGTAATTCCTGCCAAAGCGTGATAAATCTTTTACAATGACACAGTTGACAACGCCTTTCCGTATGTCGTCAAGCATACGCTGGAAATCGGGACGGTCAAAACTGACGCCGCTGTAACCGTCATCCACATATATTGAATATTCTTTTATCTCTGCATGGGATTTCAGAAAGTCCATGATAAGGGCTTTCTGGTTTGATATGCTGTTGCTGACAAGTTTCGCGCCCTCGTCAACATCCCCGTCTTCCTTAGAAAGCCTAAGGTAGATGGCAGCCTGATATGTCTTAGAAATCTTCTTTTCCATCTGCAATACTCCTTCTCTTTATTTCAATTAAGACAGCCCTATCTTAATGAACCCAAGAACCAGAGTCTGCACATGATTCAGTCCTTTATGGCTCTTATTTTAACACATTTTCAGGCTCTTTTCCACATCTTCCCACGATTTTATTTCTAATCTTACGACTAATTTTCAACTGTATTTTAACGTCACACTGACAGCAGAAGTTCCTCAAACCGGTCATTCAGTGTCGCCCCATCTCCGCTGTAGGCTGCCTTTACAATAACTTTGCCTACCCGGAAACAGTAAGGATTCCCTACCTGCCGGATAAATTCCCTTCTCATCTCCTGCTGTGTCAGCGTATCATCTATCTTTATCTGCTGTATGTCTGCCACATCCTCCGGCTTTACCGTCCGTATGTCTACCGACTTTAAATCTTCCAGTGACATTCACAGCCTCCTTCATCAAAATACTTTTCTTCCCTGCCTATCTTCCTGCTATGATAAGAAATCTTCCATTCTTTCCATGCACACGCCTGTCACAGGTGGCAAGGGTAATGATGCTGGTGGGAGCATGATCCGGTTCTGCATAATATAACGCCCTTCCCTGCAACTGCTCCATCCATGCATTGTAGCTTTCCATATCCTCATGGTTTCTGGTACGGAAATCCCATTCGTCAAGGTCGGATATGTCATATTTGACCACCGCCATTACCTGATAGGCATTGGCGCTTCCATAGGCATCTGTGAAATAAATGGTTTGGTTTTCCTTAAAATAATCCTCCTGCTCATACTTAAGCAGGGTGGAAAACATGGCATCTGAACCTGTTCCCATGTTGTGTCCGTAGATGACGCGGTTGAAATCCCACACCTGCGTGTCCTTATCCATGAAAGGACATCCGGCACTGCTCTTATCCCCTGTGAAGTCATGAGAGAGGTAAAAAGCATTGTCATCTGTTCCCACTACGGGAAAATTAATTAAGGTATCAGGAATGCAGAGCCAGCCTTTGATATCCTTATTTTCACTGCATAAAGCATCCCAATCGTAGGCTTCCAATCCCTTCTCCCTCATTTCCGCCTCGTATTCCTGCTGGTAACGTTCTGCATCCGCTTCCATCTCTGAAATCATCTCCTGCAATTCTTCTTTTGCCTCCTGCTGTGCTTTCTCCCTTTCCTCTTCCAAGACAATATCAAGCTGTGCATAGGCATCCGCAATCGCCTGATACTTTTCAAGCTGTTTCACTGCTTTATAGCGGAAAATTCCCATGCCTGCCATACAGACAAGGGTAAGGGAAATACCCACTATAATCTGTACTGTGATCCGCTGTCGTTTCTTCTCCGTTAGGTCGGGGAAAAGTTTCTCCCCAAGCAAGCCTATAAGATATTTTACTTTTTCCATGCGCTTCCTTTCTTCTATATAAAAAGCAGCAGATACCAACACTTTCTAAGAAACTGCTATCTGCCGCTCTGATCTCAAAAGGCAGGAGCAAAAGCCCCTGCCACATTTATACTGTGATATTCACAGCTTACCTTACCTTCGCCTGTCACCGCATCAAAACTCACATCCGCTACAGGCTGCTCCGCTCTTCTTTCTTCCCTTCAAACACAGATGCAGCAGCAAGCAAAACGCCGCACAGCCCAAGGGCAGCAAGAAGAGTAAAGGGTGACGCGTGACCAGTCTGGATGACCGGCTCCGTTCCTTTTCCTGCATTTCCATTTCCTCCTTCCGTTTTCGTCTCTGTATTTTTATCTGAAGGACTGTTCACCGAATTGCCGGAGACAGTACCGTTTGTATTCGTGTTTTTGTCCGAAGTATTTTTATCATTATTCTTGTCATTGGTGTTATCTGTATTGCTGCTGTTCTGACCGTCTTTATCTGATTTTTCCCATCTTGCATAGAGGCTGATGCTCCTGCTTGGTTTGTAGGTCTCTCCTTCTGTTCCGATAAATACCTGCCTGTCAGTGTACCAGCCCTTGAAAATATAGCCCTCACGCTCTGCAACCGGGAGCTTCACACTGCCGCCCTTTACTACTTTGACGGATACATTCTTTGTTTTTCCACCGTTGGCATCATACTTGATGGTGTAGGTGTTTAAGGTTTCACCGGAATTATCGCCATCCTGCGTATTATCTCCTTCATTTCCTGTATTTCCATTGTCTCCTGTATTGTTATCCTTTGATTTTTCCCACTTTGCATAGAAATCTGTGTCTCTTGTAATACGGTATGTATCATGGTATGCCCCTGCGAACTGCGTCAGGGAATCATCCAGGTACCAGCCTGTAAAATCATATCCCTCACGTTCCGGCATGGGGAGGTAAAGGCTTCCGTCCTTGATAATGGTAAGCTCCTTTGTCTTGATCGTGCCTTTCCCTGCATGGAAGGTCACTTTACAGGTTTCGGGATCAGTGTCAGTATCAGAATCCTTCCCTGCTTCCTTCTCCCAAAGGGCATAAGCTGTCATATCCTTAACCGCTTTCATTTCACTTCCGGGGATTCCAAGTAAGATACCACCGTCTTTTTCTGTATACCAGCCAAGGAAGCTGTAACCTTCTTTTTCAGTCTTCGGCAGACGGATGGTATCTCCCTTTGCCACTTTAATTGATTTAACTTCCTTTCCACCGTCTGCATCAAAAGTAATCGTTACTTTTTCTGTCTCCTTTTTCTCAAAATGAGCCTTTAATGAAATATCTCCCTGTACCGTAAACTCTTCCCCTGCCTGTCCGATACAGATATTCTCATCAGAAGCTAAGAACCAGCCTAAGAACTCATAGCCTGTCTTACTGCAAGCCGGAAGGATGATCGTGCTGCCTTTCTCTGCCTCAATGCTCTTTCTTGCAGTGTCGCCACCGTCTGCGTCAAAGGTAACGGTACAGATAATTGTCTCATCTTCCTTCTTTTCATAGTGGGCTTTCAATGTTACGTCAGCAGAGACAGTGTAATCCTCTCCTGCTTTTCCGGCACAAGTATCTCCATCATACCAGCCGATAAATTCATAATCGTCCTTGGTACAGGCAGGAAGCGTAATCGTATCACCGACTTTTACAGCGATATTTCCACCTTCCATCTTCCCTCCGTCCGCATCAAAAGTGATCGTACAGATAACCGCTTCTTTCTTCTCATAATGCGCTTTCAGAGTAACGTCAGCGGAAACCGTATATTCTTCCCCTGCCTGTCCAACACAGGTATCTCCGTCATACCAGCCGACAAATTCATAATCATTCTTGGTGCAGTTCGGAAGTGTAATGGTGTCACCAATCTTTGCGGTAACCTCTCCACCTTCCATCTCCCCACCGTCTGCATCAAATGTAATTGTCGCTTCTGTCTTTTCCCATGCGGCATAATAAGAGGTATCGCTGTGAGGCGCATAGTATTTTTCTCCTGCATTCCCTGCAAATACCGTCAACTCTTCATCCTCATACCAGCCTTTGAAACTGTAGCCTTTTCTGGATGCGTCCGGGAATGCGATATTCGCTCCGGGGATAACCTGTGCGCTGTCAGTCATTCCTTCCTCATCATTATAGATATAGGTAAGGGTAACAGGATCTTTTTCTTCCCACTTTGCGTAGAGGTAAAGGTTGTCCGTCAAGCTGATCTCCTGCCCCGGTGTGTAGTCTGTGCCGCTTCCGTCCGGCTCTGTGTTCCAGCCCACAAAGTTATAACCGAAATGTACGATATTTCCCATAAGAGGGAAAAGTTCTTCCCGACCCATGATGGTCACTACATCCTCACTGGTATAAAGGTTCGGGTCGGAACACATATCGCTGGCTCCTTCAGGGTTGTTGTTGACATCATAAGTAATAAAATATGTCCTCGGTCTTTCTGCAAGATAAAGGTTTTCTCCCCTTTTTTCTGTACAGTAATTCGGGCAGTGCCATGGGAACTGCTCCGGGTCTGCATCTTTGTGGTACTTCACTCCGTCGATCAGCACCCTGCCCGGCTTGATCACATCGGTAAATCCCCCAAGCACAAAGGTGGAATCACTCTCAAAATCTTCATCCAGAAGGATGGATGCGCCTGTGTTATAAAAGAACAGGATGTCACAGGGTTCCACTCCCAATGCAAGGTTATCTTCCATGATGATCTTCCCTGCAAGGATGATCCCTGTCTCATTCATGTAGCAGATCGTGCCGCCAGCGTAGCTTCTTTCTTCTGAAAGGTTTCCTGTAAAAGTACAGTCATGTATCTCTAAGGGATCTGTCCCCTCCCCTTCCAGTGTCTGGATCGCGCTGCCCCTGCCTGCAATGTTGCCGGTAAAAGTGCATCTGATAAATTTGGGTCTGTGCCCTGTGTAAGTGCAGATGCCGCCGCCATCATAGGCAGAATAATTCCCTTCGATCAGGGTATCTGTAATGGTACAGAGGGCTTTCGTGTATATCCCACCGCCTGTAGAGCCTGCGCTGTTACCGAAAACAGTCATGCCGGAAAGCTCTGCTTCCCCTTCCAGCAGCATACCGCCGCCCCATGTGGCATAGCAGTTTTTGACTGTGCCGGAAGTTGCTGACATATGGGAACTCTTTTCTGACTGGATTCCGCCGCCTGCACCGGATGTATAGCAGTTCTGGATAAGACCGCCATCCATGGCAAAATTTCCATTCTGTGCGATATGCACTGCCCCGGCTGTATGGTACATCCTGTAACCTGTGCCATCATAGCCATTGTTGTAATTGTTCTGAAGGACTGTGCCGCCCTCCATGACATAGGAACCGTCCACATAGATCAGGGGGCTGTTCCAGACTTTGCCGGAATTGTTGAAATCATCGTCAAATACCGCGCCTCCGTCAAAAATGATGTCCTGTGTGGTAAGGCTTCCGCCTGTCACTGCAAGCAGAACGGTGTCAGTGTCCATGCCATAGCTTTTCCCTGCAAAATCATCTTCCCGGCTGATCGTTACCGGATTCCCTGCATCTACACTTTTCAGGGTGATGTCATCAGCAGTGACTTCAAGTGTGGCTGACACGCTGCAATCCTTAAGGACTACAATTGTATCTCCTGCCTGTGCATTGGCAAAGGCTTCTTCCAGCTCCTCATAACTGGTATCTCCAATCTTTGCCTCATACGTTACGGTAATATCCTGTTCCTGATCAGGTTTCCAATGCGCGTGTAACAGCAGGCTTCTTTCCGGTGTGTACTCACTCCCTGCTACGCCTATCGTCCTTTGTATAATCCTGCCATCTTCTTCAAGAATATCCACCCATCCATGAAGGTAATGCCCTTCGTAAACAGCATCCGGCAGGATGATGCTTTCCCCTTTGGGTACGGAAACGCTCTCTGTGTCACAGCTTCCCTCATAGGCTTCAAACGTGACCGTATAGGTTTCTTCTTCCTCCGCCGCCTTTACAGACAGGGGAACGCTCCCTAATACGCCTGCTCCAATAGTGGACAGCATAGCAGCGTATAGGAGGATCTTTGAAAATCTTCGTTTTCTTCCCATTCTTTTTCCCTTTCTTTTTGTTTTGGTCTTTGGCAGGGAGACAGCCTGCTTTTTTACCTTACAGACTGCTCCCTCACATAGATTCAGAGGCAGAGCCCCTGTGCTTACGCATTGTTCTTCTATACCACCCCCTTTCCAACCAGCCCATGAAAATGCACAGAGCATTCCGCCTTATGCACTTTCATGGAATGGCTGCTTTTAATCTGCATAAGATAATTGATCCTGCCTTGCCATCTTCCTTATAAAAATCTAATAATCCCTTAAAATGCCAGTACCCCTACGGGATTTTCATTTGCCCAGCCCCCTACTGGCAGGGAGTATGCAAGGCGCGGCTGGCTAAGCCGCTTCATAGTCCGCAATGGGAAACGCTTTCCTCTCCCCATCCGTCCTCCGGCGTGCTGTTCCAGCTGCCCTCACCGGGCAGAAGTATCATTATGGCTCCCCTTAGGGCTTTCCGCCACAGAAAGCCCCGCACCAGATGCCGCTCGCTGCCTTCCTTCTCCTGTTACGATCCTTCGTTTTACCCATACGGGCAGGCTGGTCTTCGCGAAGCTGATTGTCCGGTGCAACTTATTCAAGGGAAAACCTCTTAAAGCCGCTGCATACTGGTATTCAGTTGTCAAGTTTCCTACATTCAGGCGGAAAGCCTATTTATAGGATAAAAGAATCCGCCCTATTTTTTTACTCATAAAAGTAAGTATTTTCGCAAAATCTTACCTATCTTTATAGGGGTTACGAAATTTCCGCATAAAAAAATACCCAAAGACCTTTATTTCTTCGGGCATTCCCTAATTGGGCGGAAAACTCTGTTCCTGAATCATTTTCCGTTCTTATATATATTTTGGATATTTTTCTTCTTATTTACCTGTCTGCAAAAATCAATCCAAAAATTCCTGCTTATACTTAAATATGGAATCAACCACCGCTGTAACATATTTAATCTCACTGACAGTTTTATCTTTAAACAGCAGATATGCCGCCTCCTGCTGAAACCTGTACTTCTCATCTGCCTCACTGATATCCGTAAGGATATCCAGCGATACTCCAAGTGTAATCGCAATCCTTATGAGTGTTTCAATCCTAGATCCACTCTGCCCTGCCTCTAATTTCTGGATTGCCGCTAAAGACAACTCCGTTTCCTCCGCAAGCCTCTCCTGTGTCAATCCCTTTTCCATCCGTATCTTCCTGACATTTCCTCCAATCCTGTCATAGTATTTTCCGCATGAAAAACGCTCCATTTATTTTCCTTATTCTCCTATAAGCAATTAACAGTTTCTTTTTGGAATTTTCACCTCCCTCTTTGCCTGCATATATATCCCTGCCCTTCCGTAAAACAAAATTTTTCCTCCACTGCAAAAAGCAGCAGTCACGCATCCCCGGAATCTGCCGCTTGCCATAAACATAAATTTAACTGACTGTACTTACCTGTCACCTGCATTCAGGCGATAACCTCCGCTGCTTCCTTAATTCCGATATGTACTACCACATCCTCAACTGAGCAGGAAAATACATCGCAGATGTAGTCAATAGATGACAGGGTCATGTTTTTGTTATGCTTCAAACGGTAGATGAACGCTTTATTAAATCCATAATCTACTTCAAGGCTGTATGTTGATATCCTTCTTTCGTCCATCATCCGCCAAAACGGATCATATGTCATCATAGGCATTTACACCTGTTAATCTATAGTATATAAAATCTGAAACTCATTTGCTATCCTGCATAACTGTAGGATAATTACATAAAAACTGCATCTACCTTATCAGCAAAAACCAAGCACTACATCTGAAATTATAACTATAACATTCCCTCTCTAAAATTACTCGCTTAATTATGATACACTGTCCATTAACACATAGATAGGACAAAAAACAGGAACAGAGGCTTCCCCCTGATCCTGCTTTCCACTCATAATTACATAGATTTCTTTTAGTTTTTTAACACAAGCTGAACCAATACCATGTAACAGACTGTTCCCCTGCAATGAAAAGGAGCATATAAGGCAATGGGTTTATAAATCTTTTCCGAACTGATACATATACATATCACCAGAGGACTGCGGTATCAGCCACCTGCCAAGTACGCACATATTTACCGCAAACCCACTGTCTACAATCCATATGTACTACCGATACATCCTATCCACAGTCGTAGTTACATTCTTTCTATCATCTTGTTTACTTATGGCACATTTAAATAAGTAGTATTATTATTGACTTGCATAGATTTCTCACTTCCCTATATTCTTTTTAGCAAATTATAATGTCAAAATATTGGCTTCATATCGTTCGATTAACCTGCCCGCATTTTGTTCTTTTGATAAAACACTTTCTTTAAGCAGTTCTTTCTTCATTTCTTTTTCTTTTATCTGATCTTTCAGATACTCTTTCTCTGCCAGCCGCTCCTCAAACTGCTCTCTTAGGAGTTTTCTCTTTTCATAATGCCCCTGTGGGGAAGTTTTCTTTCTCTGACCTTTTTTCTCCGGCACTTTATCCTCAACGCTGCTATCTGATGATGAATTGCTGTTAGTAACATACATATTAGGACTCAGCCCGGCAGTACCGTCTTCATAAAAAATCCATTCTTCATTTTTTACATCTGCTCCTAAAGCGTTCCATGCTGCTATCATATTTTGATGACAACCCGGTAAAATTTCCAAATTCTTTTCCAACAGTTCTGCTTTTTCAGGATCTCTTATACATTTCTCCAATAATGCCGGTGATATCGTCACCTTATAGTTAGAAGCCGATAAACAAGGGTACTTATCCTTCAAGTATGCCTGATATGCGGATACGCTGGCGTATTTGTCCTCTGTTTTTTTCTCCGCCTTTTTATTGTTTGCTCTCTCCACCACATTGCTGTTCCCAAACTGGTAATTACTTAATCCTACCTGCATCATGCTTTCTCCTCTCTCTTAACAAAAATGATCTTTCAAAATCTATTGCGTGGAACGCTTTGGAAAAATAACATCAGTTGATGTAAACGTATCATCTACTGAAACATGGATATGTCCGCTGCTGTCTATGGCATACTCATTGCCATAAATAGAAAATGTGTCCCCCTCTTTATAGCCAATCTCTATCCAATTCATGTTATTCCACCGCGCAATGTTCTTATCCACATTTATTACGTTACCAGATTCCTGCAGGATATAGGTATGCTTCCCAGCGCCTGCATCTATGGAAAAGAACCCTGGGGTTATCCCGACTTTCTCACAAGTCGATAAAACTTCCTTCCTGCTGTATAATTCGCCCCACAGACTCCTTCCCTGTGCCAATGTAGACAAAATATCTCCTGCTTTTCCCATTTCCATCCTATAATTGGTGCCCCTATTCTCTGCTAATAATGATTCTGATTGTACATATCCGATTATACCGTTATTAACAGCCCATGCGTATCGGCTACCATTTAATGCAGTCCATGCGTAATAGCTTTTATTCTTTAAAACCAGAGAATTGTTTACAGCATGAATACCTGACATAGAATTTGCGTTGATTTTCGGCACCGCATAATTTGGCACAACCTGTCTGCTTCCGTTATAATCAAAATACATAACACCATAATCCTTAAAATCAGGATTATATCCACAGGACACATTCTCCCCAAAGTTGATCGCATCCAGAATAGCGCTTGGATTATTATAGTTTGCAAAATAAAAGGATAATTCACTTGCAGATACATTTGCACTTTTGTCTATCAGTGCCGCTATGGATTTCTTTGAAAAACTCCCTGCACTGTCAGAAAGACTTAGGCTGTCCCGACTGTTGCTTCCCGTTCCCGATAATATTCTTAATGCCCCCTGCGCCGCCAGCGTCTTCCTATCCCTCCCGGAAAATGTTGTTTGATATGCAGAAATCCTGTCTGAAATACCAACTGACATACATTCCTTCTCCTCTCTATTCAAATTTTTTGCAGCAGACAGCACACCAGAATGCTGTCTTTGTATTTATCGCCTCTTGGCACAAATTTTTCATAGGTTTGGCGCGAACTGCTCCTTTTTGGGTGCGAAATTTCCAGTATGTCATTACGCTTCCGCTACAGGTTTTCCATTCATCATAACCGTAAGGGTAAATTTCTTTCTGCCGCTCGAATCAGAAATTACAATGTCAATATCGCCCTTATACTTTCTGGCGCATCTCTGAACATTTGATAATCCAAGACCATGCAGCTTGCCATTTACCTTGCTGCTAATGGGCAGGCCGCTCTCTTTCTCCATTACAACTTCCCCGGAAAAATCATTTTCTACTTCTATAAAAAACAGATTACCTTTTACATAAGAAAATAACTTTATCTGTTTTTCTACCGCACCATCACCGCATATCACCCTGCCGCACGCTTCTATGGCGTTTTCCAGTGCATTGTTCAGGATAACAGCAACATCATAAACATCGATCAACAGTTTTGACGGATAAGTAAAGTCAACCTGAAATGGAATCTGTTTTTTCTCCGCCTCCTGCCCTTTTTGATGGATGATAATATCTGTGATCGGATTTCCCGTCTGACAGGTAAAATCCAACCGGCTGACAGTTTCCTCCATTTTACCGATATAGCTTTCCAGTTCTTCACTTACTGAACCCACCGCACTTTTCACAAGCAGAGAGACATTCGCTATATGACTCCTCATATCATGCCGGAGTCCGCGCATATCCGTATAGATATCCTGTATTTCCACAACCTCTCTCTGCATCTGCAGCACTTGATTTTCCAGTATGGCACATCTCCTCGTTTCCTCGTTGTACTGCAGCAGTTTCTGGAACAGCACGACACTTGCAATAATGGTAGAGAGCAACAGCGCACAAATCACAGGTATCAGGAATTTTGTCGCCGGAACGGTATCATAAATGATTACCGTCATTCCATTTTCAACCGATATAACCACCATCTTGACCAGCACCGAAATACACAATGCCGCAACACAGGGTAAAATCAGAAAAATGTTCTCATGTTTCTGCAACGGGTACTCTTTTTTTACAAATTTTCTGCTTAACAAAGATAAATATCCATACAACAGCAGTGTATAAAACAGTACATACAAGGCTACGAAAAAAGTATTCGATATCTTGATCCAGCCCAACGCTTTTTCTACCGTATTTATGCTCTCTTCCGCAATGAAACACCCCATAATCTGATCCCATAGTCCACTCAATGCAACCGCAAATACATGAACCATATATTTCACTGTTTCTTTTCCTGCCATATAACTAAAAGTAACAAAAAGCTGTTTCTGCATATCCTTTTCAAAGAAAAGAAGCTGCATAAACAGCAGGATACAAACATTTAAGACTATCCCTGCAACTTCCCCGACCGGAAATCTGCCACCCAATATTTCAAACACCACAATCTCAAGAAGGAACCAAACTGTACCCCATACTGCCAGCGTAACCCCTTTCCTGTATTTTTCTTTCAGAAAATTCATTGCATAAAAACCGCTTACTATACTGTCAGTCAGATAAATAAAAATCGGAATCAAAAGCATTTCAGACATTGACGATCCCTCCGTTTTTTACGTAGCGCATATAGTTTTTGATAAAATCAGAATATTTCTTCCTTGCAAAGAGCAGATTATCCCCATTTGTCACCTGTATATTGCCCATACTGTAAGCGGAGATTTTCTCCATATTGACAAGATAACACCTGTGGCAGCGGTAAAAACTATTTCCCAAACTGCTTTCAAATTCTTCCATTTTTCCATAAACTTCCAATATCCCACCCGTTGTATGGATAATCACTTTTTTGTTGCCGCTTTCTATATAATAAATATCTCTCAGCCATATTTTCTGCTGTATGCCAGAGGTTTTAACCATGATCTGTTTTTTATTCTGCTCGTCAAAAGCTGACATTTCTTTCCTTGCCCGATCAAAAACCTCTGCAAACTTTTCCGGATCAATGGGCTTTATCAGATAATGGAAAGCGTTTACATCAAACGCCTCCTCCATGTATTCCTGATATCCTGTCACAAAAATAAGAATGCTCCTTTGTGTAAGGCTTGCTTCTTTCTCCCTGATATGCCTTGCTATATCCATACCGGATACTTTTCCCATTTCAATATCAAGGAAGGAAATATCAAAATCTTCTCCGGCACTTATCATTTCTTCCCCTGACTGGTATGCCGCAATATCTGCTTCTGGCATCTGCTTTTTTACCAGCCGGGAAATTTCGTCCCGGATTGCCCGGTCATCATCACAAACTGCAATCCTCATATATCATTTCTTCCTTTCAAAACATATATATCCATATTTTTATATATCGTCACCAATACTTTATCAGCTAATTACATAGCGCGAAATGCTCCATTTAAGGCGCGAAATCTTTTCCTTTCCAAAAGCTCTCTTAACTACCTTTTTCAAGACTTGCGAAAAAATAGCCCTCCAAAACCGGAAGGCTTATGTTGTATGAAAGTTTGCTTCATTAGACACCGGTGATATGATATTCTTTGTATACTTTTGTGCAAGCCATAGAAAACTCCCTCCTTTCCTCCCAAAAGGGTACAGTGATTTATGATTGTTTTCAGTCTAATTCTAACTCGTAATTATGCGGATAATAACTTTGTAATTCGTCTATATTTATCTTTTTCCCCATATAATCCTTAAACCAACTATCATAGTTCGGATTATTCCAAATTGTTCCGTCATCAAAAACAACTTGTTTTAAACAAAATAGTGCGTATGTGACATCATCCGTTTCACCACTTTCAACCTTTGGCATATTTTCCGTTAGCTCACCGTCATACAATGACCAGCCACCATTATAACCTTCTGTTTGATTTGGCAAAATGCTTGTTTTTGTCCTAACAAGATTTTCATAACTACACTCTGTACTGCTATCAAGAAAATTCCAATGTAACTTTAATGGTGAACCATTCTCGTTATAAGCTAACATACAATACTCTGTTTCCGTAATGCGTTTATCCGTATTGTTCGTTAGTATGTCATGTATATATGGACTTCCATTTTCGTAATAAAGAATATCCGCACTTTCATGGATAATTGACATGGTTTCTTTTATTCCGATGTTATTTTCTTGTACCACAATATCCTCCGCTAAATCCATTCTATTTTCTCGGGGTGTTGGCTGTGCCGCATACGCCCCCATAGCAAATCCTCCAGCGGAAAGCAGGAATGCTGCCACAAGCGATATTATGGTGATTAACTTTGTCTTTTTTTTGAAATTCATAATTGCACCTAACCTTTCTTTTACTTGTTCTGCGCTCTCTGTCAAGGTAACGGAAGCCAAAGAGCTTTTGTTAAGATTATTCGACTTTAAAAAAGAAATCAGTATATCCCCATATTCACGCCTTGCTTTATCGTCAAGTATGGATATGACCTTTTCATCACATGACAATTCACAAGATTTGTTTACTTCTTTTTCCAACAGATAAATAAAAGGGTTAAACCAGTGGATGCAGACAACAATCTGTATCAACCACTTATAAAACATATCTTTCTGCTTGTAGTGAATTAACTCATGCACAAAGATATAAGATAATTCCTTATCTTCCAGTTCCCCAACAGGCAACACAATACTTGGGCGAAAGAAGCCAATCAACATAGGCGAAGTAATCAGCACATTACGATATAATTCTACTCCTGCTTTAATGTTCAGTTTTTCTTCACAATCGGATAGTAAATTCAAGGTCTTAATATCAGATACCTCTGTATTGCCCGCTTTGATATATTGGGTAAATCCTTGGTAAAGCGTTATCTTACGAACAAAAAGGACTAATACCAATACTGCCCATACAAGAAAAATACCAGTATAGACATTTAGCGAATTATGTATAACAGTAGTGGTATTTATATTCGCATTTTCCCGTTCCTGTTCCCTTTCATTATTGCCTATATTTGCTTTAACTGGCATATTAAAATTTATGGGATTCTCATTCGTTATTGAAGTTGTACCCAATTTTTCAAACAGACTACCAACAATCGTAGTATCGGGTGTAAATGGAAGCAGAAACCGAAATACAACAATTATCCAAATATAATACTGCCAACGCCTGCTAAATCTATTTTTGTAAAACTGCTTCAATCCTAAAATGAGCAACAACAGTAGTGTACCGGAAACGGTCAATGACAATAAAACTTTAATAAACTCATTCATTTTCTTTTCTCCAAAATGATTCTATCTCTTTTAGTTCGTCTGCTGAAAGAATATCCTGCCGCAACAATGTTGACACTAAATTTTTTACATTCCCACCATAGACTTTATCAAGAAAACTATGTGTCTGCATGGTCTGATATTCTGCTTCTGTTACCGTAGCCACATATTCATTCCGTCTGCCGATTTTCTTGACTTTCAAAAACTTTTTTTCGCCCAGCCGGGAAAGCAAAGTAAGTACAGTGTTGTTTTTCCATTCATTTTTATCTTTTTCCAGTTCCTCCATGATGAGGGAGTATAAAGCCGCTCCTCCATTCTTCCAAATGATTTTCATTAGTACCAGTTCGGATTCCGAAATTTGCTTTGCCATATTGTCCTCCTTTTCACCTCAACATTTTGTAGGTATGTAATTATATTAACACTATGTAGGTTATAAGGCAATACCCTAAATAGATATTTGAGAAATCCAAACTTTTTCTATAAGAAACCTCTATTTTCAAGCGATTTGAGGAAAATTTTGGATTTGTGGGAATGTGTATAACTGGCTATCTCAAGGAATTGTTGGTAACTTAAGTTTGCAGGACGTGGGAAAGCTGCACTTTAGCTTTTCCATGTCCTGTGAATAGAGTTATCCATAATTCCATATTCTGTTATACACATTTCCACAATACTTGTCTTTTGTTTTTTTCGGAATAGCGTGGTGCTGGTGGTCTATTTCTTGCTTCTTTACCGTACATGAACATAATGACCGCTATATAAGCAAACAGAACGCCCTTAGCTCGCGTTATGGTATGTTCGCCTACCCAGCTCGGCTTTACCGACTGCAAAGAACTGTTTTTAGAGAAAACAGGGTATGGCGATTGTTATTTGGTCAACAAAGAACTGCGAGAATAGCGCTTACACGTCCACCGTTAAAGCAAATAATATCCGCTAAAAAATATCTTGTTTCTAAAATGCGCCATGAGATACTTTTTAGCGGATATTTTCTTATTCTTCAATCTTTCAAAAGGGTGTGCATTTTTCCGGGCAAGGCCGCCGCAATGTTTAAAGCCTCTAAAAATGTACGCGCTTCTATTCTTAAAAATGTGATGAAAAGAATAATCTCTACTGCAAGAAATCCCGCAAAATAAGCCTTTTTCAAGCATTTCAGAAAAATAGCCCTCCGAAACCGGAAGGCTTATGCTGTATGAAAGTTTGTTACATTAGACAGCTAATTACATAGCGCGAAATCTTTTCCTTTCCGTCTGAATGTCAAAACGGGAAAATTATGATAGCTTTCCCACTGTAAATGATTATAACGACATATCTATGCCTTTCTGTTTTTCCTTTTTCTGTTTGGTCGGTGGTATTGCCTGTTCCACACACTTCTTGACTGTTTCAGCTTCGGCAACTTCGGCTTTCCATGCTTTCGGTCTTAGCTTGTTGTCGCTCCCTAAATGCTCTTTCAGATACCGTTCTGCTCGGTCATACAGTGCAAAGTCAACTGTGATTATTCCACGCCGGGGAATCCAGAGCGGAACGTAGTTCCGCTCCACTGATTTTTCTTTGCGAACCATCGGTTCGCCTTTGGGCTCCACCCTGTATGGCTATTTTTTAGCTCTTGCGTAGTATTCCCTAATGTTCATACTTCCTGTCCTCCCTCACCCATAACAGCATTGAACTCTTTCACAATCTGATCATACAATTCCTGCCGGAACTGCCTTGTTACAGGGTACGCAATATCCTGATAGATATCCTTTCCGTTATCATCCAGCCGCCCGGTCTTGTAGTCTGGCATGGAAACAAATATGTTGCCTTTCTGTGAAATACCGATACGGATTCCGGTTACTTTAAATACATCATTCAGGATGATTGAGGCATTTGCTTTAAGGCAGCCCTCACTTTCCTTCATCGGTGTTACGGTTACTTTGATGTTCAGATGATTTGTATTTACTGTATTGTTTGCTACACTATTTTCCTTCATTTCTGCCTCTTTCTGCGCCACTGCATTTATAGCGCCCCTATTTTTCAGCACTTTCCGCCTGAAGGTATTTTTCATATGTTTTTCAGGTTTTCTAACTACCAAAGATTTTCTCTGAAACATTTTTCCGGCTCCGCCGGATGGTGCTGTCCGTTTACGTTTCCGCACCCATATGGTTTATGGCATTTTCAGAGTTCATCTCTCTTTTGTAAAATTCCTTAAGATATCCTGCCACAACATCTGCCATATCTCCCAACTCTCTACAAAGCCCTTCCGCAGTCGCAAAAAGCATATCCTCCATCAAAAGATAGCGATAGCTGTTCATATCCTGCCTTTTCAGTTCTTTTATGGCTTCCATTGCCCTGCCGCTTAAAAGTATCTGTGTTCTGGTGAGGCTGATGCCGGATGGCTGGTATGCTTTGTCCGGCGATTCCTTTGTCGTGTTTTCTGTCTGTTGTTCCAATTCCCTGCTCCTTCCCATATTCCATTACTGGACGCTCTTTTTCCTTCTTCATCTCAAATACATTTTCTATTCCCATAAGCACCTGTCCAGCTACAGAGAGTGCGGTACTGCACAGACCATATACCATAAGCCTTGGGGCAGTGGCAAGCACAGGAAGCAGGGAAGAAACAGGCGGCGGCTCTGCCCGGATGCGTACCGCTGTCATATACTGTGCGCTCTGGATCACTGCTTTTGTGATATCGTAGATATGTTCCGGATTTTGGGAATCATGGTATCGGCACAAATCGCTGATATTTTCGATATACTTCTGTTTTTCGCTGTAGATTTCACTCTCCACTGCTTCCCTTACATAGCCCTGTATATTGGGAGATTTTGCATGGAGCAAATTAAGGACTTCCCTTTCGTTTTCTTTATCCAGTCTCCATATCTCCGGTCTGCCCCTTCCGTTGGTGTTGGAAATATCAAATACATGGTCTACATAGGGTCTGCAATATCCCGATTCTATGACTGCGATCCCTTTACTGCCCCTGCGTACATACCTTCCTTTTTCTCTCCACCCGGCATAAGTTTCTACCATTGTCGCATCCGGTCTCTGGGCATAGAGCAGGCTGGCATTCTCAAATCCCATCTTATAATGGATGGCTGAAAAGTTTAAAAACCTGCTCCACGATGCTTCATCCTGTATGATCTTTGGTACAATCTCCCGGTAGATTTCTTTCGTACAGATAATGCTTTTCATCCTTCACCCCCTTTCCTGTTCTGTATTGCCTTATATTTTCCTACAGCCATGACGGTCTCCCACACATGACAATCTTTCCTGTAGAATAGACCGGACGGAACACCACACAGCCCTTTGATGAAGATGCATCCACAAGATAACCATTCCCGGCGTATACTGCCACATGGGAAATATTCTGGTATCTTCCATTTCTGGTAAAGCTGTAGAAGATCAAATCTCCCGGCTGGATATCCTCATAGGCAACTTCACATCCCCTGTCGGATAAAAGCTGCCCCTGTGACGCAGCAGTGTTAGAACCATGATAAGAAAGGGTAATACCTGCCTCTTTATAAGAATAATAGGTGAGGGAACTGCAATCGTAATAATCACCGCTGTCACGCTTTGCCTGGCTATAGGGCTTCCCAAGCCTTTCAAGGGCATTCTTTACTGCCTGCGAGCCGATATCGCCGCCAAGATTCAGGCGTTCCGCTTCCTCCGGTGTAAGGCTCCCTGCTCCGGGGCTTCCATAGCCGCCTGTCAGACCTTCTATGGTTTCCAGTATCTCCGGTGACATCAGATAGCGTAAAATTTCTGTTTCTTCTTCCGTAAATATTCCTGTCCTGATGATATCCTCACTGGTAAGAAGCGTGATGCGGACTTCCTTAATCTTTATCTCCACTTCCTCCGTCTTTATGGTGACATTCCCGTAGAAATCTTCTTCCTCATAGGACTGCTCTACTACTTCTGTGCGATAGGAAATATCCAGCAAAGTCATTTCGTCAAAAGTATCTTTCAATGCCCTTTTATTCTTCTGCGTCATTACCGTTGCAGTATCGCCAAAACCATGCTTTACCATATAGACCATGAGGATATCCGCCATGTTGTCCGGTTCCCCATCGCCCTCATAATCTTCATAGATCAACTCCGTTTCATCCCCTCTGCCGGGATCAGCAAGCTCTTCCTGTACTGTCTCCCTAAAATCTTCTGTATATTCTGTAAGGATTTCCACCGCTCCCGGCTCTTCTGACAGTTTCGGGAGCAGGATGGAAAACGGGGAATTGAATAGCAGGGTAATGATAAGCACCATGACAAAAACAGGGATAAGGACGGGTAAAAGTGCCGCGCCCATAGAAAGAAACACATTTACTGCGACTGCTTTTATTTTCCCAAGCAGTAAATCCTTTGCCACTTTTAACAGGCTGTCCTTCTGTTCTCCCTGTGAAAATTTATCTGAAGCATAGGAAAGCAGCCGGAATGCGGCTGCCCTGTCCTTTCTGCTTTTACCTCTGTTATGGCTGTTATCCTTTTTAGTATCTTTCTCTTTTCCCTTAGTCTTTTTACTATTCTTATCTTTCCTGCCTGCTTTATCCTTCCTGCCAGTGATATCCCCATCACGCTGGCGGATGGAATCACCGGCGTCTCTTTTTCTGATATGGCTGGCATTGGTATCATTTGCAGAAAGAGCATTCTGCTTCTGCAAGGAAGCCGATTCTCCTGCACCCTGCATTGGAAGCAATTGTATTTCTGTCTGGTATTCCTTTGCTTTCTGCATTTTTACCGCATTTGTCTCTGTCTCTCTGCTTTTATCTGCTCTTCTGCCTGTATTCTCCTTTCTACTTTTCCTCTGGCTGTATTTCTTCTTTCCTGCATCAAAAAATTTCTTTCTCTTATATCTGGAAATCTGCTCATCCCTTTTATCAGAAAAAGACTGGATGCTCCCACTGGCAGAAGCTACTCCGGCTGTACTGTCTACAGAATAATTATCCCCTGCTTTTCCCTGCCGGGATTCCCCGGTACGGGGTTTCCTATATATTTTGGAGTTTTCTGCTGATTTCTGCTCTTGTACTTTTTCTTTTCTCCTTCTGCGTTCCTTCAAGCTAAAATTATCTGTCCCCTTAATGCCGGATGGGATGTCTGTTTTCCTGTGAAGCACCGGCTCTTTTGTCTTTATGGCAGTTTCATGGTAAGCGGAAGGTTTCTGTATCTCCTGCTGTATCTGCTGATTCCCTTCTGAATGCTGACTCTGTTGTGCCTGACTGTTCCCGTCTGATTTCTTATCATATGGAGCAGATTCTTTCCTGTATTTCTGAAACGGTTTCCTCACATGTAGATTTCCATATACAGCCAAATCTCCGCCTCTGTTTCTAATTCTTCCGCCTGTACTGCTCCCATACTCCTGCTGATAGGATTTTACTGTATCACTTGTCTCAAAATCTGTATTTCCATTAACTCCAGTATGCTTCTGTACCTGCGTCTGCCCCATTATTCCTATGCCCGCTCCCGGAAAATTCTTCTGCTTCAGCGCATCCAGCTTCTCTTTCGGAGAAAAACTTACAGTATTCTCCGTATATTTCTTCCCCTGCCCTGCGTAATGGATCTTCCTGTCTGCTTTGCGCCTGACTGTGAAATCCCTGTCCGTCCTTTTTATCCTCATAGGCTACCCCTATCCGTTCTCCCGATACCACCTTGCCATAAATGCACTGCGGTCAGGGAAAGGCGGCAGGGACGTTCCAGCAGGGCAGGCATTTAAGATATCCCTGCCTGTCTGCACATAGGAGAGGACTTCTTTGTAATATGCAGTATTAACAATAGAATATCTATTCTGCTCTGCTACTGCTGATTCACAGCATTTTTCTGTTGGTGCTTTATTATCGCTTCCCATTTTCTGCATCTTTTTAGCAAAGGCAATCTCCCCTTCCGCAAGTGCTTCCAGTCCGCATAAGGCATTGTGGAATTTCAGGTAATCGCACAGCCCCTGATACCCGGCTTTCCTATCTCCGCTCCTGATGGCAGCTTCAAGGAGCGTTAAAAATGTGGCAGATTCTTTGATCGCCGGCAGAACACCAAATGAATTTTTCGCTTCCCCTTCTTTAAAAAAGTCTACCCGGTATAAAATTTCTTTCCCGACCGGTATTGTCTTTTCCGTCTGGATATCCGCCAATGGCAAAGGCAGCGCCGCAAGCAGCACTGCCTTATCCTCTTCCTTATATACAAATGTGATGAGGGGGATTCCCTTCTTCCTCTCTTCCCCCGTAGTCCTTACATCTGACAGAAATTCCATCAGGGCTTTCTCAATGGTTTTCTTCATGGTCAGCCTCCCTTCCGTCCTCAAAGGGGTTTGTGGAAAATAATTTATAGATCGGGCTGTCCTTCTCTACAGTGATATCCATAGGCACGACCATGTTTCCATGCTTTAAGATACCTGTTCCGCTCTGCGCTCCCCGGACAAACTTAAGCTGCTCCGGGCTGATATTGATAACTTCCGATAACTTTTCAAGATCGGTAGGAGCCTGCCGGAGGAGTGCCACAAACTCCGAATTGGCAAGCATAGTGGTGGCGGTATAATTCTGTAACATATCGAGGACGTTCTGCGTGATACCACTACACAGACCGCCCAGCTTACGCACCTTCTTCCATAGAGAAAATAAGTATTTTGCGGAATACTCCTTATCCAGAAGCACATGAAACTCATCAATTATGAGCCATGTAGCCCTGCCCCTCTTTGCGTTCTCCATGATCCGGTTGCCGATATTCTCCATCATGACAAGCATGGAGATGGCGGATAATTCTTTTCCCATATCCCGGATGCCATAGACCAGAAAACGGTTATCGATATCCACGTTGGTTTCATGAGCGAAAATATTCAGGGAACCGCCGATAAACAATTCCAGTGAAAGGGCAAGCTCCTTTGCCTCCATCTCCGGCTGTGTAATAAGAATCTCGTAGTAGTCTCTGAGGGTTTTCTGCTTCCATAAGGTCTTTGTTTTCTCTCCTTCCTGCCTGCCCCGGTTCCTCATGCATTCCTCTTTGATCTCCTGATAGAGCAGGCGTACACATCTGTCTATGATGGATTTCTGCCGGGAATTTAACGCTTCCCCCATGCACTGCTCACAGATGCCCAGCATGAACTCCCCTTTCTCCGCCACAATCCCCTGAATATCCGACACATCTTCCGGCAGAGCCATAGGATTGATATAGTTCCCTGTATAAGTGGAGAGAACCACCACCTGACCGCCGAACCTCTTAGCAATGTCGAAATACTCATGCTGGGGATCGATCACGATAATATCATCATCCGTATTAAGGAATACATTCCCCATCTCCATCTTTGCAAAGAAGGATTTCCCGGAGCCGGGTACGCCAAAGATAAATCCGTTCCCGTTTACCAGCATCTTCCGGTTGCCGAAAAGGATGTTCCGGCTGACCTGATTTACACCATAGTAAGTGCCGCCCTTCCCCGGAAGATAAAGTTCCTGCACGTTAAAGGGCATAAGTACCGCTAATGATTGTGTCATTAAGGTTCTCATAGTCTCTACCTGACGCACGCCGATTGGAAGCGCAGTATTCAGTGCTTCCCTCTGCTTTAAATAGTGCGCTTCTATCTGGCAGGAATTTCTTTTCCCGATAGTCACCAAAGTTTCCTCTGTCGCTTCCAGTTCTTCTTTTGTGTCTGCCTTGATGATGATGGTCACTGCCACGTAGAAGAGCCTCTGGTCATTCTCCCTTACATCATCCATGATCTCTTCTATCTGCTGTTTCTCCGTCCTTTTGTTATAGGAGATATCCGAAGAGAAATCGTTATTCTTGTTCCTCACCCTCTGCTGGCGGATGATGTCACTCTCAATCCCCATATACTTCTTCTGTAAGGTGCTGGTGGTCACATCTTTTGGAATAGGGGCTACATCAATGCTGATGATGGTATGCGCCGGAACAGTCGCAAGCTCCGTAAGGAAACGGTCTGACAGGGAACTGGGATATTTCTTGATAAAAAGCGCCTTGGCGAATCTCTTTTCATCCTGCATATAAGTGGGGTAAAACTTTAACATGCTGTTGCAGATGTCATCCTTATAATCCCTGCATACCTTTACCGCCTCTTCAAAATCAAAGAAAAAATGCTCTTCCTCTCCCATACGGTAAAAATCATGCAGGACGCGCAGGCGTTCCACTCCGTTTAAGGTGGCAAGGCTGCTCCCTAATTCCCCGAATCCTTTCTGCAATACCGCTTCAAGGCTGGCGAAAGCCGCCTTTGCTTCCTCATAATTCTTCCTGATGATGGAAATGGTAAGGTAACGCTCCTGCTCGATCCCCTGCTTTCCTTCCATAATCTTCTTCTCCATGATACTGTTATAGCAGTCACGCTCCGCATCATTCCCGTCATTCTTTTTCTGGAACAGTACCTTTTCACGCAGGGCTTTCATGTTCCGGTTCTTGTTATTGATGGTGATCTTAAACTCTACATCCATAGCGTTTAAGAACTTGCAGTAGCTTTCAAATATCCGCACCTGCTCCCCTTCGCTGGTGGTGTTGTAGTTCACGTCCGAAAACAGGTAGCTTTTGCTGTAACGGTTGCCTGCCACCTCAAAGATACCGTCCGGCGCAATCTTAAGTAGTTCAATGCATTCCTGCACGCTTTTAGGGGTTTTGTATATAGGCTCCCCTGCCTTTTTGTAGATAGAAAATTTATCCTGAAATAATCTCAATCTGTCTGCTCCTTCCTTTCTGGCGGAAGGGAATGGAGAACTGAAACTGCATTTTATTTTTGCTGTCCGTTTCTCATATACAGAAAATCCCGGTAAGGGAGTTTTCCGCACTCCCTTCCGGGTCTGATTATTGTTGTCTGTCTCTATTTGATTCATTTAAATCTCTTCTGTCAATTCCAATCTTTCTTATGTACTCTCGTTTTGGGCTGGCTGACTGCACGTGAAAATATTCCAATAAAAAACACACCTAAAAGCTGCATTTAAGTGTGTCCTGCCTGTCTTATATTCCTTTATCTTTCCATTCCGGGAACTTCCCTTTTCTTCTCTTTCAAAAACCGCTGTATCTCTTCTGCGCTGTGAGGTCTTCTTTCCCTTCTATCCCAGAAGATGACCTTCCGCACCTGTTCTTCCCCTGCCGCAAGCCCGGCTTCCCTTATCCTGCGGACTGCATCCTCTTTTATCTTCTTTCCCCTTCCCAGCGCATCCTCCACGATCCGGTAGAGGTATTCGGGTTTGCGCCTGTCGCCTAGGTCTGAAAAAACAGCACTCGCCGCCACCAGTGCATCCCTCATATACTTTGCATTGTCCTTGAACAGTTCGCTTTCAATGTAAATGCCCTGTTCCTCTATGAACATGGCGCAGAAGGTAACGACCGTCCTTGTGTTCCCTTCCCGGAACGGATGCGCTTTCCAGAGCCGCGCCATAAAATCCGAAAAACTCCTTGCTGCTTCTTCCAGGGATGCCTTTCTCCATCCATAAAGGTTCATATCCGTAAGGACAGCCTTTGCATCCTTTTCTATGTCAAATACGTCGGAATATTCCACAGAGATACCATTAAGGGCTTCCTCCACCTTTTCTATATTTACGATACGCGGCTTTCCAGCCCACTCATAGATATCCCGGAATATCCTGTAATGCATCTGGCAGAGGGTGGCAAAGTCAAACACCCGGACAGTATCATCCCTTGCAAGCTCCGCAAGGTTCAGGGAAGCATAGTCCGCCTCCGCCTCCCGGAGTTTTTTGTCATCCATGATGCCAAGCCGGTTTTTCAGGATTTCCGTATCCGGGTAAAAATATGGGTCACGCATAAGCCATCCCCCTTACTGTTTCATCTTGTATCTCTGGTCTAAAGCCTCCCTTACCTGCTCCATGGTGATCTCACCACGCTTTTCCTGTTCGATCAGCTTCTTCATTTCCGGCGTAGGCTCAAGACCGTCCACCTTTATCATCCCTACAGCATAATCCCATGCCCTGTCTTCCCTTACAAGCATCTGAAAATCTCTCCTTTCCTGATGGTAACAATAGTATAGCACATACAGGCTGAAATAGCTATAAAATCACTGCATTTATTCACTTTTCCCTTTCCTCTTCTTTCCATTTTTCCGTATGGATTTCTTTATTATTCTGCTTACCGCATCCCTGCGCTTTTCCCTCCGCATCCGCCTGTGTTCCTCTTTTGTCTTCCTTACCTCCGTCCTCTTTTCCGCTTCCTCTTTTGCCTTTATCTCCGATATCATTTCCCGGTAGCCGCTGGATTTAAACACAAGCGTTTTATTCCTGAAAATGCTCCGCATATAGCGCATGAACACTTCCCGGAATCCCATGCCATTGTAGGAATAAAAACCGCACAATGCAATAGGCGCAACGATAGGCACCGCCACGTAACAGCTAAAGGTCAGCCCTATCTTTTCATACAGTAAGAATACGATCAGGCAGCCGCTTCCAAGAGCAAGGATGGAATACACAAGCTGTTTTGCAGTAAGCCCCATTGCCACGCTCTCCTGATATTTCTCGATATCTTTGTTTATTTCTATGATCAAATCTTTCTCCTTCCTGCCGGGATGCAGCTTATATTGTCTGCCGCTTCCCGGTCTTGCTGCTTTTTTGTATGGCAGGACTGGTTTTTCTGCCATTTTTTCTGTTCTACATCTACAATCCCAATGCTCTGCCGGTAAGCGACTGTGCGCCTTTGCAGGCTCCCACCGTTAAAGCTATGGTAAATGTTATCTCACACAGGTAGATAAGCACTTGTGCCCAATCCGCATAACCGCCTGTGAAGGACGGAAGCCCTGCGCTGATAAAGGCATTGCAGATCAGAATAGCAAGCGCCATAGTGACCGCTTCCATCACCACCGATAAGAAATACTTGAAGTATCTTACACAGGTGCTGCTCACTGTCCGGTTTCCTGCAAGCGTAGAAAATGCAATCGCCGCCAATGGCACGATCACCATGATCTTCAGGAACCGGAAATATACGGTGTAGATGATGAAGAAGCCGCATATTAAAATAATGAGGGAAAGCACCACTGATAAGATCAGGAACACAAGACTTGTTGCAAAGCCAAGATTTTCTATAATCTCCGCTTCCCCAACACCGATACTGACCTGTGCCATGGTGGTATTCCCAAGATGGCTTACCATAGCCCCGATACTGCTGAAAAATGCTTTCAGTATCGTAAGGTTGTTTGCCACAAGCCACTGCGCTATCCCTAGCCTTATCAGCATACGGAGCATTGCCTCAAACCGAAACTCGTTTTTGATATCCACGCTCTCCGCACAGAAGCCTATCACGAAGAACAACACCACAAGACCGCTCCCCACGCCTACGAACAATGGCTGTAAATTCTCCACTACCGCCCATGGACCACCGCCCTTAAATGATACCGGTGACTGCCCAAGCAGGGAGAACACAAGGTTAATCTGGTTATTCCAGAATCCAAGCACCATTTCCAGCAGTGCTAGGATGTCATCCCCTAACTTGAATATCTCCATAGTATGCCCCCTTTTTAGAATCCAAGAAAAGTCATCACTGCGGAAATGCCTGCCATGATGAGACCTGCCACGATCCCCTTAAGGGCAGAGTTCATGGAAGATGAATCCTGCTGCTGGTATGCCTGCGCGAACTCCATCACGTTCTTTGCAAGGATGATCACGCCCACTGCTCCGATAATGGCAAGCACAAGGGTCTTTAAGTTGTTGATGGGATTTAAGACCTCCGATACGCCTGATGCATGGACGGGAATCGTATACAGGAATGCGGCTGTGATGATGCTTGACATCATGGGTACGATATGTTTCTTTACTTTGTCCTTTACCCTGTTCTTTTTGGTGAATGTGGTTACGGTTATATTTTCTCTTTTCATAATTGCTGAATCCTTTCTTTTTACAATGATTTTGATTATTGGCTGCTTTGTTCTCTATTTCCTTTATGGGCTGGTTATTGCTTTTGCTCTTATTTCTGGTTACTTTAGGCTGGTTTTTATCTCTATCTGAAATCTGGTAATTGCTTATATTGTGTCTGTAGTAATCTCCGGATTTTTGGTTGCTGTATTCCCAAGGCTTATCAATTCTTCCGCGCTAATGGTGGTTATGATGACATTTCCATTTTCCCCGGCTTCTTTTTCCAGACGCTCTGCGGTTTCCCTGTCTATGATATCTACCGTTTTTTTCTTCTCCGGGTGGTGGATATACCACTTCCCTTCCCCGTCACCGCTCCGTTTGAACATGGGATGCTTGAAAGTATTGAATTTAAAATCTATGACAGGGTCACAGCCCCGGATCAGAACAATACATTTCTTATTATCCAGCTTCCTTACTTCATCCGGTGTCATAAGTTCCCGTCCAAGAACATCATAATTCCGGCTGGAACTGCCGCGCTTTCCCAATGTTTCCCCATTGCTGCGCTTGTCTATGGTGCTTTTCCCTAACAATTCACTGATGTACTTATGGCTTGACTGCTCATTGCCGCCAAGATAAACAAGGGTATCGGCGTTGCCCGGTATGGTCTCCCATCCATCCTTAAACAGTTCCTTAATCTGCGCTATATTCTGCACTACGATCACGTTGGAAATCTCCCTGCTCCGCATGGTGCTTAAGAAATTCAGATAAGAATCGGGGAGCGGCGTGTTATAAAATTCATCCAAAAACATGGTGACATGGATGGGAAGCCTGCCTCCATACTTTGTATCTGCCTGAAAATAAAGCTCCTGCATCAACTGTTCGTAGAGCAACCCGACCAAAAACGCGTAGGATTTATCGGAATCGGGTGTGACAATGAATAAAGCTGTTTTCGTCTTTTTGTCGCTGTTCTTCCCTATGCCAAGTTCCCCGAAATTCAGCTCATCCATTTCTAACAATTCTTTTATGGATTCATTTTCAAGAAAAGCAAGCCTCGCGTTTACGCTGATGATGATGCTCTTTACCGTATTATCCGCACTATCCATGACTTTCCTGTACTGACGCACTGCCGGGTGGTCTTCCCCTAAAGGGCTTGTCCTTGCAAGAAGTTCAAAGCGGCGGTCGAGCCTGCTGGGTTCGTCTTTCTCCCGTTTTGCTTCCGCTAATAATTCAAGGACAGACACGATATTTTTCCTGCCCGGCGGCATTTCCATCCATACATAGTAGAAAAGTGCCTGTAGGAAAAGGCTTTCGGATTTTTCCCAGAACGGGTCACTGCTGCTGCTTTTTTTCGGGGTGGTATTTTTCATCAGGTTTGTAATCAATTTGATCACATCTGTTTCAGTTCTTATGTAGAAAAACGGATTGTATTTATTGCTCTCCTTTGGATTAATCAGATTAAAAACCTTTATCTGATATCCGTTAGCTTTCAGGTATTCCCCGGCGCTCCCAAGCAATTCCCCTTTTGGATCGGTAGCGGCAAAACTGCCCTGCATCTCCATGATGTTGCATTTGATCAGGAACATACTTTTTCCTGCGCCGGAGCCGCCGATGCAGAAGATGTTGTTATTCCGCATGGTCTTTCTGGTGTCCATGGAAAGACGAAGGTTCTGTGACAGGATGCGGTGGTAGCCGCTCTTATCGCCTAACTGTTTTGTAAGAGCTGCCGCCTCTGCCCACCTTGCCGAACCATGCTCCTTCCCGAAGCGGTAATTCTTCTTATTCGTTTTCTGCACTAAAAGATATAAAAGTGCTGTGAGGAATACTGCTACCACAGTATAAGGGGTATAGGCTGTCACCTTCAGATCAAACGGGTGCGCCATCTGCTCTTTAAGGAGCGGAACAAAAGTGTAAAGCGTCATGCCCGGATGGATGATACTGCCAAGGAAAAATCCCAAATAAATGCATCCCATAACCACAATCCCATAAAAGAGACAGGTAAACACGTCAAATTTCTTCACATGCTCACCTGCCTCTCACTGGCTGTTTTACTTCTCTGGTTATATTTTTTGCTTTTTCTGCTGCATCTTTTATTGTCTTTTCGCTTGTATCTTTTTCTCTTGATGATTTTCTATTTTCCGGCTGGCTGGTTCTTTCCGCATTGCTGCTTTCCCTACTGTCATGCCCTAAATCCCTTTCATCTGACTTATGCTCTACCGCAGTGCGGATGTTGGCATTGACAGTATCGAAATAATTGTGGAAAATCTCATTCCCCTTCATGGTGAACATTTCGCTCCCCTGTGTTGCATATACCTTCATTTCCTCTTTTTTCTTAAGGAACGCTAACGCTGTCCTGCTTCCTTCCGGGAAATAAAAATCCTTTGTAGGGATGCGGATAAACTTGCCAGACTGCCTTGGGAGTTTCACCACTACATGATTCTCTTTCTGGTCGATAATCAACTTGCTTGTGATGGTGATGGGGTCATACTGCCCGGACTGGTAATGGTCTAAAATATTTAGTCTCTGTTCTAAAGGGATTGCCTCTATATCTTTCATTTTCAGATAGCCCGTCTCCATCCAAGGCTGTTTCTGTGACTGCCCCCTGCTGTCTGTATTTTTCTGCATTGTACCTGTTTCCTTTCCTGCTTCTTTTTCCGCTGTCCTGCCCTGCCTTGTTTCCTCAAAGAATTTATCAATATCCTTATCAGAAGTATTCTGGAAATATTCTTCCAGCCCCATCACCTGCCCTGCTTTCAGCTTCTCAATCAGGGCATTCATCCGGGGAAGGGATTCTGCGTGGAAGACAATCTCCCTCATACCATCCTTATTGAAATCCGGGAGCAGGGAGTAGAGGATTCCGTATTTCTTTGCCATTGCCTCCACCTTCTTAAGCTGCTCCTGTGGGAACTTGAAAACATGCATATCTCCGCCGCGTTTTAGGAGATTTTTCATGGAGGTCTTCCCTTCCATCTTTTCTTTTGCAAGAATACCCATGATAAGTTTTGCAAGCTGTTTTAAAGGTCTTATTCCTACACCTGCGACACGAAGGAATAAGTCTGTTCCCTCAAAAAGAACGTGAATGATCTGGACAGCATCAGTTATTTCACTGCTCATCTGCCCTCTCCTCTCTCCTGCCCTTTGGACTGATGCAATTCTTTCTGCTTCTGGTACTGGCGGTCTTTATCTGCCGCAAGTTCCTTTTCAAGAGCCTGCATTGCCATCTCCATAGCGTTCCCTGCTTCCTTTGCCAGCGCTGCCTGCCTGCATAATTTACCAAGTACGGTATTCCTCTGCCCGGCTTTTTCTGCACTGCTGTCAGATAAAAGGACGCTGTTGATCTCTATGGACTGCGCCAATTTTTCGCTTTTCTCCCTGAAATCCTCTGATGCGTAGATATATTCCTGCAACTGCTGTGTCATGTTCCCTGCCCCCTTTCGTTCAATATCTTCATGGTCATACGGAGTTCCCTCATTTTTTCTGCGTCCATAGCCTTATCTGCAAGAAGGGCAAGCTGGCTTTCCGTAAGACCGTCCTCAATGCCAAGACGTACCTCTGCAATCTGCCTGGCATCCAGTTCCCCAGCTAACTTCTCCAATAACCCCGGCTTTTTGCGGATAAAAGGGAAACTGAAAGAAGGAGCGGATTTTGATTGTTTATTTGATTCCGCTATACCGCTGTATCGCTGACAATCTGCTTTCTCCGGCTGGTTTCCCTCCTGCAATTTATGTCTCTGCTGCTCCTGCAATCCTGCAACATAGGACTGCTGGATCAAGAGCTGCTCATGCAGATGTTTGTTTTCTGCTTCCAGCTCCCTTATTTTTCTGTTAGTCTCCTCACGTTCTTCCAAAAGCCGCTCTGCATCTTCCCTTGCCTGCCGGAACTGTTCTTCCAGTTCCAGATAATATGCATCATCTATACTCTCCGTAGATGCTCCCGTTTCCTTTTCCTGCTCTGAAAAAATCTCCACTTTCTCTTCCATGGATTTCTTTAAATCCTCAATGAAACTGTTCTGCCTTGAAAGACTTTCTTTCAGCTCCCGTACTGTTTCCGTAAGAAATTCCATCTGCTCCCCAATCTTCTCCGGTATGGCTCTTCTGCCCTGCATGAGCGGAAGTATCTGCTCCCGAAGTTCTATGGGAAGCATTCCATTCTGATAGATTCCCTGCAATTCAGAGAGAGGCACACCGGCTTTGAGTGCTTCCAAAAGAATCCGCCCGGATTCTTCCTTGTGGACGGTGGATAAAAATGCTGCTTCTTTTACCCCATAGTCTTCTTTCATGGAAGTAAACATTATTTCCATGGTCTCTACAGGAATGGTGGTATCTTCAAAAAGATGCAGATAATCTGTATTGATACCATAGCTGACTGCATCCATCACAACTTTAAGCTGTTCTCCGCAATAATCCTTGGATTTAAAATAGGCAGCCTGGTCCTGCCTTGACATATCCTTTAAACTCTTTCCCATCTGGTTTCCTTTCTTTAATCTGTTATCGTACCTGTATCGGCTGATCCTGCTTTTTGCTTTGGGCTGGCTGATTTTCTAATTGTTTTGTATCTGCATGGGCTGGTGTTTCTGTTATTATTGATTCCGTTTTTTCTGCATCACCCTCTTTACACAATTCTTTCTTCTCCTCTAAAATTTCACCCTGTAAAAAATCCGGTTCAGTTGCCTCTATCGTTGGCAGAATCTTTTCTATCACCTGCACCCTGCTCCTTTCAAAGAGGATTTCATCTATCAGATTTTCTTCCTTTTTCAGTTCACGCTTTGCTTTTGTGACTTCCGCAAGTTCCTTCTGGAACGTCTCTTTCATTTCTGTAACCTGATTCACCGTATAACCTTTCTGGATAAGGATTTCTGCCGCTTCCTTCCACTTCTCATAATTTACTGCATAAAAAGAGCTTCCCTTTTTATAGTAGGAAGCACAAATTTCATTTTCTTCAATTATTTTAAGCAGTGCAAGGGCTGGTTTGTGGGGATAGCGTCTTTTGTATATCTGGTGCCGCTGTTCATCCAGAGAATCCATACGGATGCTGACATCTTTTTTCTGGTTTTCTAATTCTTCTGCGGAGCAGATGTTATTTCTGCAAAGATACAGATATTGCGACTGCAACTTTTCAAATCTTGCAGCTTCCTCCCTGTACCGCCACATCTGGCTGTAAGGCTTCCGCTTAAGCTGCCCGGTTCGGTACATCTTCGCATAAAAAGCCTTCTGGTATGGTGACAATGGGATATATCTTTTATAATTCTTCCTGCATCTGATGATTCGTGGAGTGCGGTTTTTATTTCTGATTGCTTTATGCCGAATATCTTTTACTATCTGATTTTCTACCGCCTCTTTCATATAATGGGAAGAAATCTCCGTCAGACGGATAAACCGTTTTTCGCCCATAGGCTTTAAATAAGTCTCTCCATTTTTCTGTCTGATTTCATATCCCTTCTGCTCCATCAGTTTTAGGAAATTTCCATAATTATTTGCAAAAGAAATGGAATCCTCCACATCAAGGCTGATCTGGTGATTCCATTTGAATATACCCTGTTTAGTTTTATCCCATTTTTTAGGCTCTTTTTCTTTTATGCCGATTTCAATATCCTGTATGGAAAGACCGTATTCTTTACAGAGTTCGTTTACAATAGGCTGTATCTCCCTTGCCCAATCCCCCTTTTCATAACGGTATTTTCTTCCGGTGCGCCATGAAACGCTGTTGAACAGGATATGGCTATGGACGTGTTCTGTGTTATCATGAGTAGCGTACAGGCATTGGAAGTTGTCACCGAAGTATCTCTCTACAAACTTCTGTGTAATCCCCATAGCAGTTTCCGGTCTTACTTCCTGCTTTTTGAAGGATATGATAAAGTGGTAGCCCTGCCGCTTATCTGTCTTTCCGAACTTTCGCTTTGTAGCAAGCATCTCCTGTAAAGCGGTATCTACGTTGCAGTTATGGCTTCCCACCAGTGTGCCATCCTGCGTCTTTTCTTCATCTGTGATGTAGGAAATGGCATTTGCAAGGTGCATCGCCATGTATTTTTTCCCTGTCTGGTGGATGCAGGATATTTTTGTGATTGCGATCAGATACCTCCCTCTTTTAATCAATACTACTTTTTGTTCTCATTTACCACTTTGTAAGATGAAAGTGATGCCTTTAAATAAACATAAACCTTTCTCCTTTTTCTGGCTTTGTTACCTTCAACAAGGTAGCATTTGTCAATCTTATGCTTGTAGGCACGATTTAAGTATCAAAATACCTGATAAGAATTTATCAATAAATTAATAGGTATCATGCAATATTAATCTGATAAATGCATTACATATGAACATAGTTAATTCCTCTAATTTCAGCTATTTCTTCTAATCTTTTTCTGTTCCTCTCTAAACAATTAGCCCCTATAAAAATTTTATTTGCACTTATAGATAAATCATTATAGCTGACCGCCTTACCATTTGACATCTGAATTTTATCATTGGCAAATACTATCCGATATTCATCTTCATTCTTATATTTTAACTTTTTGCAACAATAATTAAAGTATAAAAAAGAGATATAGTTCATGCCATCCCTGCCTATTATATTATATTTTTGACCACTCTTTTTCTCAAATTCGTTTTCATCCAAAATAGTCTTTCTCATTTCAACAATCATAGTTTTTAACATATCACTTACTTCCATTTTTTCGTCAGTATATATAACAGGATAAAAGATGCTTTTTCTATTTATTCTATATTCAACACAAAATCCATTTTTGTTATCTGCATAATCAGACCAAAAATAATCATCATTAGGATTTGTTGTAAAACAAGAAATTGATATCAATTTCTTATTAGCATTAAATATTTTTAGAGCATCGCTGTAATTTACATCAAACATGCTTTCATCATAGTAATTACGCAAAATATCCCACTTTGCATCTATTAGTTTTGTGTTTACAAATTTATCTTCATCAATAAACATAAATTTAAATTCATGTTTATCTTTAAACGTTTCATGTTGTGCTAACCATAGTTCTTGATTTGATAAAAAATCTATCCTATTTTCTTCGCAAGGGAAATATTTGTAAAGAATATCTGGAATATTTTCATTTTTAAATTTATCAGCTTCAGTAAATCCATTTTCAAATAAATATTTATTATATGATTTAAAAAATTCAATGTCCATATTGCTACCTTTCTTCTATTGTTTTGTTTTAAACAGTGATTATAAAATAAACTATTAT
>OFFK01000190.1_pt1 | contig 52483 bp, 46 predicted proteins | sample 1521361 | NCBI WGS metagenome assembly OFFK01 (sample SAMEA3504096, study PRJEB24116) | mouse gut metagenome | biome: mouse gut; feature: mouse-associated habitat; material: faeces | place: Denmark | collected 2011 | reverse complement strand
TGGTCAGGGCGCAGGGGAACACATGCCCGCCGTTATAGTCGGTATGTTCTCCGATCAGGTTCACCCTGCCCGGCGCGAAATAGGCCTTCACGCCCTCGCCGCCTCCAAATACTTCCTCAAACCGTTTCAAAATCTCGTTCTTCATGTTGCCTCCGTTCCGCGCCCTTCCATGCGCTGTCATCTGAAATCCATTATACACGGAAAAGCTGTGGGACCGCCACATTCATTTGTTTTTTGTACCTGTCAAAATGTTAAATGATGGAGAAAGATGTCCCGCGGACAATATACATGCGACAATTCGGAAAGCCCCTTGCCTCCATCTTCCTCCAGGACAGCGCCCTGATCCGGCAGACCGGATATTTCCTGACAATCCTCTGCCTGTCCGTCCCGCTGCTCGGCATCATCAATATGATGACCAGCTATTTCCAGGCGCTGGGGAAGGCAGTGAAGTCACTGACCATCACGGCGCTGCGCAACGCCGTGCTGTTCATCCCGGGCGTCATCCTCCTGAACCGCTTCTGGCAGCTGGACGGCGTCATAGCGGCGCAGCCTGTGGTGGAAGCCGTATTGGCAGTCATCCGCAGCTTAATGTACCACAGGGATGTGAAAGCCGTCAGGCAAGCCCGTCCATAAAAGGCCTGGCTTCAAAGAATTTTGACAAAAACCGACAAGCTGCATTGACAATACGGCCAGATATGCTATGATGTAATCATAAAGCATATTTCTTGAAGACGCTTAAATCATCTCAACCATCTAAAGGTCTCATTCAGAAACTCTATGCTTTGAAACCCATTAAACTTACAAGGCAGGAGCTTCTGGCGCAGCAGTCCGTATTTCCTGCCTAGAAAAGGAGGAGAAATGAAACAACTGCAAGAAATGAACCTGGTGGACGACTTTTTAGTCTACAGCCTGACCTCCCACAAGGTCTACGGGGAGGAAGCGGCCCGCTACATCTTAGAGTGCATCCTGCAGCGCAGCATCCGGCACCTGACGGTGGTGCCCCAGAAGACCTGGTATGGCGAAAGTCCGGAGAAGCACGGCGTGCGGCTGAATGTCTGCCTGGACGAGGAGGACGGGGAGCTCTTCGATATCGAGCCCGACCAGAACAGCAGCTCCGCGGATGTGAAGGCATTGCCCAGGAGGGCCCGGTTCTACCATGCCAAGATTGATGCCGGGAACCTGACCGCCGGGGAAGGCTACGGCACGCTCCGGAATGTGGTGGTCATCTTCATCACCACCTATGACCCCTTCGGGTTGGACCGGATGGTGTATACCGTGAAGAACGGCTGCGTGGAAGTGCCCGTAATGCCCTACGAGGACGGCGCCAGGACGCTGTTCCTCTACATAAAGGGGCAGGAGGGGAATCCACCGGAGGAGCTCCGGGAGCTCACCCGGTACATGGCGGAATCCACCGAGGCGAACGCGCGGACGAAGGGCCTGAGGCGGCTGCATGAGATGGTGACGAAAGTGAAGGCAGACAGGGAAGTGGGGTTAGCGTATATGAAGATGTGGGAAGGCGAAGAGGTTATCAGGGCAAGGGCTACCGCAGCCGAAAAAGCGAACGAAGTCATACGCCTACTGGAAAAGACTGGCACTGTCTCCCAGGAAGAGCGGGAGCGCATCCTGGCGGAGCGGAACCTCCAGGTTCTGGACCGCTGGTATGAGGATGCCATGGCAAAAGCTGAGCAATATCTGGTCGCAAAAGCCAAGGCAGAAATGATCCTTCTGCAACTGTCAGATTTCGGCCAGATACCGGAGGCCGTGAAATCCAGAATCCTCGCGGAGATGAATCCGGAAACCCTCGACTATTGGATCCTGGCCCTCAAACGGGCCGAAAGCCTGGAACAGTTCATCTCCCTGGCCATGCCAGACAGGGAATCCCAGAAAACATGACTCCCCCAGCCCTCCTTGCCATCTTCCAGGGGCTGGGGACAGATTATGGCTTTTTCGTCAGCCTACAGAAGACAAGGGTATCGTCAGGAGATTGAACCATATCTTTGATACCCTCATGGAAGAACGGGAGGACTGCCGCGAACGATAAATTCATGTATGATGCTAGGAGGACAAGCAATGGACAGAGAACAGATTTTCCTATTCCCCGGCGAGACCTTGGTAGACACGATTCATGACAAAGGCATCCGCTTCGACATCGTGGAACGGGAGGAGACCATCTGGTGCGGCACGCTGGGGCATGCCACCAACCCCACGGGGGAGCCGGACATCCCGGGGCTGCTGGCGGCGTATCAGGCCCTTGTGCCTGTGGAGAAGCGGGAATTGCTGGCCCCGTCCTGGAGCGGCTGCATCAGCCTGGATTATTGGCCGGGAGGCAGCGCGCCACGGGGAATCATGTTCATGCAGCAGGTTGCCACGGCGCAGCAGGATGAACGGTACAACCTATACCGGACGCCCGCCTCCCTGTACATCCGCGTCCACTATGACAGCGCAGAGGTTCCGCAAAAGCTGCTTGGCAAGGAACAGTGCGAAGTGTTCGAGCTGTACGGGCCCATCCATGAGCAGGCTGAGAAACATGGGTATGAACCAATCTCTCCCGTGAGCGTCGAGTTCGAATACTACAGCAGCCTTTCCTGTTTTGCCTACTGCGCCGTGAAGAGGAAAGCGGAATAAGGAATGCCCCATAGCATAGGAAAAGCGATGGAAAGCGGATAGAGAAAGAGGGGACATCCATGGAGCGCAAAGCAGTCATCTTCGATTTGTTTGAAACCCTAATCACCGAATGGGGCCATAAAAAATATACCAAAAACGAAATGTGCGCCGATTTAGGCCTGGAAAGAGGGCGCTTCGATGCCTACTGGGACGAAAAGGAGGCGGAACGATATATCGGCGAGATAAGCTTCCCTGAATCCATCCTGTATGTCTGCGGAAAATGCGGCAAGCCTGTCGATGATTCCACCCTTTCCCTGATCATCCGCAAACGGACAGAGACCAAGTCCCTGTGCTTCGAGCATGTCCACCCGGATGTATATGGGCTATTGGAGCGCCTGAAAGCGGCGGGATACAAGCTGGCCATCGTCAGCAACTGCTCCTCGGAAGAAGTGACTGTCATCAGGCAGAGCCGGATATACGGCTATTTCCACCAGGTGATTCTGTCCTACGAGGCAAAGCTGCGGAAGCCGGATATACGCATCTACAGAAAGGCAGCCGACCTGCTGGGCGTCTCCCCAAAGGAGTGCGTCTTCGTGGGGGACGGCGGCAGCAATGAGCTTCCCGGCGCCAGAGCGGCAGGAATGGAGGCCATCCAGGCCAAATGGTACACCAATGAACTCCCCCACAGGCGCGACAGCCTGCCCAGTTTCCTGACGGCGGAAGAGCCTTTTGACATTTTGCGGTATTTTGAAAAAGGGCTTGACTTTCCGCCACTCCCGGGTTATACGCCCCTTACTTCAAAACAAAAAGGCTTTGACGAGGAGTAGTAAATAGCAGAGATTTCACAGAGAGGGGATGTACGGTGCGAATCCTCATTAGAACTGTGGATTTTCAAACTGCTTCCTGGCCGCCTCAAACAGGTTGTGAAGGTAAGGATACTCCCATAGATCCGCCCCCACGTTGGGCCCCGCATCATCCCCCCAGCCCATGCCCGGCCTGCCTCCGTAATCGGTAAAGCTGGCCGCCATGTACCGGACGGTATTCACCAGCACAGTGTTCGGCTCCTGCTGGCGCACGCCGATCACTTCCGCCATATTGGCTTTGCCGAACTTGAAGAAGTCCACATACTCTATAATCTCTTCCCCCGTATCATACGCAAAGGAGTACCCATACAAATCGCAGCCATCCTCCATATGATACTTTTCAAAGGTAAGGTCCGACACCCTTCCCGGACAAAGCTCCTGGCTGCACCGTATGGCCTCCGCCTGAAACGCCTCCCAGTCCTTTGGCTCCCGAAAGGGATTTTCTCCCACGGGGTTCGTCACCGGCAGACTGTGAATCTGATTCTCCTCTTTCCAGGAGACATAAGCCACATCGCTGGCCAGAAAATAATGGGCAAATCCGTCCGGCTTTTCTATCTGGAAGCTCCCCTCGGAGCGCAGGCCGCCCCTGGAATACGGATTCCTGCGGATATAGGAAACCTCCGGCATGGACACCGTCTCGCCCACAGGCAGATAATTAGGATCCTCCGGTGCATCCCCGGCCCGCAGGATGGTGGCCCACAGGCATCCGTCTCCGTAAAAGCGTTCACTGATGCGCCATAGACTGTCTCCTTCCCGCGCCTGGTATTCCAGCAGCTTATCCCCTGTGAGCCTGATATAGTCCTCCGGCTCGGCTCCTTCCGGCAGCTCCTGAACCGGCTCGAAAGGATTACGCCTTTCCCGCTTTGTCTTTTCCTCCTGCTCTTCCTCCGTTAAGCCGTTCGCCACCGCCCGCCTGCTGTTTTCCACCTCTTTTTCCGTCTTGCGCACAAACTGCTCCGTCCGCGAATCCCAGAGCAGATAAGAGGGCGGCGTAAAAGATTCCTCCTCCGCTTTTGCGCCGTTTTGATGAACCGGCGCACCGACCCGCATATCCGCGTAACCGTCGCCGTTCAGGTCCGGATAAGTAATCGTGTCCGGCAGCTCAATGCTCAGGGATACCCTCTGCTCCTGCAGCGTTTCCCCGGTCTCCATATCCGTGACCGTCATGTCATAGGGCTCTTTCATACAAAAGCCGTTCAGAAGATAGTAGCGAGGTTCCGCATCCTCCTTTGCCGCCGTTTCCTTTTCCTCCGCGGAAGCCCCGTCCCCGCTCTCCGCCAGAGAACCGATGGCGGAAATAATGGCGTCCTTCCTGAAGTCATATATGTAATCGGAAACAGAATCCTCTTCCTGCCCCTCCTCGGAAAGCGAGAAGTGCAGAGAAAGCATCCTGCCGCCCTCCGTCAGCGCCAGCTCGTAATCGGCCTCCACAAGCAGGCCAAAATACCGCATAACCCCTTCGTCCCCGGCATATTCCCAATTCTCATCGATTCCACGGACCTCCAGAAAGCTGCGCTTCGGATCCTCCAGCTCGGTCAGCCGTTCATCATGGTCAATCCAGTATAGAGTTTCCTCATCCAGCCCCCAGCCGCTCCCCAAACTGCCGTAGCTCTGGAAAATATCCGTAAACACATACTCCAGAGTTTCATCCTCCTCCGACGGCGCATCCAGCAGGGTAAGCCCGTATGCCGTCCTATCCTTCACATAGAGATTGACCTTCGAGCTTTGGTGGCGCAGATAGATAAGCTCATAGCCGTCCTCCATTTTCAGCGTTTCCTGTAAAAAGCAGAGCAGCTTCCCATTGTCCATGCTCCATACCGTCAGGGGATGCTCTTCCGTATCGAATCTCCTCTTCAGATCATGGTACAGATCAAGGGCGTGGACGTTCTCCGTCATGGGGAAAGTATAGTACAGAAAGCGCAGCGAGGCTCCCTCCGCTTCCCGCCGGGAAACCTCATTCAACGCCGTCTCCATTTCCGCAAGAGAACTGTAGAAACGCCATGTCACCTCCGCCTCTCCCGCAAACCGAAAAGCCGACGGCGCGTCCCAGTCGCTTTCCAGCGCTTCCCCCTCATAGCCCTTTATCATAATTTCCGCGCTGGCATAGGGACTTGCGGAAACATGCCCATACAGATATCCTCCAAGCTCCTGTACCTTACAGCTATCCTGCTCCCCCGGCCATTCTTTCGCTTCTTCCTCCGGCTGGGCGCTTTTTGCCTCTCCCCCGATACCGTCTCCGCCGGAAGCCTTTCCCGTATCGGAAGCTTCCCATCCGTTTTCGCCTGCCCCTCCCGCAGACGCGCCGCAGACCGTGAGCAGCAGGCCAAGCGCCGCCATGCAGACGGTAAGGGTTCCGGTATTCCGATATAAATTTTTTGCCATATGTTTTATCCTTCCGGCCACCCGCATTCTCCCTGAACTGCCCTGCCTTTTTATGCCCCCCTTTTCCTCCCAAGAAGAGCGATTCCCGCCAACAGCAGCACCGGGAAGACAACGCCGGCCAATACCCCCATCTTCAGGTCGTCCCCCAGCGCTCCCGACACCATCCCCACCAGCGTAGGCCCGCCGGAGCAGCCGATGTCCCCGCCCAGGGCCAACAGCGCGAACATGGCCGTCCCGCCCCTTGGCAGCGCCGCGGCCGCCTTGCTGAAGGTTCCCGGCCACATGATTCCCACTGATAGCCCGCAGACGGCGCAGGCAATGAGGTTCAGCTGGGGAATCGGCAAAAGGGCCACCCCCAGATAGGACAGGATGCACAGGCAGCAGCTGTAGACCATGAAGCGCTCCAGGTGAATCCGGTCTCCGTATTTCCCGTAGAACAGCCTGGCGGACCCCATGAGAATCGCGAAGGCCATAGGCCCGGCCAGGTCCCCCGCTGTCTTGGAGATGCCAAGCCCCTTCTCCGCAAAGGTGGAGGCCCACTGGCTCACCGCCTGCTCGCTGGCCCCCGCGCATACCATCATCACCAGCAGAATCCAGAACACCTTCATCCGGAACAGCTCCTTTAATCCCAGGCCCGCTTCCCCGTCCTCGATCAGCGGCGCGATGGGCACCTTCGCAAAGGCGAACGCGTTCCCCATAGGAATAAGCGCCCAGATGACAGCCAATATCTTCCAGTTCTGGATCCCTGCCACACCGAAGAAAACCGTAGAGATCAGCACCACCCCCGCATGTCCCCAGCAGTAAAAGGAGTGGAGCATGCTCATTGCCTTTTCCTTATTGTCTGAGGGGCACGCCTCCACCACCGGGCTCACCAGGACCTCCAGGAGCCCTCCCCCGATTGCGTAGATCATGACCGCAATCAGGATTCCCGCAAAGGGAGAGGGCAACGCCTCCGGCAGAACTGTGAGCAGTATCAGCCCAGCCGCCGACAGCACATGGGCCATGACCATGGACACCCGGTACCCTATCTTATCCACAAATCCCACGGAGAGCAGATCCACCAGCAGCTGTACCCCAAAGTTGAACGTCACCAGCAGCGTAATCTGGGACAGAGGAATCCGGTAGCTCCTCTGGAAGAACAGGAACAATAGCGGCGTGAAATTGTTGACGATCGCCTGTACGATATATCCCACGAAGCAGGCTGTGATTGTTTTGTCATATCGGTTTTTCATGAAAATGCTTTTCCTCCGTCCCATAATCCCTTCATGATGAGATTATATCCCATGGCCTGGCACTTATCAATACCGATATCCATTTCTCCAGACAAAAAACTCCCACAAAAATGAATGCTCTTCACATTGCATTTTTGTGGGATGCTTTTACAAACTCACGACTGGGCCTTAAAATCCTTGTACACGTTCATATAGAACTCCAGGAGCTGTTGGTTCGCGACTTCCCTGCGGATCACGATCCTCTCCAGCGCCGACGCTTTGGCCTGTCCCTGGATGTTCCCCGTGAATGCCGTTTTTTGCCATGGGTGCCCTCCCCGATCCACAGTTTCAGTATAATGAAAACATGCCGCCCTGTCAAGAATCTTTCGCGGATATGCGGCATACCCCCGGCCAATCCCGGCCTCAAGCGCCTGTTTAGTCCCAAACTCAAGCAGCGCTTTCTTCCCAGTTCCCCGTCTATGGGCTATACTGCCAGCATGAACCCGGTGAGCCCAACCGCCACCGATGCACCGGTATTTCTATACTGCGTAAAAGGAAAAGAGGAGAAACCTATGCTTGAAACCATGTTTGAAACGAATTTGCTTAAAGAAGACTATGTATTTGACGTGCCCCTGTTCACTTCTCCCGCCGCCATCCATCCCCTGCCCTTCCTGGGCCGTCCTCCCCGCCGTGCCGCCATGAAAGACAGCGCGGGCGCGCCCAGGAAGCCCCGGGAAAGATACCGCCTCAAGCAACTCTTGATTCCCATTTTACGGCGGATAGGCTATACTGGAACCATGGAACGGACGGCAGGCGCGTCACCGGCAGCACATTCCTGAACCATCACCCGCGAAAAGCGCGAAGAAGAAAAGGAGAAAGATTATGTTCGATACCATGAAAGTAGCACGGAAAATCAAAGAGGCCCGGATTGCCCGGAACATGACCCAGATGAACCTGGCGGACGCCATGGAGGTCAGCTATCAGGCCGTCTCGAATTGGGAGCGGGGCAGCTCCTGCCCGGACATCGGCAAGCTGGAGCAGCTCTGCCAAATCCTGGAAATCGGCGTGGACGAGCTCCTGGGCACGGACAGCGCTTCCAGGACGCTGAGCCGGATCATAGAAAAGGAAGAGCCCTCCAAGGCGGACGCGGAGCCCGTCACCATAGAGGAAATCCAGGAGGTGGCCCCGCTCCTGCCCCCCGCCGACATGGCCCGGCTGGTGGACGACAGCCTGGACAATCAGGAGGACGGGGAGCCTCTCGACCTGAAGGCAATCGCGGGGCTGGCCCCCTTTCTGGACGAGAAGTATCTGGATGCCCTCATCAAAAGGGCCCAGGTGCACAGCCTGAAGGACCTCGCCGGGCTGGCCCCTTTCCTCAGCAGCGAGACCCTGGACGTTCTGGTGGCAGAGGCCGACATAAAGGGGGACATATCCGGCATCATCAGCCTGGCCCCCTTCCTTGGCAGCGATACCCTGGACGCTCTGGTGGATAAAGCGGAGGAAAAAGGGGACATTGGCGAAATCTTCGGCCTGGCTCCCTTTTTAAGCAGCGGCACCCTGGACAGGCTCGTCCAGAAGATGCTGCCTTTGGACGACTGGAAGGGCATCAAAAGGCTGGCCCCCTTCCTTGGCAGCGAGACCCTGGACGCCCTGGTGGATAAAATGGAGGAAAAAGGGGACATCCGCGAAGTCCGCGGTCTGGCTCCCTTTTTAAGCAGCGGCACCCTGGACAGGCTCGTCCAGAAAATGCTGCCTCTGGACGATTGGGAGGGCATCAGGGGACTGGCCCCCTTCCTTAGCAGCGATGCCCTGGGCGCTCTGATAGAAAACGCGGATCCCCGGCAGGATATGTCCCACATCGTTGCCCTGGCGCCGTTCCTGGGAGAAGAGGCTCTGGCCAGATTCCTGGAAAAGCTGCCTGACGATGCCCATGTGGACATTTCCGGGCTCTATCCCTTCCTGCCTCAGAAGACCCTGCAGAAGATGGCTGAAAGCCTTATGCGGGGCGGCGATCTCCACGCCCTGAAGTCCCTTGCGCCGTTTCTTTGATGACGCCTCATGGGAAAAGCAGTGCCCCGTCCCGGGAACACGGCCCATATCCGCCTTGTTCCCGGCGGCGGTTCACCTCACCTGATGGTTGCAGTACCGGTATGCCCCCAGCGCAGCCGCCGACAGCGTCACGGCCAGCGCCATGGCGGTGAGCAGCAGCCTGGCGTTCCCCGGGGCCTCCGAGAAGGTGCCCGGGTAGGAAATGGGGGCGCTGTAGCAGAGATAGTGCAGCAGGGCATTGACCCTTCCCACGGGCAGCGCGTCCAATACCAGCCGCAGGAACGCATAGGGGCCTATGTATACCAGGAGGGACCTGACCAGCGAGGAAAAGGACTGCCTGCACAGGGCGGACACGGAGCAGGTCAGCACCGCCACTGCCAGGGAGGAGAGCCAGCCGCACAGATACAGCTCCCGGAGGGCTGTGCCCATGGGCAGGTAATCCTTCCCGAAGAACATGGGCATCCCGGCAATCCTGCTGCTGACCACAAAGCCCTCCGTGCCGTAACAGGCGATGTGCTGGAGGAAGATGCTGCCGCCCGCCAGCAGGTAGCAGGCCGATGCCAGGGCGCAGCCCACGGCCATGCGGCGCCTCCAGAGGATGAAGCGGCCGTTCACCGTGGGCAGTATGATGTCCGCCGTGCGGCAGGCGTAATCCTCGGAGAACACAGGGCTCAGCAGCACGATGATCGAGATATGGGCCAGCACATAGGCCATCAGGAACCTGTCCCAGTAAGTCCCGGTGCCCGCGTACCCGAAGATATACGTCCCGTCCAGGCAGGCGCTCTCGTTCCAGCCCTCCGCCAGCACATAGGTGATCCGCCCGTCCTCTCCCTGCACCTGGGTGCCGAAATGCTCTGCCACGAAACGGTTGCAGTAGTTGTCGTTTCCCCCCGATGCCGCCGCGGCCCGGAGGCTTTCCATGGTGGTGCTGCGCATGGCGCAGTTCACCGGAGGGCCGTATTTTTCCCAGATTGCCCTGACGGTGTCCTCTGTCAGGGGGCCTGCGAATTCGGCGGCAATCTCCTTATCCCTGGCGATGGCCCGGGCCCCGTAATATATCCTTCCCTCATCGATCAGTCCCTCTCCCCACACCGTAATGCCCATGGCCATGTACAGCAACAGCAGCAGGCCCGCCAGCATGGCGGCCACTCCCACTTTCCTGGACAATATCCGGTATATTTCTGTCCTAAACATCCCTGTCCTCCTTCCCGGCTCCCCAGGCTCTCCCGTCCTGCACTATTCCATACTCTGCCGTTCCTCCCCAGGGCCGGGCCAGCCTACGCTTTTCCATGCTCTGCCCCAGTTCCTTCCCCTGGTCAGGGCCAGCACGCGTTTTCCCATGCCCTGCCCCCCAGCCGCCGTCCCCCTCACTGCTCCCGGAAGTGATACAGATACACATCCTCCAGATCCGGATCCGCGGGCTGGGCGCCCTCCATGGGGCAGGTGTCGGAAACGATGCGCAGTCTCACTCCTTTCTGGGTGTTGCGCAGGCTGCTGACGTTGAAGTAGGCCTGATACCGCTCCGTCTCCTCCGGGCCTACCACGCATTCCCACACCCTGCCCCTGGCCCGCTCCAGCATCCGCCCGATGTCCCCCATGGCCAGCAGCTCTCCCCCCTTCATCAGGAGAATCTCGTCCGCTATGTACTCCACGTCCGACACGATGTGGGTGGACAGGATGATGATGCGCTCCTTCGACAGGGAACCGACGATATTTCGGAAACGGATGCGCTCCTTTGGATCCAGCCCCGCCGTGGGCTCATCCAGGACCAGAATCTCCGGGTCGTTCAAAAGGGCCTGGGCGATTCCCAGCCGCCGGACCATCCCCCCGGAGAAGGTCTTGATCTTCTTCCCCCGGACCGCGGAAAGCTCCACCATCTCCAGCAGCTCCTCCACCTTCCGCTCCGCCTCATTTTTCGGGATGGCCTTCAGCGCCGCCAGGTACAGCAAAAACCGCCTGGCGGTGAACTCCGGATAATACCCGAAATCCTGGGGCAGATAGCCCAGGACCCTTCTGTAGTCCGCCCCCAGCTTCCCGATGGCGCTGCCCCCGTAGCGCACGGTGCCCTCCGTGGCCTCCAGGATGCCGCAGATCATCCGCAGCAGGGTGGTCTTGCCGGAGCCGTTGGCCCCCAGAAGCCCGTATATCCCGCGGTTCATGGTGCACGAAATTCCGTTTACAGCCACCTTGCTCCCATATTTTTTCGTCACGCCCTCCAGGGTCAGTTCCAGCATATCGTCTCACCTCTTCTGATTTTCCCGTACATCACCTTAAGCTGCCACAGATATAGCCCGGTCCCCGCAAACAGCGCCGCCGTCCATGCCCACAGCCTTGCTGTCCCGTAAGCCTCCCCGCCGGACGCCAGGCCCGGGACAGCCGCCAGCAGGCCCGCCGCCAGGGCCGTCACCAGCAGCCCGTAGCGCCCCCGCCCGCCCCGCAGGGCCGTGAAGAGCAGCAGCACGGCCACATTGGAGAGTACGAAGGGCACCAGCACATACACGCATACCTGCGCAAGGGGCAGGTTCGTCCGCTCGGCGATCCGGCCGCTGCCAAGCACCAGCGCCAGTATGTCCACAGCCCCCGACAGCGCCATGCGGATCGTCCAAAGCTGGGGAAGGTTGAAATAGCAGCTCTGCTCCAGCTCCGCCATCCCCCTGGAGAAGTGCCGCCCCAGGCTGCTGCAGCCCAGCACCCCCATCCACGCCGCCAGCACGGATATCCAGCGCAGATAATCGGGAAGCGCCCCCCCGTCCAGCGCCGTCTTCTCAAGGAGCGCCGCCAGAAGCGCCACTAGGCTCCCCTGCAGGATCCAGAACCCCGGGGAGATGTACCGCAGCTCCACCAGGAGCAGCTCCCGGGGGGACGGATGCCTGTATATGGTTTTTTCCTGCACGGCCTGTCGTATTCCCGCCAGGGCCTGCGACCGCCCCGCCTCCCCCGGGGCCAGGGATGCCGCCTTGATAAAAAGGCCCCCGTCATCCCGCTTTCTTCCTGTCTTCCTTCTATCGCCCATAGCACTCTCCTTTTACCGGCACAGTCCCCCTGCCCTCTACGTACCCCTTCAATCCAGAAAATCCTCCCTGCGCAGCAGCCCCTTCAGCCTGTCCATCCCCTGCCTGACCCGGGACTTCACAGTGGACACCGAAGCCTCCGTCAGCCGCCCGATTTCCCGGTACTTCATATCGTACAGATAGTGCAGCAGGATGGCCTCCCTCTGCATCGGGGGCAGCTTCGCCAAAGCCTCCATCAGCCTTTGGTGGACGTCCGCATCCACCGCTCTCTGTTCCGGATCGGAATCTGCCGGCGGCTCCGGCGATACGCCCTTCTGTCCGGCCCGTTCCCTCCTCTGCGCCTCATCCGAATCCCGGCAGATGCCTCCCTGCCCCGCACCGTGGCCCTGCCCGCAGCCCATCCCCGCTTCCGCTCCGCCACGGCTCTTCTCCTGCCCCGTACATGCTTCCGCTGCTCTGCCGCCGCGCGGCCGCCCTGCCTCCGGCCCGCCGCAGTCCGCCGTGCGCTCCCAGTCCGTCTGCCCCAGAGTCATCCTTTCCTCCACGCCCCTTTTCCGCAGATAATCCCTGCACACGTTCATGGCGATGGTCAGCAGATATCCTTTCAGGTTCCTGTCACGATAGCTCTCCACATACCGGATGAACCGCAGGAAGGTCTCCTGGGCCAGGTCGTAAGCCTCCTCCCTGCTGCCCGTCTGAAAGGCGCAGAAACGGAAGATATCATCGTAATACTTCTCCGCGATATCTTCAAGGTATCTCTTATCCCCCTTCTGAATGGCATGAATCCACTGACGCTCGTCCACGATGGCTCCTTTGTATCCCTTTTTACTATATATAACCTCCCCCGCCCGGAAAAGGTTTTAAAAAAAGAGAAAAAAATCAGAAATCCCTGCGCCGCTCCAGGCTCATGAAAGCCTGGTAGATGATGATGAAGCCCAGAGGGCCGCCGATGATGCCCCACATGCCGAAGAGCTTGATTCCCGCGTAGATGGACAGCAGGATCGCGATGGGGGACACCCCGATCTTCTTTCCGATCAGCCTGGGCTCCAGCAGCTCCCGGATGAAGATGCAAGCCACGTACACCAGCAGGCACACCGCCCCCCTGACATAGCTTCCGCCGATGAACTGCTGTATGGAAAGGGGCACCAGCACCACCCCCGTGCCGATGAAGGGCAGCGCGTCCAGAAATCCCGCCAGCAGCCCCCAGAGGATACCGTTCCGTATCCCGCTGATGCCCAGTGCCGCCGCGGCCGCCGCCCCGATGATGCTCATGATGATAAGCTGGGCCTTCACGAAGGTGGCGATGTACCGTATGATGCCGCAGACGATTTCCAGGAACACATAGCATTCCTCCCGCTCCAGCAGCCGATTCATGATGTCGTCATAATCCTTGGCCAGCAGCACCGCCGCTATCAGGAATGTCACCAGGAAGCCCCCCACGGAGGCGAACATCTTCACATAAGCCAGGGACTGGGAGAGCATCCCCGGCAGGAACTGTAGCTGGAAATAGTCGATTGCGTCCTGGATTCTGGCCAGAAGGAGCTGTTCCAGGTACAGATTGTCTATCCCCAGGGCCCTCCCCACCACGCCGCAGGTGTCATGGACAAAGCCGGACAGCTCCGCCTCCAGGGAATCCAGGCTCTCCACCAGGCCCGGGAGGCTTCCGATGATCCAGGAGAGCAGGATCCACAGCAATACGCCCAGGATCCCGCAGGCCAGGAGCAGCAGGAGCAATGTCCCTATCTGCCTGTGGATCTTCAGCTTCCTCTGCATCTTCTGGAGCAGGGGCCCGAAGATGGTCACGAAGAGCATGGCCGTCAGCACAGGCGCGGTCAGCGGCGTGATGACCTTCAGGAAAAAATAAACTGCCCCTGTGAGCAGGAGCAGTACTACGAATCTGTTTTCTTTGATTTTCTCTGCCATACCGACCACCATGCCTTTCCGCGAACCTGGAGCGCGCCATGCCTGCGCCCCCAACCGGCTTCTCGTATTAGTATGGTAGCTTTCGGGAAAATCATAACTGTAAAAAAGTGCCTGTGACACCTTATTGATTCCATGTCGGTCTGGCGGCGGACTTTTCTGTAAGGTGAAAAGAGGAAAAAGCGGGGTTCTCCGGCTTGATCCGGAAATCCATCTTCTCCCCGGACACGGGATGGACGAAGCCCAGACTGTAGGCGCAGAGGGCCACGTTCCGGACACCGCAGGCTGCGGCCAGCGCCCTCGCCTCCGGGCTGCCGTATTTCAGGTCGCCCAAAAGAGGCAGGCCCGCGTGGGCCATCTGGGCCCGGATCTGGTGGAAGCGGCCTGTGCGGATACGGATGTCCGCCAGCGCAAGCCCCTGTTCCTTATTCGGCTCCAGGATGCGGTACTCCAGGACTGCGCGCCGGGCCTTCGCGGCTTCCCCCAGGGCGGATTCCGCTGACGCGGTATCCGGATTTACAATCACCGCCCTGTAATCCGTATGTTTTCCGTTCTTCAACGCCTGTTTGTACAGATAGTCTTCCAGTCGCCCTTCCCGGCAATCCGGCACGCCGCAGAGCACGGCGTAATAGTGCTTGCAAAAGCCCCCTTCGTCTCCCTGGGCCCGGAGCTGTCCGGTGAGGGAGGCCGCGGCGGCTCTGGTCCTGGCGAATGCCAGAATCCCCTCCACGGGCTGGTCCAGGCGGTGGATAAGTCCCAAGTAGGGCTCGCCGCGCCCGGCAGCCGCACTATTGCCGCCCTTTTCCCTGCGGTTCTTCAGCTCACTGACCATGTCCTGCTGTCCCAGCCTGGCAGTCTGCACCGCAAGCCCGGCGGGCTTGTACGCTACGATTATATCTTTGTCTTCATACAGGATTCGACTCAGCATATCCTCTGCATCCTTCATTTCGTTTGTATACATACGGCAAAAAGCTTCTTATGCAACCGGCACCGCCGGTGAAGCGCAAACGCGGCTACATGGGGAATTCCGGGCCTGTGTGCGGCTATTCCCGCTGCCATGGCCGCTCCGCAACCGAACCGGGCCGCTATCTGCATCATCCGTTGCGCGGAATCCTGACAGCCTGTCCCCGGATACGGCCCACATGCAGCCCGCCGGATGCGGGAAGCCGCGTTTCCCCGCTATACTTATACGGCCCGGGCGCTCACCTGCGCAGGCCTCTTGGGTAATGGTTCTTCATAATGCCCCCGGCCAACTTCCCCCAGCCTGTGCCGAAGCCGTCCGCGCATATCAGATACCAGCCCTTCTCCCCTTCCGCCGGGAAGGTCTGGCCCCCCAAATACCCGGCAATCTCCGGCCCGTCGGAATCCAGGTTCCAGACGTGGGCCGCACATGCCGGACGCAGGGCCAGGGCCAGTGCATGGGAGGGCTCGAACCTGTTCTTCTTCACCTCTCCCAGGTGCAGGCCGGACCGCAGCACCTTCAGCCCCCTGAATGAGGGCATGTCCGCCGGAACCAGGTAGAGATTGTCCCCGAATCGCATGTACCTGACAGCGCCCGTGAACCCGGCGGCCCTTCCCAGCCCCGGCAGCACCTCTTCTGCTCCCGGATCCATTGCCGCCCTCGTCCCGGCTCCGGCTTTCCCCTTCGCCATCCTTTTTGCGGCAGTCGGCGGCTTCTCTCCAGCCGCTCTCCCCAGCTGCGGCGGTTGTGTCTTACTCTCCGGCGGCTGCGCCTTATTCTCCGGCGGCTGCGTCTTACTCTCCGGTGCCTGTCCTCCGGCGCTCAGGCCAGCCCTCTCCCCCGCCTCTGCCAAAGCCGATGCCGGATCCCGGCTCGAAGGGGACTCCGGCAGCCGCAGATTCTCGGCGCAGAAGCGCAGGAATTCCTCGGGCAGGCTTGTGTCCGCTCCTTTTGCAGTCCCTTTTGCCATAGCCTCCGTTATACTTTTTGTAGCATAATTATATTCTGTATTGCGATATTTTTCACAGGCAGCCCCATCTTTCTCCAGCACAGCCGCAAAATGCCCCTCTCCCCGTATCCGGTGGGGCCACAGCCGCAGAGTGTCGTCTAAGCCGGGGACGGAATCCGCTCCGTCCAGGACATCCGGCATCCCGTCACAGCTTTCCAGCCCCAGCCGCTCCTTCTCCACAGGCAGTATCCGGAATTCCTCATGCCGCTGCAGGAACCTGGCGACGCTCCCCTCGTCCTCCTCTGGCGCAAAGGTACAGGTGGAATACACCAGCCGCCCGCCGGAGCGGAGCATCCCGGCGGCACAGTCCAGGATACCGTCCTGGCGTCCGGCGCAGAGTTTTACGTTCTCCGGGCTCCATTCCTCTCTGGCCGCCGGGCTCTTGCGGAACATCCCCTCCCCGGAGCAGGGCGCGTCCACCAGTACACGATCGAAATACCCCGGAAAGGCTTCCGCCAGGCGCTCCGGCGTCTCGTTCAGCACGCAGGCGTTCCCGATGCCCATCCGCTCTATGTTCTCCGACAGGATCTTCGCCCGGGCCGGGTGAATCTCGTTGCAGAACAACATACCGCTGCCGCCCAGCTTACCGGCTATCTGGACGCTCTTCCCGCCCGGGGCCGCGCACAGGTCCAGGATGCGCTCCCCGGGCCGCACATCCAGTAGGCCCACGGGGGCCATGGCGCTGGGCTCCTGGATGTAGTATACCCCGGCCTCATGGAAGGGATGCTTCCCTGGCTGGTCCGGCGCTTCATAATAATAGCCGTCCTCCGCCCAGGGAACCCGGGACAGACGGGCGAATCCGGCATCCCGGCATCCCGCCCCAGCGCCTGCTACCTCCGCGGCACACTGCCCGGCCGCTACATTGTCTGCCACCTCCACAGCACACTGCCCGGCCGCTACATCGCCTGCCACCTCCACTGCGCACTGCCCAGCCAATCCATTGCCTGCTACCTCCGCAGCACACTGCCCGGCCGCTACATTGCCTACTACCTCCATAGCACACTGCCCGGCTGCTACATTGCCTGCCACTTCCGCCGCACACTGCCCGGCCGCTCCACTACATGCCACCTCCGCCGCACTGCGCCCATCCGGCCGAATGCCATACACCTCCGCCGCGCTGCGCCCGTCCGCCCCGATTTTCCCGGGATTCAGCCGCAGGCCCTGGACATGCTCCCTCCCATAGCTTTCCAGGAAAGCCGCATATCCCTCCCCCAGCATCTCCTGCATCCTCTCCAAAAAAGCCTCCGGCAGCATATCCCCTCCTCATCCGTCATACCGGCTTGCCCTCCGCAAAATCCGTCCAAAGAGCATCGTAAGCCCTCCCTCCGGATATGCCCGGAACCATGAATCCCTCCTGCCTCCGGGCACATCGGCGCAGCCGCCCAAACCGTACAGAAACCGTATCTTCACACCTTGAACCGATACCCCACCCCCCAGATAGTCTCGATATACTGGGGCTTCGCCGTATCCTTCTCAATCTTCTCCCGAATCTTCTTGATATGCACCGTCACCGTAGCGATGTCGCCGATGGAATCCATGTCCCAGATCTCCCGGAACAGCTCCTCCTTGGTGTACACATGGTTGGGATTCTCCGCCAGGAAGGTCAGCAGATCGAACTCCTTGGTGGTGAACGTCCTCTCCTCGCCGTTTACATACACACGGCGCGCCGTCTTGTCGATGCGGATGCCCCGGATCTCCACGATGTCGTTCTGGGGCTTCTGGTTGGTGCCCACCAGCCGCTCGTAGCGGGCCATATGGGCCTTGACCCTGGCCACCAGTTCGCTGGGGCTGAAAGGCTTGGTCATATAGTCGTCCGCCCCCAGGCCCAGGCCCCTGATCTTGTCGATGTCGTCCTTCTTGGCCGATACCATCAGGATGGGGATGTTCTTCTCCTCCCTGATTTTGCGGCACACCTCGAAGCCGTCCATGCCCGGCAGCATCAGATCTAGGATTACAAGGTTGTAATCCCCCTTCAGGGCCATGTCCAGCCCCTCGTCCCCGCTGTTGCAGATGTCCACCTGGAAATCGCTCAGCTCCAGATAATCCTTCTCCAGATCCGCAATCGCCACCTCATCCTCTACAATCAATATCCTGCTCATATTCCGCCCGCCCTTTCTTACGCTTCTTATATTCCTTATGTCGTTTTCACAATTATTTATTGGCTATATCATGTCTTCCTTCCATGAGGGCCGCTGCCCGCATGTCCCCCGCCCCACGGCTTCTCCGGCCCCCTGTCGGCCGCTTCCGCCCACAGGCCATGCCGCTCTATTTGTCGTCCTGCAGCTCGATGTACTTGCGCAGCACGAAATGGATGCAGGTGCCCTCGCCCTCCCTGCCGGTGGCCCAGATATAGCCGCCGTGGTCCTCGATGATCTTCCGCACGATGGACAGGCCGATGCCGCTGCCCCCCTGGGCCGAGTTCCGGGAGGCGTCCGTGCGGTAGAACCGCTCGAATATCTTCGGCAGGTCCTTCTGGGCGATGCCCTTTCCGTTGTCTTCAATCTCAATCCGGATGGACTCCGTCTCGTCCAGGATCCGGATATCGATCGTCCCCCTGGGCTTATCCATGTACTTCACGCTGTTGCTGATGATATTGTTGATGACCTTCTTCATCTGTTCCGGATCCGCGATGACCACCGTGTCCGGCTGCACCAGGTTGGAATAGTTCAGCTCGATGCTCCTCTGCTCCAGGTCCAGCCCCACCTCCTCCACGCAGTCCCCGAAATAATCCGCTACGTTTATCCGATGAAAATTATACGGAATCCTGTTGTTATCTATCCCCGAGTAATAGGTCAGCTCATTGATCAGCCGCTCCATGTCGTTGGCCTTGTTGTAGATGGTCTTGATGTATTTGTCCATCTTCTCCGGCGTCACCGCCACCCCGTCCATGATGCCCTCCACATACCCCTTGATGGCCGTGATCGGGGTCTTCAGGTCATGGGAGATATTGCTGACCAGCTCCCTGTTCTGCTTCTCGCTGGCCCGGTTCTCCTCGGTGGTCTCCTTCAGCCTAAGGCGCATGTCCTCATAATTGCGGTACAGATCGCCGATCTCCCCCTTGGCGTCCGTCTGGAGGCAATAGTCGAAGTTCCCCTCCTTGATCTTGCGCATGGCCACGTTCAGCTCGCCTATGGGATTGAACACCCCCCTGCGGATCCACCTGGTCAGCACCACGCTGGTAAAGATCAGGATCAGGAAGATCGCGATGAACATGTCCACCAGCAGCTTTTTGGAAATCAGGGAATTCACCTTGGTGACCACGAAGGCGCTCCCCCTGCCGCCGTCCGGGAAAATAAAGTCCAACTGCTTTACGAATTTGTCCATCTCATCGTAATAGATGCCCGCGCTCTCTATGGTGCCCCGCTCCCCGAAGCCCGGCAGGCTCTGGAAGATCGCCGCGGCCGCCTCAGGATTTCCCGCGTAGTAGAGGCTGTCCTCTTTCCTCACGATGATGTATGTGGTCTTTTGGGGAATCCTTGCGCTTACCATGTCCAGATATTCCATGTCCGCCAGCCTGGCCGGATCCGACTCTATCTGCTCCTTCAGCTCGAAGAACACGCTGTCCGTGGCGTCCGCCACCTGGCGCATGTTCTCCGTCATGGTGGTATAGTCCAGCCGCACGATGGGGAATCCCTTCTGGGCATTCATCAGGTACAGCCCGATTCCACAGAACGCCAGCGCCGTCAGGATCAACGGCAGGACTATGATGATTATGAATGTGACCCGCAGCCGCGTCCTGAATTTCATCGCCAGCTCCCTTCTGCCCGTTACGCCAAACCGGTATAAGCCCGGAAGGCTGCCCCACCCGGACAGTCTTCTCCGTGCCGTTTACAACTTATCAGCACTACTATATCATATTTTTCTCAGGAAAGTGTAAAATAAGAAAAATAATATCATTAAAAAAATCTTAATCTTCCCGCTATTTACTTTTCCGCCCTTTAGTTGTAGGATATTTCTTGTACGGTCAAAAACATAGAATCAAAGAAAAGGATGGTCATTATAATGAAAAAGATAAATGTAGGCATCTTCTTCGGGGGCTGCTCCCCGGAGTACAGCGTCTCCCTGTCCTCGGCTTCCGGGGTGATCCTGAACCTGGACAGAGAAAAGTACGAGCCCGTGCTGATCGGCATCTCCCAGAAGGGAGAATGGTTCCATTACGCGGGCCCCGTGGACAGGCTGCTGGACGACTCCTGGCAGAACCCCGCGGACTGCACCCCCGCGGTCCTCTCCCCCAACCGCGGCGAGAACTGCCTGCTATTGCTGGGGAAGGAGGGCGTATCCCGCGTGCCCCTGGACATCGCCTTCCCGGTGCTCCACGGCGGCAACGGCGAGGACGGCACCCTGCAGGGCCTGCTGGAGCTCTCCGGCATCCCCATCGCGGGCTGCGGCACTTTGTCCTCCGCCCTGGGGATGGACAAGGACAGGGCCCACAGGCTGGTGAGCCTGGAGGGCGTGCGGGTGCCCATGCACCTGGTGATGGATCCGGATACCACCGCGGAGGAGATGGAGCGCTTCGCGGAGAAAATCGGCTATCCCGTCTATGTGAAGCCCGTGAAGGCAGGCTCCTCCTACGGCGTCACCAAGGTCTCCGGCAGGGAGCAGCTTGCCCCGGCGGTGGCCCTGGCCTTCCGCTATGACAGCCAGGTGCTTCTGGAGGAGAACATCCCCGGCTTCGAGGTGGGCTGCGCCGTGCTGGGCAACAGGGACCTGATCACCGGCGAGGTGGACGAAATCGAGCTCTCGGGCGGCTTCTTCGATTTTACGGAAAAATACACCCTGAAGACCTCCGCCATCCACGTACCCGCCAGGATAGACCCGGCCAAGGCCGCGGAGATCAAGGAGACCGCCAAGCGCATCTACAGGGCCCTGGGCTGCGCGGGCTTCGCAAGGGTGGACATGTTCCTGACGCCGGAAGGCGAGGTCGTCTTCAACGAGGTGAATACCATCCCCGGCTTCACGGAGCACAGCCGCTATCCTGGCATGATGAAGGCCGCCGGGATTCCTTTCCGGGAAGTGATCTCCCGGATCCTGGAGCTGGGCCTGGACGCGGCCCGGGCGTAGCGCTAGACACGGATTCCGGGCGGCTGCAGGCCTGCCGCGGCGTCCTTTCACGGAACCGATCCGCAAAGGGAGTTATATGAAGACCTTGTCCTTGACTCACGACGACATACACAGGGGCGACCTGATTCTGGTGAATCAGTCCCATGCCCTCCATGAAAGCGCGGCGGCGGACCTGGCCCCTGTGGCGGAATCCGCCCCCGCCGTCCTGCTCAGGCGCCCCGCCGCCGAAGCGCTGGCACGCCTGATGGACGAGATAGACGGCTGGCGGCATATCGCCTTTGTCAGCGCCTGGCGCTCCCGGAGGGAGCAGCAGGAAATCTGGGACGGCAGCCTCCGGGAGAACGGCCCGGAGTTCACCCGCACCTATGTGGCCCTGCCGGGGCACAGCGAGCACCAGACCGGCCTGGCCATCGACCTGGGGGCAAAGCGGGAGCAGATCGACTTCATCCGCCCGGACTTCCCCTATACCGGTCCCTGCGGGGACTTCCGCAGGGGCGCCGCGGGCTACGGCTTCATCCTGCGCTACCCGGAGGGGAAGGAGGGCATTACCGGCATCGGCCATGAGCCCTGGCACTTCCGCTATGTGGGAACGCCCCATGCCGCGATCCTCCGGAGCCGGAATATGGCCCTGGAGGAATACATAGATTATCTGAGACAGTATCCTTACGGAGGAGAGGGCCTGTGCTTCACGGCGGATGACGGGCGAGAGGCCCGCATCTCCTATATCGAAGCAGGTCCGGAGCCGGTTACCCTACAGCTGCCGGAAGAGGCGTCCTGGTCTCTGTCCGGCAACAATGCGGACGGCTTTATTTTGACAGAATGGAGGTAGACAGATGCGGACGAAACCCAATTACGGCTGGCTGGACAGATTTCGGATCATTGCCGCCCTGGCAGTCATCGCTATCCATACCTCGCCCCTGGACACATTCCATGAAGGGGCGGATTTTTTTCTCACCAGGGTGCTGGCGCGGATCGCCGTGCCTTTCTTCTTCATGGTGACAGGGCACTTCGTGGTGGCGGGCTTCCTGCCGTCGGGCAAGGCTGCGCCCTCCACGAAAAGCATGGTGCGGTTCCGGAAATTTCTTGCCAAGACTTCCATGCTCTATCTGTTCTGCATCATCCTGTACCTGCCGGTGGGCATCTATGCAGGGCATTACGAAGACATATCTGTCGGCGTCTTGCTGCGCATGCTCTTCTTTGACGGCACCTTTTACCATCTGTGGTACTTCCCGGCATGCATCATGGGAGTGGCGCTGGTGTACCTGCTGAGCAGGTTCCTGAGCCTGGGGGCCATGACGGCCGTATCCGCCGTGCTGTATGCGATCGGCCTGTTGGGCGACAGCTATTACGGGCTGGTGGAGAAGGTGCCCGCGCTGGAGGCCTTCTACGGGTTCCTGTTCCAGATTTCCTCCTACACCCGGAACGGGCTGTTCCTCGCGCCCCTGTTCCTGGTGCTGGGAGCCTGGATGGCAGGGGCGGCCCAGGGCCAGGGCGGCAGGGATCTCTCCGAAAAGCGGCTGTTCCTCTGCTCCCTCTTCGCCCTGTCCTTTGCCCTGATGACCGGGGAGGCGTTCCTGCTGCGGCATTTCCAGTTCCAGCGCCACGACAGCATGTACCTGCTGCTGGTTCCTGTCATGTTATTCCTGTACCGGTTCCTGCTGTGCATCCCGGTGAAATCCGACAGGGCCTTCCGGACAGCCTCCACCTGGATCTACGTGCTGCACCCGGCCTTCATCGTAGTGGTCAGAGGCATCGCGAAGCCCCTGGGCCTGACAGGGCTGCTGGTGGACAACAGCCTCGTCCATTACCTGGCGGTGTCTTTCCTGTCCGTGGCCGCCGCCTTCGCCATGGTCTGGCTCCAGAGCATGCTGAAGGCCCGCCGCCAGTCCGCCGGGGAAACGGGCCCTGCAGCCCGCGGAGTAGCCCGCGGGCAGAGCAGAAAGCAGCCTGAGGCTTCTGACGGCGCATGGACGGAGGAGAGCGCGGAGGACGATTGGGACAGCGATTGGGACAATATGGGAGATATGGAGGAAGGGGGATTCGATATGTCGCATGAAGATGAACTTAATTGCGATTACCATCAGGAAGCGGAGGAAGCCTATGGGGAGGCCTATATGGAGGAGGCCGGTCTCAGTGACGGGATCCCCCTGACGGACGGCCCGGAGGAGGGCGCTGCGGAAGATATGGAATCAGACAGCTATGCCACAGAGGAGGATTTCCCGGAGGAGCAATCCGAGAGCCATGCCGGTTACGGAGAGGCGGCAGATCCCCTGCACAGGGCTTCCCCCGCCTCCCGGGCCTGGATCGAGGTGGACACCCGGGCGCTGGCCCACAATGTGGACACGCTGCGCGCCCGGCTTCCCCAGGGCTGCCGCCTGATGCCCGCCGTCAAGGCCCAGGGGTATGGCCATGGGGCCGTCCTGATCTCCAGGGAGCTGAACGCTCTGGGCGTGGACGCGTTCTGCGTGGCCGGCATCGGCGAGGCCATAGAGCTGCGGGAGGCGGACATCCGGGGCGAAATCCTCATACTGGGCTATACGCCCCCCGAGGACTTCCCCCTGCTGGCCCAATATCAGCTAATCCAGACTGTCATAGACTACCCGTACGCCTGTCTGCTGAGCCAGGCGGAAGCGGACATCCATGTCCATATCGGCATCGATACCGGCATGCACCGCCTGGGCATACGCTGTGAGGAAATCGATGATATCCGGGCCGTATATGACCTGCCCCACATCGTCATCGACGGGCTCTTCACCCACCTGTGCGCCTCCGATTCGCCCCTGCCGGAGCACAGGGCCTTCACCGAGGCCCAGGTCAGGGCCTTCTATCAGGTGGTGGACTATCTGAAGGAGGCGGGCTGTCCCTGCCCCAGTCTGCATCTGCTGGCCAGCTATGGCCTCCTGACCCTGCTCCAGGGCCGCAGCGGCCTGCGGGAGGAGCAGTCCAGGCGCTTTGCGGAGCGGCGGATTGCCTCGGCAGAGCTGAAGCTGGCGGCAGACTATGTCCGCCCGGGCATCGCCCTCTACGGGGTCATGAGCACTGAGGCAGACACAGGCCCATGGAAAGGCATCCTGAAGCCTGTCCTGTCCCTGAAGGCAAAGGTGGTCTCCGTGAGGCCCCTCTATGCCGGTGAGGGCGCAGGCTATGGCATCGCCTTTACTGCCGAAGAGGACATGCGGATCGCCGCCGTCTCCATCGGCTACGCGGACGGTCTGCCCAGGGAGCTTTCCCACGGCAAGGGCAGCGTCCTGATCGGCGGCCACAGGGCCCCCATCATCGGCAGAATCTGTATGGACCAGACCATCGTGGACGTCACCGGGATTCCCCGGATCCAGCCAGGAGACACGGCTGTAATCATCGGCGCCGACCGGGGGGAGGAGATCACGGCAGGCCAGATAGCCGAGCAGTGCGGCACCATCACCAACGAAATCCTGAGCCGCCTGGGAGCCCGCCTGGACCGGGTGACCGTATAGCACGGCTCCCGCCCCAAAACCACCGACAGAAAAGCCCCGGCCTTCGCTGCACCGGGGCTTCTGTATAAATACAGGATTTATATCTCTTGCGGTAATTCATCCTTGCGGAAATCAGCTATGTTGTATTCTATTATCTCTCTGCCAGTTGCCAACAATTCAGCCAGTTTCCTATATGATGTATTGCATATCAACATATTCGCCTTTACATATCGGTCATTATTTTTCCTCTGCATCTCCTCAATTTTATAGGTGTCTATTGCCCCTGATTCGCATCTTTTTCTTTTTCTGACGCAACATGGTTCTACCCAGCATTCTGTCATTGGTCTATCTATGCCTGCAGATGCAAAAATCCTGTTTAGAAGTTCCTTGGACAAGGACTCTATGGTTACACAAGACTCGAATTCAGTTTCGCCCATTTTCTTATAAGAGCCTTTTTTCCTCATATTCTTTCTTATTTTGTCATACATGCCGCTATAAATGTCCAGTCCTTTTGTATACAATGCCAATGCGCTCAAGTCATTATATTTCTTATATAGTTCCCTTATCTCAGAGACATATTTTCCATACTCAGACAAGTCGGCAAAATACTCTATCCCGTCTGTCATAAGCACTTCCAGCTCAAAAGAAATGGTATCCAGCATCCTGAATCTATCTTCTTTTCCGGATGCCTCCAAATAGCCAAAAGCTTCTTCAGCATGTCTCAATACCAGCGGATTCTCTTTGATGCCATCATAAACTATGATTGCATCATCCGTTGGTTTCAATTCCGCGCATAACTCTTCTATTTTACGTTTCAGGTTAACCATCCCATGAAAAGATTCGACACTGATAGCCTCTCCGTCAGGAGAGTATATTTCTGCTATAATCTTACATAATCTTAATCCGTCAGTTGAATCCTCAACGATAACTCGCCTCATGAATCAACCTCCAAACAAATACTTTATGGATATGTCATTGCCCTTAATGCTGGGCCTGGCTATGTCGCTTACTTTATGCACAAGTCTTGTATCGCGTCCGAGCAGTATATAATAGTTTCCTCTGGAATAATCCTCCAGGATGAACTCATATACTTCTTCGCTTCTCAATATATGATCCGCATTATCTATCACTACTACGCTGTCATTCGCATTCTTTAATTTGCCGATTACGCTTACCGGTTCCACATCATCCTCATTGTCCGCCTTCAGGAGCACAAAACCCTTTGCTCCTGTTATCATTTTATAATCCCTGATCAAATTATATATCAAGGTCTTGCCAGTGGCCGTGTAGCCCCAAATGGTCGTTATGCGCGTATTCAACTGAATGTCTATGCGGTATGTCCCCAGTGTAAACTGTATCCTCTTACTCATGTATCCCCTCACTTATCTCGAATAAATGGTGCGCCATATTGCCATTCAGCATGAACTCACACGCAAAATCATCCCGCAAATCCTCATGCCCTAAAAACAGGTTCAACTCGCTTTCGTTATAATGTGTCAATATATATTTTATAGCGTTGCTCCCGCAATCAGTTATGTCTATTATCCTGTTCTGCACCATGTCTATCTTAATCAGATAATAAATACATATGACCACTTTGCTTCCTGTTGACAGTTCGCTTATCCCCAATGTCTCACCGTTGAATTTGCTTCTGAACTGCTTTCCCGGCAGCGGTTCGCATCCCTCTACCTCGCGAATCACCCGCTCTATCTCCTCATATTCCCCTAGTTGGTTCAGCACCTTTGAGGCATTATAGAACAACTGCCAGGGAAATTCGATATATACCATGTTTCCATATTTATCTTTTATGTCTTCCACCCTGTCTTTAGATATTATATTTATCATGTCCCATTATCTCCTCAGAAAAAATCTGTATATATAAAAAATAACCAAACCCAAGTTTGATTATCCTCCTCAATAAAATATGTAACTATAACAAAAAAGCGATAGACGGGACTCGAACCCGCGATTTCCACCTTGGCAAGGTGGCGCTCTACCAACTGAGCCACTATCGCATTGCTTACAGGCTACCATGACCGCCTGACTTGTATTAGTATAATGCATATCTTCCTGTCTGTCAAGTAGAATTTCAATTTTTTTCATTTTTCATTTTTTTCAATCTGGGATTATTCGAAGTCTTCCTGCTCTCTGCTCTCCCCTCTCTTGCAATTGCGCCCCGTATGGTATATGATGGAAAAAACGCAAAATGCCGCACACGGCAGAAAAGAGGAGCCTATGGACAGACAGAACCTCACCCTGATGACAGACCTGTACGAGCTCACCATGATGCAGGGATATTTCATGCACAAGGACCTGAACGAGACCGTGATCTTCGACGCCTTCTACCGCAGGAACCCCTGCGACGGCGGCTACGCCATCTCCGCCGGCCTGGAGCAGGTCATCCAGTACATCAAGGAACTGCATTTCGACCAGGAGGACATCGACTATCTGGCCTCCCTGGGCATGTTCCGGGCGGACTTTCTGGAGTACCTGAAGACCTTCCGGTTCTCCGGCGATATCTATGCCATTCCAGAGGGCACCGTCATGTTCCCCAGGGAGCCTGTGATCAAGGTCATCGCCCCCATCATGGAGGCCCAGCTGGTGGAGACCGCCATCCTGAACATCATCAACCATCAGAGCCTGATTGCCACCAAGGCGGCCCGGGTCTGCTTTGCCGCCAGAGGGGACGGCATCATGGAATTCGGCCTGCGCAGGGCCCAGGGGCCGGACGCGGGCACCTACGGGGCCAGGGCAGCTGTCATCGGCGGCTGCATCGGCACCAGCAACGTGCTCTGCGGGCAGCTCTTCGGCGTGCCGGTGAAGGGCACCCATGCCCATAGCTGGATCATGAGCTTTCCGGACGAGTACACCGCCTTCAAGACCTACGCGGACATGTACCCTGACGCCTGCATCCTGCTGGTGGATACCTATGATACCCTGAAATCCGGGGTGCCCAACGCCATCCGGGTCTTCACGGAAATGCGGGAGGCAGGCGTCCCCCTGACCTTCTACGGCATCCGCCTGGACAGCGGCGACCTGGCCTATCTCTCCAAGCAGGCGAGGAAGATGCTGGACGCGGCAGGCTTCCCGGACGCGGTGATCTCCGCCTCCAACGACCTGGACGAGCACCTGATCGACAGCCTGAAGGTCCAGGGCGCAGCCATCACCTCCTGGGGCGTGGGCACCAACCTGATCACCTCCAAGGACAATCCCTCCTTCGGCGGCGTGTACAAGCTGGCGGCCATCCGGGATGAAAAGGGGGATTTCATCCCCAAGATCAAGCTCTCCGAGAACAGCGAGAAAGTCACGAATCCCGGGAACAAGAAGATATACCGGATCTATGAGAAAGAGAACGGCAAGATAAAGGCCGACCTGATCTGCCTGGCGGAGGAGGAATACCGGGAGGAGGATGACCTGGTGCTCTTCGACTCCCTGGAGCCCTGGAAGAAGACGAAGCTCAGGGCCGGTACTTACAGCCTGCGCCCGCTGATGGAGCAGATTTTCCAAAACGGCCAGTGCTGCTACACCTCCCCCAGCGTCATGGACATCAGGGCCTATTGCCAGAGGGAGCTGGACACCCTGTGGGAGGAGACGAAGCGCCTGGTGAATCCCCACGAGGTGTATGTAGACCTGTCCCAGAAGCTGTACGATACGAAGATCCGGCTGCTGGAGGAGATGAGCGCGGACTGAAAGCCTGCCCGCCCAAGGAAAGGGAAGCCATCGATCTATGAATTCAGGGAACGAGAACAAAAGACACAACTTCATGCCGGATGCCGTCTTTTACCTGCTGGTCTTCGCGGCAATCACCTGCTTTGCCATGGTGCAGTCCTATGGAGATCCCCCGGACGAAGTCAACCGCTTCAAGGTGGTGAGTTTTATCTGCAGACACGGCCGTCTTCCCCATGGGGCCGACCCGGAGGTGCTGCTGGACGGCTTCGGGGCTTCCTACGCGTTCCAGCCCATGCTGACCTATATCATACAGGGCTTTCTGCTGCGGTTCCTGAAGCTGTTCACCGCAGACGGCCAGGTGCTGCTGGTGGCGGCCAGGATGGTGAACGTGCTCTTCGGCGTGCTGATGGCCTATTTCGTGCGGCAGACGGCCAGGCTTTTGTGGGAGAACACATATCTGCAGTGGACTTTCACCGTCATGACCGTGTTCCTGCCCCAGAATATCTTCCTCCACTCCTATGTCAATACGGATTCCATGGCCATGCTGGCGGTGTCCGTCATCTGCTACGGGCTGCTGCGGGCCCGGAGGAGCGACTATGACAGGAAGGACTGCGTCCTGCTGGCCGCGGGCATCATCCTCTGCGCCATGTCCTATTACAATGCCTACGGCATCATCCTGGCGGCGATGGTGGTCTTTGCCCTGCGGTATGTGCACATCGGGGGGCAGAACGGCGGGGCGGAAAGTGCGGGAGCGATGCCCGGCGGCGTGCCCGGGGCGAAAAAGGCGGCGGGAAGCGCCATACCCGGAACACAAAAGGCGGCGGGAAACGGCATACCCGGAACACAAAAGGCTATGGGAAGCGCCATGCCCTCCTCAGACGGGACAGGGCCAGCAAGGACGGGCCTGTGGGTGGAGTGGCGGCCTCTGCTGCGCAAGGGGACCTTCATCTCCGCCATAGTGCTCCTGGGCATCGGCTGGTGGTTCCTGCGCAATGGCCTGTTGTACGGCGGCGACATCATCGCCATGGACGCAAGGCGGGAATGCGCCGTCCGGACGGCGGCGGAAGCCTTCAATCCCCTGACCCGGTTCACCTATCAGAGGGCCGGCATTCCCCTGGCAGACATGCTGTTCGAGACGGATTATATCCCCCTGGTGCTGGACAGCTTCATCGCCATGTTCGGGGCCATGGACCTGCCCACCCACGGGCTAATCTACCTGGGCTACCGTTATTTCTGGCTGGCGGCATGTGCGGCGGCCCTGTTGGTCCCCAGGCGCCTGTGGAACCGAACCAGCAGCGGCTCCTGGAGCAACCAAGGCAGCCTGCCGGAAAACGGCCGGAAGCAAAGGCTCCTGTTCAACGGCGGCATGGCACTGTTCTGCCTGATCACCGTCTGCCTCAGCATTTATTATTCCTACACATGGGATTTCCAGCCCCAGGGCAGATATATCCTGCCGGTGCTGATCCCCTTCATGTGCGTGGTGACCCTGGGCGTGCAGAAGCTGTGCGGCCTGCTGGAAAGCGGCCTGGGGCGGCCTTCACCCCTTCCGGGCGGAAAAAACAGCGCCCGGGAAAATCGCCGGACGGGCGGAAGTCCCGCGGACGGACGGGAACCGGCTCCCCGGCCTGTCGGGATGAGGCAGCGCATGAATCGGGCAAAAATCGGTACGATTCTGGGAAAGCTGCTCTGCATCGGCATCATGGCCTATGTGCTGGCAGCCTTCGCCTACAGCCTCTTCGGCTGCGTCCTGCCCCATTACGGCCAGAACCCCAGCCTCTTCACCTTGTTCGAGCTGAGCCTGTGACGGATTCCCGTCCTGCCCCGCGCCCATTACCGGCAGATTTTTGTCGTAATTGCGCCTACAGATAATCGGTCATGCGTTCCGCCAGTTTTTCCACCGCCTCCTGGTTCAGCTCCACCTGGGCGTCATGGTAATGGGCCACTTCCGTATAGAGCTCATAGAAACGCCTTTTCGCCTCAAAATTATCGCTCAGAGGCATTTTCTCCCCATATCGCTCCAGCAGTCCGTAGCCCTTGCCGTTGGCATTGTCCAACTGGTACAGGTCGAACTCGCTGTCCGCCCAGCAGCAGTGGAACGGGTCTATCACGGCTACCGCCCGGCTCCTGCCCCTGTCCAGCATCACGTTCCATGTGTTGTAGTCCCCATGTATCAGCCGGGCCTCTGTAATGGGCCGGTCAAAAATATGGTCGAACCGCTCTATGGACTGCCGGAATACCGAAAGCACCCTGTCCGACAACTGCCCCTTCTCCCACATCCGCCCGGCCTTATCCACAATGCCCCGGGCAATCGGGTAGTAATACTCCTGCCAGGTGGGGCAGTATGTCCCGGAGGACAGGATGCCGAACCCTTCGGGATTCACGGCACGATGGTATCCGATCAGATTGTCCACGATGCTTTCGCAGATAGAGTCCCTGGCCTCTGTCGGCAGCTCCGCAGGATCAAAATTGCCGGCGTTGACGCCCTCTATGTATTCCATGAAAAGCGCGTCCATGGGCAGGCCTGTCTGCTCCTTCTCCAGCACCCTGTAGATACGCGGCATCTTCAACAGGGCGTGCTCCGCCAGCAGCCTGGTCTGCCGGGCCTCCCTGGCGGCAAGCCCCGGGAAAAGGTACAGCTTCAAGACAACATAGTACGGCTCCGTCTCCAGCGAGACCAGAAAGACCCGCCCGTAGAAGCCCCCGCCCAGTCCCCGGATCTCCCCGGGCGAAGTCCCGTAACACTGCATCACTGCTTTCCGAATCGTATCCTGCATACATATCCCTCCGTCTGTGTTTTTGTAACCCGTTCCGGCACGGCCACTCCTCATGCAGATTCCGGTCGGCCGCGTCCATGGCTACATTATATCTCTTATCCCGGGAGACGGCAATAGGCTTCCGCAGGGCAACAGCATGCCGCCGCCCTGGAGGCCAGGGGCATACCGGCTGAGGCATCCGGAAATACGGTTTCGCGTTCCAGGGGAAGAAGGTACTGATAGGATAGGCGATTGGTCAAGGGTTCATGCATCGGGGCACTAACTCACCTCATGGGCCGCGAAAATCCTCCGGGAAAGGGCGTATCCCACAGCCAGGATATCGGCGCTTACCGGCAGCGCCAGCACCGCGTAAGGCATCCCGGCCTCCAACTGCCCCAAGGACATCAATGCCTCAAACTGCATCTGATAGACCGGCAGCAGCGCCAAAAGCCTGAACAGCGGGCTGGACTCTGCCACAGGCAGCAGCGTGGGCACAATGTGGACCGCTGCGGAAGCCACCACGGCTATCATGGGGGTTCTGCAGGCCGCCGAGAGCACCAGCCCGGCTCCCGCCGTGCACACCGCCCCTGTCAGGCCAAGCAGCGCCTGGTATCCCAGCAGGGCACCGCAGGTGATGTTGAAGGGGATATAGCCCTCCGTCAAAGCCAGCGGCGCGAACAGGATGCTGCAGTCCAGGCCCTCCCTGCCATACAGCAGATATGCCGCCCCTACATTACAGGCCAGCATCCCGGCCGTGACCAGAACCGCCGCCAGAATCCCGGCCAGCGCTTTGGCACTGGCACATTTCGTCCTGCCGTATCTGCTGGCCAGGATGAGATTGTCCACGCCCCCGTATTCGCCGCTGTAGACCGGCGCAAGCATGATGAGGATCGCAAAGGACAGGAAGAGGAAAGACTTCTCCATATCCCTGCTGGCGGACAGCCATCCGTCCACATAGCCGATGCGTATCTCCTCCTCCCCGAACACCTGGGCCACCCGCAGCCCGTTCCAGTTCCCATACATATCCGAAAACCGGGCCGTCACCGCCGACTGCATGGCGTTCTGGTACAGGTAGATGGCGTTCAGCCCCTGGGGGCCGGATTTGGGCGCCAGCTCGTCCATCATCTGCCGCACCTTTTCATCCGTCAGCTCTCCCGCGTACCTGGCGGCGACCTCCTTGTCCAGGGCCACGGCCTCCCCTCCGGACGCCTGTCTGCCGCCATAGGAGGCGTACTTGTTCTGATAGGTGGAGACAGTGAACAATGTGGAAAAGAGAACCGCTGCCAACAGGGCCGCCTGTGTCAGCCTCCTCCCAAAGAGCTTGCGCAGCTCGTATCCCATCAGTTTCCTCATCTGATGTCCCCTCCTTTCCATTCCCCATCCCTGCCGCAGCCGGATGCCTCTCCCGACAGCCCCTCTGCCGCGGCTGCTCCATTGTCCCGGGAAGCCCTGCGCCCAGGGACAGCGCCGGAAGCGGCCGCCAAAGGCCCTGACCCCCGCCTCCGCCCTCCTCCGGTGTCCTCCTCCCGGAAATAGTACAGATACAGGTCTTCCAGATTAGGCTCCGCTAACTTCGCGTTCGGCATGGGCTTATCCCGGGCAATCACCCGCAGCACCGTGCGGCCGTCCCTCTCATTGCGCAGATTGCTCACGTTCAGTTGCGCCACATACCTGTCCGCCTGCTCCACGGGGATTGCGCACTCCCACACCTGCCCCCGGATTTCCGAGGTAATCTCGCCGGGCCTGCCGCAGTGGACGATCCGGCCGGACTTCATCACCAGAATCCGTTCCGCGATGGACTCTACATCCGACACGATGTGGGTGGAGAGAATAACAATCCGCCTTTTGGAGAAGGCGCTGATCAGGTTGCGGAAGCGCACCCGCTCCTTGGGGTCGAGCCCTGTGGTGGGCTCGTCCAGGATCAATATCCGCGGGTCGTTCAGCATGGCCTGGGCGATTCCCAGCCGCTGCTTCATGCCGCCGGAAAAGGTCCTGATCCTGTGCCTCGCCTCCCGGGACAACCCCACCTCCTCCAGGAGCCCCCAGGCCTTCCTTTCCGCCGCCTTTCCCTCCAGGCCCTTCAGCGCGGCGATGTAGAGCAGGAAATCAATGGCGCGGAAGTCTGGATAGTACCCGAATCCCTGGGGCAGATATCCCAACAGGTCCCGGTACTCCTCCCCCAGCCTGCCTATGCCCTGTCCGTCCAGCAGGATGCGGCCCCCGGTGGGCCGCTGGAGGGCGCACAGCAGGCGCATCAGCGTGGTCTTCCCCGCGCCGTTGGCCCCCAGCAGCCCATAGATGCCCTCTGTCAGGGTGATGTTCATGCAATCCACGGCTTTCTTTTTTCCGTATTGCTTCGTCAGCTCCACAGTCTTTAGTTCCATGATAAAAATCTCCTTTCTCGTTTTCAGGCGATAAGGAGATTGTAAGACGGAAATTCCAAGATTCTATCTATTTTCCGGCGGATTTTTGGGGAACCCGATTTTCTTCTCTTTTGAATCCTCTGTTCTGAAAAAAGCCGTCACCTTTGCGCCGGAGGGCTGTCCGTTCTCCACCTTCAGCCATCCCCCGTGATGCTCGCAGAGCAGCCTGCAGATGTAGAGCCCAAGGCCGTAATGCTCCTCCCGCCCTTCCCCTGTGACAAAGGGGTTCTGGGCCTCCCGGAGCATCCTGGCATCGAAGCCGGGCCCGTCGTCGCTCACCTCCAGCGCCAAACCCTCCTCCCCCTCCCGCAGGACAAGGGTGACGCAGACAGCGGCATATCGGGCGGCATTCGCCACAAGATTGCCAACCACCTGGGACAGGAAAGAGCCGTCCAGGCAGAGGAGCCCGGATACCGTCCGGTTCTCCAGGCACAGCCTTTTCCCCTTCTCCCGGCAGAGCATGTCCGCGCTCTCGTGCAGTGCAGACGAAAGCTCCGTCAGGGAAAGCGGCCGGGCTTCCGGCTGCCTGTCCTCCAGCCGCTGGAGCTGGCCCATGCTTTCCACATAGCGCTCCAGACGGCGGATATGCTTCCCCATGGTGGCGGCCGTGGCCCTGACCTCCTCGTCCTCTTTTGCCTGGAGCAGCTCGTCGTAGCCCCGGAGCACTGTCAGGGGCGTGCGCAGGTCGTGGGCGAAGGCGGCGTTCAGGCGTTTCCGCTCCTCCATCTGCCGCCACATCCGCGAGAAGCTGTCCGCCAGCGCAGACCGCATGGCCTCGAAGGACGCACAGAGCTCCCCCAGCTCGTCCTGCCGCTCATAGGTCAGGCGGAAGTCCAGGTCATTGGCGGAAATCTTCTCCGACGCATTCTTCAGCTCCCGCAGCGGCTCCCGGAGCCGATTCCTGTAGAACAGGAAGGCGGCACCCAGGATGCAGAGCGCAGAGTAGACCGGCGCAGCTGCCGAGGGCAGACCAGCCAGCAGAGATACCAGCCTTTCGTCCCTTTCTGTAAGGGGCCAGGGTCCCTTTGCGATGAGACTCCCCTCCCCCAGCCTCTCGCCCTTTTCAGTGGTCAGATAATACCTTTCCCACAAAGACGGATAGGCCTCATAAATGGCGTCCTCTGCCAAGTCGCAGGCCACGGCCGTCCCCTGGCAGAGCAAAAGGGCCAGCAGCGCAAAGAAAATCACATACAGCACAAGGCTTTTTTGCAGGGAAAGATTCCGAAACCGCGTCCTCACCCTATCCATTTGTATCCACACCCCCAGACTGTCTCAATATACGTCCTGTCCGTATGCTCCGCGATTTTGCCCCGCACCCTGCGGATATGCTCTGACACTACAGAACTGTCTCCCTCGCTGTCATATCCCCATATCCGCTCATAAATCCGCTCCCTGTCAAAAATCTGCCCCGGATTCTGGGCCAGCAGGGCAACGATGTCGAATTCCTTCTTCGTCAGGGCAATGGAGCTGCCTTGGTAGGACAGGCGCCTTCCGGCGAAATCGATGGTCAGGTCGCCGGAGAACTTCACGGCAGTCTCTCCGCGGTGGCGCTCCTCCCGCCGCAGATGGGCCTGCACCCTGGCCTCCAGCTCTGCCAGGGAGAAGGGCTTCACGATGTAGTCGTCCCCGCCCGCCGCGAAGCCCTGCACCTTGTCCGCGTCCTCGATCCGGGCCGTGAGGAACAGGATGGGGCAGCCCACCTGGCCGCGGATCCGCCCGGCGACCTCCAGGCCGTCCATGCCAGGCATGTTGATGTCCAGCAGGATGATGTCCGGTGCGCGCTCCGCCTGCCTCAGGGCGCTTTCGCCGTCGGCGGCCTCCAGGGTCTGGTAGCCTTTTCCGGTGAAGAAGCCGGAGAGCATTGCTGTTATGTCTGGTTCGTCGTCTGCTATGAGGATTCGGTATGCCATGGTGTCTGTCTCCTTTGCTGTTGTACTGGTGTTTACGCTTCGTTTATCCATATCGGGTTGTTTATGGGTGAGAAATCTTTCTCGTTTTAGTATATCACTTGAAATGCTATTTTTTATCTACTTTTCTATTTTTTGTACCTTTCATTTTTGTTGTCAGGACGACAGTTCTGCGCTATAATGATTATAGAATAATTCTGTCAGGCATGAAGAGACTATACGAAAGGACGCTACATGCAGAAAACCTCACAAGATTATGACAATGTATTCAAGACGATGAAGAGCAAGCACAAGAGGCTGTTCATCTCCGTAATCAACAACATTTTTGGAACCGGGTATCCCATGGATGCCCAAGTGACGGTGCTGCCTTCGGAAGGATACCTGACTGAAAGCGGGACAATGAATGGCAGCAAAGCGATTGAGGAAAAGATTTCAGATTTCCTGATAAGGATTGGACAGGATGTCTACCTTTTAGAATGCCAAAGCTACAATGACGACTCCATGGCAATCAGAATTGCGGAATATGCTTTCATCGCTGCGAGGCAGACCGCTGTATGGGACATCGGCCATGTGACCATCCCAATGCCAAGGTTCTCCATCATTTATGTCAAGAGGACGAATCGGACACCCAGGACAACTACCGTTACATTCACTTTTCCTGATGGACAGAGCGTGGATTATAAATCGGATAATGTAATTCTGGATGACCTTACCAGAGAATACATTGTAAAGGAGAGGCTTTTTCCATATATCCCCTTTTATATCGCAAGGTATGAAAAGGAAATCTCACTGGAAAAGGATGTGGCGCATGTGGTGGCGGATTTAGCCTATTTCAGAGATGCGATGCTGTGTCTACGCGACACAGGCGAATTGTCCGATGGGGAGATGATAGACCTGATGGGATTCGTGAATACCATCATTACGCACATCACGAATGGGAACAAAAATGAAGAAAGGCTGGTGAATGTCATGGGCGGAACGATAATCGAAACGGAATCCGAAAAGTGGATGCGGAGGGGGCAGGCGAAAATGATTGTCGAACTGGGACAGGAAGACGGACTTGACGATGCTTCTGTTATTGAAAGGCTACAGAAAAAAATGGGAGTTTCCTTTGAAACTGCTTCAATGTATTTGGCGCAGTATGGGAGGCGGCTTGGGTAGGATTTTGGTGGGCGCGCTCCTGCTGGAGGATTGCGCCCCCATGTAGAAAAAGGTCAGTGAACATCTGCATCTATATCAAAAGCTTTCAGTATCGTTTTCTGCACTCTTGTTGTTACACAATTCATCCTATGCGAAAAGGCAGATTCATTTCAATGATTTCGGCCCTTGGCGCGCATTTTTATAACATGTCTGAGCGCATTTGTAATCGGCTTTTCCACAAAATTATAAATCACAATGCCAACACATAATGCACTGAAAATAAACAGAATATAGCTTAAAGCCCATGAAAAATTTCCAAAAATATTATAGAAAATTTTAAGCAAAAAATAATGTGTAAGATATATTGCATAAGAAGATATTGACAACATTCTAAGAATTTTTCTTCCTATTTTACTTCTGATTTTTAAACCAAACATGTGAACCGCAAGAATCAGAAGCAAAAAACCAATCCCAAATAAAAAGAATCCACTTCTGTTATTTGCAATGCAACCAATTATTCCTAGAAAAACAGTGTATACCGCACAAATTATCTCTTTTCTTTCTGAAATAGCGAGCGCCGCTAAAACCCCTAATAAAAATGTATACAACAACGAAAAAAAGTTCCAGTTAGCAAATTGTGTGCTGGTAAATCCATACATCCATTCTTTTATCACTGGCACTATTACAGAATAAATTCCAACAAAAAATGCCATTTTCCAGAAAGAATTAACATATCTGTATATTACTGGTGAAATTATATACCACGCCACAAAACAAGGCATCGTCCAGAAGAAATTGACAGAATTCCACCACATCCACTCTTTACACGGCACAAACATATTAAGAAATACAACATGATATAACCATTTCCATGAAACAGGTAAATCTTTATATATATAGACATCCAAAATAAATGTCATAACTAAGGATATGTAGTATAGCGGTAATAATCGAACAGCTTTTTTTATCAAATATTCTTTTATTGTGCTTGATTTTTGAATGGAGCTATATGTAAAAAAACCGCTCAGCAGAAAAAATAGTGAAACTCCATATGCTCCTAACGAAAAAAATAATTGCACTATATGAGGATGTTCGTTCAAATATCCATTGATATGTACAGATAATACCATCATAACAGCTATAACTCTGAATAAATCCATCATATAGCTCTGCTCGCCTTCCTCACTTTTATTCATATGGCCCTCCCCTTATCAGTTCCATCTCATATTCTCTTTAATCTCAAATGCATTATTTTCTAATGCTTATCCTGCGATACTCTTATAAATATTTCTTTTATAAATTGAATACTGTCTTTAAAATCATTATTATTCCAATTCAAGAAAGCAAAAAACCCATTCGGTACTACGATACATATCAAGAATTTAACAGCTATTGATGCTATATGACTTAAACAGAAAAATGTGCAAATATAGTATGTCAATATTCCTGCTACCACCATTGTTGCCGTGGCTCTTATTAACTCTATGTAGTATTCCTGCACGCCTTTTTTAAAATACAACCTAAATAAAACATGTGTTTCCCATGGTATTTCTACAAAAATATAACTTATAATAGTTGATAGCATCACTCCAGTAACACCAATAGTTTTAACCAATAAAATATTCAATGTGAAATTCAATAAACATCCAATTAATGGCCTCCATTTATCTGCCCACCAAATTCCTGCTGCATCCTTGTATGTCAGAACAGCTTTCCGTATCTGTTCAAAATAGAATCTTATTATCAGCGCTAAAACTGTCCCCATTCCAAACATGAGATTCTCTCCCATCCACACAATCATAAAATCCTGAAAAAGGCAAGCAAGGCACACGCAACACCATCCTGTAATCCAGATAGTTAAAAAAAAGATTTTTTTAAAATCGGCATAGTTTTTATCCGATGTTTCAATAGCAATGCTGTTACCAATACTAGCTGTAATTGAACTATATATTAAACCGATAAAAATCGCTATAGATGTTACTATATAATAGTAATTCCCATATATAGCCACTGCAGTAAGACCAAGAAAGGTGGAAATCACAATCGAGTCAAGTGATATCGATACTGTATTTCCAATTTTTTGTAAAGCTAAAGCACTGACATTTTTCGTAATTTTTCTTTTGTTTTCTATATCCAGTTTCCCATAGCATCTATATTGTGGAAATCTTTTATCACACTCTCTTGAGCACCACAAATTATATATAACCGAATTTAAAATTATAAGAAAAACATACAAATAAATATTTTTAAATAAAATAATAGTTACTATCTGTAGAATACTTATAAATATTCTACATAAAGTTCCTATTTTTTCTGATATATCGCTTCGCTGATGTGCATTAATAAGCGATACTTTGTATGCAAAAAACAGATAACTCACAACAGTATTAGATAAATATAGTATCCATATTATATATATATTTATATCTTCAGGCGGTTCTCCGTTAATAAGCTTTCCAACAAACGGAGTCAACAAACATCCCAATAGCAGGATAGCAACTCCAATAATTCTATATATTCGACGATATAGATTCAACAACGCTGAGACTTTGGAAACATTGCCGTCTGAAATAGGTTTATACATACTGGCAACAATGGCGCTGGCAAATCCCAAATCGGCAAGATTAAGAACTTGTAAAATAGAACTGAATAAACTACTAAGCCCCAGATAGCTTTCTCCCAGAAATTTAATAAATATCGTTCTTACAATAAACGGGAAAAAAATGCTTACCATACGGTTAAGTAGTCCAAAAACAATATTCCGCATTGAATTATGTGTTCTGGTATCCCCCATATCATGCCCCTATATTTCTACATATTCATCAGCTTCTTTATGTTCTCTTTAATTTTATTTTTTATAAATTTTCCATTTGCTCTTGCATTAATACATTTAGCAGAAATTGTTCCTAATTTATCTCTACATTGCATATACATTTTATCTTTTACAATTAATTCATTTAAAGTATAGGCCCATTCTGTATTTGCTTCTTTTTTCTTCAAAAAACACACATTGTAAAAAAACTGTTTATATAAACCATTAATTGCTCTATCGGAAACTTCTAAAAAGGCATAGTCTGACAATAATTTGGAAAGCTCTTCCTTGTAACATTTAAATTGTAAGATTGCATTTTCCAGTGATGAATCGACTCTCTTTCGAGTAACCTGATTTATGTTGCAACAATTATAATCATAAAAAAAAGAATTTTTCATCACATAGAACTTTTTCCCGCATCGTAGGAAATCTTCATTAAATCTTACATCTTCCGCTAATCTTAAATTTGGCTGAAACTTAAGAGTGCTATTTCTTAACAAATCCCCTTTATAGCACTTATTCCATAAGTAATGCCAACATGGAGACGGTACATTTGCTTTCACTTCCGCAATCTCTGATACAGTATGTAAACCTTTTCCTGCTCTAAATGGATGTTTAATGGAAAACATATGTTTATGAATAGTTCGATAAGCATACATAATACAATCTACATCATTACGTATATAAATGTCTACAATTTTTTCTATGGCATCATCTGCACAATACCAGTCATCAGAATCAACAAATGTCACAAGCTCTCCATTTGAATGCTCTACAGCTATCTGTCTTGATGTAGAAGCACCAACATTTTCCTCTAATTTTATCAAAAATATGCGTGAATCTTTTTCCTGCATATTTTGTACAATACTAACAGAGCAGTCTGTTGACGCATCATCTGTAACAATAATCTCTAAATTCCTATATGTCTGATTGCAAATCGAAGTCAAACATTTTTCAATAAATTGACCTGCATTAAAGGCTGGAATGATGATCGAAACAAGTACGTCCCTCATTTAAGTTCCTCCTGTTTCCAATCAGGACAAGTAATCATTTGATTTTTCCAACGCCAAAAACTCAATAATTTTATCCATTGATTTAACTGTTTCCTTCAATGTAAAATTACATCTTTTCAAGCCACTGCCTCTGGAAACTCCTCCAATATGTTTTACGCGAATTTTTGTTGAAAACATTGTTTTGGCTTTCCGCTTCATGACCTGGTAGTATAGTATTTCTTCTTCCATAAACATAAATGTTCCAGGAAATAACTCACCTTGATTCTTTAAAAAATCAGGAGAGAAGACAAGAAAGCATCCTGGAAGCTGCACATTATACCGATTATCAGTTATTACTTCATTCTTTCTTTTCTGTCTTCTTTTATTCCTAATCTCGGAAAACAAATAGAAAAAAGGCAAAAAAAATCTGTAGACTTGGCATTTCATTCTTCTGTATTTCAATTTTGGAATAGCAATCAAGTCATCATTATTATAAGAAATATTCGCAGCATTTCCATCCTGATCTAAAATAATACCACTTAGCACATCATACATATGTTCTCTATATTCCCCTCGGATATCGCTAGCGAACATATTGTCCGTTATGCGGATATCCGGGTTTAAAATGCAAACAAAATCACAATTATATTTATTAATACATAATTTTATTCCAATATTATTTCCCCTTGCATATCCTAAATTGGAATTATTTAAAATAACCTCACACTTCTTTTCATTATCATATTTTTCCTGTAGCTTCTTGCCAGATTTATCCGGCGAATTATTATCAACAACAATTATAATGAAATTTTCATTATCTAAATATTGAAAAACACTTTCAATACATAATTGCACATCATCGCTGGTACAATAGTTTACGATAACAAATCCTGTCTTTTCAATCATATTCCCACTTCCTTGATTTCTGTATATTTAATGAACTATTATGTCTGGATTGAGGCCTCGGATATATTAAGAAAAGGAGTTTATGGAAGCTTTCATACAAATTTTCATTTCATTCCAAAGTCTAAAAGCCGTAACTGCGCTTTTCTGGCCACATTCGCCAAGTACTGATGAATTATTAATCCACTCTTTAGTCAAAGAAACAGCCGTTTTAGTATCCTGTTCCCTTGCATTGATAATGTAAGGATAATTAATTGAAGAATATACCCCCTCAAACTTTCTGCTATACGATGTAGGAATAACTATAGTGCCAGACGAAATAGCGCCTATAGTAGCGTGCATTCTTGCGGCAATAAGAATATCAAGTTTTGCAATATAACTCTTTGCTTCAATACAATCTTTAAATAGTGGTGAGGGAACTGTCTCAGGGAATTTCTCATGTAGTTCTAAATATGGTATATAATCATTATCGGAAGGATTTGATAAGCTCTCGACAAAAGCATGTAATACCAAATGTACACGATAGTTTTGATTCAACAAATAGTCAATAATTTCCTCACAATACTCTATATAATTCGTTTTAAGATGAAAACGCTTATTTCCATTTTTCGCATCATCCCAAAGCAATCCCGAAACATTTATTCCTATATTTTTCCCATCTTTGAGCTTTTCATATTTTTCATACGGAAGACCAAAAGCAACATCAGTACCTAAAATTGGTTTCCTTCCAAAATGGTCATAAACATATTTCTCTGACATCGAGTCTCTGACATATACCTCATGGCAAGATTTAATGATTCCACATGCCATGTCAAGAGACTTACTGTCCGAAAACGGACCAATTGTCTGACTTCCGAGTATTAAAGGTATGCCGCGCTTTATAATTTTCGCTTTAAGTTTACTGGAGTTAATGAAGCTTCTTTGTCCATAGATGTCAGAAAAACTATCTCCTCCAGTATAATCAAAGATGCCGCTCATCTTAGAGATTTTTTTAGGGAGAAAAACCAAGTTTTTTAAGTGCATCATAAAAACCAGCTTCAATCTAAGATTATCATATGAATGCTCTGGCATGTACGCTTTGATGATTTCCTTATACCTGAAACCGCTTAAAATAAATTTTTTCATTGGCATACGTTGGAACAGATATACATCAATCTTCTTATCGTCCTCCCCTGATATCTGATTCAGTATTTCCAGCACAGAATATCCCAGCGCTTCACATCCTTTGTTCGACTCATGGATGCTAACTCCCATTAGCCCAACCCTGATTCGGTCATTTCCCATTGCAAAATTCCCTCCTTGCTTGTATGATACATCTTGCAAATTCCTTGGGACAATCTATGTACTCATAAAATTTCATAATCTCTTCCGGTGTAAGATTCCACCACTGACTTATCTCCAAGCTTTCTATAATATCACTGTCAAAACGATACCTCTGTATTGTTGCCGGAACTCCGGTAACGATTGCATATGGAGGAACATTTTTGCTAACTACAGCACCTGCACCAATTACAGCTCCATTTCCAATAAATTCAACAGAAGATAATATCGTAACATTATTTCCAACCCATACGTCATTACCTATCTTAATGTCGTGTCGTATAACATCTCTTACTTCGAATCCACCAAAATTCCTATTATAAAAAAAGGGCGACATTGAGGCATTGCGAATCGGATGATTAGCCCCAATATATCTCACATTAGGGCCGAAAGAACAGTATCTCCCTATTTGCACTACCCCCCCTATATTAAAGCCATCTGAAAAACATGAGCCATATGAATACAAACCAACATCTACTTTGTCATACTTTTTCTTATGTTTTCTTAATGTCAAAGACTTAGCCTCTCCACCCTCAGAAAGAATTATTAAGTTCATGATTTTATTCATTATTTTGTATTTTAGTCTCTCACAAATCCTGGTTCCCATCATGACCTCTTTCTAAACCTTATCAAAAAACAGTTTCTCATACTTGTTGCCAACACCGTCTTTATCATAAAAGCAAATAAATGTATCTGATGAGTCATAAATCTTTTCAGATGAGATAATATTATACTTCGGCACATTACCTATCAGGGAAGCCCATCCACTATATGTACTTGGGGGACCGACAATCAGGTCACACATCGACATCGCACATAATTCACTAACTGTGGAACCACTGGAAATAATTACCTCATAATTTTCTACCGAACTCCATTCAGACAGACTAATCTTTTCATTAGAAAAAAGAATCACTTTCATTTTGTATCCCTGTAATTTATTTTCACAAATTTTATCCACATTTCTTCTATATATATTGTCTGGGAAATAGTACTTGCCATCTAGCCAGTATTTGTAATCTCCTCTGCGTATATGACATCCAACAATAAAGTCTTTGCTACCTCTATTCAAGATATATTCTGCCTGTGTTTTAACTTCTTGTGTAAAAGAAAAGTATTCTCTTACTAAATTTATCCTTTCACGCAAGGCCATATGATCCAGAAACGGCCAACCCCAAAAATAATAAGTTGAATCACGGAATTTACCTGTGCTTATATAGTCCACATATATCTTGACTGCATCTTTTCTACCCTTTACTTGAATAATCCGTTCATTTTTCCAGTTTATATACTTCAATATTTTTATTATGTGTCTTGCCCAAAATGCATACTCTTTTTTAGATATACAGTCATTCAATTCTGGCTGGCTGAATTCTATTCCATCGACTTTTGGAAACTTGCAGTACTCTACTTTATATCCCCTATAATGTGCGCTAGCAATTATATTAGCACATAAGAACAGCTGGTTACACAGTCCCATTTTGCCTACATCAATAAGCTTAAGCAATTTCTCCCGCCTTCCTGTCAATTCTGTTTATGCCTATTGCATATCCAATAATCATGTAAAAGAGTATAAGCTCACTATCTACAGAAACCGTCAGACAAGCTCCTGCAAAAAATAAAATCAAACAGATTATAATGTGATACAATTTATCAGTTCTCTTCAAGTCTCTGTACTTTATTAGCCAGAACTTTATTAGTAGAAACAGATAAGTTAAGACTATGCCGGTCAATCCACATAACCCGTTGCTCAGCGCCACAGCCAAATAATAATTCTCTATTGAAGTTTTCCTTACCATATATCCGGTGTTATTCACATTTATCCAAACTCCAAAATCATATTTATGTCCTCTTCCAAGAAACCAGTGCCCTTTCAAATCAGATGCAACCCATTTGAATAATCCTGCCCGCTGATCGCCACTCCCAAAACCATACGAACTAGCCAGTTTATTATATTTCTCTATATTAAAGGAAGTCCCAATTATCGCTATAAGTACCTGCAGAGCAATCTTTATCCGCTCAAAATAGATAATGCAGAGCAAAATAGCAATAGGGAGTATAAACAATATTCCTTTTCTGAGATTGCTTCTCTTCAACAGTCCAGTTGACATTAGCAAATATAGATACACAACACATCCCACCAATAATGGCCCTCTTGATAAGGTCAAAAAAGCAGCCGTGAGAATCAGACATAAAGCAATCCTCTTTCGTTTCATTTCGTTTTTGCTTCCATCAAAGGCCGCTATATATATACATACAAAGCTTATCATAATTAAATAGACACAATAATTAATGGAATTGTCAAAGGAACTGGCTGCCCTGGCGATACCCAGCCGATAGTCATTTGCGGCACCCCTCTCTATGGTATAACCAAACAGCCAGGCAAATATATTAAATCCAGTAAATGCTTCTATAATACTGAAAATACTTAGCATCACCGCTGAAATAATTAATATATTAAAAAAATCATATCGTCTCTTCTCAACTTTTACAAATGCATATCCGCAATATGCAGGTATCACAATATCAGTAAGCCGAAGCAGAAGAAATTTAAAATCCTGATGATAGATTATTGGAACTGCAAGCAAAATGAAAAATATCCAAAATATATTTAGTCCCTTATCTAAATAGAATTTTTTTGTCTTAATCAATATTAATATAAAGATAAGCAGTCCAAACCAGCGGTTAAAACCAGTGATTATATGAAGCCGTTTTGGCACTAAAGGAATTAGCAATAATAGTAAATATAATATATTCTGTATATGCACAGTCATTATCTCCTATACAGCCGCATTCCGGGATAAGGTAACCCACGGCATATCTGCTAAATCTGTTTTTTTACTATCCTCTTACAGGATCCAAAGAACCTTCTCAATTTTATTTTTACCGGAACATGTCTGCCAAATTTTTTTAATATGCCAAGGCTATAAGGCGGGACTGACCGCCGGAAAATTTTCATGGCTACAATCAACCCATACATTGTGGCCTTTCTTAAATACTGTGATTCCTGTATAGTTGATATTATCTCTGAATATTGTTCGCCATTTTCGATTATGATTCTACATGCCTTGGATGCATCATTTAAGAGCTTGACCCCTTCTAAAGTTCTCGCATAAATAATATTTCTCCCTTCATGCTCTGAAAAATCAGGTTTCCCGTATTTATCTGTATACCAGGCATCACCGCATGCAATATCTGCCATAAGTCCAATTCCGTCCATACAAAATTTACATGTCTTTCTTACATCTCTCCCTAATATCGTGCACCATGATTTCTCATAGGTCATTTGGCTCTTGCTTCCATCTCTATTTACTATCTTCGTATAACCCGGCCATCCGTTACCTCTGTATACCAATCTTTCACATTTCTCGACATTGCTCCCCAATTGCTGCAATAGCCGTTCATTACCTAATTTGCTGGGTTGTCCAGCACAGAAAAAACTTAATAAATAAAGAATGCTATTCTTCAGGCCCCTATCCATTTCCATATACTGTCTTAATGCTGAACAATCACAGGGTTTTCCAACAAAAGCGTACTTTTCTCCTTCTGCCAACATATCACTTATATGATATAAAGGAGATGAAATGCTATAGCGAGAACCTGAACATTCAATAACCTCCTGTCTGGATCTGCTCACAACACAAACGGTCTCAATAGGAATCAAAGAGGCTTTTGTCTGTATAATGCCATCCACTAACTTGTTTTCCAGCATATAAATACATAATTCTGTCAATACCCCCCCGCTTGAGGCTATCCTTCTTACATCTGCATCAGATGACCACCCCAAAAATACTTTTTTATATGAACCAAAAAGGGTATCACTTAACATCTCTATCTGCTTTTTGGAGTTTGATTTACCTGTAGGACAAACCGTTTCAAGAAAATCCAAATCAATTTCAGTAATATCTGCTGTTCTAAACCCTTTTTCATCCTCATACATAGGCGCATCATAGACTGAATGGCATAGCCCGCAACCTGAACAATATTCCTTCAAGCTATCTTTTCTGGTTTCCTTTTCACTCATATTTATTTCCTTTTCAGTAAAACGTCCTAGTAGCAGCTACATAATCGTCATATTTATCGAAGATTCAGCTTTTTACCCCAATCTTCAAGTACCGTCTCTGGTGTTAATTTCATGTTGCCACCAGTTGGTATGAATGTCAGTTCAGAAAAGAAAACTTTACCATCTACATTATACAAATCTACCCGAACAAAGGGAAAATCTTTAGATAGCTCTGTTGCGATATCAATCATCTCCTTAAAATTTTGCGGCTTACTCACCTTTTCCTCACTATGAATATGGCCTTCCAGAGTAATTGGAAGCCAGTTCCAATCCATGTCAAAATAATCTAAATACAAATCCTTTTCTCCATTCTCACCATTTGATGATACATAACACACTTCTGGTATTCCATTAAAACAATAAAACTTATATGTCTTTATATCATCTGCAAGGTATTCCTCAACAATTATACGTTTTTTCACAAATCTATATTGTGGCTCACAATAAATCTTCCAAAAATCCTCCTTGAGCCATCCATCAACTGTTTTAATCGCATCTTTGACATTTATGTTCTCTTTATCTGTTACCAAAATGTTATATCCGCATCCATGGTTGCATTTAATTACAAACCGTTCCGGATATTCGTTCCAATGTTCCAGCAACTCTTTTGCTGATGAATATGCCCCCCCTATCAGTCGTGGAAGCAATTCGGAGTGTCCGTGTTCCTCAATATAATCTCTAACTCTATATTTGTCTACGCATTGCGTAATTATCGGATTATTATAATATGTTTTCAGCTTTAAATATTGCAGTTTCTCATTAATCCCCTGTGGATTTTTTAAGTTCAAAGGTTTCTTGAAATTATAAAGATACATCAATCTCGTTGTCAATTCTGGAGAAAATGATGATATCAAAATTTTTATTTTCTTTCTCATGCTCCTGTCCCTTCCGCTTTTACACATTCGTATATTAATTTTGCTGTGTTTTTCCATGTGAATGAATCCATAACTCTTTTATGTCCATTTAACCGATTCTTTTCCAGGATACATTTTATAATATCTTCCTCATTTCCTGCCAAATATCCTGATTTTCCGTCCTCAATAATAAAATCGGGACCTGGTGCATGCCATGCTACAACATTGCATCCATAATACATTGCCTCCAAGATTGCCATACCGAAAATCTCCTGCTGATTAAGATTAACAAAAACCTCGGCAATTCTATACAGCTCCCAGATATCCTTATTAGGAATTCTGTCTAATCGGTTCACAACAGCTTCTAAATTATTTTCCTTTATTAGTTCACATATCTTTCCAGAAAGTTCTCCGTTTCCAATCATCAAAAGGCGAAACCTCTGATCACTAGTATGTATCTGCTTAAAAATACGAAGCATTCTCTCAGGCTGTTTCTCCGGTGTCATTCTCCCTATAAAAAGAATAATCTTCTCTGTATCTAAATATCCATACTTCATTTTCAGTGCCGAAACATCTTTAATCCTATAATCACGTTTTAGTCTGTCAATATCCAGTCCAATCGGCGCAGTCAAAACATTCCTAACCCCCATAGTCCGCAAACTATCCGATACACTCAAAGTCTTGGCAAGACATATATTTTTTCTATAGATAGCAAGATTTCTGAAAAATAAAATATCAATCAGTAGACGCTTTATCAATTTATTACTATGGCTTTTGCTGACACCAACATATGGGATAAACTTAATACTGTTTTTTCGACACCATTTTTCAACAAAAGGTACCATAATCTGCGTATCTGAAAAACAAATCAGAATATCAACAGAAGAATCCATCTTCTTCACATCAGGTATACCATTACTGCCAATCTTCTTTGATGGTAATAGATATAAAGCAGTATTACTATATCCATCAATAATCTCCGTTGTTTCCTGTTCACTTCTTTCTACAAGTTTATAAATAAGGATTTCTTTAAAAAATTTACTGAGTGCCTTTGCAAGTCCCACCTCTTGCAAATTGTAAAACTCTTTATTTCCAAAATTTCCGATACTCAATATCAGAAGGCCTATTCTCTTATCCAGCATAATTCACCCAATATTCTTAGAAAGTTGTGTATTCAACGTAAATGTATGCTCCCGATTATTGGTGCACACAAAATTTCAGCTCCGTTTCTCATCTCTGCTAATATGTATATGAATCCAACTTATTCAAGTTAATAATGTCTGACAGTGATTGAACCTTAAAAGCAGCAAAATGCTTTTGAAAAAAACCTACAATCGGATTACTGGAACGTATTATGCCTGTACTTTCATATGACATACCATAATCCTTCACAAGCATGGTACGAATTTTTTCAACCTCTTTTAAGTATGGTATATATATCGCATACTTAAGTTTTTTACTCTTTGTTTGGGACTTTATATTAACCTTTCGTCCAGGCATATAACGAATATTCTGGAAATGATAAAATACCAATGGGAACTTCACACCTTGCTTCGTAGACATCTCAATCTCATTTTCGTTTAATTTTATAAGTTTATATTGTTCAAGATTCCACGGAGCTACACCACCTCCTAAATGTTGAAGTTCATGAACACCTTCAAAATTCCGTGTCCATGTATTGAGGTATTTTTGGTCACCCATTCTGTCAGGTTCCGGAATATCATAACACCATTCAAGGCATCTTTCTTTCCACCATTTGAGGACAGTTAAACCATTTTCGGTTTTTCTAAAATAATTGAATTGAACGCAATATTTTCCGTTTCTCTCTTGCAATTTCTGCCCATATTTATTATTCTTGAATCTATGTTCTACAATAACCACATCTGCCTTAGCTTGTTCTATCTCATCAAATAATATTTGTGGATTAGAATAGAAATAGAGATCAGAGTCAAGATAAGTACAGCTTTCCACATGATAGTGTTCTAATACATATTCTATTGTCACTGAAGTACAAGTCCAACAGTATTCCGCCTTGGATCTTATTTCCTTCTTAGCCAAAAGTTCTGGTGTTTCAAAGGAATTATGATGAATTATCTGTGCGTGTTTAAATCCAATATTATTTAAAACTTCAAATGCTTTGTCATCAAAACAAAATATATAAAGCGTAAAATCACTCGTTATTCTTTCCAAGGACTTATATAACGCAATTCCTTTATCCAAATAATAGCTATCAAAGAGTGTACAGAAAGTAATCATTCTTCTACTCCAATTTCTCTCATATAATCTTCATAGTTACGAATATATTCCTTTCCATCATAATGAGTACTCGCCAAAACAAGAAGGACCGAATCCTGTGAAAAGTCGTACATATCCTTCCACATCATTTTGGGAATATAAACTCCCATCATTGGCTCATTTAACTCTACTATAAATTCTTCACATCCATCCGTAATTCGAACTTTGCTTTGACCTGCAACGTTAATCAACACAAATTCTGACTCGCGATTGGCATGTTGTCCTCTAATAACCGCAGAATCCGAGTCATAAATATAAAATACTCGCTTTATATCGAACGGAACTGCCTGAGCCCCTTCAATCACTACTAACTTACCTCTTTCATCCCCTAAATCTCCAAATCGAAGTATCGGACATTTTTCTTTGATTGTCATTTTCCCATCTACCTTACCATAATTTACTTGAAATGATTCAGTGTTTCTATTACATACCATTGCTCATCTTCAGTCATTCCGTTATACATTGGAATGGATAAAACTACATTAGCCAAATGTTCTGTAATTGGAAAACAGCCAACTTTATATCCCAGATATCGGTATGCCTCTGCAAGATGTGGCGGAATCGGATAATGGACAATTGTTCCAATTTCACGATTATTTAAATAACTGACCAATCGTTCTCTCTCGTTACACTGAATCACATATTGATGCCATACACATGTTGCCAAAGGCGCTACTACCGGAAGTTTTATTAAGGGATTCCTTATTTCAGAAGTATATCTGTCTGCAATCTTTTGTCTTTCAGTTGTCAATTCATCCATATGCTTCAATCGAACCCGTAAGAGCGCTGCCTGCATTTCATCTAAGCGCGAGTTCGCCCCCACCATCTTATTGTAATATCGCTTCTCGCTTCCATAATTACGAAAAATTCTAAACTTTTCCGCAAGCTGCTTATCCTTTGTAACAACAGCACCTGCATCACCAAATGCCCCAAGATTTTTAGATGGGTAAAAAGAAAAACATCCAATATCTCCAAACGTCCCTGTCATCTGTCCATCATACTCTGCTCCGTGAGACTGCGCACAATCTTCTATCAATCGTAAATTATACTTCTCACATATTTTCTTAATACTATTCATTCTTGATGCCATACCATAAAGATGAGTGACAAGTATGGCCTTTGTTTTATCAGTGATTAAATCTTCAATTTTATCTGGATCCATGCCAAAATAGATATCTGGTTCAACAAAAATTGGAGTTGCACCATTCATAGTGATACCCATTACTGAAGCAATATACGTATTACCCTGAACAATAACCTCATCTCCGGTACCAATATTCAAAAGACGAAATGAAATCCAGAGAGCATCTAAACCTGACGCAAGTCCTACACAATAATCAGCTCCAATATATGCTGCAAATTCCTCTTCGAAAGAGCAAACTTCCTTTCCAAGAATATACCATCCTGAACGAAGAACTTCTAATGCTTTTGATTCAAATTCTTTCTGATACATATGGAATCCACGATCCATTCTATTTGGCATTACCTTCATAATAATTTTACCTCTTTTGCTCTATTAACTGTCCACCTAGTCCAACAAGAGCCCCATACCAGCCAAAATTCCATGACTCAATATTTTTTTCACAGCAGGCATATTATTATCTTCCTCTCAAATAGGCATTCCAAACAAAGCTCCAATTGGTTTTCATATATCGGCTAAAGAGACGCCTTGGTTCCTGGAGCAATCTAAAGAACCATTCCAGATTCCCCCGCTGCATCCACTCCGGCGCCCTCTTGATATTCCCCGCGAAATAATCAAACCCCGCGCCGACCCCAACCATCAGCCCCTTCACCTTCCCCTGGTGCTCCGCCATCCATCGCTCCTGCTTGGGCGCTCCCAGGCCTACCCAGACGAAGTCTGCCCTCGCCTCATTTATCAGCCGGACGATTTCTTCGTCCTCCGCAGCCGACACAGGCCCGAACGGCGGGCTGTACATGCCCGCAATCTGAATCCCCCCATGCGCCGCTTCCAGCCTCTCCGCCAGCTTCCCCAACGTCTCTTCGGTGCTTCCATAGAAAAAGTGCCGGTATCCCTGGCTCACGGATATCCTGAAAATCTCTCCCATCAGATCCGGGCCGGTGGTGCGCCGCATAGCCGGAAAGCCCCTCCTGCGCCCCAGGGAGCTCAATGGCCCTCCATCCGGAATCGCCATGATGCCGCCGTTTAGCACTTTCCTGTATTCCGGATCCTCGTAGGCGGTGACCACCGTATGTACATTCGTGACGCAGATATAGTCTCCCGAAAGCTCTGGCAGGTTCCCGGAAATATATGCGACAAGCCATTTCATATCGATTGCCGCAACATCAACCCCCAAAATGTTGCAGACAGGTATGGAAGCTTTCTCCTGCTTACGCAGGTAATCCGGATTATAAGCCGTCGTCTCGCCTCCATGCATCTGCCCACCACCTGCCCTTTTACGTTTCTTTCGCCCGCTTTACGGCCATTCAAGCCTTGCGGGCTGATTTATTACTTTTTACATCATATAATGAAATTTTTAATAATGCAAGCCCTAATTTATTTTTGTTGATTTTGATGGTTTTCAACACTCTATCGTGCATTTCATTGTTGAACTGACCTCTGTCCGCACTCGGTTCCCCCAGAACTCCGGATCTGGGCTCCACCATACCGTAAGCCTGATGGCACGGAGGTCCCTTATAATCGCCAACAACACAACCCTCTCTATGAGGACAGTGCAGCGCTCCATATCAGCTCTTCATAAAAAAAGCCGCCGCACCTGCGATTCTTCCTTCGCTTGTGCGGCAGCTCCTCATTTCTATTTATACTGCTTAACGATTTCACTTGCCGTGAAACCAGACTGCATAACGCTG
>OFFK01000189.1_pt1 | contig 52552 bp, 57 predicted proteins | sample 1521361 | NCBI WGS metagenome assembly OFFK01 (sample SAMEA3504096, study PRJEB24116) | mouse gut metagenome | biome: mouse gut; feature: mouse-associated habitat; material: faeces | place: Denmark | collected 2011 | reverse complement strand
AGGAGTATCTGATGCTACAGAGGATTAAAGACATTTATGCCTACAGGGACATGATCTACAGCCTGGTGTGCCGGGAACTGCGGGGACGCTACAAAGGCTCTGTCCTCGGTTTCCTCTGGACCTATATCAATCCTTTATGTCAGATCATTGTCTACTCTGCCGTGTTCTCCGTTATCTTTCGGGTTGAAATAGAAAAGTTCTATCTCTACCTGACCATCGGCATGATGCCCTGGGTGTTCTTCAACACCTCCGTGCAGGGCGGCAGTACCTGCGTCCGCGCACAGGCTGACATGGTGAAAAAGATTTACTTCCCCAGGGAGGTAATCCCCATCTCCTATGTCACCAGCGCCTTCGTAAACATGCTCCTGAGTTTCGTCATCGTGTTCCTGGCCGTACTCACCGCCGGATGGGGCTTTAACCCCCTGGCTCTGCTGTTCCTGCCCCTGATCATGTTGATCGAGTTTTTCCTGGCTCTGGGCATCGCCTTCATCGTCTCCTCCGTAACCGTCTATTTCCGGGACCTGGAGCAGATCGTGGGGGTGCTGATGATGGCCTGGATCTACTTAACACCCATCATGTATGACGTGGATTTCATTCCCGGGCAGCTTCGGACACTGTTTTTCCTAAACCCCATGACTCCCGTTATTGTGGTGTACCACGACATACTCTACTACCGCTCCATACCTGACGCCGCCTGTCTGCTGCAGGCCGCTCTGGTGAGCCTGGCGGTATTCGCCGCAGGCTTTCTCCTTTTTTGGAGACTGGACCGGGGCTTCGCCGAGGAATTGTAGGAAAGGCAGGAGGATACATGGACGCAGCGGAAATCGTAATCGATGTCAAAGACGTAAAAAAACAGTTTAAGTCCTATCGCGATAAAGCCACTTCCTTTAAAGAGCGCTTTGTCAATCCCTCCCGCGGCAGGCATGAGGATGTCATGGTTCTAAAAGGCGTCAGCTTCCAGGTCCGGCGGGGCGAGGCCATCGGCATTATCGGCAGGAACGGATGCGGCAAAAGCACCACCCTGAAGCTTCTCACCCGTATCCTCTACCCCACCCAAGGCACCATCCGCATCAAAGGCCGGGTGTCAAGCCTGATCGAACTGGGAGCCGGCTTCCACCCGGACATGACGGGAAGGGAAAATATCTATACCAATGCCTCCATCTTCGGACTCACCCGCAGGGAAGTGGACCAGCGCCTGGGGGATATCGTGCGCTTCTCCGAACTGGAGGAATTCATTGACCAGCCCGTGAGGACCTATTCCTCCGGCATGTATATGCGCCTGGCCTTTGCCGTGGCCATCAACGTGGACGCGGATGTGCTGCTGATAGACGAGATCCTGGCAGTGGGTGACTCTGCCTTTCAGAAGAAATGCTTTGAGAAGCTGAAAGAGATCAAGGCCGCCGGTACCACCATCGTCATTGTATCCCACTCCATGGACCAGATGTACAAGATCTGTGACCGGCTGATCTGGATTGAGGAAGGGCTGGTGAAGGAAGAAGGCGTACCCAGGTTCATCGGAGAGGAATATCTGGCGGCAATGGAGGGCCGCAGGCTGGACCGGATAGAGCTGGAGAACCGACAGCGGAAAGAGGAACTGGAACGTCAAATCCAGGAGGAGCAGGAGCGGCTGCGCCAGGAGCAGGAGAAAGAACAGAGGGCCCGGGAAAAAGCGGAGCAGGAACAGCAGGAACAGGAGCGCAGGGCCCAGGAAGAGGCCCGGAGGGCGGAACAGCTGGCGGAACTGGAACGCAGGCAGAGGGAAATGGCGATGAATGAAAGCCTCAAAGACATCTGCCCTTTCTATAGAAGCGGCGCCAGAAGACAGACGGAATACGCCCTCTCCTACACAGATGTAACGGTATGTGACAAAGATGGCAGAGAGACGAACCTCTGGAATACAGGGGACGCATATGAAATCAGACTGGCGTATAAAGCCGTGGGCAGCTTCGAAAATATCCGCTTTGTAATAGGCCTGACAAGGGAAGACGGAATTTATTGTTATGGAAGTTATATGGATGTTCCAGGAACCCTGCCCACACAGGGGACTGCGGTTTTCCGCTTTGTAAACGGCCTGTTAAAGGGACGGTATGTTCTGGATTTATGGATTGAGGATTTTGATCTGACCACCTACGACAGTATCTACAGCCTGATGGCCATAGAGGTAGATACCGTACCTTATATCGAAAGGGGCATTTTTACCATGGAACATCAATGGGAATTAGATAAATGCACTAATGACAGGATTGGAGATTCGGAATGACAGTAACAAGTCCATTGGAAAAAGATAGTAAGAATACTGCGGTGGGTAGTTTTACGGGGGAACGGTTTGTGCCGGGAATCGATGATGTAAAGCTGTCCATGGAGCATTACCAACGCTATTACAGTGTGCTTCCTCTTGTGAGGCATAAGACTGTCCTTGACGCCGCCTGCGGAGAAGGATACGGCACTGCGCTGCTGGCTTCTGCCTCCTCCCATGTGACAGGAATTGACATATCAGGGGAAGCAGTCCTGCGGGCAAAGCAAAATTATTCTCGCTTTGATAATATTGAGTTCATAGAAGCCTCCATTGCAAAGTTACCCATGGCAGATCACAGTGTGGATGTGATTGTGTCTTTCGAGACGATTGAGCATGTCCCAGAGGACATTCAATGGAAGTTTCTGGACGAGATCGCCAGAGTGCTGAAAGAGGACGGGATACTGGTAATGTCGACCCCGAATAAGGAAATCTACTCGGATCGCCCGGGTTATCACAACGAATTCCATGTGAAAGAATTCTACCGGGATGATTTCATGGAATTCTTAAGTACGAAGTTTTCCCAGGTAACATTATATGACCAGTTTTTCGAAAATGTATGCATCATCAACGGTAATACAGAGACAACGGAATCCATCTATTTTTGCCCTGATGAATATCTCCAGGAAGCCAAATATTATATCGCTATCGCAGGAAACCGCGATATAGCTTCTTTGAGACTCTCACATGTATTTGTCAACCCCCGGCATGATTATGCCATGCACATAGAGCGGATCCTCCAATTACAGGAAGAAGTAGAGGCCAGAAACAGCCACTTACAAAAACTGGACGGAGAAATCTTAGAATATCGCAGCTATATCGAAATCCTAAAGGAAGAAAACGAACGAGGAAAAGACCTGAAAAAAGAATTGCCGCTGACAAGGCAGCGCCTGTGCGAGGCAGAGGAAAGCATTGCACGATTGTGTAGTGAAAACGGTGCATTGATAAAGGAAAACAATGCCTTAAAAGTCATAAACGCATCGGAATTGGAGACAAATGCCCGCATAAAAGAAGAATTGGAGTCAGTTGAGTCAAAGAATATCGAGTTGAAAGATGAGGCAAATCAACTTCAGTCTATCATCGAGATCCTGCGGCAAACCCTTCAGAACAAAGAGGAACTGCTGGCGGAGTCCACTCAAAAAAATCAGATGATGCAGGAATCCGAACAAAAATATCAGCTGGAACTGCAGGAATCCGAACAAAGGCATCAGCTGAAACTGCAGGAGATTCAACAGGAGCACCAGCAGGAAACACAAGACCTGCGTCAGACCATTCTTAATAAAGAGGGCCACATCCAGCTGCTTCTGGAAGTGGAACGGGAATACCAGCGGGAAAAGCATTCCCGCACTTACCGTGCGGCCCTGGTACTGCGTAGAATCAGTACTTTCTTCCTGCCGCCGGACAGTAAACGCCGTTTTCTGGTCAAAATGCTGGTCAAAGGAATCCGCCATCCAAGGCTGATGTTCCATATGGTCAACCCCAGAAGGATCCGCAACTTTTTTATCGTTGTCAAGAAAGAAGGCATGGATGGGGTAAATGAACACTATCGGTTAGTGGAGGAATATGAAGTCTCCAAGCTGCATCCCTTCCCAACCGTACTGCCTGAAGTAACAGATTTGGCGGATGCAGCAGACAAAAACATTACTGATTACGCAAGGCTCTGCTTTATAAAATATAAAAAACCGGAGGTGTCCATTATTATTCCGGTCTATAACCAGTTTGAATACACTTACAACTGCCTTGAATCTATTTTAAAAAACAGTGGCGATATTCATTATGAAATCATCGTCGCTGATGACTGCTCTACGGATCTAACCAGGGAGCTGAGGCAGGTGGCCAGGGAAATAACTGTTATACGCAACCGTGATAATCTGCGTTTTTTAAAAAACTGCAATAACGCAGCCCAAAAGGCAAGAGGAAAATATATTCTGTTTCTGAATAATGATACACAGGTTCAACCCGGATGGCTGGCCCCACTGGTGGAACTTATGGAGAAAGAGGAAAGGATCGGCATGGTCGGCTCCAAGCTGATCTACCCGGATGGGCGCCTTCAGGAGGCCGGAGGCATTATATGGGGTGACGGACATGCATGGAACTACGGACATGGACAGAACCCGTCACAGCCGGAATTTAACTATGTAAAGGAAGTTGACTATATATCCGGCGCAGCCATCATGATTCGGACTGATCTATGGAAGGAAATCGGAGGCTTTGACGAGTATTTTGCGCCGTCATATTGTGAAGATTCGGATCTGGCCTTCGAGGTACGTCGACGCGGTTATAAGCTTGTATACCAGCCATTGTCCGTAGTGGTTCACTTCGAAGGAATGTCCAACGGGACGGATATCAACTCCGGGCTAAAACAATATCAGATAGTCAATTCAGAGAAACTGGCACAAAAGTGGGCAGAGGAATTCAAAAAGCAGTCACAGACAGAGGATGATCTGTTTCATGCCCGAGAGCGAAGCCAGGGAAAGAAAACCATTCTGGTGATTGACCACTATGTCCCCATGTTTGACAAAGACGCGGGTTCCAGAACTATCTGGCAGTATATCAACATGTTCGTGGAAAAGGGATATAACGTCAAGTTTATGGGCGACAACTTTTACCCTCATGAGCCTTACACCACCGCTCTGCAGCAAATCGGCGTAGAGGTGCTCTATGGTCCCTGGTATGCGGAAAACTACAGGCAATGGATATTAGATAATAAAAATAACATTGATTTCGCGTTTCTGAACAGGCCACATATCACGGAAAAATATATAGACTTTTTAAAAGAAGAGACAGATATAAAATGTATTTATTATGGCTGTGACCTTCACTGTATGCGTATCCGACGGGAATACGAACTCTGCCATGATAAAAAACTCCTTGCCGAAGCACAAGACTGGGAGAAGAGAGAGTTTGCGATTATGCGAAAGGCGGATGTCAATTACTATCCATCTTCCATCGAGATTGAACAGATCCACAAGACCGATGCCTCCATTCAGGCTAAGACTTTTGATATTTATGTCTATGATAAATTCCGTGAGAACATATCCATGGATTTTTCAAAACGCGAAGGAATCATGTTTGTTGGAGGTTTTGGGCATCCCCCCAACGAGGATGCCGTACTATGGTTTGTGGACAAGGTTTTGCCTTTGATTCGCAGACACAGTGATATGCCATTTTATGTAATAGGAGCTAATCCAACGGAGCAAGTCAAAAAACTGGCCGGCAACGGAGTAATCATAAAGGGTTTTGTCACGGATGCCGAACTGGAGGAAATGTATAATACATGCCGCATGGCGGTTATCCCTCTGCGCTATGGCGCCGGAGTAAAAGGAAAAGTGGTGGAGGCGCTATACTACGGCATTCCCATGGTTACGACTTCCATCGGCATCGAAGGTATTACCGGGGCAGAACAGTTTGTAGAGATTGCGGATACAGCGGACTCTTTCGCAGACAAGGTAATGGCCTTGTATAGCGATATGCAAAAACTAGCCGATACAGTGCAAATCTATCAGAACTATGTAAAAGAACATTGTAGTGTTCAGGCCGTATGGAATCACATAAAGGATGATTTTTCAAGATGATTATTACAAAAACCCCATTTAGAATGTCTTTTTTTGGCGGCGGTACGGATATGCCGGAATTTTTTAGGGAACACGGCGGCGCTGTCATATCTACTACCTTTGACAAATATTGCAATGTAAACGTGCGGCATCTGCCCAGATTTTTTAATTACACAGATGAAGTCGTATACTCCAAAATCGAAAGGGTCACAGATGTGAACGATATTCTGCATCCTGCCATCCGGGAAGCAATGAAGTTCCTTGACATGCATGAGATTCGTCTGACATATGAGGCAGATCTTCCTGCCCGTTCCGGCCTTGGGACAAGCAGTTCCTTTGCGGTGGGGATGCTCTCTGCCTTCTATTCCCTAAAGGGAAAATATGCAGATAAGAAAAAACTGGCGAATGACGCGATCTATCTGGAAAGGACTCTATGCAATGAGGCCGGCGGCTGGCAGGATCAGATTGCCGCGTCATATGGAGGGTTCAACCGCATCAATTTCAGCAGCGCCGGATTCACTGTTGATCCCATCATCATATCTCCGGAGCGGAAACAGCAATTTAACCGTAACCTGATGCTGTTTTTCACCCAGTTTACCCATTTTTCCGCCGAAGTGCAGAATGCTAATAAAAGCACAGATAATACGGCGCAAAAGCTGGAAATGCTGGGGCTGGTAGATGAAGCACAGTCTATTTTAACAGACAAAACGAAAAACTTGGACGATATAGGACGTATGCTGGATACCACATGGCGCCTGAAGAGACAAACCGGAAACAAGGTATCCACAGACTCCATTGACATGCTCTATGAAAGAGGGATAAAAGCCGGCGCTCTGGGGGGCAAGCTGCTTGGCGCAGGCGGCGGCGGATTTCTATTATTTTATGTGGAACAGGACAGGCAGGAGAAAGTGCGTATGGCACTGCAGGATCTGATGTATGTGCCGTTTGAATTTGAAAACAGCGGCACCCGGGTCATCTATTACGCTCCGGAATCCTATGAGCCAAAAGAAAACCTGGAAGAAAGGGGAACAACATGAAAATCGGAATTGTCGGAAGTGACGGCTATATTGCGGGATATCTCCTCTCCCACTATCAAAACAGGGATTATGTAGAAGAAATCCTGTGCATTGACATGAGTGAAAAAGCTGATCGCTTTCTGGATCTGGAACATCCGGAGGCGTTTGACTATGATGCGTTAAATAATCTGGACTATATCATTTTTACAGCAGCGATATCCGGGCCTGATTCATGTGCCGACAGGTTCGACACCTGCTGGTCCATCAATGTAACAGGAACAAAGTACTTTATAAAAGAGGCCGTTAAGCGGCAATGCAGAATCCTGTTTTTTTCCAGCGATGCTGTTTTCGGAGACATACCGGGGGCCATTTACACGGAAGCCTCGGAGACGAAAGCCCAGACTCCGTATGGGAGGATGAAAAAGGCCGTGGAGGATGAATTTATACATTCACCGTACTTCAAAGCAATCCGTCTATCTTATGTAGCTTCCGCACAGGACCGTTTTATCTCATACTGCAGGAGTTGTATCCAAAAGGGAGAAGTTGCGGAAGTCTTTCATCCGTTTTATCGCAATTGCATTGTGGTCAGCGATGTGGTGAAGGTGGTGGAATGGATGGGACTCCATTGGACCGAATACCAGCCTGCCGTTCTGAATGTAGCCGGCAAGGAACTGGTGAGCCGCATTCGGATCGCGGATGAACTGAACAGGATATTCAAGGACAGACTGCAATATAAAATGGTTCTGCCAGAGGAAAGTTTTTATAAAAACCGTCCCCGGATTACCCAGATGGAAAGTATTTACCTGGGGCAATACGCAATTTTGCGTGATGAAAGCTTTACCGAAAAGATTCAAAGAGAAATGGAGGGTATTGAAATATGAAAAAAGCGCTGATCACAGGAATTACAGGTATGGTAGGGTCTCATTTGGCAGACTTCCTTCTGGCAGAGACAGACTGGGAGGTCTATGGTGTATGCCGATGGAGAAGTCCGTTGGACAATGTCAGCCATTTGCTGGAGAGGGTGAACAAGAAAGACAGGGTGTTTTTCGATTACGCGGACTTAAACGACCTGGTTTCCCTGATGACTGTTATCAACAAGGTAAAGCCGGATTATATATTCCATCTGGCCGCCCAGAGTTATCCGCTGACCAGCTTTACAGCTCCGCTGGATACTCTGAACACAAATATATTGGGAACCTGCAGACTCCTGGAGGCTATTCGCACCGCAATGGAGACAGACAGCAATTACAAACCTGTCATCCATGTGTGTGCGTCTTCGGAAGTGTTTGGAAAGATACCGGCAGATAAAAAGCCTGAGAGCGGCATTCACGAAGAATGTCCTTTTCATCCTGCCTCCCCTTACGCCATCTCCAAGGTAGGCACAGATTTGTTAGGCCGCTATTATGCGGAGGCATATGGTATGACAGTGATGACCACCCGCATGTTTACCCACACCGGTCCCCGCAGAGGAGACGTGTTCCATGAGTCTACCTTCGCAAAACAGATTGCCATGATCGAGGCCGGGCTAATCGCACCCCAAGTAATGGTTGGCAATCTGCAATCACTGCGCACCTATGCAGATGTAAGGGATGCCGTCCGGGCCTACTACATGCTTGTAACTGTAAAGCCCATAGCCGGGGCGTACTATAACATTGGCGGTTCCTATACCTGTGAGGTTGGCGACACCTTGAAAACTTTGATCTCCTACTCTCCCATGAAGGAACAGATAGAAGTTGTCACAGACCCGGAGAGGCTGCGCCCCATAGATGCGGATCTGCAGGTGCCCGACTGCCGCAAATTCAAGGAACATACCGGCTGGGAGCCTCAGATATCTTTTGAAACTACCATGCGTGATTTATTGGATTATTGGCGGAAACGTATTAATAGCGGAGAGGTATTTCTGACCCGATAATATGGGCCTGCTTCGCACCGGTCTTCAGAGAGCCAAATTGTAAATTAAACAGATTCCAGATTTATCGGAAAGGATACAACATGAAAATTGTTATTATGGCCGGGGGAAAGGGAACCAGGATTGCGGAGGTGAATTCTCAGGTTCCCAAGCCAATGATCCCCATAGACGGAAAGCCCATCCTGGAACACCAGATCAACGTGTTGAAACGGCAAGGATATCGGGAGTTTATCCTGATCATCGGCCACCTCGGCCATATAATACAGGATTACTTCAAGGACGGCTCAGGGTGGGATGTGCACATTCAGTATATAACGGAAGAAAGTCCTTTGGGAACTGCTGGCGCTTTATACTTCTTAAAAGAAGAAATCCGTGAGAACTTTCTCCTGGTAAACGGCGATATTATATTTGACGTGGATATTGCCAGATTTCTGGACAGCCATCGTCGTCTTAATACGATTGCTACCATCCTGACACATCCCAACAGCCACCCCTATGACAGCGGTATAATCATAGCTGATGAGAACAGAAGAGTCACCGACTGGCTGCATAAGGAAGATCAGCGGCACTGGTACAAGAACAGGGTAAATGCAGGGCTGCATATGCTCTCTCCTGATATTTTCCGATATTTTCCCGACCTGCAAAAGAGGGACTTGGACCGTGACATCCTAAAACCGTTGATCTCCTCTCGAGAACTGGGGATCTATGATTCCCCGGAGTACGTCAAGGATATGGGAACCCCCGACCGATATTGCTCAGTAGCTGAAGATATCCGTTGCCGCCGTGTGGAAGCCAGAAATCTTAGAAAACGGCAAAGAGCCATCTTTCTGGACCGGGATGGAACTCTGAACAAGTATGTGGGATTTTTAACGGATATAAATGATCTGGAATTGATGGATGACGCTGCTGAAGCGGTTCGTAGGATCAACGCCAGCGGATACCTGGCCATCGTGATAACCAACCAGCCTGTCATCGCAAGGGGAGAAGTTTCCATGGAGGAATTGACGCAAATTCACAATAAGATGGAAACTTTGCTGGGACAGGAAGGCGCCTACATAGACGCCCTCTACTTTTGTCCTCACCATCCTGACAAGGGGTTTGCAGGAGAACGGCCCCAGTTCAAGACGGAATGCAGCTGCCGCAAGCCCAAACCAGGGATGTTGCTGCAGGCCGCCCAAGACTACAATATTGATCTGTCAAAGTCATGGATGATCGGAGATAGTGACAGCGACATAAAGGCCGGAGCAGCGGCAGGATGCGGAACCGTGATGCTGGACGCACAGTTTTCGCTGCTGCAGGCCGTAGAGCAATTATTGGATGCCGGCAGCCTGGCATCCCCATCCTACGATTATGGAAGGTAAAGAAAGTATGAATAAAGAATTGATGGTATATGTGGAAACCCTTATGAAAAGGTATCCAATACTGAAAAATTCAGAAGAGGATATCTGCCGTGCCTACCGAATCCTGGATGCTTCCTATGCTGCCCGGGGTAAGCTGCTGGTCTGCGGCAACGGAGGCAGCGCTGCGGATTCTGAACATATCGTGGGGGAATTAATGAAGGGATTCTGTCTGCCAAGAAATCTCAGCCTTGCACTGAGACAATCGTTAGAGAAGGTTGACCCGGCATATGGCAGAGAACTGGCTGATAAACTGCAGGGGGCTTTGCCTGCCATAGCCCTTACGGGCCACAATGCCCTCAGTACGGCATACCTGAATGATGTGGATGGCTTGCTCTGTTATGCCCAGCAAGTGATGGGATATGGCAATACAGGAGATGTCCTGCTGGCCATAAGTACTTCCGGCAACTCTAAAAATGTTATTTACGCCGCCATAGCGGCCAAAGCCAAAGGTTTGAAGGTGGTCGGCCTGACCGGGAAGAATGGCGGCGCGCTTGCAGACTATGCGGATGTGTGCATACGGGTAGAGGAAATAGAGACATATAAGATACAGGAATTACATCTTCCGATTTATCATTGCCTGTGTTTGATGTTGGAAAAGCGTTTTTTCGGCCAATGAAAAAGAAGGAGACAAAGATATGGATGAAAAGAAAAACAGAAAAAAGTGGTATCTTGCCCTTGGAATAATCGTATATGGAATTTTGTGCTTTTTGATCGGATGGGGAAGCAATTTTCTTTTTCATAAAACGGATATAGACAGAGAAGCAGAAAATGATACTCCTATGTGTAGCCGCTCAAAATTTTTGTCAAAGATTTTCAAAATAAATGTCAAAAACTTTCGGGAAATATTTCCCGATTTTACTCACAGAAAAAGGGGCAGTGATTTTATCACTGTCCCTTTCCTGTCTTCCGGTTCCCATGCTCTTCGATTACCAAGTGCTTTCCCGTTTTCGGTACCTTGTCTGGAATATACTCTATCAGTTCTTCAACAGAGCAATTTAACACCTCACATATCCGGTCTATATGCTCTACCTTCAAACTGACAACAATTTCATGGTACCATTCATTGATGGCATTTCGCCTTATTCCAGTCAGCTCTGACAATCTTTTCTGCGTCATACGCCGTTCCCCAAGAAGCTTTGATAGATGTATTCTTATCATAATAATGCCCCTTGGGAGCAATAATATCATAATTCGGGTTTTTAGAGTGTCTTTTGAGCATTTATATTGTTTTCCGGTATTTTTGTATCATTTTTCGATATTAGAAATTTTTGATTATCAGTTCTTTGTACTTAGGCTTTCTTTCTTTCATCACTAAATTATGTATCCGCTCCACTTCAATGATATGATAGCCCTCATACAGCTCCCTTATATACTCGCAATCGTTATATGACAATACAAATTTACCCTTTATCACATCCAATGCTTCTTTCAGCCTCACATGGTCTTCCGGCATAAATCTGTCCGGATAATATTTCTCCGTTTCATAATATGGAGGGTCAAGATAAAATAACGCATCACTTTTGTCATAATTTTTGAGAATTTTTTGGAAGTCAAGGTTCTCAATGACAACCTTATTCAACCGCTTAGAAACTTGAAAAAGGTATTCCTTAGCTTTATCCATATCTCTTGGACGTAAACCAAAAGACCGGGCATCCCCACCAAAACTCTCCTTAATCAAGATGAAAAACCTTGCTGCTCTTTGTATATCCGTCATTCCCCTCATCTCAATCTGTTCCCTTGCATCATAAAACTGTTCCCTTGATATTAGTATATATTGCAGCTCATTCTGAACCGCATCAGGGTGGTATTTAATACACCGGAACAAATTGACAAGGTTTCCATTGACATCATTATACACTTCCATCTTGGCGTGACTGTCAGAAGAAAACAGAACCCATCCAGCTCCACCAAACACTTCAATGTAACGACCATATGTCCCCGGTTCAGGGAACTGTTCTACAATCTTGCCTCTAAGTGCCTTTTTACCGCCAATCCAAGTCATAAAGCTATCCATAATTACATTCCTTCTTTCATAATAATTTGGGCATTATCTATGATAAGGAATAATCATGAATACTCGCTATATTGCCTACTCTTCTGAAATATCACCTTCCTTGCACTTGGCAAGCTCTTCTTCAAGGGCTCCAATCTCATCCCTTACAAGCTGCCTCTGTCCGTGGAGCTCCTGAAGGTCATAAGGCGGCTCCATCCCAAGTGTAGAATACTCCATACACTTGGCAATTTTCCAGTCCCCAATCTCCGACTCCTGGCAGGAGAGCTTGGTCTTCAGGTCTCTTATTTTCTGCTCTATCTCATTTCTGCTCATTGTTTGTTTGCTCATTTCTGTGTCCTCCTTCAATAAATGGGTGGATGAAAAGCTCATCAAAAAGCTTGTCCATGTTTTTGAGAATGGTGTAGGAGTCATAATGCTGCACACCACCCCTCCATGAGGCATAGGAGCATCTCACATCTGCAAAGGATACTTTCCCTTCATCCAATAGCTTCCGGAGCTTTTTCATCTTCCTCCGCTGCCTGACAACAGAGTCCTTGCTGATACGTTCAATCACCTTGCCTGTTTCCGTTAAACTGTACTTTATTTTAAGGAATGTGAAGCCATGGGACAGCTTGACTATCTGTGTCTTTTTGGGATTGATAAACAGCCCATACTCATCACATATCCCTCTGATGTCGTTCAGGAGCCCCTTCAGGAACTCCTTGCTTTCATGGATGATATAGATGTCATCCATATACCGTCCGTAGTATTTCATGCCCCTCACAATCTTGCAGTAGTTGTCTATCCTTGTTGGATAGTACACACCGGATATTTGAGATATTTGGCTTCCAATGCCTACGGACTTCTTCATGTACTTTTCGCCTGTCAGCTCTGCCTTGTCAATTTTAGCGTGTTCCAGTGCGTTGTACAGGGTATTCATGCAGTCAGCATATTCTTCCTCCGACATGTACGAAACATCCACCCGGAAGGTGTCTATGAGCTTCTCAATAAAGCCCATGGTCTCCTTATCGCCAATCTTTTTCCGCATCTCCTTTATCAGCCCATCATGTGGGATGTTGTCAAAGAATTTGCTAAAATCAATCAGCAGCACATACCCTTCATTGCTCTTATGCTTCCTGTAGAACTTATGAAGGTGGGTGCTCATCCGCTTCCTTGCAAAGTGGATACCCTTCCCTTCCATGGATGCCCCATTATCATATGTGAGGTACTTGGACAGCTCCGGGACAAGCACGTTGTCACAGACCGACCTCTGCACTACCCTGTCAGAGATGTGCATGGACTTGATATGGCGGATATGCCCCCTTTCATTCAGGTCAAACTCATAAAAGTCCTTCTGCTCATAGCTTCCATCCTTCAGTTCCTTTTGTGTCTGGTTGACATTCCTCAAAAGGTTTGCTTCATACCTCTGCACTGACTCCTTCCACGCTGTCCCCTTCTTTGACTTGTTAAAAGCATCAATCAGGGAGTTGGCATCATATACAGACTCCATATTTTTCATAGAGTTTTCACCTCGTTCCTAGCACCAACTGACGTATCAGGATGCATCAAGATGTTGCTCACCTTCCCTCTACACAAAAGATGAGCTTCTTTACCTTTCGGAAGGACAAGCTTTCCTTTCCTGTATCATATGTCGGCTCGTAGCCTACACTTAGCATATATACACGAAATCGGGCGGACACCACCATCCCCAGCGGCGGCGTTATTGTTACTATTACCATTATTGTTACAATTAGCAAACGCCGCCGCAGACGCCACAGCACTCAACGGGATGCTGTTTCACTTGATACAAAGCTTGCCCCGGATAATTATACTTTCTTTTGGGTGTTTTGGGAAGTCCCTTCCGCTTTTTTTGCCTCGGACTCCTTAATCTTCTTCAGGATTTTGTTGTCACTCTTCCGCCATCCCTTCAGGAGGGCTATCTCCTTCTCAATCATATCCACATATCTCATGTACTTCTGTGCATCCACCGGGATGATGGAAATGATGTATTGCATCTCCTGAAGGAGCTGCTCACAGTTTCCTATGGCATGGTTTTGGAAGTTCCTCCGGTCATAAAATTCACTCTCGCATACTGGATATATGGTGTTCGCCTGTGTGATGTTCATTACCATGTTGTGCATTATGTTCATCATGCTGCTCCGCATCTTGTCTATGAGCCATGCCGGGTATTCCTCAATAATTTTTGCAGTCATTTCATACTTTGCAATTATTTCCCGGAACTTTTTCTCATCCTCCGGCTCCATGCCCTGTACTCCGTACAATGCCTTGATGCTCCGCACTTTGTCCTTGATGCCAAAGTCCCGGAGCAATAACAGGGTTATCTCCTTCCGGAGCATTATGGCATTATGGTAAAATTCCATGCTCGACACGCTTCGCTTGTTTTTCAGTACGCTCAACCTTTTTCCTCCCTCCGGTCATCTGCCCCCATATAGGGGGCAGATTAAAGATTAGCCGATACAGAAATGCGGGCGGACACCACCATCCCCAGCGGCGGCGTTACTAAGACCATTAAGGCTACAATAAGCAAACGCCGCCGCAGACGCCACAGCACTCAACCAATACCACATCCGGCTTCCGTTATGTCCAAGACCTGCTACCTTCAGGTCAGGGGCTAACCTGAACAACGGAAACTGAATGTTTGCTTCGCCTGTATCATAGAATGAAGAGCTGAACACATTAGAACCATATACCTGTATCTCACTCATCAATCTAAGATTGGTGTCTTTCCACTCCCAATTATTTGCATAGCCAGTATATCCGGCTCCTGCATTGGAATTTCCTGTCTCGGATACACTTGTTGTCAGCAGACCCCTGTATGCTATTATATGATTATTCAGGACATTTTTCAATGCCGCCTCATAAATAGGGAGTACTGTTGTGTGCATCTTGGAGCCTGCATATCCGCCTGTGGTAACATTGCTGTCATTCATCTTTGCCGTTGTCTTAAAGCAGTCTTTTGGAACCACCACCGCATGATGTCTAGTCAATGCTGTATCCCCGTTATTCCAGTACAGGTCAAAGCCTGCCAGTATCAGCCTGACCGTCTCCGTTCCTCCCAAGCTCGTAGTAATGCTCTTGTCAAAGTAGTCACCAATATATAGGTCTTCAAAGGTACCGGACTCAATACGGTCACAAATTTCATCCACGGTATACACATTTGTCAGGTTCTTTCCCCTGTAGATGGAATTATGGGCTCCTGCATTATTCACAAAGACATTTTTCATCTGTTCATGCAGGAACTTGTCATTGTCAAGGAGCTGCTGATGCCTCCGGTTCCACTCATCACAGTGTGCCGGGGTAGTCCGCTCCATTGCCTCCATCTCAAGGACAAGTTCCGGGTTAGCTGCTGCTGTTAAATTTGCCATTTTCCTCTGCCTCCTTAATAGTTGTCTTCAATGGTGAATGTCACCTCTGTCTCATCCTTGCCTTTTGCAAGGAAATTTGAGAACGCCACCACATCACCATCCTCATCAATCAGTGCCATCTCGCTGATGAAGGTACCCACAAGCTCATTCTCTTCAAGCTTGATGGTGTACTCATAGGATGTGTCTGAAGTCTTGGTTGATGAAGTATAGGGCTTTCTCACCACCTCACTCTTCAGTGCCACATTCTCCGCAAGCGGCACAATCACGGTGCCATCTGCATTGACACCGCCAGAACCAAGTGCAATGTGCGTTATCTTTGCAATGCTCCCGGTTGTATGGCTTGCTTCAGCCATCTTCTTTCTTCTGATTTTGGTTATTACGCTTTTTGTTGCCATTCTACAATACCTCCGTTTTCTGCCAAGCATCTATTGTTTTGGAACCATCAAGGCTCCATGTTCCATCAAGGAAGATGAGGTTGTGCTCTTCATGCCATATGACCCTGTACTCCCTTGTATATCCTACACCAAAGCGGTATTCCTGCTTGGTGGTGTATTCACTTCTCTGTGCCCCCATGAGCCGGGAGCCATTCAGCTTCCAAAGCCCGTTGAGCTTCAGATAGTCAAAATAGTGGATGACCATCCGGTACCGCTCCAATGCCTTCCTGATGCTGTGCGACCCCTTGCAGGGCTGCATCCGGTACCGCTGCTTCAAGAGCAGACTCTCTTCATGCTGATGGCGGAAGGTTGTGCCCCATCTCATGTCCCTTGGGGACAGCTCCGCATCCGCCATGTGGTTTCCATCTGTCATCCATGAGCCATCCGTCTTCAGGTAGTCAAAATAGTGCATCCTGAAGCTGTATGCCGCCTTCAGGATGGCACTCTCCGCCATACAGCAGGAATAAATGTATGCCATGGCTGCAAGCCCGGCTTCATGGAGCCCATAGCTGCTCTCATATCGGTACCCTATCCGGGTGCTGATGGGACTCATCTGTGCATCCAGTACATGGCTCCCATCCAGTTCCCACATGCCATCTGTCTTCAGATAGTCATAATAGTAGAGGTACTTCTTATAAAGCACAGCAAGGAAGCTAGAGCTGTATATCTCCCGGATGCTCAAGTTGTATCTGAAGAAGTAGTTGTCCTTCGCCCCCACCTCTTTCCATTTCCTGACGGTCTTCCGCATGATGTCAAAACTGATAGGATGCTCCTCATCCGCATCCATGACAATGACTATGTAGAACTCCGCCCACCTGTTCTCAAGGGTGTCGGACTCCAATGCCCGGCTCCCGTCAAGGAGCCAGCTTCCGTCAAGCGTGAAGTGTACAAAGCCTGTCAGCTCATTTGCCCTCACAAGAACCGGGGAGGCATAGCCAAGGGTCTTCACAGCAAGCAGAACCCCCTCATTGGTGCCCCCAAGCTTACAGAGCTCATCATACATGGCTATTCTTGAGCGGTAGTTCTCCGGATGCTCCCCCTCATACCGGGTCAGCCTCCTGTCCGCCCCATGTACCGGGAGCATCTCATGGCTGCATGTGGCAACCATGCCCTCATCCCTTGCCCGGAGGATGTCCTCCTTCGCTTCGTCAAACCTCCTGCCGAACACCTTGCAGAGGATGTACCACTTATTCAGGGCTTTCTTCAGCTTCTTCAGCGGAGTGGTGAGCAGATACCACATGTATTCAATGAAATTCTCTATCATGGCGGCATCACTCCTTCCCCCTTGTGCCCTGTGCTACGTTCCTGACAGTCACATTGATGTCCCCTGCCATGATGACCTTATCCTGTCCAAGCAGCATGTCCCCTGATGGCTGCAAGATGTCCGTCTTCCTGTAATTGTCAATCTTGGTACTAAGCACTTGGATGATGCTGTCCCTGTACAGGGTGTTCATCTCTCCCCTTGTCAGTGCCATCATCTCCTCAATGAGCTTTACTGCCTGTGCATCCACGCCATCCGTTGCCGCATCTTCAGCAAGGTATACCACAAGCTCAAACGCCTGCCGCACTACCTCACTGGATTTCACAAGGTAGTCCTCATAGTTGCCCTTCAATGGCTCTATGGCTTCCCCGACCCTCCGTATGAGTTCCGGTGATGCTTCCCCGGCTGCCCCCGTGACAATCACGTCCACGGTGCCCTGTCCCCTTGGATGCTGTGCATCTATCCGGGCATCCAGTACACCGGGGACAGACTTGGCAGCGTTCCGGAGCTTCTCCTCTATGGTTCTTGTTGCCAGTTCCGCCCATGAGCTCATGCACCTGTCCCGGAGGTCTTCAAGGTCTTCCTCCTCGGCTCCCTCTTCAAAGAGCCAGTCCTCCTCATTCGTCACATAATCCATACCGTCAAGGTGTATCATGGATATGGTTATCCTTCCCGGTGCTATGTTGTAATAGGTTCCGGGTGCCTCTGCCTCCACAAGCACCCTTCCTACAGGCTCCCCGGCATCAATGACCGTGTTCTCACAGCAGTAGAACTTCAGCTCCTTGCCCCCGGCATCCGGCTCCGTCTTGAAGCAATGTCCCTTCGTCACCTGAAGGGCATTGTTATACTCATTCCTGTATATGGTCACATAGCCCTTTGCCGCTTTTGCCTCCTTCTGCTGCTTTGAATAGTCGGCTGCCTTAATCTTCAGCCAGTCACCTTCAGCATGTTTGATGAAGCAGCTATTGACTATGACACGGGCAAGCTCCTTCAGCTCTATGTATATGGTCACTAACATGCGGCAAAGGTGGTAGAAGATGCCGCCCTTTTTGAAGTTCGTTATGGGGAAGCCTTCGTCCTCAAGCTCTCCCTGCACCTTTTCCATCTCCTCATCCTCATCCGGGATAGGGATAATCTTTTCCATGATGCTCTCATCTATCATTCCACAATCACCTCCACGCCATTGCTCTCAATGTCAATGCTGTACTCCTTGCTGCTGTCATTCTTCCGGAAGGCTACCCTGACATGGTATAAGTGACCGTCAAAGTCCACCGTTGTCTGTATGCTCCCGGCATCAATATAGTCCCTCTTGGACAGCTTGGAACGGATACGCTGCTGTATTTCCATCTGTGTGAAGTCATCATATTCCCCCTGCATGAAGTCAAGCAGGCTCCACCCATAGCTTCCATCCCCCTCCTCGTCCTCATAGAAGAGCTCGCCTTCTTCCGTCACCGCTTCATTCCTGATGTCTTGCAGCCAACACTCATCATCTGATACAAGGGATGTGTCCCCGTTCCCGTCTGACACAGGCTGACCATCCTCATCAAGCATGATGTCAACGTCATTCGCACCTGTTATCTGCATCAGAAGCACCTCCCTATGATATAGGGCTTGCACTCGCCATACATGAGGACTACCGCCACGGTCTCATCCTTCAGGACTGGTATGTCCGTTGCCACCTTCGGGACTTCCGGGAAGCGGCTGTCCGGCTGCTTGTTTTTGTCAAGTATTTTGAGCGTTGCCTCATACAGCTCCTCCCCTTTCCTTTTGACCGCTACCACCTTTGCATACAGGCAGGGAGGGTACTGCATGTGCGGATAATTCTCTTTTATCTGATTGCCAAGCTCCTGCTCCACAAACATCTTCATCATGTCAGACATCCTTCTCACCTCCTGCAAAATAGATGTACATGTGTACCGCCCCGGTATCGTCACTCCTCACTATGGTCTTCTCCACTGTCACAATGCCGCTGTACTTGCTGTGCTGCACCTCAACCTCTTGACTGTGGTGTATCCAAGGGATGGCTATTGTCTCCGCCTCCCAAAGGTCTCCATACTTATTCAGGGACAGGATGGTCTCCCCCTCCTCAAGGACATACATCTCCTCCTGTTCTTCCTTGGTTCCCCAATAGAACACCTTCTTTTGGAAGAAGAACGGGTTTTTGATGCCCCATGAGCTGTTGACCTCTGCTATGGTGTTGATGCCGCTCTTCCTGTCAATGACAAAGAGGGATTTCTTCCCATAGTTCTCATCAGACAGCACATAGTCCTCAATCCCTGCACAGGTCAGCACATACCGGATGACATCCTGTGGCTCACAGTCTACAAAGGATGCCTTGATGGTCACTCTGTCAAGCTTCATCATGTCATCTTTTATCATTATCTCTTTCCAGTAGTCCGTGTCACCGCACCTGACATACCCCTCAATCAGGCTGTCAAAGTCATCCTCATAGCCAAGCTCCACGCTTGCCTCATCCATATCCTTGAACTTCAGGACTCCCTGAAGCTGTGGGGACAGCTCCACCCGGCACCAGTCCATGTGTGACTCCTTGCTTGAGAAGCACTCAACCTCTATCCCTTCAGTCACCTCATAGTCCCCTACTGTCACCTTAAACTCCGGGGATATTAGCTTCTTGACCCCCAAGCCAGTCACCTCCCTACTTCACAATCCTTTTTGCTATCTTCTTAGCCTTGAGCGTGTTCCGGCTGTCCTTTGCCGGGCTCTTGCTCTTCAGCTTCTTGCTTTTTGTCTTCTTGCTGCTCTTTTTCTTTGTTTTCTTCTTGCTCTTTTTCTTCTTGACCTTTATCCCGGCTATATCAGGAGCCCACAGCTCCAAGGAGGCTATCCGTTTGCTCTCTGATATGACCTTCTTGGAGGTGAGGTTCTTGAAATATACGCTCGATATGCCACGGGCTGCACAGTCCTCATTGACGATAGGGAGCAGCTTGGGTTTATTCTGACCATATGCTTTGAAAAGCCTCTGCATCTCCGTGAGCTGTTCTAATGTCGTGGCTTTCTTGGTATCCTCAAGCAGTATGTCTATCATCACCTTGGCATTTTCATAGCCTACAGGCTGCGACTTCTTGAACCTGCCCTTTTCATCCTGTGCCACATACACGCTCCCTGCCTCCTGCACTTCCACGCTTGTGACCTGACCTTTCAGATATACGCCGCCAAGCTTCACCACTTTGTCCTGTACATACAGCATACCGCCTCACCTCCTTATGTGGCTGCCGGGGAGGGGCTGTCCGTCCGGTTCTGTGCATCCTTCAGCTCATCTATCAGCTTGTAGAGCAGCGGCAAGTCCTTAATCTTGCTGATGTCTACTGTGAAGCTTATCTGATGGATGGTTGTGCCGCCTTCCCTGCCCCATCTCTCGGTTGTGTGTGTCTCCTTGGTTGTTGTGCTGCTTTCCTTTTCCTTGCGTACTGATGCAGCCTTTGATGTCAGGGCACTTGTGATGTTCGCCCCGGTCTGCTGTACGCTGTCACCGCTTTCTTCATTCTCACCTTTGACCACGCCCCTGACAACCTCGGTCATCTGCTTCCACAGTTCTGACAATGGCAGCACCGCTTCAGCTCCGGCTTCTCCCCCTCCCAAAAGGCTTCCGCCCATGGCTCCAAAGATGGTTGCCCCGTTCAGGATGCCGCCATCCCTGTACCACTGGATGGAGAACTTAGGTAGTGAGCCCTTTCCTGCAATGCCAAAAGGTGCCTCTCCGCCGCTCACACTGATGTGTGGCAACTTTAAGTCCGGGAGCTTCCATGAGAAATTGAAGACTCCTTTTATTCTCTCAATCGCACCGGATACTACCGATCTTGCAGCCTCAAGCTTTGAGGAAAACGCCGACTTGATACCGTCTAAGACGGATGATACCGTGTCTTTCGCCGCCTGTATCTTGGATGCTATGGTGGAGCGTATGCTCTCAAGCCTTCCGCCTGTTAATGTGTTGATGGCGGAGTAGGCTGCACTGAAGGTACCCTGTACCCCCGTCATGGTTGCGGATACTATCCCCTTGATGCCTCCGCCGCTCGCCTGATATGCCGCCTGCATGTTGGAGAGCTGTGTGCTTGCATAGTTCTTTGCCGCCGACATCCCGGTTGACACCGCATTTGCCACCCCGGACATCTTCTCACTGAACTTGTTTTTGATGTCCGTGAGCTTTCCGCCCGTCAGGTTGTCAATGAATGTGAAGCCTGCTGTGTAATATCCCTTCACCCCCTCTATTGCTGCCGCCGCTACGCCTTTGATGCCTCCGCCATGTTCCTCATAGGCTGCCTTCATGTTCCCAAGCTTTTCCTTCACGGTGTCGGATGCCGCCCCCAAGATATTCCCAAAGAAGCCCTTGACTGCCTCAAGCCCGTTTTTCACGGTGTCCTTCATCTTCGTTATGGTCTCGCTTGCATCAATGCCTATGGCGGAAAAGGCTCCGCCTATTGCATCAAGGAAGCCTGAAGCAAATCCGCCTATAAAAGAGAGGATGGCGTTGAACCCGTTTTCTATAAAATTCTTGAAGTCACCGACAGCGGCGGAGGCAAAGTCCATAGCCCCCGAAAAATCGCCCTTGAACAGAGCAACTACAGCGTTCACCACGTTGGTGACAAAGGATACGAAACTCGAAAAGGCATCTATCAGCGGTGTCAGTGCGGACAAGGCTCCCTGTATAGCTCCGGCAAACGTGGAACCAAGCACCACTAGGACAACTGCCCCCACTTTTTCAAGTATCTGTATGATTGGCTGTACCGCCTGCCATAGTTCCTTGAGCTTGCCGCCTAGGTTTTGCAAGGCAGGCTGTATAGATGACCACGCCTGCATGACTGCTGACTTTACCTGTTCAAACAGCCCCTTCCAAAAATTCCGGAAGGCTTCTGACTTGTTCCATAGGACAACAAAGGCAGCTACAAGTGCCACTATCCCGACTATCACCCATGTGATGGGGGATGCAAGGAAGGCTGTGTTCATTCCCAATACAGCGGTCTTCACAAGCCCTATGGCGTTCTTTGCTGACAGGAAGAGCTTCCCAAGGCTGCCCACCACACCCATCACGCTTCCTGCTATCGCTAGGAATACGCCAAGCTTCAGGGCTATGTTCATTATGCTCTGCACTGTCTCCTGATTGTTGCTTATCCACTCGGAGCCCTTCTTTATCAGTCCGCTCACCTTGTCCATGGTGTTGTTGACTGCCGGAAGGAGCCCGTTGCCAAGTTCCTCTACGTTGTTATGTATCTGCTGTTTCAGTACTTGGAACTTCTGCTCCGGCGTGTTGTTGATGGCTTCCGCCATCTCCTCCGTCACAGAGATGCCGCTCTTCATGCTCCCCTGCAAGTCCTGTATCCCGGAGTCCAGTGTCTCCACATTGTTGTATAGCAGGTCAATGAGGGCTACCGCCTCATCCGTCCCAAAGGCTTCCTTCAGCTCCCTCTTCTCTACCGCATCTATGGTGTCCCCGTATTTGCTCTTCAGCTCCGTCAGTATCTCCGGCATGGAGAGGAGCTGGTTGTTGGTGTCAAGGAATGTCAGCCCAAGCTTCTCCCCGGCACTGGATGCCTGATTGAGGAATGACTTGTACTTCGTTGCCGCTTCAGAACCGGACATTGTGGTCTGAAGCTGTCCCATGATGGCAAGTTGCTCCTCAAGTGGGACATTGGCGTTTGTCGCTGTGGCTCCAAGTGCTGATATGGCACTCGCCATCTCGGAGCCGGATGTCTTATAGTTCTTAACCGCTGTTGCTATCCCGGCAGAGAACATCTCCCCAAACTCAAGGTCTGACATATCATCATAAAAGCCTTTATAGATACCGTACCCTGTAGCGAACAGTGAGCCCATCTCTTCCGTTGTTGATTTTGTGGCTTTTCCCGTGAGGGCTGCCAGTTGCGTGAACTGTGCCACGCCTTCATCCGTCAAGGATGCTATTCCTGATTTTATGTCATAGGATGCCGTTATAAAGTCCGCTTTGCTTGTGCCTGCCCATGTGTCAGAGAAGCTCTTTGCCGCATCCTCCACCGCCTTCAGGTCTTTCACCCCAAGGGAGGATAGCTCCCCTAGTGCGTTCTGTGTGTCAAAGGTGGATGTGACGGTCTTCATGCAGAGTCCGGTGATGCCTGCCCCTATCCCTGCCATTGCCGCCCCTGCCTTCTGCATGGTTCCAAAAGCGGAATTGAGCCTGTTGACAACGCCTGACACGTTATCCCCGACTCCTCCCATCTGACCGGACAGGTTATCTACCAAGTTCAGGATGACAGACAATTTGTATACAGACTCCATACCCATGCAACCACCTCCCTGTTGCTTTTTTCCCAATTTGTGGTATACTTATCTTCAGAAGTTCATAGAGGTGTGCTCAAGTCCCACAGTTTCCGGCTGTGGGGCTTGTTTTATTCGTCTTCAAAATTGTCCGCTATCCCTTTTGCTACCCCTGCCTCGATATCCTCAATCCTCATGTCCCTTGCACAGTCCGCTTGACCATACAGGGAAAAGAACTCATCAAAGGTCAGGTCTTCAAAGCTTTCCGGAAGCAGTTCCTTGGGAAGGTAGGTGTATATGACCATCTTCCCATAGCTCACAAAGCTGCTCTTGAACTGCTCCTTGGCATCCTCTACAGCTTTTTTACTGATGTAGTGTCCGCAAGCCCAAGCATACGGAGCAGCTTGTCCGCAAGGCTGATAGTGATTGCCGGGTATTCCTCCACGGTCTTCTTGAGTTCATCCCTCTGCTCATCAATGATGTTGTCAAAGACAAAGCTCTTGGATGCCTTTGTCACGGAGTTGGAGATGGTCTTCACATATCGGTCATAGGATGCCGGCTTCGGTTTCCTGAACAGGTAGGAGAACTCCTCCTCCGTGTCATCATCCACCTGTACTGTTGTTGTCACCGTGTAGATTTTCTCATCCGTCCCGGAATATTTCCTCTTCAGGCTCTCCACATCACCCGTCTGCTCTGCCTCTTTCCCTGCTCTGATGAGCTCCTGTTCTCTTGCTTCGTTCATGTTCATACCTCCATTTTTGTCATTTATTCTGTTATCAGTTACGCATCAAGACCGTTGATTTTGATGCCGCCCATTGCGATACCGTCAAGGTCTACCTTCATGGACTTGTCCCCCTGTGCCGCCTTGAAGCTACGCTTTGACAGCACAATGTTGGTCAGGACATCCGTACAGGTTGCCGCCCCTTCATCTGCATAGTTCACAACAATCTTCGGGATGACATACTTGTAGAAGTTCTTGTATCCCTTTGACTGGATGACCCTGCACATCTCATTGAAGTCCTCACGGAGCAGGGATAGCTTGACGGAGTTTTTCTGGTTTCCGGTACCGTATCCCCTGATTTTTCCGCCCTTGCCATAGATAGGCTCGCTCTCCTGCTCGTCATCATAGGAGATTTCCATGGGCTCCATGTTCTCCATGCCGGAAGCTGTGATTGTCACGCTTGACCAGTCATACACTTTTCCATTGATTAGCTGCTTATTTGCCATGTATCTCTACCTCCTTCCTAAGATGCTGCATAGGGGTTCTCTACTGCAAAGGTCAGGTTCATCTCCCTCACATGCCCCATAGGTACATAGGTTATCCGGATGTCAAGGCTCTCATCCACAAGGATGTTGAGGTTCTCCGTGTCGATTGCCACGGAGCCGGAGCTGATAATCTTGCCCCGGATGGCATCCTCCACAGGAGTATTGAGCTGCTCCTGAATGTTGGTGATGCTCGTCTCAATGTCTCCGGGGTCAATCTCCACCTGAAGCTCATTGAGAGCCTCCGCCCTGACCGCCCTCACAAGCCTGTTTGATACCCGGACATCTTCAGCATAGGCATAGTCGCTTCCCTCCGGTGACATCATGTTTGCAGAGGTCACATAGAAGTCCTCCTTGCCAATGTACTGCCGGATGGTCACGAACTTTGCCTTGTCCAAGGTCTCAATATAGTCCTCAATCCCTTCAGGGAGGAGCTTCTGTATCTTTGCTTCAGAGATAGGGAAGCTCTTCACCTCCCCAATGCTCTGTGACTCCTTGGCTCTTCCATAGAGACCTGTCACAATGCCTGCATTGTTGATGTCCTGCACCCTTCCATCCATCCGCTGATACCGGGAGTTGCTGCATACGACCTGTATATACATGTTGTTGATGCCCTTCCGCTCCTCAAGCATGGCATTCACATACTCCTCAAGGCTCTCATCCGCCCTTTTCCCCCTTGCCTCACAGACAAAATACAGGGGTCTCTTGTACTTCGTCAGGAAGTCATTGGCAAGCGTACACAGGGAAGCCCACAGAGCCTTGGCGGATACCCCCACGATATGGACGAACTCAAACACAATGGGGCTGTTGATGAGGCTCTCCACCGCATTGATGACCGCCTCATTGCTCATAGACGGGGAGGTTGTGGAGAACGTGAAGCGGTCTCCCTCCTTGAAGCTGTCACCGCCTTCCGCATCCGTGAACTTCACATTGAGCCCGGTGGCTTCCAGTTCCGCCTCTCCGGTGACAGGTATGGTCATCTCTTCAGTGAAAGTGTTGCCACCGTCCAGGGAATACCTGAAGCTTCCCTCATTGCACTCCCCGGCATCCATGACCTCAACCACAATGTCATAGGCGTTGTTGGGGCTCCCCTTTACCTCAAAGCTGCCATACCCTTTCTTTTCCTCCTTGATTTCTCCAACCGTTCCGGCTGTCCCTGCCTTCACCGGGATGCAGTAGGTGGAGGATGCACCCCACTCCACCGCATCAATGCAGGCATCAGCAAGCGGAGTGTTCCCTACCTTCTCCTTGATTTTCTTGGCGTTCATTGTGCCGCTAATCAGGATGGGTGCCTTGCTTTCCACATTGGAAATGCCTATCTTGATGTGTGTCCCGGTACCCGTTGAGCTGCTACGCCCAAGGTTGCCATCTTCGACTTTTACATTTACATCTCCATACATTATCCTTTCGCCTCCTTGTCTTCCATGCTCCCGTTGACCGGGGCTTTCCGGAAGGCTTCACAGGCTTCCTTGAACTCCTGCTCATCCACCTGTCTTCCGCTCTTCCATCCGTTGGCTGCCTTCGTTCCTTCAAATACCGCATCCGATACGCCAAGCTTCTGCTTGAGCTCCTCAATGCTTTTCAGGGATGCAGCCTGTCTCATTTCTGCCATGATTATTCCTCCTTATCCGACAGAGCCAATGTCCATTGGCTTGATGTCTCTATCCTCATAAATACCGCCTTCAAAAGTGATGTCGAACTGTACCGCCACTTTAGCCTTCAGGATGCTGTCACCCTCTTCTACCCAGTCCGCCTCACCGACCACGATATTGACCCAGTTCCCGTCCACATCTATCCCTTTCTTCAGGTTCCGGAGAAACTCTTCAAGGATTTCCTCCACTTTCTCCTCAGATGTGTCAGCTATCACTACATGGAGTGATGTGTTCCTGTCCCACAGCTTGACCCTACGCTTCTGCCGCCCCTCTTGGTCTACAAATTTTCTTTTTGAGCCGGAGCGTGTGAATGTCTCACCGTTTCGCAATACTGCACCAACGTGGACTTCGTTCCCCTGCTTCAGCTTTTTCATATTGGTGTAGACCTGACTCTTGATGCCGGAGCTCTTCAGCGTTTCTACTATGTAGTTCCTCTCCTTTACCATGTCCTACTCCTCAAAAATTTCCTCCAAGGCATCCTTGATGTCCTGCTCATCCTGCTCGCTGACACCCAAGAACGGTCTCGGTGGTATGCTTACTTTGACAGAGGCTGCCTTCTTCCACTGTCCGCCAATCTTGAATGTGAGGTATTTCTTGTTTTTTGCTCTTATTGTCCGCTCATCACCAAATTGGTGTGTGGCTGCTCTGATGTCATTGGTGCCTACTGCAAGTCCACTCTCACTCACTTCTGACCGGATGCTGTTCTTGAGCTGTGCGGTCTTGGTGAGCGTCTTGCGGCCTTCCTCCCTCGCACGGATGGAGGTTTTCCATGGTTTCCCTTCCGGGGACTTCTCCTCCGTGAAGCGTTCCACCGTGGAAGTCCTAAGCCCTTCCGCTATGGAGTTCAGAACCCCACGGGTCTCAAGGTTTCCCAATCGGTTCAGGCGTTGGAGCAGTTCATCAGTGTCACCGGACAGCTCTGCCCTGATTGATGACATCCCATCACCATCCTCTCATACTGTCCCTTGAGAATACCCGACCTGAAGACTTCATTTTGAAGCCATTGGCTGCTTCGCTGCTTCCTGATTTCTCATCAATGCCTATGTCTATGATGCCCTTTGCGACATCAAGCAGGAACTTGATGGCTGCATTGTATCGGTTCAGGAAGGTCTTCTCCCGTTCACTCTCGTCTATGCCTGTCCTTGACACAAGGTTATATACGGATATGTCCTTTGCAAACTTGCTGATGACCTTGGGTGTCTTTCTGAAGGGAACGCTGTACCGCTTGGCAAGGTACCCGTCAATCTCGGCACAAGCATCTGATATGGCAGCCTCACAGAGCGTTGCAATCTTCTCCGTCCGTTCCTGCTCATCCTCTATGTACTCATCTCCAATGATGACATTCATCATGTCATCCTTTATCATTTCAAGAACCTCTTCCACGGTACAGTACATTCCCATCACCTACCCTCTATCCCTGTGCCTGCGGCTCTGCCTCCCCGGTGGAGCCATATGCCATCTGCCAAAAGCCATATCCTGCATTGCTTCTCCCGTCTGCCCCGTACAGGAACTCATCCAACAGGAAGACGTTCTCATCCGTGTCTTTTGTCAGGGACACAAACTTGATTTTCTTCCGGAGCTGATAGATGAAGGGCTTGAGGAAGCGGTTGGTACACAGAAGGAACCAATACTCCGGATGCTCTGCAAGGGCAGGCTCCACATGGAGCTTTGCTGTCCCCTTCAGCACGTTGGTGGTGCCTTCAATCTGGTCAGCCTCCAAGATAAGCCGGGCTTCCTCCTCCAATGCCGGGGGCACTACCAAGAGGTCAGGCACAAGCTTCAGGCTCTTGCCCTTGTCTCCCTTGATGCTCATAATGGAGCTCCTTGCCTCCATGTAGGACTCCCTTGTCAGCTTCTTGTTGCTCCGGTTGCTGTAGGTCTCCTTGCCTACCTTGTGGGCTGCATTGAAGAATGAGAGCCCGTCATAGCACTTCTCCGTGAAGCCGCTCATCATTGCACCAAAGACAAGCTCATCCGGATGCAGGGCAGCAGCTTCCCCCATGTTGGAGAAGAGCGGCGTATATACCCCGTACTTGTCATCCTCAATGTCATCCCTCGGTACTCCTATGGTCATCTCAAACTTTTTGTTCTTGATGAGGTAGTCATACGCTGCAAGAGCCTGTATCTCCCTCTCGCCAATCCATTCCCTCATGCCCGGCATCTGTCCAAGCCACTTGTAGTCCTGCTCCCCCGTGGTGCTCGGTACCACGGTTGCAACTTTCTGATAATTGGACTGCGTGGTGTCAAAGCTCTTGTTGAAAGCTGTGGAATACCCCACGGACAGCCCGTGTAAATTCGCCTGATTAACAATCATGTCTGATTACTCTCCTTCCTGTGTCACGGTTCCCGGCTTCGCTGCTTCTACCGTGATAATCTGTTGTATCATGTCAACGGTCACTCCGTCATCCGCCACCTCCAAGATGATGCCTGCCACGCTTGAGCCATCCGCTGTGATGGTCACTGTCCGCTCGTCTTTGACATAGCAGGGCTTCAAGATGTCGGTCTCCTTGATGGTTCCGTCATTGTCCCATACGAACACCCCACGCTTCACGCTGACCGTCTGCTCACCGTCCGCCCCGTTTCGGTTGTCGCAATACCTCTGTACACACCCGGCAACTTTAAGCCCGGCAGAAGCGGCTGCCGGGGCTGCATATCCATCCCCATTGATAGCTGCCATGGTTGCCTCCGTCAGCTCCGCTCCGCCCTTCACCGGGATGTTGAGCATCCGGTTCCCTGTCCTCTCGTTTCCTGTCCTGTCCATCTCTTAGTCCTCCTTTTTGCTGTACTTCTTTACATCTTCCATGGATACTCCCATATTTTTCAGGATGGCTACATCCACCTCATCAGAGCCGGAAGCTGCCGGGGCATCTTTCAGGTCAAGCTTCCCCGGAGGAACCACCACGGGAGCCTTGTCCACAAAGCCCTTGAAGCCTTCCATGTCCTTCAGTGCGTATGACCTCGCCCAATCGGACTGTGCCGCTGTGATTTTCCCTGCCTTCAATGCCTTCTGAACCTCTTCATCTGCATCCCTCTCCTGCATACGCTGCTTGAGTGCAAGGAGCTCTGCCTGTGTATCCGGGGCTCCTGCCTTCAGTGCCATGATGGAAGCCGCCACATCCTCGGTCTTGGCATCCGCTTTCAGCCCAAGCATGGAGAGGATGGTGCTGTTCGCCACCATGTCCGCCCCGTCCGGCTTCGGTTCCCCTTCCCCCGGCTTCCCGTCACCTTCCCCCGGCTTCTTTCCATCCATCTCCTTGAGCTTTTCCGATGCCTTTGCAGCATCCTCTACCGCTTTCTTGATTTCCTCTTCCGTTGCGGTCTCCGGAAGCCCTAATGCCTTTGCAAGTTCTTTTAAGTCCATGATTTTTCCTCCTTCTGATATGTCCTCTATGTCAAGGGAGTTCACCAGTGCAAACATCCCATCAATAGCAGGCGTGTTTGTCAGTGCGACAGAATGTATTGCCGCCGCCTTTTGGTCTCTCTTCCGCACCAAAACCACCGGGGAAAGGTATCTGTATTCCTTATTCTTCAGATACTCGGCGGCTTTTGCTGTCCACTCCACCTTGGCAATGATGGCATCCTCCCCTTTGTAGAGGTCTTTTATCCATCCGCCTGCAGGAGCCTGCACATCTGACAGTGTTTGGTGCTCATAGTCAATCACAAGGTCAAGCTTCCTGTCCTTGAACTGTTTCCGGATGAGTTCAAAGCTCTCATCATCCACAGTGAAGTCCCCTTTTTGAGAATGAACCCTCCCAAGGGGGAGTATTTTGATTTCTGTAGGCACACCGGAGAGCTCCACACCCTGCCCGGCACATGCTATCAGCTCTGCCATGCCTTACACCTCTTTCCTTTGCGTTTTAATAGCGTTATATCGCGTTATAACGCCCCTTTATGCTTCTAAGCGTAATTTCCCCCACCATGACACAATCTGCCCCCTTAAAAAGCCTCCTAGTCCTTTTCTCCGGTTTCAGGTTGCTTCCGCTCCCAGAACAGTTTTCTAAGTTCCGGAGAGATGCCTGTCATGTCGGGCTTCCATACGCTCTTTGCCGGATTGTTGGAGAAGCCCTTGTCCGGAAACTTCGGGAGTATCTCCCCCGTGGAGTAGTCAATGTCAAACGGTGCATCTGTCTCAACATGCAATCCCATCCTTTCCACCTGTTTCTTGGTCAGACTCACCACCATGCAGCGGCACCGGAACCCGTTGGGTGGGTACCATATATCCCATATGGGGTCATCCGCCCGGTACACCCTGCCTTCCATGACTGCATGTGACTCCCTCACATGACCGTCCCCGGCTGTCCGGTACCTCCAATATGGTCTCATCTTCATTGTGGTCTCATCCGTCATGCTCTTATAGTGTCCTGCATTGAGGGCTGTCTGCATGTTCGTCCGGAAGATGTTGTCACTCTTCCATGGATTGATGCCCTCATACCCATGCTCCTCAAGGAAGCGGTTCATGTCCTCCCGGAACTGCTCCTTGGTGGTTCCCTCCTCGGCTGCCTTCGTCAGGCAGTCAAGGAACTCCTGAAGGACTCCAAGGCTTGTATATCCTGACACGGTGAAAGCCTTTGCCCGGCTCTCGTCATCAAGCAGCCTGTACTCCTCACTTGTCAGTGCCTTCTTCCCCTTCAGGAACGCCACCGCCTCCTTGAAGACAAAATCCTTTGCCAGTCCATACAATACATCCATTAGTCCATTGACCTCCCTATCAGGTGTGACAGGTAGATGCCCTGCTGTATCAGGTCATCAAGCTCCGGGCTCTCCATTTCCTGATACAGTTCCCGGAGCTTTTTCTCATCCTTCAGAACCTTTTGCAGCTCATCCATGTCCGCCGCTTTGTCAATCATTTTGAAAATGGGCTTTACCATCTCCCTGAAGATGCCCTCCGCCTGCTTGTTGGCTGCGGATACGATTGCATCAACCTGTCCCTGTTCTGTCTGCCCTTCCTGCTGCTTCAGCTTCAGCTCCTCCGCTTCCTCCATTGGCGGCGGTTGTGCTGATATCCCTGTCCGTGGCGGTTCCAGTACCTCCTCGCCATCCTCCGGCTTCGGTATGTTGAACTTCTTGTATATGTGGCTCTTCGGTATCTCAAGCCCCATGTCACAGGCAAGGGTCTTATATATCTCAACCACTTCCTTCTGGTCTTCCACCTCATGGCAGTCAAAGCCAAAGAAGGGGATGTCCACATCCGTCCCAAAATTGAACTCCACAAGCGGTCTGATGATATCTCGGCGGATAGTGACCGCCAAAGCCTTTGCATCCGCAACTGTCAGGTCATGCCTGACCTCATCATGAGTCTTTGACTGTGCATAGGAGCCCCCACCGCTGTCTGATGTGAGGGTCTGTCCAAGGATTGCCTTGCTTATCTGCTCATCACAGTACCGGGCAAGCTTCTCATATATCTCTACGCTTGTGGTCTTCTGCGACTCAATGAACTCTATCATTGTGGAGCTCGGCACAATCCCGGCTGCATCCGTCCCAAGGCTGATGATGGCTTCCATGAGCTGCTTCTTGTCATCCTCTGAAGCAGAAGCATCATACTTTCCAAGGCGGAGCGGCATACCGAACACTTCACAGAAGCTCACCCAATCCTTGATGTCATAGTTCTTGAACAGGTACATCCATGAGACCACCCTCATAATGCCTGCCCTGCTTGCATGTCCTGACTTCGCCTTGTACTTATGTACCACGAACTTATTCTCCGGGAGCTCCACGCCTGACGGGTACTCCCCGGTGCATATCTTCAGCTCATCCGTTGTGCTGTCCCACACAAGCTTTTTGGGATGCACATACTCAATGTCCTCAATGACATTCTTCCCATCCTCTACCGTCCACGCAAGCTCCATGATGCTGATGCCCTTCCCTATGGCATCCAACATGTCAATCAGCACCTCGTCAAAGTTCTCAATCCCCTTGAGCTGCTCATCCACAAAGTCAGCAACCTCTTTGTCCCTCTCATCCTGTGAGAATGGCTGCACCTCCCAATCAAGCCCTGTCACAGCAAGCTTCCTTGTCTGCATCTGTGAGAAGAGGTGGGTGTCTTTCTCCTCCATCTCCTCAAAGAGCTCCATCTGTGCCCTGACATTGCCCTCATCCGCCTCCCGGAAGATACGGGCAAGCCTGCGTGGTGTCAGCCCGTTGGATGGGTAGTCAGAGAACTTGTCATTGACATCCCCCACCGCCACCCTTGCGGTCACGGGTCTCCTTATGCCTGTATCTGTCTCCGGATTGAAGGGTGTCCCCTTGTTCCGGTTCCTCTTCTTTTTCTTTGTCATGCTGTGTCACACCTCCTAATAGGCACCCTTGCCCATCCGGAACCGTCTCCGAAGGACTGTCTTGTAATTTGCTTTTGATGCCACCGCCTTGATGCTCTGTGCAAGCTGCACCGCCATCTGAAGACCGTCCGGGGCATCATCATTCTTTCCCATGGGGAACTCCTGAAGCTGCTTCAGTAGGGTCTTGTGCTCCCGGTTGAATTTCAGGTACTTGTTCTTGATGACGGGCTGCAAGGACTCAATGCGGAGCACCTTGTTAACCGTAGACTGTATCTCCTCTATTGGGATATACTCCCCTTCCTCTGCGGACTTGGCAGCCATGACCTCCTTGAAGAAGTATTGGAACTGCACCACCTCCACGCCGAACTTGTAGAAGCCTTTCTTGTAGTCCCTCTTCAGCCTCCGGTTCATCTCAAACACATCATCAATGATGACATCCGGCTTCCGCTTCTCCACGGAGGCATCCGCCACATACATGTACCCGGTCTTGGTGGACAGGGCAAGGTTGATGATGGAGCTTGTGTCTGATTTCTTGTTTTTTCCAAGTGACGGGTCATTTGCTGCCACGAATACGAACTCCGGACTTGAGAAGTCCATGAGCTCCGGCTCGTAGTAATCAAACCATTCAGGATTGAAGGTTGCACTCTCCGGGTCAATCGGGTCATTCTGAAGCTCGGAGTTGAAAGATGCCACGCCTTCAGAGACCTTAATTTCCATTAGGTCATAATAGGACAGCTTCTCTTCCCAAAGGACTTCAGCTCCAAGCAGCATCTCCTCCTCATGTGCTTCATAAAAGGCCTTTGCATCCTCCTCATGGTTCTCATTGAAAAGATTGGTGTAGATGCTCTCCCATTCATCCCACAGCTTTGTATTGGCTGCTTCCGATATGACCGCCCTGTATTTCTTGGTCTTATATCTTGGGTTCTGAAGCACGTTGTTGAGCAGGGAGTCATAGTGGAGTATGGTGCCTATGTACATGATGTCCGTGTAGGTGTCCCCTGCCTTTGAGACCGCCTTGTCAAACCAGTTCTTCAGCTTCCGCCTCTGCTCCGGCGTGTTGACGTTCTCATCATTCTCAATGTCATCCAGTACAATGAGGTCAGGTCTCCAGTTCCGGTGCCTCCTTCCCCTGACTTTCTTCCCGGAGCCGATTGCCTCCGCCTTGATGTCCGTCTTGGTCAGTATCACCCCTGTCCTCCATGCCTTCTCCCCTTTCAGGGAGCCAAAATCCATAATGATGTTGCCATTGTCCTCAAGCTCCGTCTTGATGTCATCAAGGAAGCCCTCCGCCTGCTCGGATGAGTCAGACAAGATGAGGATGTAGTGCTTGTATGCGTACAGGATGGCATGGAGGCTGTCCTTGAAGGTGAAATTGGTTGACTTCGCATGACCACGGGGAGCCGCCACGACCTGCCGGGAGCCCTTCAGCCTTGAGATGACCTTGGCTTCCTTCAGGGGGTTCCTCCCCTTCATCACGCCCCGGCTCCATATCCCGTCAAGCTCCTCATGGAAGTGTGGGGACTTCCGGATGAAGTAGTGGGGAAGGTACGCCCTCCCAAAGTAGGACATGTCAAAGGCGGCAAGCTCCTTTCTAAGCCCATGCTCGCCCATGAGCTCCTCCCCGGACAGGTACCTCTCATTCAGTTTTTTCCTTTCCTCCTGATGGTCAGAGCCCCGGAGCACATATTCCTCAAAGAGCTTGGTCTGATACTCCTCATTGCTCCTTGCCTCTGTGTCCCCGTCCTCCTCAAGCTCCCTCATCCAGTTGTCAATATCAATCATCTTCCATCATCCGCTCCTTTGCCCTTGCCAGTATCTCCTTGAGCTGCTCCGCTGACTTCCCATCCTGCTTGATGACCTTGAGCATCTCGGACTCCATCTCCCGGAAGGCAATGTCAGCCTTCCGCCTCATGTCCTGCCTTACCCTGTCCTTGTATACCTTTGTCCGGGACAGGGAGGCAATGAGCCTTCCTGCCTTGTCAAGCGGCATCTCATTGAACTCCTCCTCTGCGGTTGCCACCTTGTTCAGGAGCCCGTTCATGGTCAGGAGTATGGCTGCTTCCGTGTAGTCCGCCTCCGGGTTCTCCTTCACCACCTGTATCAGCCTGTCCGTCTGTGCCTGTGCCTCAAGGAGCCTCTGCATGGCGTTGTTTGTCCGGGTGGCATACCGCCCCACACTGGACTTTGATATGTCATAGCCCTCCCCTTTCAGGAATTGGCTAATGTATTCATAGGTATTGGATGTGTCAGCAAGCATCACATCCACTTTCATCCGCAAGCCTTCAGGGAGCTCGTCAATCTTTGAGGTTATCCTCTGCTTGGTTCTCTTATCGCCCATCAGACATCAACCCCATTGTCCTCAATCGTACCTTCCGCAAGGTCTACGCCTTCCTTGGTGAGCTTGATGACCGCATCATTGGCATAGGCATTGTAGGCTGTGACCTTTTCCTCGGTAAATTCGATATATCCGGCTCCCTGAAGGTAATCAAGATACTTGCTGATGTCCGGGGATATGATAAGCCCGGCTGCTATCATGGCATTGGATAACTGCCTTGTGAGGGCTGTGTTGTTGTATCCCTTCACCAAGCACCGGATGATGTACCCCCTGATTGCCTTATTCTGCTTGATTTCTGCTTTTTCTAAGTCATTCACTTTGTTCACCTCACTCTTTTCTGCTGCTCTGCATCAGGAGCTTGTCAATCTTGCTGTCAATGCTCCTCATCCTGTCCTCCACCCCGTTCATGGAACGGAAGAAGTCCTCACGGAGCACAAACGTGGTAGCAAAATCACCCTTGATGTTATTGAGTTCCTGCTTGATGTTTGCTATGTCCTCATCCGTCTCCTCTTCCAACTTGTCAATCCTCTTATTCACTTTGTCATCATTCTCTTTAATCTGCTTTTTTATCTCTTCTGTGCTGCTCTTGAGGCTTCCTATCCACCCCTTGATGAAGAAGGTTATCACCCCCAAGCCAAGGGTGATGACCCCTGCCATCACATCAGAGAAAGATATAACATAATCCATAGGCTCCTACTTCCTGATGAGCTTTTCTGCAAGCTCCATGACCCTCTCCCATCCATCCATGGACACCAACGCCACAATGAAGGCTGCTATGAATGATGCAAATACCATGAACCACTCAATAGCCACCCCGTAATATGCCGCAAGCCCCAACAGGCAGACCGGGCAGAGGATGAGGGACAGGAGGATGACGGTCAGTGCTGTGGGCACCTTCCGGTCAAACCATGTCCACTTTTTGAGTGCCTCCGTGATGACCGACACGATAAATGCCATGACACCAATGAAGACGATAATCTGTGATACATCCGCTGTGAAATTCGTCATGCAAACCACTCCTTTTCTGTCATTTTTTTTGAGAATAACGCACAAAACAATAAGAGCATGTACTAAGTACATGCTCTTATCTTATACTCATTGTGAAAGACTCTTTAGGGGAAACATTTCCGGAAAATCACTCTCCGTTATCCATGTCAAAAAGGCTCATCTGCCCTATCATTGGCTCGTCCTTCAGTATGTTCCCTATCTGCTTGGTGGTCAAGTTGTACTTCTCTGCAAGCTGCTTTGAGTTGTACCCGTTCCACTCCTTCTTGATACGCCTGTTCCTTGCCGGGGCTATGATGTTCTCTGTCTTCGGGAAGTAGAGCTCATCCCCCTTGGCGTACTCACTAAGCTCAATGAACTTCTCAATCCCTATGATTTCCACCACAGGGCGGTAGCTTTCTGATATGTCCTCCAACGTGGTCTCTTCAATGAGGGCTCTTGTGAGTTCATCCGCTGTCATCTCCGCCTCCTTCCCACTACTATGAGGCTTTCTTGGTATAGGAGAGGCTTATCCATCCGGCTCCGGACTTCAGCCTGCCCCATCCGTCCTTTTCCTCCACAATAGTGTACTTGTTCTTCTTGCCTGCCTTCTCCCGGATGGCTCCCACCACGCTGTGCCCGGTTCCTGCCCCGGAGCGGATGTTCAATACGTCACAGGTAGTAGTGATGAGGTATGGCGTGAAGCCTGCCTGCTGCTTGTCCCCATCATCCGGTTTCTTGCCGGAGTCCTGTCCGCCGCTTCCTGCCTGACCGCTCCCGGCTCCCTTGATGGCATCCAGTATCTTCAGTATCTTTCCGCCATACCCGGCTCCGGCAGCCCACCCCTTGCCCTTCGGGTTCTCCTGTATTCCAAGGTACTCCACATACGGGGCACAGCCACGGGATACAAGGTCAAAGCGTGGGTCTATGCAGTCCTGCTTCAGCTTCGTGGTGTTGGCGTATGCCTTGAGGTGCTGCACCTGTGCCCGGATGCCAAGCTGTGGCGTGCTAAAGCTGTTCCCGGTCTCCCCGTTCTTGGTCACTCCCATGCCACAGAAATTATTCTGTGAGAGCTTCACAGCACTCCCGGAGAAGGTGAAGTTGCCTGTCTCAAGACAGCTCTGTGCAAAAGCAATGTCACCACGGATATTCTCCGCCTCTCCTTCAGACAGGTACAGCGGTATCATGTCAAGTACGCTCTGTGCAACGCTGCCATTCTTTGCCTTGATGTATGCCGCCATCTGCTCCGCTGTGGTTTCCGCCTTCCCGGTTATCTTGGTCATGCTGCCCTTATCCTCTGCCTTGCCATTGCTCATCCCATAATGCTCCGCTATGACCCTGCACTCCTCTTCAGCAAGCTTTCTAAGGTTGGCATCATTGAGCAGCCACTTGGTCATCTTGGCATTGGTATGGAATGAGTGCTCAAGGATGTAGTAGTCTGACAGCCCGGCAGCCCTCGCACCTCTAAGTACGCCATAATACTCTCCTCCGGATGAGCCCTTCCTTGTCGCTGTCCTTCCTGCCTGCACCGTCCCCATTGTGGAGGCTATCACCTTTGCAAGCTTCAGGGCAAGACTGTCACAGTTCCCAATGTTGTCATAGCCACGGTACACCACGGGATAGTCCACGCTCTCCGTACCGCAGGCATTGGAGTGGTCACTGATGAAGAGCACACATCCCTTTGCTGCATATCCACGGTCATAGAGCCCCCGGTCTGTAGCCTGATTGCCCCTTGTCAGGATGACCTCAAAGCCATAGCCTTCCAGTATCTCCTTCTGCATCAGGTGGAGCTTCCACACCATATCCGACTCATAGTATTCCGGAACCACCGGAGACCTGTTGTACTTGCCATAGTGCCCGGCATCAATACATATCTTCTTCTTTGCCATGATTATTCCTCCTTGCTTTCGTCTTCGCCTTCGCCTTCGTTTGCGTGGTAGATGGGCTGACCATCCGCTTCATTGATTTCCTCTTCGGTTGCCACTTCATCAAACAGCTCTTTCTTTTCTTCCATGGTTACTCCTCCTTTTCACTGTCATAGTCTAATGTGATGGATGTCTTGGTCTCCACCAAGATGCTCTTCCGGATGCCTTCAATGGTTGCATCAATCATATCCTCCGGGAGAAAAGCCCGGATGAGCTCCCCGTTCTTGATACGGTAGATGTACCACAACTCCACATCAAAGTCCGGTGTCTCCTGCCCCTCCTGAACCAAGACGGAGATGAGGGTCTCCTTGTCCTTCTCAAACTCTCCTTTCAGCTTCTTCAGCAGGAGCTTCTTCTGCTTCTCGTCCGGCTTAATGCTCATTTCATCAAGGAACTCTGCAAGCGTGGTCTCAAAGGTATAGTCCCCTGTAAAGATTGCCTTCAGAGCCTTCTCAAATTTGCTGTCAAACTTGTAGCTCGTCTTGGTCTCCTCCTTGACCTTCATACTGTATACCCCTGCTCCCACAAGCTCCTTCAGCTTGTCCGGATTCAGGATGTCAAGGCTCATGCTGTCCGTGATGGCAGCACTGCCCTCATCACCGTAAAACTTCACATACCTCACATTGTGGTCTTCCATGAGAGCCAAGCCCCTCGCCTGAAGCTCCGCCTTGTAGCTGTTCATCAGAACCCGGCTCCTCTTCTGCTCCCTGTCAAGCTCCACACATGCCCCAATGAGCTGCTCGTTGCTCATTGTCTTTGTTGTCTGCTCTCCCATTACTGTCCGCCTCCTAACTTCTGAAATGCTTTTGCTGCACAGGCTCCACAGATACCCTTCCCATGGAACTCCTGCACCCCGTCCGTCACGCCGCAAAAGTTACAGCGGAGTGTGTACGGTCTTATCCTGATTTCCCCCTGATGCTCCTCCACCACCATAGGGTCTTTTGGCTCAATGCCAAGCTCCCTCCGCATTGCCACCGGGATGCTGATTGACCCGTGGCTTGTCATCTTCTTATATGCTGTGCTCATGTCTGCTCCTCTCCGTCCGCTACTGATGGACTCTTTTTCTTGTACTTTTGATAGTAGATACATTGCCTGACCTGTTCCGGCTCTGCCCTGATGTCAGCCGCTATGTCCTCATTGCTCCATCCGGCATTATGGAGAGCCATCACCCTGCCTGCATCAAGCCTTCTCCTCCTTGCAGGCTTTTCCTTTGGCTTTGGTGGAGGCTTGTTTTCAGGGAGCAGGAACTTCAGGAGGGCATCCGTACACGCTGCACAGAAGTGCATCCCATGTGTGGCTTCATCCACTGGATGCAGAATATCTTCCCCGTCAAGCTCTACTACGTTTGGTATTATCTTGATAGCTGTCTTCTCAAGGACAGCTCCGCACCTGTCACATACAAACTGTATCTTTTTCAATCTCTCCGCCTCCTTCTCCTTAACTGCCATCCGGGTCAGGGATATCGCTCCGAAGCTGCTCTTCAAGCGTTTCCATGGCGGCAAGATGGATGTCAAGCATGTTGTTCTTCACATCATCCATGTCCAGTCCACGCTTCAGCCCTTCCATGCCAACGAACACCTGAAGGAAGCCTGCTATCTGTGCCAGCTCCTCAACGCTGATGTCCTGACCCTCAAAATTCACCTTGTCATCCCTGACTGTCACTATCAGCTTGCAGTCCTGCATCCTGTCCCTCCTTCTCTTCCTGCCTCTTCACCATGTTCTTGAGTGCCTCAATGAGCTTAGAGCACTGTTGATAGTCCAACCACTCCACAGCACTGACCCCGAACATCTTCCGGCACATGCCATTGACCCTTGCAGGCTTGTCCCATCCAAGCTCCTGTGTGAGCTTGTATATCTTCTTCCTTTGGTTCTCCGTGGATGTGTTCCCTCCACTGTGCTTCCCACGCTCCGACTTCTTCACAGAGTCCTTCATGCTGCCAAGCACCCGGATGACCGTCTGAAGCTCCCTTTTGTTGAGAGCCTTGATGCTGTCCTTCCCCGTGTGTGCCTGTACAAGGAGATGCAGCTCCTCATCCGTGAGCTTCAGCTCCGGGCTCTTTGCAATGCCCCATACCCTCTTGATGCTCGGCTGTGATGTGTTCCCTGCCATGCTACACCCTCCTCTCTTTTACGCTCTGCACATGCGGCTTCAGGAACTCCGGTATCTGAATACATCCTCTGTCTGCAATGGTATCCGCCCGGACAGACACATCCGTGTATCCATAATTCTGAATGACACCATAGATGCCTGACAGCATCTCACGCCCCATCTCTTCCTCATGCTCGCCTTTGATTACAACCTCCAATTTCTTCATGTGCTCCCTCCTTCCTACAGCATCATCATACTGGATGCCTCGCTCACAATCTTCATGGTTATCCGTGTCTCGCCTTTCTGCTTCAGGATACGGAGCACGTTGTTGAGTGTCCTGTCCAACAGGCGGAAGCATCCGCTCTGTGTGTTGGTTGCCCGGCTTATCATCTCGCCCATGGCTGCCTCCTCGACCTCATAGCCCTCAAGGTAGTCCGCCACCTCATTCTTGGACAGCCCCTTCAGCTTATAGTAAAAGTCCATCCGATTAGCAAAACGGGCAAGGTTGCCTTTCAGCTCTGTCTCAAGCCTCGGCTCCCCGGCTATGACAATGCCCACATCCGACTGGTCAAAAATGCCCCGGAGTATCTCCATCTTTTTCTGCGTGTACTTGTTGATGAGCTTGTCCGCCTCGTCAATGATGAGCAGGAAGCCTTCATTGGTATTGAAAAACTCCCGGATACGGTTGACCCTTTTCCATATCGTTCCTCCATACCCTCTAGGGAGCCCTATCCCGTTCTCAATGGCTTCCACCAAGTCCCGGCAAGCCATGGTGTCATCACACTCAATGTATGCCACCCTCGGCAGCTCTGCATATTTCTTCAGTGCGTGGGTCTTTCCCTGACCGGACTTCCCAACGATTATCCCAAGCCCCATATACTCCTGACATGCCTGGCATACTCCGATAGTCTGTACAAAGTCTCGGCTCTCAAAAAACTCCACCTTCTTCTTGAGGATGCCTGCCCCTGCCTTGCCGCCTTCCTGTTCCTGACCGCCATCCACTCCTCCGGATGCCTCAAGGAACTCCCTGACCTTCTTTTCCAGTTCGGTAGGGTCACTTGCATACTTCCCATTGAGGTATTGGCTAAGTGCCGCCCTTGAATAGTTCATCTTGAGGGCTGCCTCCGCCTTGGTCATCTTCAGCTCCGCCAATCTCTCATTCATCTGCTCCGCCAGTGTCTTCTCCGCTTTGTAGGTATTCAATGCTTCCATAGTTACAACCTTCCTTTCCTTTTTCCTTCACTAATTCCTGCCATACGCTTTTTGTTACACACCTATGGCTCTAAGCTTCTTGAGTGCGTTCTCCGCCTGCCTGCTCATGTATTCGCTGTCCTGCTCATCATCCTCCCTTTTCTCTGCCCGGAAGCCCTGCTGATAAGTTCTATCCTTTGGCATTGCTATGACTTTTGCCGCCTTATCCTGCTTCTTTCCGCCTATCATCAGGTCAATGCCGCCTGTTGCCTCATTGAAGCCCACATACTGCTCATTAAGTTCCTCAAAAGGTCTCCTTGCTTCTTCAAGTCTTTCCCTGTCACGCTTCTGCTGCCTTTTCTGCATCTTCAGGTGTTCCTCAAGTGCTTTCTGTGTCACCTTCGGGGCAATCTGAAGGAGTTCCTGACAGTACGCTTCACAGATACGCTTGCCTTTTTGGTCAAAGACATACAGGACAGCCATGTCATCCGGGTCATACTTGATGTCAACCTTCCGCCCGATATAGTCACACAGCTCATCAGAGCGGTACTCATATCCCCACTTGGTGATGCCTATGTTGCGGACAAGCACGTTTTCTGACTTCATCATCAACATGGTTGCATAGCTCTTAGGTGGTGCCGCCTTGAAGTACCTGTCCTCATTCATAAAGCAGTCATAAGGCTTCTTGTAGGTCTCTCCCATCTTCTTGAGCCCGGAATGCTCCGTGTGCATGTAGACTGTAGTGAGCCATTCATGCCACTTCTCATAGAACTCTTCCAGTGTCAGGAGCTCTCCCCTTTCAAGCATCCGTTTGATGTCCTTCTCCACCTTGTCAGAGGTCTTTGAGCCCGTCAGCGTTCCCGTGTAGGACTTCATCCAACGTGTGAACTTGTTGCAGACGGTGCGGAAGAACCTCTCTATCTGTCCCTTGCTCCATGGTTCATAAGGCAGAGCCCGGTGGTCATCCTTGATGCCTATGCTCTTGTAGAAGCCCTGTGTCTCATTGTCAAAGTTCAAGCCGCTCCGGTCATTCCGGTCTCTTCCTGTCATGGTCTTGGCTGTGTAGTCCTTGCCATTGTCTATGTAGAGATACTCCGGAACCCCTCCCGGCTCTGAATAAATCATCTTGAGGAGGCTCTGCTTCAGGATGTCAGAATTGGCATCCTTGCAGAGGACATCACCCATGATGACCCTGCTCCGCATGTCCACCCATGCAGCCAAGTGTGGCTTGATTGCTATGACCTTGCCATTGGGTTGCTTGTAGCTCACCCAACAATCAAAGGTATGCTCATCACCCATGACTATCTGCATCACCTGAAGCCCCTTGGTATCCCGGCTCCCTTTCACCATGACCTTATTCTTGTACTCACGGGTGCCACGGGATGCAAGGAAGTAGGCGTTCCTCATGTTCTCATCCTCCATGAGATAGTTGATATACCTCACTACCGTCTGATAGGACGGTATCTTCTCCCATTCCGTCATCCCGGCTTTCAGGTTTATGTTGGCAATGGCTGTCAGCTTCTCATAGAGCATCTCACGGGTGCCTTGGTTCCGGGCAAAGTCCTCATTGAACCATATGTTCTTGATGACCTGCTTGACCTCCGGCTTGATGCTTGGGAAGCATCCGGTCTCCTTCGGTTTCCTGCACAGGCAGAGAACCTTGAAGAACTCATACCCTGCCCCGTCCTCCTTCTGAAGCTTGTCCGCCCATGCGGATGCCTCAAGGTATGCCTTGGTGTATCGGTACAGAGTCCTCTGACCCTTCCCAAGGTGCTTCTGTGCGAACTCTTCAGCGTACTTTGTCCTGTCCCCTTCGTCATACTGAAGGAACTTCCTGACCACGTTCCCAAGCTCCACAGCCTTGTAGTATCTCTCCTTGTAGTTTTCAATGTACCAGTCAATGTCCATGTTCACATACCATGGCACCTCCGGCTTCTGCTCTGCCGCCTCCTGCCCTTCCGGAACTTCTTCCGTGAAGGATTTCAGCTTTTCCCTTTCCTTCCATGCGTTCCTTGCCTGTTTGGATAGTGAGGAGACTGCTACAAGCACCACATCTCTTCCGCCCGTTTCTGACTTCTCGGTCTTGGTTTCAAATGCCTGTTTTTTCCTCGACAGCCTCTGTGCCATTGTTTTATATTTGACCCCTTCCAGCTCCGCCGCTTCAGCCAATGTGACATATGCTTCAGCCAATCATCTCACCTCCTTCATGCCACCATCTCAATTTCCAGTATCTTTGATATTGCTTCAATGTATTTCTTCCCACTACGCTCACCGACTAAAATCTTGTGGATATACTGCTTATTGCATCCAAGCAAAGCAGCAAGCTCCACCTGTGTCATGTTCTTGTCTATGAGCCTTTTCCTGACTTTCCTCCCAAAGGGTGTCAGTCTCGTCTGCTTTGTTGCCATCTGCTCACCTCACATCAAAGGCTCTTTGATACAATCTTTGTCCTTGGTTTCTGACCGACTTTTTTCAATGCTGTCCGGCTTACCACCTCCAAAGTTTCAGGAAGGTTTTTCACTACAAGCCAGTTTTCCGGTATCAGTCCATGAGCCTTCATAATTTTTTTCTGCTCCCGTGTAGGGGCTTTCCCATTCTTCACTCGTTCCATTCCTCCTGCTTTCTTAATTCCTCCACTACCCTGAACCGGGTGACTTTCTTTGTGCCGGAGAACTCCGGCTATTGAGATTTTCTTAGAAATTTGATATGCTTATTGGGTTACAAGTAACCCCCTTGCAAGTATAAGTATATCTTCGTATCCGAAGAATGTCAAGCCTTTTTCTTCGGATACGGTGATTTTTATTCGATTATGCAGAAAGTGAGGTATCATGGATATTAGTATGGATAGTATTGGAAATAGAATCAGAGAGAGAAGAAAAGAATTAAGGCTTACTCAAACAGATATGCACCGTGAATGTGGCATTACATCCGGAGCACTTAGTCAGATCGAGAACGGAAGCAGAGTCCCATCTGCTATTGCTTTTTTCTCAATTTCACAAGCTTTGAATTGTAGCATGGAATATCTTATTACTGGAGTATCTTCGGAAACGAAGAATATTGAAATCTTCGGAAACGAAAAAAAGCTTTTAGATGGTTTCCGGGAACTGTCTGAAGATGACCAAGAGGAACTCTTAGGACTATTGGAGATGAAGCTACGGAAGACCCATAAGGCAAGAGAGACAAGTGCAAAATCATCCGAATTGACGGATACAGAAAAAGGTAACATGGTAGGATAATTTTTTTGCTTTATTTTGGGTTACTTGTCACCCAAAATATGTAGAATTGTTTTTCAGGGAAACATTTCCCCAAAGTGGGCTAAAAGCTTGTAAAATGGGGCAATTCTACACATACAATTCCAAAGCTCCATTTTGTAGAATTGATTTTATCCAATCCGGCTCCCACATGCCGGATACTGCTGCTGACAAGTAACGCCTATTTTTTCAAGCGTTACTTTCAAAAAACCTTTTATTTATAGGGGCTTTTGCGGTACTCACCCATGTTTCTAATTCTAAATCAGTAACGCAATAACGCCCCGTTATAACGCTTTCACTATTTTCAAGCACGAAAATCTAATGTATAATATCATTACAACCTTAAAGAACGGGGGAAAGTTGCAGAAACCCTATAAAATCAATGCTTCCTTGCACTCTCCTCCGTTCTCCTTCCTTAAACACATATAAAAAAGCATCTTAACAGCCTATTCACAAAATCGCTGTCAAAGATGCTTTATTTTCTCCCTTTCAAATTCGCCACAACCCTATATTTCACGGGGTTTCCCGGCATTTCCCACCCCTCTCACGGATGTTCCCACTCACAAATACCTTTTTGTCATTTATTCTGTTAGGTTACACATATGGTCAAAGAGAAAGCCACAGGGGTATATATCTGAAAAAGAAAACAAAATCCTATTGCTCTTTGAAAGATTGGGGGAAATATTGATTTGTTGCTGTTCGCTGGTATTTACCGATTTTAATATATATAAATGGACGCTTTGGTCTTTATGGCTGATTGCAGCTTTCATTTTAATGATAATGTACGAAGCATGGTGGATGGGTTATTTTCGGAGTGAACGCAAATTATCAGATTTTTACAGTGGCTTTTTAGGGATGCCACTTGCCGGGGCAACTCTGCCGGTTATTGCATTTTTCATGTTGGGAATTTATGGAAAGGTTGCATGTATGTTAATATCAACGCTTATTCTGGGTATCGGTCATATAGGAATACATATTCAACACAAGAAAAGTCATGATATCGAGAATTAGAAAGAGGTTCAACGTGGAACATACAGGCCGCTTTTAAGTAAGTTCTTCTTTATTAGCGGAATAAAGACATGCTTGCTAAATTGATATCAAAAGTATATAAATACAGAGAGCCAACCATTTTTTAAATGAGTCAACTCTCTGTTCGTTTTTGCACCCTGCTTGTCAGTGTGAATGATAAGTTGGTTTTTATACTTTTTTATTACTGTAAACATCAGTGTTTTCAAAGCTTTTCTTAGTCTGAAGTTTTCTGACATTGTCAAAAAAGTGCTGAATTTTGACAATGTCATTAACTTAAAGTATCTTTTATATTTTAAATTGTAAAAGGTTCCTATTTCTACATTTTTATTGTATATGAAAACTGCACATCCGGGAACGGAAATATTAAACCCTGGCTATCTGAAACATCGCACGAAGCTTAACCCGCTGGCTTTTTAGAAAAATTTAATATCGTGGAAGCCAGAGCATACAGAATTAGTATAAATAAATTCAGTGTGTTTCCTGAGGGAGTTTTCATACACTTTTTGTGCAATATATCTAAATTACTAAAGTCATAAAAGCTTTTTGTGTTAAAATATTAGTTAAAAAATAAAATTAGGAAACTAAAAATAATATATATTGACGAAATTTAATTTGTTTGTTATAATTTGCTAAAAACTAAGCAAAAAATCAAAACAAAGTTGACGATTTCAACAAAAAAGGAGGAAAGAGTATGAAGACAATCAAATTCACAAAAAGAGCTGGAATGTATGTTGCGGGTTTATTTGTACTAGCGCTGGCGTTTTTTATACCAGCAGCCGCAGCAGTGCGTGAGGGGGAAAATGAATATGAGATTTATCCTACGCCGCAGGCTGTTTCATATGATGGCGGGGCGGCAGTTCTGACAACAGAAGTGGATGTGACCTATGGAGAAGGCATTGATGACTATACCAAGAATAAGGCGGAGCAGGCTTTGAATATCTTAGGACTGTCAAAAGCATCAACAGCTAACGGCGATCATACGAGGCTCGTGGTTGGCGTCTATGGCAAAAGCGACGTCTCGTCTTACGAAAGCACTCTCGGCGCAGAGGCATTTTTTACAGGCGAAGTAGACGGCATTACGGCTGAAAAACGGTTTGACAAATATATTTTAAATATTTCAGACGGTCAGATTGTAATACTAGGAGAAGACACAGATGCGGCGTTCCGGGGAGTTACCACGCTTCAGCGTATTTTAGAACAAGTTTCAAAGAACGATAAGACCGTAAAGAAACTGACGGTAAAGGATTATGCAGAGATTGAATTTCGTGGATTCATCGAAGGCTATTATGGCAATCCGTGGTCGCATGATGACCGCAAAGACTTAATGCAGTATGGCGGCGAAATTAAGATGAATCAGTATGTATTTGCGCCGAAAGATGATCCCTATCACAGAACGCAGTGGCGTGATTTATATCCAGAAACAGGGGAAAAGAATTCGCTGGTTCAAATTCAAGATCTGGCAAAAGTGGGCAATGAAAACAAATGCTATTATGTGTATGCCTTGCATCCGTTTTACACAGATAAGATTGCGCTGGCAACCTACGATCAAGATATCGAGGATCTAAAAGCAAAATTTGAACAGGTCATTAATGCAGGCGTTAGGCAGATTGCGATCTTAGAGGATGACGGATATGCAGATTGGGATTGGGAGATCGCATCGGAGATTTTAGTAAAAGTATTAAACGATATTTCCGAATGGCTGGTCACAAAACAGCAGTCAGATCCTCAATTTTCAGATTTGAAAACTGAACTTTTGTTCTGTCCTGGCTGGATGGCATACTCAAATAATATGACAGACAGTAATAATGACGATGTTAAAAAGATTCAGGAGCTGCATGCCAGGGTAGGAGACAACGTCCGCATCGTGATGACCGGAGGGAAAATCTGGGGCGATGTGACCACTGATTTTGCAGATCGTTTTTATCAAAAATTAAACGAGAAAAAATCACCAGGTCGTTATCCATATCTTTGGGTAAACTGGCCATGTAATGATAATACGCATAACAGTTTAGTAATGGGAGGTCATAACTCGATCTTAAAGCCAGACCTTGACGGAAGCAAATATCATGGCATTATTTTCAATCCAATGCAGGATTCAGAGCCTTCAAAGGTAGGACTTTTCACTGGGGCAGATTTCTGTTGGAATATATGGAGAGGAGCGAACGCCCAGGCTCAGGGCGATCAGGCGTGGGAGGATTCCTTTAAATATATTGATCATATGACAGCGCAGGAGACGGAGTCTTCCCAAAAGCTGAAAGGGATTTGTCAGCATATGATCACGCAGAGTCAGGGGCAGGCCGATAAGACGGGTGCGAAGTTCGAGGAGTCTTTAAATATAAAAGACGCTCTGTTGGCGGTTCAGGCCAAGATAGAAGATGGCAGTGAGCTAACTGCAGAAGAGATCAATACCATTAAGACGGAGCTTGCAATTATCAAAGATGATATTAAATATTATATTAAAGATGGAAATGGCATGAATCAGCGCATGGCGTTGCAGTTGACGCCATATGCATCGAATTTATCAGATGTGTCAGAGGCAGGCATATATTTGATGCAGGCAATTGACGCAATTCAGTCTGGAAATGATTTGGCTGTCTATGAGAATTTTGCAAAAGCGCAAGAGCTCTACGAGAGATCAAATACTTATACATTCGTGGATCCAGACGGCGTGCAACATGCAATGGGAGGCAGACGTTATATTATGCCATTTGTGGAAACTGCATTAGAATATGTTTCTGATGAAGCGGCAAAAGTGGTAAATCCAGAAAATATTCCGGTGAAAAAGAAATTAATTGCACAGGTGGGTGGCTCCAAAATTAACACCAGCGCCAATCAAGCATTGACCATGGACGGCAGTTTATCAACATTTTATGAAATTACAGCAGAACAGCAAGTTGGAGATTTTGTAGGGTTGTCATTTAATGTACCTGTGGAAGTTAAAAACATTCGCATTGCCCTTGCAGCGCCAAGCGGACCGAAGAACTTTATTTTTGAAGGCATTATGGAATACACGTTGGATGGTAAGTCTTGGGTTGCATTTGATCAGAATATCCAGCCAGATTCCCGTATTGGAGAGGATGTAAAAATGGATCTTCCTAAAGCGATGGAAATCAGAGGATTCCGTTGGAAATGCCTGAAAACAGGTGCAGAGCAGCATGTAGACAGATGGCTTACGATTCGGGAGATTGGTTATAATGTAGATGGTGAACTGGGTGGAAGCAAACCTATTGTCGGAGAAAAATATGAAGCTTCTTTTAGCACGACAGAAGGATGGACGGTATATTCAGGCGAGCAGTCAAATATGACAGACGGTGATTCCAATAGCCAGGTATGGTATAACCCGTCTACGCAAAAGCAAGACACCTCTTTGGCGGGGGATTATTTACAGCTCGATTTGGGTGCAGTGAAGCAGGTTGGCAGAGTGCGTGCCGTTGTCGGCGGTATGAATGGTGGCACCCCAAGCGGTGATAAATGGAGCAAATACCATGTAGAATATTCAGAAACAGGAGAAGAAGGCAGTTGGCAGAAGCTTGCATCTTATACAGATACCGTGGCAGGACCGTATACGTATGAGATAAATCTCAAAGGCGCAATGGCCAGATATATTAGGCTTGTGAATGATGTAGAAGTCAATAAATGGGTGATGTTCTGTGAGTTCTCTGCTTACAGCTATGTCTATGAACCAGAAGGCATAGCCATGGATTATACGAATATAACCAATGCACAAGCCGAATGGCGTGTAGAATATGCAGAGGAATCTGCAAAAATATTCCCCAAAGAGAATGCGGTTCTGCAACCAAATGAATATATAGGCTTAAAGCTTGACAGAATCCATGCAGTTGCCTCCATTCAGGCAGAAGGAACAGGGATCAATTCTTTGACGCTTGAGAAATCTGTTAATGAAAGTGAGTGGACGGATGCAAATAAGGGCAGCGCTCGCTATATCCGTCTGGTCAATCAGACAGACAAAGCAGTTACATTCAGTCTTTCCTCGTTTGAGGTTGCGTTGGACGAAGTGCAGCCGATCCATTTTGAAGCAGCATCCAAGGAGCCAGAAGAATATGTGGATCAGGATGCTAGAAACCAGGGAACCACTGGAAACTGGTTTGATGGAGATAAAAACACCACGGCGAAGTATTGTTTTGCTGCAGCTGCAGGAGATTATATTACTTATGATTTAGGTCAGGAAGTGGATTTGCGCACCGTGAAAGCATGGGTGGCTAACAATGCAAAAGATTATCCAAGAAAGGCAGAGATTCAGGCAGCGCTGACGCCGGACAGCACAGAGTGGGCAACGTTGATCAAGATTAATGGAGATGGCTCAGACGCTACCTTTGATTCTGCATCTGTGGATAATGGCTGGACAGCCGGCGAAGGGGCAATTGACGTTAATTACGCTTATGTGGGCGGAACGTTGGATCAGCCTGTAAGGGCAAGATATCTGAGGCTTTATTTTACAGATCGAAATGCTGGACGTTATGCGGAAATAGCTGAAATTGAGATTAATAATAATGAATATTTACCGTCTATAAATGATCCGACATTTGAATTGACAGGAGATGTTTTTCTGCAAAGAGGCATGGAGCCGCAGAATTTAATAGATAATAATTTGACGTCAGCATTCAGGCCAAATGGAATTAGCAGCGGAGCCCTGATCTACAATCTTTCGGAAGGCACGAAAAACGTCAAGAAAATTAATATCTTGCAGAATGGAAATAATATCAGCAATGCAGAGGTATCGATTCGTACAGGAAAGGATCAATGGGAGAAGATTGGAAATTTAACACAATCATTTTCTTCATTTGATATCAGCGAAGAGAGAGATGTTTATGCTGTGAGAGTAGAATGGGCAGAGAAAGAACTGGTTCTGTATGAAATTGCAGTACTGCATCAAAGTGGATCAGTACCTCTTAAATATACGGTGACATTTGACAGCAATAATGGAACACAAGTGCCTGCGCAGTCTGTAGCAAAAGGTGAAAAAGCAAAAGAGCCGAAGCCAGCTCCGACAAGGAAAGGATATCGCCTTGGCGGCTGGTATGGCAGCGATGGTAAGAAGTTTGATTTTTCCGCTACCCAAATTACCAAGGATATTACCTTGACTGCAAAATGGATTCGCGTTTTTACGGTCACTTTCGATAGTAAGGGCGGAAGCAAAGTGGCTAGTCAGACCGTGGATAAAAATGGCAAAATTAAAAATGTCACTCCGAAAAGATCAAATTATAAGTTTGAAGGCTGGCATACAGACTCTGCTTGTAAGAACAAATTTTCTTTCACTACCAAGATAACCAAAAACATGAAATTATATGCAAAATGGAGTCCGGTGATCACGCTTCCAAGCGTAGGGTATAAGAAGACGATTGGAGATTTATCTTATAAAGTTACAAAATCTCATGCCACAAAGGGCACGGTATCTGTAGTGGGGGTCAGCAAAAAGAATAAAACAAAAATCAAGATCCCATCTACCATAAAAATCGGAAAGGTCAAATTTAAAGTCACGGCTGTTGCTTCCAAAGCATTTATGAAGGCAAGCAAGCTTAACACCGTGGAAATCGGAGCCAACGTAAAGAAGATTGAAACAAAGGCATTTTATAAATTAAAGAAGTTAAAAACAATTACGTTCAAGACATCTAAGACCCCGAAATTTGGTTCAAAAGCCTTTGAAGGGACAAATGCAAAATGTAAAGTGACTGTTCCAAAGAAAATGTCAAAGAAAGAGTTTAATAAGTTTAAGGTAAATTGTAAGAAAGCTGGTATTTCAAAAACGGCAACTTTCTTACAGAAGTAATATCTTACCAGAAATGAACATTAGATAAAAGAGGGCAGCGGCAGGTGTATTACAATATCACTTGCTGCTGCCCTTGTACTTTGATTGGTAGATGGGCGGCGTTGCTATTCCTTTATACGAGTCAACCCCTTGAGCAGTGCCCCAAAAATAAACCTTGTTCAGCGCTTCAATCTCATATTCTAACGTTTCTTTCATGTTTTTCAGCATCTTCGCTGACCTCTAAAAATATTCTTTGCAGACTTACTTCCATGTTGCCAGAAAAGTTAAGACATTTGAAACGGGAGGAAGCACGCTCCTCACATTTTCCTTGCACAAACCGCCTTTTCCCAAATCTATGCCAAGAGTCATGCTTTTGTTTTTTATTAACTAGTATTTTAGGGAGTGGCTATGAATATCGCTAAATGAGCTGTTAGTCAAGGGCTGCGCCTGCTATACAACATATTTACTCAGTAATGGAATCTTTTGCATAATTTCCGATGTTACAAAAGAAAGCCCTAATGCAAGTATCCAAAATAGAAAAATTCCACCATATCCAACTTTCAATGGCATAACGAGAATAATTTATAAAAAACATTGAGAAAGAATGTATGAACGAGATAAATTCCAAAACATACATTTCTTTTTGCCGAAAGGACGGCAATCCCTTTCTCCAAAGAGGAACAACCTTGCAAGCAGAACGGTTACAGTACCAGAAAGATTGAATGTTTCTGGCAGGATTACAAGGCTGCTTGAAACATTCAATCAGTAAGTCAGATGGATGATAGATAGCAGAGTTAGATTATAAATTGAATTTAAGGAGGGATTTGCCTATGATTAATGCAAGCAGACAAGTAAAAATTGCAAAACCTATGAAAAAGCATGATACAGGAAGGAACAGCACAAACAATTCAAACAGCAGATATTTAGCAGAGTATCCAGACGTTTTAACACCAACAGAATGCATGAACATTCTTTCTGTCGGCAGAAACGCCATATATAGCCTGTTGCAAAAAAATTTTAGCTTTAAAAGGGAATGCCCTACATGAAGATGGAAAACTGTATATTGAACATACGGTATCAAGGGTAAAATCTACGATTGCAAAAGACAGGTCAAAAACAGATGCAAGCCAATGGAGCTACCCTATCCCTGATAAGATTCGTGACAGAATATTTTTCAGGATAAAAAGCAAATAGCCTAAACACTCTGCAATCCCAGTGTCTAAGCTATTTTCATGCCCCTGCCAAGAATCGATGCGACAGGATTTGAACCTGCGACCTCTGCGTCCCGAACGCAGCGCTCTA